>Ga0265297_10000454_pt1 | contig 122175 bp, 117 predicted proteins | sample Munlanlwell13791_FD_192502 | JGI IMG/M metagenome (GOLD analysis project Ga0265297, IMG submission 192502) | Leachate microbial communities from a municipal landfill in Southern Ontario, Canada - Leachate well 137-91 | ecosystem: Engineered > Solid waste > Landfill > Unclassified | place...
CATACCGCCGGAGCCCATTATCGAGCCGATCTTGCCGAGCGATTCGTAATCTATCGGAGTATCTATAAGCTCGATGGGGATACAGCCGCCGGAAGGGCCTCCCGTCTGCACAGCCTTCAATTCTTTGCCGCCGGGGATCCCTCCGCCGATATCAAATATCACGTGCCGCAGCGTGGTACCCATAGCAACTTCTACTAGTCCGGTATTATTTATCTTGCCGGCGAGAGCGAACACTTTTGTGCCCTTACTCTTTTCGGTGCCCACGGAAGCAAACCAGTCGGCACCTTCTACTATCACCACGGGAACACTGGCCCATGTCTCGACGTTGTTTATCAAAGTGGGCTTGCAGAAAAGCCCACTCGCGGACGGATACGGCGGCCTCGGACGCGGCATCCCGCGGTTGCCTTCGATGGACTGCATCAGCGCCGTTTCTTCTCCGCAGACAAAAGCTCCGGCACCAAGCCTTATTTCTATATCAAAAGAAAATTTGGACCCTAGAATATTTTTACCGAGAAGATTTTCTTTTCTCGCGGCTTCGATCGCTTTTTCAAGGCGTTTGATCGCGAGCGGATATTCAGCCCTTATATAAACTATCCCTTTGTCGGAACCTACCGCATATCCCGCGATAGCCATGCCTTCAAGAACCGTGAACGGATCGCCTTCTATTATGCTTCTGTCCATAAAAGCGCCCGGATCTCCCTCATCCGCATTACATATAACATATTTTTGATCGGATTTTTCCCTGGCAACAAGTTCCCATTTGAGTCCCGTGCCAAATCCCGCGCCGCCGCGCCCGCGCAATCCCGACTTCTTTATTTCCGCGATCACGGCCTCGCTTTTCATCCAGGTCAGGACTTTAGCAAGGGCTTCAAAGCCCCTGACACTTAGATAATCTCCCAGGTTTTCCGGATCGATTATTCCGCAATTCCGCAGGGCGATACGGAGCTGGCTTTTGAAAAAACCCGTCTTTCCGAAGACATCCAAAGATCTGTTATGCATAGAATGCTGCGCCAATTTATTTCTTTCCTTCGGGAAGAGGCTCACCACCGATCAGATGTTTTTGTATTATCTCTTTTGCTTTTTTAGGATCTACTTTAATGTACAAGACCGGACCTTTTTCAGGATCTATCACTTCAACTGTAGGTTCATCATGACATCGCCCGGCGCAACCCTTTTGGCTCAGATAAATGTCAAGGCCGTTCTTTTTCGCTGTTTCGAACTCAGCCATTACTTCTTTGGATCCTGCGGCTATTTCACACGTAGCCATGCCCACATAGACGCGTTTTTTAGAATAATATCCTTTTTCTTTTAGATGGTTTTCGGCTGCGGTCTTCTTTTCTGTAAGTATTTCAAGTGGGGTTTTCATAAAGATCTGTCTTTCTACTTTAATTTTATCATTTTATCGGCTCTTTTTCACCCTCACCCCTAGCCCCTCTCCCAAAGGGAGAGGGGTAATAATAGTATTGTCCAAAATCATCCCCTCTCTTTCTAAGAGAGGGGGAGGGGTGAGTTAATCCCCTCTTCCCCAATCAATAAACCGCCCTGAGCCCACCGCCATATTCTCCATGCAACCCGCACAGGCACCCGCAGGCTCCAAGATACATCTTTTGCCAGGATATATTTCATAGAGTTTTTTATACGGCAGAGGGGTAAAGTTGGGCATAAGGACATTTGCGCCCCATTTGAGAGCTTCATCCCTATAATCTTGGTCAAGGCTTCCGATAGCGGTCGTCGCCGGCATATTTACGGTCTTCATAACTATCCTGGTTACCGCAATCGTTCTCAGCACAAGGTCAACATCTCCGGCTTTTGCCCCATGAAGAGGCGTATTTTTGTGCGGGATAAACGGTCCCGTCCCTATCATCTCAAAGCCGCTGTCATTGAAATATTTTATATCTGAGGCTATATCATGCAGTGTTTGGCCCGGAAGCCCTATCAAAGTCCCGCTGCCGGTCTGAAACCCAAGTTCTTTCAAATCCAAAAGACTTCTTTTCCTGTTCTCAAGTCTCATACCGGGATGAAGTTTGGCATAAATTTCCGGATTAGTGGTCTCGATCTTAAGCAAATATCTGTCCGCACCGGCATCTTTCCATTTTTTGTATATTGAAAAGCTTTTTTCGCCTACCGAAAGCGTTACTGCCATATCATATGAGCTTTTTATCTCTTTCACTATAAGCCCAAGCCAGTCGGTATCCAAGGAATCGGTCTCGCCCGACTGAAGGACTACAGTCTTTATGCCGCAGGAAGTTATATGATCTACGGCCTTTAAAACCTCTTCAGCGCTTAAATGATACCGTTCCAACCCGGAATTATCGGCTGATATGCCGCAGTAAGCGCAGTGTTTGTCGCAAATATTGGAAAATTCGATGATCCCTCTAAGGTAAACACCTTCGCCTGCATATTTGCGCCTTGTCTCATCGGAAAGCCTGAAAAGTTTTTCGCTGTCCAGGGAAAAAAGGTTTTCTATATCCTTGATATTTTCATACATATTCGTCCCTCAAACCTTTATCTATACCTTCGTAAAACCCGGTGAGTGCCTTTCTGTCATCCGGAGAAAGTTTTTCTTTCTCTTTTTTTATCATCTCATAGCCTTTGCGCTTTACGTTTTCAGAGGAAAAGTCATCCAGATACTCCTTCAGAGTAATGAGCGCGTTCATTGTACACTTGCCCTTTATCGTCCCGGGTTTGGCAAGGTTCATAAAAGCCTCGCCCGTTCTTGAAGACCGGTAACAGGCAGTACAAAAGCTGGGTATAAATCCTTTTTGCACAAGAGAATCCATAACTTCGTCCAGGGTCCTGGTATCCCCCAGTTCAAACTGAACCCCGGTATCTTCAGATTCGTCGTAGCCTCCCGGGGACGTTCTGGACGCTGCACTTATCTGCGATATGCCCAGATCTAGAAGCTCGGCACGTAAAGCAGGCGTCTCCCGGGTGGATAATATCATTCCCGTATAAGGCACGGACAGTCTTACGGCCGCTACCACTTTTTTAAATTCCAGGTCGCTCACTTCATACGGTATGTTCTTTGTGAACTCCACCCCGGGGGCCGGTTCTATCCTCGGGATGGATATAGTGTGAGGCCCGACGTTATGCGCTTTTTCAAGGTGCTCGACATGAGAGAGCATGGCAAGCGTTTCGAATTTGTAGTCGTACAATCCGTAAAGCACCCCGATCCCCACATCATCGACACCTGCCGCAAAAGCTCTGTCAACGGCATCGATCCTGTTATCCGGATCGCTCTTGGGACCTTTCGGATGCACTTTTTTATAAGTTTCCTGGTGATATGTTTCCTGAAATACCTGGTATGTCCCTATGCCGGCGGCTTTCAATTTTTTGAATTCTTCAACATTTAAAGGCGCGCAATTTATGTTTATCCTTCGGATCTTGTCGCTCCCGGACCTTACGGAATATACAGTATTGATCGCTTCAACATAGTAATCAACGCTTGACTTGCCCTTAGGAGGAGCTTCGCCTGCCACGACAAGGACCCTTTTATGCCCTTTTTTCAGCAGTATTTCTGTCTGACGACGTATTCCGTCAGCATCCAGGTGTGTTCTTTTTATAGACTTGTTGTCAGACCTGAAAGCACAGTATAGACAGTTGTTTGAACAGTAATTGCTGATATAAAGCGGGGCAAAAAGCACTATTCTCTTCCCGTATATCCTTTGTTTTACCTCTTTTGCGGTCTTAAAGATCTTGTCAAGCAGGTCGGGATCCTCTACCGCAAGCAGTTTGGCCGTATCCTCCAGAGAAAGACGTTTCAAAGACAAGGACCTGTTAAGCACATCTTCAACTTCGCTGCGACTTACGTTCTTTGTCTTTTCCAAAATACCGGATATCTTGCTCTCATCAATATATTTCATTTTTGCCTTTCAATTGTCATTGCGAGGAGTCCCGATTTGATCGGGACGACGAAGCAATCTCCTTCGTCTATGGGATTGCTTCGTCGCTACGCTCCTCGCAATGACATGCTCACTTCTTCAAACGGCTCAAGCACTCTGTCCAACACTTTGAACATGTAGGAAATACAGACCCCGTAATTTGTGATCGCGACCCCCGCGGCTTTGCATTTTTCTATTCTGCCGAGCATTTCGCGTCGTGTGATCATGCACGCCCCGCAATGTATAACAAGCTTATATTCGGAAAGGTTTTCCGGATAGTCCCTTCCGCATGAAACATCTATCTTAGGTCTAAACCCAAGATATTTTTCTATCCATTTGGGCATCTTTATCCTGCCGATATCCCCTTCTATGGGATGATGGCTGCATGCTTCGGCAATGAGTATCTTGTCATTCTTGCCTATTTTATCCAATGCAAATACACCCTTCACAGATTCTTCCAGATCACCTTTGTAACGTGAAAATAATATCGAGAATGTAGTACATTTCACGCCATCGGGGGTATCGGCGACCATTTTATCAACTACCTGTGAATCACAAACCACGATATCGGGCGGGGTTTTTAGTTTTTTGAGCATTGCCCTGTATTCGCTCTCTTTGGCGACAAGGCTGGCGCTGTTAAAGTCAAGAAGGTCCCTTATGATCTGTACCTGCGGAAGTATTATCCTTCCTTTTGGCGCTTCAAAATCTATCGGGATTATTAAAAACGCCAGCCCGCCGGCAGGGACAATATCGCCTATTATCGCTTTCGGGTTCAAAAAGTTGTCCGGCGCAAGCTTTATAAGATGCTCTTTGAGCAGGTTCACGTATTTATCTCTGTTCTTTTTGTCCGTGCTCGAGCATGCGATGACTTCCGTGCTTTTTGCCCTCATCTTTTCCATGAATTCATCCGAAGGCTGTTGCACATCTGTTTTATTGACGGCAATTATGACCGGAATTTTCTTTGCGCCAAGTTCAGCAACCATTGTTTCTTCATACTTAGACCAAACATCCGGCTCTACTATAAGGACTGCGACATCCGCACGATCCAATATCTTCCGGGTCTTCTTTAATCTTTCGGAAGAAAGTTCCGAAACATCGTCTATTCCTGCGGTATCGAGAAATACAACCGGGCCTACGGGAAGCAACTCCATCGTCTTTTCAACAACATCCGTAGTCGTTCCGGGAACAACAGACGTGATAGCATAGTCCTGACCGGCTACCATGTTCAGAAAACTGGATTTTCCGACATTGGTCCTGCCAAATAATCCGATCTGCAGGCGAAGAGATTTAGGAGTATCTTTCATATTAACCTCGCAGCACGCTTTATTTTACAAGATTTTTTCTTGCGGTATATCCGGTATGCAGCAGTTCGTGCGACAGATGCCCGAGCGGCTCTCTTAAAAATTCCGCATAGATCGCTTTTACGGCCGGATTCTCGTGGGATTTCCTTAATTTTTTGCTCTTATCTTCCTTGTAAATGGCTTCCGCTCTTTTCTGGCGGATCTCGTCATTGGTCGGTATAGGCTGGCCGCCTCCTCCCAGGCATCCTCCGGGACAGGTCATTATTTCGATAAATGTATAAGGCGAAGTGCCTTTTGCCACTTCTTCAAGAAGGATCTTGGCATTCGACAGAGTATGCGCGACCGCAGCTTTTACTTTTGTGCCCTTTATATCGACTTCGGCCGTCTTGATCCCTTCAAACCCGCGCACCGCTTCAAAATCAATCGAAGGCAGCGTCTCGCCCGAAATCAACTCGTAAGCCGTCCTCAGAGCGGCTTCCATCACACCGCCCGTCGCGCCGAATATGACCGCCGCGCCGGTAGATACTCCTAACGGATCATCGAATTGCGAGTCAGACAGCTTGGCAAAATTTATCCCGGCTTCTTTTATCATTCTGGCCAGTTCTCTGGTCGTCAGCACATGGTCAACATCGGGAAATACATCCGCAGATCCGTTTTTGTTCTTCCAATATGCGGCTGCGCTGTCCATCTCGGGCCTTTTTGCCTCGAATTTCTTGGCAGTGCACGGCATCACCGAGACAACGACTATGTTCTTCGGGTCAAGCTTCGCTTTTTCCGCATAATAGGTCTTGGCTATCGCCCCAAACATCTGTTGCGGCGATTTGCATGTCGAAATATTCTTGAAGACCTCCGGAAAAAAATGTTCGGCGAACTTTATCCATCCCGGAGAACATGAGGTGATAAGGGGAAGAGGCCCTCCGTCCGTTATCCTTTTTATCAATTCGTATCCTTCCTCCATTATCGTAAGATCGGCCGAGAATTGAGTATCAAATACTTTTGAAAAACCTAAGTTCCTGAGAGCCGTCGCGGTCTTTCCCGTAACCAATGTCCCGGGAGCAAAACCGAATTCCTCTCCGAGCGCGGCGCGCACCGCGGGGGCCACTTCCACGAGCACCGTTTTTTCGGGATCATGGAGCGCGGCCCAGACTTCCCTTGTACTGTCTTTCTCTACGATTGCCCCGGTCGGACAGACCATTATGCACTGTCCGCAATTGACACAATCTACTTTGCCCAAACCCTCTTCAAAGAAAGTCGAGACCCTGCTTTGCTTGCCGCGGTTCACAACCTCGATAGCATGCACATTCTGTACTTTCGCGCAAACTTCCACGCAACGTCTGCAAAGCACGCATTTATCCGGATCTCTCATTATTGAAGGCGATGTAATATCCTTATCAAATTTATGCTCCGTTACTTTGTCGAACCTGATGCTGCGGACACCCATATCATAAGCAAGACGGCGCAAATCGCAGTCCTGGTTCCTTTCGCAGGTAAGGCACTCGGCCGGATGGCTTGCCAAAAGGAGTTCCATATTGGTAAGGCGCGCATGTCTTACTCTGTGATTGTTAGTAACAATCTTCATTCCGTCCTTGACTTTGGTAATACAGCTTCTTGAAAGATTTCTTGCACCGACCACTTCTACAAGACACAGAGAGCAGGAGGCCACATTGCTCACGTCTTTCATATAACAAAGCGCAGGTATCTCTATGTTCAGGCTGCGGCAGGCTTCAAGTATCGTCATCCCCTCCGGTACCTTGTAATCCTTGTTATCTATCTTTATTTTTGCTGCCGATGTTTCCATTATTATTTCTCCTATTTAATATCGCAGCGCAGGCATCTGAGAGACTCGCACTGCGCCTGCTTGGCGTCCAATCCATATGAGACTTCATTAAAGTTGTTCTTCCTTGCGGTGACAGGTATTTTTTTATCGTTCTGGGGTTTGCCGCTGTAAGTATTGATGTCCGCTATATTCTTATATTCGATCTTTTTGTAAAGAGAATTCCATCTGTCCAGTCCCGTAAGAAATTTGTCAATACTTTTCGCGGCGGCTTTCCCCTGTCCCATCGCTTCAACTGCGGTCCCAGGACCGGTTACCAGGTCGCCTCCCGCAAATATTTTTGGATTATCGGTAACAAAAGTAAAAATGTCGGTCTTCGCGGTGCCGTCCCTGTTCAATGCAACGCCCGTACCGTCAAGATACCGGGCATCTACTTTTTCCCCGATAGCGAACATTATCGTATCACACGGTATTTCTATCATTTCATCGGTCGCGACAGGTTTTCTTCTTCCTGAAATATCAAAATCACCCTGCGCCATCTTCCTTGCGATTATTTTTGAGACAGTCCCTTTTTCGTCGCCGACGATCTCCTCGGGAGAAGCATAAAAAATAAATCCTATCCCTTCGTTGTACGATTCCTCGATCTCTTGAGAATTGGCAGGCATATCGTCTTTTCCCCTGCGGTACAATATTGTAACTTTTGCGCCGAGCCTGCGGGCGCTCCTGCATGCGTCTATAGCCACGTTCCCCGCTCCCACGATCACGATATTTTTACCTGTCCTTATCTTTTCTCCGGAAGCGAGTTTGTCGAGAAAATCAACCCCTGACCATACTCCCTTAAGGCCGCTGCCTTTTATCTCAAAAGGCATCTCTTTATAAGCGCCCGTCGCGGTAAAGACAGCATCATAAGATCCGGCTACTTTTTTCATTTTTTCCGAATCTAGCCTGTTCCCGAACTTGAATTTTACGCCGAGTTTTTTAAGGATACCCAGTTCTTTGTCCATGATATCTTTGGGAAGCCTGTAAGAAGGGATCCCGTAACGGAGTATTCCTCCGGCCTTTTGTTTAGCGTCAAAAACCGTAACATCATGTCCCAACCTTGAAAGATAATAAGCTGCGGTAAGTCCGGCGGGCCCCGCGCCCACTATCCCTACCTTCTTTCCGGTAGATTTAAATTTATTCTTCAAGATCTGGGCATAGACGCCTTTCTCAAGGCCGTTTTTATAAACTTTGTCCGCTATAAATCTATGAAGCTCGCCCTGCGCCACGGGCTTGTCAATATCTTCTCTGCGGCACCTCATCTTGCAGTGAAAATGGCAGATTCTTCCGGTGGTAGAGGGTAAAAAGTTCTCCTGCAGGATCAGCTCAAAAGATTCCTGCAGCCTGCCTTCTCTGAAGAGCTCAATATATCCCGGGATATTTATATGAAGCGGGCAGCTGTTCTCGCACGGAGAAATGAGCAGGTCAAGACAGACTCCTGACGGGCATCTGTGACCTTTTATATGATGTTCGTATTCCAAAGGAAAATATCTTAGTGTCGTCATTACAGGGTTTGGAGCGGTCTGGCCCAGTCCGCACAGCGCGGTATCGGCTATCACGGCCCCGACATCTTTTAGCAGACTGATGTCTTTGTCGACAGCTTTGCCGGCGCATACTTTTTCAAGTATCTTGAGCTGATGGTACAAACCTTCCCTGCAGGGCGTGCATTTTCCGCAGGAATCATGATTGGTAAATTCCGTAAAATACTTTGCCACATCAACCATGCAGTTATCATCGTCCATAACCACTATGCCGCCGGAACCCATTATGGTCCCCAGAGAATTCAGTGATTCATAATCCAAAGGAGTGTTGAACAGGTGTGTCGGTATACACCCGCCGGACGGCCCGCCCGTCTGGACCGCCTTTATCTTTTTCTTTGTGCCGGTGCCGCCGCCTATGTTATATATTACGGTCTGCAGCGGCTGCCCCAAAGGCATTTCAACCAGGCCCGTATTTTTAATCTTTCCGACAAGAGAAAATACTTTAGTCCCGGGACTGTTCTTTGTCCCTGTTCCCATGAACCAGTCAGCGCCTTTTGAGATTATTGCCGGAACATTGCAAAAGGTCTCAACATTGTTTATGTTCGTCGGTTTTCCGAATATGCCCTTTTGAGCCGGGAACGGCGGCCTCTGGGTCGGCCGGCCGGCAAAACCTTCAATAGACGCGATCAGGGCTGTCTCTTCTCCGCAGACAAAAGCTCCGGCACCTTCCACAAGATTGATATCAAAACTGAATTTGGACCCGAGAATATTATCGCCAAGGACACCGTATTGCCTGGCCTGCGCTATTGACTTAACAAGCCTCTCGACAGCCAACGGATATTCCGCCCTTACATATATAACGCCCTTGTTGGCTCCCATAGCGTACGCGGCGATTACCATGCCTTCTATCAGCATATGAGGATCGCTTTCTATTTCATTCCTGTTCATATAAGCGCCGGGATCGCCTTCGTCGGCATTGCATACGACGTATTTATCTTCAGACTTTTCCTGACGCATGAGCGTCCATTTGATCGCCGTAGGAAAGCCCGCTCCGCCGCGGCCTCTCAGTTTTGATTTTTTGACTTCTTCGATCACGTTTTCAGGAGATATATTATTTAGGACCTTAAACAAAGGGAAATATCCGCCGACAGCTATATATTCTTCTATATCTTCCGGATTTATCAGTCCGCAGTCGCGCAGAACTATTTTTTTCTGAAATTTGAAGAAATCTATTCCATTCCAGACAGGTATAGTATCAAGGCCGCTGCCATATTTTATTTCTCCGGTGATATGATCCCAGGATTCTATCTTGCATAGCACATTTAACCCGGAAAAATCTTTTTTCTTTATAGCTTTTATTATCTTGCCGGCATCTTTTGCTTTTACTTCTTTTAGTATTACCAAAGGAAGTCCGGGAATATGGATATTGACAAGAGGCTCCGCGGCGCAAAACCCGAAGCACCCGGTTTTTTCTATAAAAACATCAAGCTTGTTCTTCTTTGCGGTTTTTTCAAGCTCTATCATTACTTCCTTTGCCCCGTTACCGATGCCGCAGGTATCCATGCCTACAGTAATGCGCGGCTTCCCGGGGAATATACTCTTTAATCCGCTTTGTTTTACCTTTTCAAGGCCTTTAAGGTCTGATATTCTCATTTCTTTGCCTTTTCCTTTGATATTTTTTTGATCATCGTCTTCAGCTTTTCTACCGTCATATGCCCGTAGATCACCCCGTCCACCTCGACCACGGGAGCAAGAGCGCACTGGCCGAAACACGCGACCGTCCTTACTGTAAAGTTCCCGTCGCTCGTCGTCATTAGCTCTTTTTCGCTCCCACCGCTTTTTACGTGGGAAAAGTCCAAATGGGCTTTTAGATAATCAAAAAGCTCCTTTGACTTTCGTGTATGGCATGCGGTTCCTCTGCAGACCACTATCGTATGCCGTCCCTGGGGCACAAGATTAAAAAACGAATAAAAAGTGGCCACGCTGTATATCCGAGAAAGCGGGATCCTTGTCTTTTCCCCGACTCTGACCAGGGCGTCTTCGGGAAGGAACTTGCCCTTCGTGGATGTCTGTATCTCTTCAAGTATACTGAGAAGGCTCCCGGGAAGAGAATCATACTTTTTTATTATTTCGTCCGTTCTTTCTTTAGGAAGAGTTTCCATTGCCGATATCCTTTCTTATCTTTTTATCTTTTTTAATGCGTTTACAAAATATATCAGGCTTTCCAGCTCTCCGACCAGATTTACGTTCTCCACGACTATATCTTCCTGCGTTTTTAAACTGACAGGCGCAAAATTAAGTACTCCTTTTATGCCTGAAGCTACCATTGATTCGAAAATTCCCGGAGCGGACACGTCGGGAACGCATATTATGCCTATCTTTATCTTGTTCTGCTTAATGTATTCCTTCATAGAATCTATCGACAGTACTGGGACAGCACCTTTTCCGTCGGTCTTTGAGGGATCGTTGTCGAAGACCGCCGATACTTTCAATCCTTCTTTTTCAAATCCGGCGTATTTCATAAGGGCCGAACCGATATTTCCCGCACCGGCGATCACGACCTTTTGTATATCACTTTTCCCGAGTATATCGTTGAGCTTTTCTATCAGCTCCTCTACGGAATAGCCGCCTTTTTTATTGCCGGTGATGCCGAATATCGAAAAATCCTTCCTTACCAGAGAAGAGGCGACACCTGCGGCATCGGCCAGATTATCGGAAAATACTTTTACAAAACCCAGGGCTTTGAGCTTTGTCAAAGCATTTTTATATTTGGAAAGACGGATGATGCAGTTTTTGTTGACGGTCATTTGTTGCTCCAACATTCACATAATCAAGCATATTATAGCATATTATAGGACACGTGGAGCAAGCACGATGTTTACCTATAACTTCGGCACGACCACGCTTTGAGGCTGCGGCTGGAAGGCGGGATTTTGGGCCATATAATCAAGTTCCTGGGTGAAGATCGTCTTTAACTCTTTGTAAGCGTTTTCCATATCCTTGGGATTCTTTATTACGTTGCCTGTGGGGCCCTGCACCCTATCGACCGAAAGGCCTACTGCAAGATGCGCGCCTTTCATTTGAAAAGGTACGCTATGGTTCACATAATAAGTCTGCTTGAATTTGTACTGTTTATCGCCAAAGAGTATTCCGTTGAATATCCCCGGTATTCCGTCAAGCGATGTCCTTTTGCAATCGACATAGTCCTGGAATCCCTGGAACATCGGCCCGTGAAGCTTTTCAAAAGCTTCACGCGTATAAGTTTTCTGGTATCTCCAGATCAGAAAAAAGGCCAGCTCTTTTAAGTGTAAGGCATCCTGCGAGGAAACCAGTATAACGCTCTTGGCGGACATTGCATCAAGCAAATAATAAATTCCGTTCTTCAGCTCGATACCCCGGGGCCTTTTCAGAGAATCGTCCCAGTCGGAAGGTGTTAAAAAATTCCCGGCGGTTTTGGGTTTGTTTGATAAAGGTAAATCGTAGATGTACATCACAATTACTATGATAATACCTGGGGATGGAAGATTCAACCGTGAGACAGAAGCACGCTGCGCTACAGCTCGCTTCGCTTACGGCACGCTCCCCTTCGACGAACTCAGGGTCGCTACGGCTAATGACTTACAGTTCGGAGCTGTAAGCTGTAGGGCCGATGCATATCGGCCCGTGCTGTAGCCCCGACCTGTCGGGGCGTGCTGTCTCTTCCCCCCATTGACAACCCCTTAAGCGGTGCTATGATAATCCCAGTCTATTCCCCTGGAGGTGAAAATTAATGGGTTGGATCTGGTGGGTAATTCTTGCCATAATAATAATTGCTTTGACGTGGTGGTGGGCGGCTTCATCCAAATGAACGTGATATAATTTCCTCGGATGAACATAAAAGTGATAGTAAATCCCCGTGCGGGCGGCGGAAAAGGTAGATATATAGGATTAAAGGTTGAACAATTCCTCTGCGACCGCGGCATTCAATATAGTCTTGACTCCACCTTTAAGCCCGGAGGCGCCGTTTCCCTGTCCAAAAAAGCTATTGAGGACGGTTTTGATCTTATAATCGGAATCGGCGGCGACGGCACAATGAACGAGATCGCCAACGGCATCATCGGTTCAAAAACTGCTCTGGCAGTGATACCTGCGGGACACCACAATAACTTTTCAAGGTCTTTGGGGCTTGAGCCGTCGGACACTACCGGAGCGCTGGAAACCGCCCTGTACGGAAGGACCATAGAAGCCGACACCGGGAAATTTAACGGTAGGTATTTTTTGAACGGAATAAGCATAGGTTTGACCGCAGAAGAAAAGAGTTCTACCTTCCCGGCTCTTCCGATAATAGGAAAACAAAGTCTTTACCTGATAAAACTTTTTAGAAAGCTATTTGGATTCAAAGCCCCAAAACTGCTTATTAAAATGGGGGGTCTGGAACTTCATTCAAAAGCGCTTATGACAAAAATATCTAACGGAGGCTATTTCGCCGGAGGATTTAATATTGTTCCGCACGCATGTCTTCAGGACGGGCTGCTCGATATTTGTGTCCTAAGCTGCACCGGAAAGCTGGGTTTTTTGCGCAACGCGTCAAAAGCCTTTCAAGGCCGGCATAACCGGTCTTTCCCCATGTCGACGTTCAGGTCCGACCAAATAACGATAGAAAGCCCGGACCCGCTGGATGTTTCGTGTGACGGCGAAGCGGTCCCTGCCGTTATGCCTTTTAAAATATCTGTCTCCCGCAAAAAAATACCGGTAAAAATCAAGTGAACCTTTTCGAAAGAAAAAAAGAATATCCCCTCCCCGTCCGGATGAGGCCGAACAAACTGGAAGATCTTCTCGGCCAGGAACATATCACCGGCAATAATACTTTATTGGCGCGCGCTATCAGATCGGACAAATTGTTTTCGGTGATACTTTTTGGGCCTCCCGGATGCGGCAAAACAGCGCTGGCGCATGTCATCTCTCAGGAAACAAACGCACACTTTGAAAAAATGAACGCTGTGACGGCAGGGATACCGGAAATAAGAAAGCTTATTGCCGAAGCAAAGAGCAGATGGGACCTGAACGGCAAAAAAACGATAGCTTTTATCGACGAGATCCACAGGTTCAACAAGGTCCAGCAGGACGCATTGCTTCCGGATGTGGAAGACGGGACGATAATATTGATCGGAGCAACTACCCACAATCCGTTTTTTTCGGTGATCCCGGCGCTCGTATCAAGGTCGCAGGTGTTCGAATTGAAAGCGCTGAAGGCTGAAGAGCTGAAGAATCTGATTAATAAAGCTCTCGCTGATAAAGAGAGAGGATTCGGAGATCTCAAAATAAAAATAGATGCCGACGCGGCCGATTTTCTTGCTAACACATCCAACGGCGATGCGAGAAGGGTATTAAATGCCCTGGAGATAGGCACCCTCACCACCCCACCTGACAAAAAAGGCATAATACATTTCACTCTCGAGACGGCAAAAGAGTCAATTCAAAAGAGATCCCTGGTTTATGATAAGGATGAAGACGGCCATTACGATACTATTTCCGCTTTTATTAAAAGTCTCCGCGGTTCGGACCCCGACGCTGCTCTTTACTGGCTGGCAAAAATGATATACGCCGGCGAAGACCCCCGTTTTATCGCCAGACGCTTTGTCATCTTTGCGAGTGAGGATGTCGGCAATGCCGATCCGCTTGCCCTTGTTGTTGCAAACTCCGCTATGCAGGCGGTTGAAAACATCGGCATGCCTGAAGGCCGCATAATCCTTGCGCAGGCGGTCACCTATCTTGCCACAGCACCAAAGAGCAACGCCTCATACATGGGAATAGAAGCCGCATTAACGGATATAAAAGAACACAAAACGCAGGAAGTCCCGCTCCATCTTAAGAACGCGACTTATGACGGTGAAAAAAAGATGGGCAAACACAAGGGTTATAAATATCCCCATTCATTCGGCGGTTATGTCGAGCAGGAATATATGCCTGAGAAAAAGAAATATTACGAACCGAAGGATATAGGGTTTGAGAAGAAGATCAAGGAACGGATGGATAATATAAAAGAAAATGTTCCGCATGCGGAACATCAACAGGGATCATAGAAAGGTTTTTATTAATATGCTGACAATAAATATCGACGGCGCCGCCCGCGGAAATCCGGGACCGGCAGCTATAGGAATAATCGCAAAAAAGGGCGGGAAAACCGTTTTTGAAATAAGCGAGTACATCGGAGAAACAACCAACAATGTCGCGGAGTATTCGGCGTTGATCAGAGCGCTTGAAGAGACGCTTATCAAAGGGTATAAAGAGGCACACTTTATCTCGGACAGCCAGCTGATAGTGGAACAGATAAAAGGAAATTACAGGGTTAAAGAAGCACACCTTAAACTTCTATATAATCAGGCCGAATCCCTGACAAAGAAATTAAAAAGTTTTTCAATAAAGCACATCAAGAGAGAACTTAATAAAGAAGCGGACAAGCTGGCAAACGCCGCTTTAGACAAATGACAGATATCAGCTGTTCATTGTTTGCTTGTCTCTTCTTTGCGCTTCTATTTCTGTAAATTGGCCAAAGATATTTCTTATTTCTGCGTATTTTCTCAATTTCGATAAATTACTTGTATCATCCATTAAACCTGCGTACAGCGTAGGATGCCAAAGCTTCCTTTAACTCTTCGTCACCCAGAACATTGCCCGCATACCTCTTGGTCTCAACAAAAGCTCCTATTCTATTAAAGGCTTTGTTCTGAGTATCCAGGGATATAAAATCTAAATAATATATATCCCCCTGTCCGATCTTAAATATTTCATATTGCCGGGCGTCTTCGACTTTGTTGTCAAATAAAAATATTGGGCTTAAAGCAGTTTCAACGGCAGGGCGACCGCGATCATCAGGCTTCTTCCGTAAAGGAATATTTTCCGAATTAGTATTAATCCCGTAATTTGTACCGCTAATTGGTATCACTGCCATGCGTATGCCCTTTTATCTAGTCGCGAAGTTTTGCGTCTCCTCTGACATCTACACCACTTGATGTGCCATTAATTGGTGCAGGCCGTTCTGCTTGTCCGGGTATTATATCTGCAACTGTTCTGGCTGATTCGTTTATTGCACTTTTCGGCACGTCGCTTTTTATGCTTGGTCGGGGCATATAACGGTCTACCTGATCTTTCAATCCCTCCACCATATTAATCACCTCCCTCTAATACATGATATTCGAGATGATATACGGTTTTCTTGCATAGATTATTTGGTGTTTATAAGCAAAATCGTTTGATGTATAATATATGTTAAGGGCAAGCCGGATGGCTACCCAGCACTTTCTATCGCTTGAATAATTAGATTTTGACAAGAAATAGAAAGTGCTGGGAGGAAAGTCCGGGCTGCAACAAAAGGGTGGCCGATAACATCGGCTGAGGGAAACCTTAAGGAAAGTGCCACAGAAATCATACGGCCCACTTCGACCCTAAAGGTCGGAAGGCAAAGTTGAAACCGTGAGGTAAGAGCTCACGCTCTTTGGTGGAGACACCGGAGAAGGCAAACCCCACCCGCAGCAAGGCGTTGAACGCCGCTTGAGATGCCTGGCAACAGGTATTCCAGATAGATGGCCATACAAATACAGAACCCGGCTTACAGGCTTGCCCCCCTGATCTTCGATTGTCTTTTTGTGAATGGCGGTCTTGCCCGAACATATGATATGGCTTGCTGTCTCGGATAAAGATGGATATTCTCTAACATTGTCGCGATCCCCAATAATCCCGGTCTTGATCCAAACCCGTGCCACGCCTGTGCAAGTAAGAAAAGCGATTCATCACTACCCTGGCTTAAAATCCGGGGCTGGGAAAATTCCAGACTATCAAATCTGCTGACTATGTCTGAGGGATAAAGCTGTAACAGTAGTATCATGCCTACAAGACGCGCACTTTGTGATAAAAGATCTACTCTTGAACGTTTGTATGCCGATGTCATAGCAACAAGCAACTGCGATGGCTCATCAATCCAGCTGGGCTTGAATCCTCTCCGAAGTCCTTTCTGCGCGGAATCAATTTGCATTAACAGATTGTTGACATTATCAAAACCCAATCCGTCTTTTCCGAAAAAGACAGGAAATACCCTTTCGTCATAAAAGGCCTCTGCCATTTTTGGGCCGCTTCTCTGGATATTCTGCATATTATATCCTATTTGTTCAATTGTATCCGCGTCTACTACCCACGCTCTAGCAATCATGTTAATCGCAGACCTCGGAGCAGTTACTCCGTTTCTTCTCAAATGTGCGGCAATAATTTGGGGACCGTTTTTTGTTCGAAAAGGACCTCTCAAACTGCCATAAAGATTTGCCGCTGTTTTTGCTAGCATCGTTTCTCTCCTTTCATAGATATCAACTTAAAAACTTAATCTTCGGCAACCCGACTTTACTGAATTCCTGCTTTTATCTCTCTTGGTTATTTATCGGTTGTTTTTTTCTGGAATTTCACTCAAAAGTTCAATAAGCAATTGCACCACTTTAAGTACAATAAGAATTGGAGGTACGCAAAGTGGGCAAGAGATTCAAGCATTTGGACAATTCCCTTGGGCGTCTGTCGCTAGGCAAAGCCTTGATTTGCCGCCTACTTTATTGCTCTTCCCGCAAGAACAAACAGGACAATAAATAACAGGTCAAGGAATGCGAACGGCACAAACAATGCAGGAATATTTCCAAACAATAAATAGCCGAATACGACCAGGCAAAATGAAGTTTTGGCGAGTATCCCATAAAAGATCAGGTTCTTATTCGCCATAGCGTCCCTTGCGATGTTAAAGAACATTACAGCAACTAAGATCATGAGCAAAGACAGAAAATAGATATATCCCATATGCCCTGGGAGCGGGACATCAAATCTTTTGTATATTTGCACGGGCGCTAACAAGCCAATAGCACCCAATATGCCGTCATAGGCCGTAGCCAGATAAAATACCGGCGGGATCCAGCGCGGAACTTTCATGTTGTCAATTATACCATTTTACTTTTTCCCCATAAGTGTATAATATTGTCAATAAAAGGCTGACAGATGAGAGGAGACATATATGCAAGACTTCCTTATCCCGCTGCATTTTACGTTTATGATATCCGGTGTGGTGCTCATACTTGTCGCGGCGGCTTTGGCAGTTACCAAAAAACAAGGATGGCTCCCCTTGCACAAAACACTGGGAACAGTAGGGGCAATATCGGCAGCGACAGGGTTTGCTTCAATTTTTTTGTTTAAATATTTGCTGCATTATCCGCATTTTTCGTCATTGCATTCCAAAAGCGGATTGACCGTATTGATCATCCTTGTCCTGGTGCTGATCTTAGCAGTTATGGCTGTTTCCGGGAAAAAGATCGCAAGACCTTTGCATATTTGGCTCGGAAGGCTAATAGCGATATTATTGTCCCTGATGATAATCTCCGGCTTGGACAGATTTGTTGACTTATTCAAAAGATAGAAAAAGCCGTTTTGCGACAGCGCTCACAATAATACCGGTCGCTGAAATAATCGATTTCCCTGCTATGTTATCATTGTCTATATTAAACAATGCCTACTAATAGCAAAATGAGAGATAAGGCCGTTTTGAGCATTATTTTATTCGCCGGGTTTATGTTCAGGGTTTGCGGTATTTCGTTTAGAAGCTTCTTTTCGGACGAAGTTTTTATCGTTAAAACGGTACAAAATCCTTTATCTTCGCTGTTCGCGATAGACGCCCCTCACGGCCCATTGCCTTTTTACATACTGCATTTCTGGTCAAAACTATTCGGATCTTCTGAATTTTGGATAAGAATGCCCTCGGTACTGTTCGGAGTGTTGACCTGCTATCTGATCTACAAAATAACGGTCGAGCTGACGGATAAAAGGACGGCATTGATAGCGGCAACGCTTGCTGCACTGTCCCCTTTCCTAATACTATATGACCAGACGGCCAGATGGTACAGTCTTTTCACGCTGACAAGCATGGCTTCGGTATATTTTTTGATCAGCTACATGAAAGCTAACAGGTTATACCGCCTTTTGCTGTTCTTCATTTCGACTTTTGCGCTTTTGTACACGGAAACGATCTCCCTGTTCGTGATAGCTTTTGAGGTGCTCGCCGCAGCTTTTTATTTCAGGAAATGGACGGCAAAGCTTACTGCGACATTTTCGGCATTGGCCTTGCTGTATATTCCCTGGATGACAGTCCTTATCCCGTCATTTTACAGGGTTATCCCGGAAAATTTTGTAGAACGCGGAGTCGCCGGAGGCGTTTTGTATAAAATATCGTATTTATTTTATTCTTTCACTGTCGGGCAAACGATATCCCCTTTTAATTTCGCGGTTTCCGTACCGGCTGCCGGATTGTTTTTTTTCTTGGCCCTTTTTGGCATCATAAAAGCTTGGCAGAATAACAGGAACACGGCAATATTCTTGCTTTTATTCTTGGCAACAGCACTACTTCAAATTTTTACTCAGGTAAACCTGCCCCACTACATGATGTATGCCTGCGTTCCTTTGATCATAATACTTGCTATCGGAATAAATGGATTAAAGCCCCGGACCGTTATGATCGCTGCTGCCGGCGCTGTGTTGCTAATCTTTGGATATTCACTGCACAATCTATATACGGGGCAACAATATAACAGAATGGAATTTATAGATGACTGGAGGGGAGTCGCCTCTTATGTGCGGAGCATCTCCGGCAGGGATGATCTTATAATATATTCAAACTATTCTTTTGAATATTACAGCAAAAGCTTAAGGAACAAGGCCATGTACTGGAACAATTTGCAAGAAATGAAGGATTTAGTTGCCAAATATTTCGTAACTTCTCCTTCAGGAAAAGTTGTGCTTGTGTACTCCCCGCTCAGCGGACTTTTTGTCTCGGATTCGGAAACAGGGCAAGAACTCGATAAATGGCTCTGCCAAAGATATTACAATATCGAAAATAGATCTTTCAACAGAGATTCTGATTATATACATAAAAGAACCTTCGTTAAAAGAGGTTTTCCTGAATTCAGAATATCCGTCAGTTCATACTCCGCAAAAAAAGAGCATGCAAAATGAAAAGAATATTGATATTTGCCGCCACATACAATGAGGCGGACAACATCAAAAAGCTTACAAAAGGAATATTCGCCAATCTGCCGCAGGCAGATCTGCTGGTCATAGATGACAATTCTCCGGACGGCACAGGAAAGATCCTTGATGAAATAATATCAAAAAATATTCAAGTCCGCGTCATTCACAGGCCAAATAAGCTTGGCCTGGGCTCTGCACACAGGCTTGCGATGAAATATGCCGTGACCAATAAATATGATCTGCTCATAACCATGGATTCCGATCTTTCTCACAATCCCGAATATATCCCCAAAATAATAGAATTACTGGACAAAAACGATTTTGTTACGGGTTCCAGATATGTAAAGGGAGGGCGCTCGGATTACAGCGTTTACAGAAAGATAATAAGCCATACGGCGAACATATTGGCGAGAATACTTCTGGGGATCCCGCTTCAAGAGTGCACAACTTCATTCAGGGGATTTAGGACGGAACTTTTGGATAATCTTAATATCGATGCCATTCGTTCGGACGGATATTCCTTTTTTTTTGAATCTATCTTCTATGTGACCCGCTTGACCAAAAGATACTGCGAATTCCCGATATATTTTGAAAACAGGGCTTCGGGGATATCAAAGATCTCTAAAACGGAGATAATCAAAAGCATCGTCAATCTTATCCGTCTTTTTGTATTGAGGTGGTCCTTTGACAAAAAAAGGATCATAAAGCCGGAGGGCGCTTCTACAACATCGGTCAGCCCCTGCATTAATTGCGGCAGTCTTTTTGCCTCTCTGATATATCCAAAGACTTTTTCTAAGAATAAGGGCACAGGCTCCTACAACTGCACTAGTATGACGCACGGATCACACGGCAACATAGTTAAATGTCTTCAATGCGGATTGGTGCGTACCGATCCCTTGCCGGACGAAAAGGGATTACTGGACAACTATTCCAATATAAACGAAACCCTTTATGCGGACAATATAGGCTATAGGTTCAAAACATTCCGGTATAACCTTAACAAAATAGCTTCATACCTGCCAAAGAACGGGACTCTTCTTGATGTGGGCGCAAATTGCGGAGCTTTTTTAAAAATAGCCTCGGAAGCCGGATACACGGCCCAGGGAGTAGAACCTTCCGGGTGGTGTACTGATTACGCAAGGCAAAAGCTGGGACAAAAAGTGACAAAAGGGACTGTCTCAGACCTTGATCCTTCAGAAAAAGAGTTTGACGTAGTAACGATGTTTGACGTTTTGGAACATTTACTAAACCCCATAAATGACCTTGAGCTTGTAAATAAGAGGATGAAAAAGGGGGGGATGCTGATACTCTCCACGCTTGATATTGACAGTATATTGCCAAAAATACTCGGGGGAAAATGGCCTTGGTTGATGGATATGCACATTTATTACTTTAACTCTCAGATAATCGAACAAATACTTCAAAAAACCGGCTTCAAGGTCGTTTACTCCCGCGGTTATACGCACATTATCAATTTAGACTATTTACTGCTAAAACTGGAAAACATGTCCATATGGGGAGCCGGGAACATAGGGAAATTTTTGAGGATGGTCAGGATAAATAGGATCCAGTTACCGATAAGTTTTGGTGATATCAAACTTTTCGTGGCAAAAAAGCTGTAAACCGTGAAATATACGGATCAAAACCTCAAGCATTTCATAAAATATGCGTTTATAGGCGTATTAAACACGGCCGTTAGCTATCTTGTATACAGTGTATTGCTGTTGCTGGAATTCAGGTATTCCACAGCTCTTTCCTTTTCATATCTAATAGGTATTATCCATAGTTACGCGTGGAATAGATGGTGGAACTTCAGGTCAAAGTCCCCGTTCGGGATGGAGACGGCAAGATTTGTATCGTCTTACATCATCTCTTTTCTTATGAACCTGCTGATACTCAGGACTCTCATAGAAAATCACTCTGTGCAGCCTTTTATTGCGCAAGCTATCGCGATCATAATAATTGCACCGACCACGTTCTTGCTGATGAGATATTGGGTTTTCAAGAAAATCGTTACTAAACAATAAGATCGCTACAGTTCTGCCCCTGATTGACAGCGGCAGTATTTTCTTTTATATTGATATAATAATTTGCACAAAGGAGCAGAAAATGCCAAACAACAATAAATGCCAAAGCTGCAGTATGCCGCTTTCAAAGAATAAGGACTATGGCACCAATGCCGACAACTCCCCCAACAAAGAATATTGCAGGTTCTGCTTCCAAAAAGGAGTGTTCACCGAACCGAATATCTCATTTGATGAGATGATGGATAAAGTAGCGCATGTCATGATAGCAAAAGTAGCTGTTCCCGAAGAAAAAGCCTATGAAATAGCCCGGCTCGAGCTCACTCAGGTTAGCCGCTGGAAATAGACAAAAGGGATCAAAAATCTGCCGTTACGCCAAAAGTAGACACATTGTTAGAATTGTCGTTCAAAGCAACCGAATATCCTACGTCCACCCTATAATGTTCACTTGTTTGCCATTTTCCGCCTATCTGAATATTGCCTGCCGCACCGGTAGAAGCAGACGTCCCATAGTATTCGCAAATTATGTCCGCGCCCGGAGATACTCTTCTTTCGACAGCAGCGGAGTATTCGATCTGATCAGCTGCCGCAGCACCCGGCGCTATTCCCACCAAAGCATAGCCTAAATTATAATGCGTCCTGTAACCGGAAATTTCACGGGAATAGATTATTACGGCAGCATAATCTTTATAGCCGCTGCCGAGCCCGATCGAAGTGTCTGCGTTACTCAATTTAATGTCCGCTCTTAAGGATAGACCGTCATTTTCTCCGGTCTGTATAAGCTTGAGTTTTGCGCGAAGCACGGCATCGCCCAAACCCACAGGAACAGAAAAAGAATACGGGATCTTAACACCAAAATCCATATTATCGGCCAATCCGTATTTCACTTGAAATGTGGCGCTGCCAATAGTGTCTCCGCCGGCCCTCGGGACCGAAGAATTTGATCCCGCCTCTATCCTGATCTTCCCCGTCCGTACCGTTTTAAAATCGTCCGTCACAAGGGGCCTTGCCGCAAACGCCGGCGCGGACAGTACGATCAAAGACAAAAACAGAACCAAAGCTTTGTTCATAACATTATTTCCTTCCCGTCAATTTTTCTCTTTATACATGAACGCGGCCAGCCAAAACACGGACAGTGTTATCAGCACTCCTGCTATTGCCTCGGAAACGGTAGAAATCCTGCCTTCATGCGCAAGCCCGTCGGGATTGACAGAAACAAAAAACGAAGCAATCGCGGTTACTGCAAGCACAAACAATAAAGCTTTTTTCATTGTTTTACTTTGTGTCCCTCCGGCGGTGATAAAAGACTTCTAAGCACATATACCAGCGCTACGGTGATAAACGCTTCAATTGTCCCGATCACAGCATAGGCTTTAACCATTGCCGGCGTTACATCTCCAAAAGGGATCGTGCCGGACAGGCCTATTTCCAAAGCACAGGAAAAATCCGCAAGAACGAGAGATATCCAAGAAGCAGCGATTATCGCAAGCCATTCCGGAACCCACTGTTTGATGGCATAGTAGATGTAATAGCAAAGAATAGTACCGACAAGCGCCATGTTTACGATATTGGCCCCAAGCGGCAGGACCCCTCCGTCGGCAAAGAACAGCATTTGTATCGTAAGTACTACGCTAATGACCACCGTACCGGCAAAAGGTCCGAGCAGTACTGCGGCAAGCGCCCCACCTATCAGATGCACAGACGTTCCGTTGTCTATAGGGAATTTGAACATTTGCGCCGAAAAAATAAGCGCGGCTACCATGCCCATTCTGTACAGCGTATTTTCTCCTGATACGGCAAGGGCATCTCTTAATTTGTAAAGGCTATATATAACTGCCGCGCCGGCAGTGCCTATAAGCCCTGCCGAAAGCTTTAGATCTATCAATCCGTCAGGTATATGCACTTTAACCTCCATATCATCAGGACCAAAAAGATTGTAGCATCAATAAAAATATTGCGTCAAATGATCGGGTTGACACAGACCGCAGTATAGTATTAAACTGTTAAATCATGGAAAAGGCAAAAGACATAAAGGCGGCGGCGTTTATAACCGTATTCATAATATTCCTGATAATAATGCTGGCAATAATATGGCCGTTCTACAGATCTATTTCAACGGCACTCATCTGCACAATACTGGCGATCCCGGCGTTTAATTATATAAAATCCATTGTAAGGTCCAGGACTATATCCGCAGCGACCTGTATACTGCTCATAATATTTGCCCTGGTACTCCCGTTCGTGTTCATAATGGTACAGGTCTTTAATGAGATAAACGATATAGCCGCGGTACTCAGCAATACCATGAAGCCCGGACAGATCGAAAAAGCCCTGGATTTTATAAGCGGAAATCCCTATATTTCGCCGGTCAAAATGTTCATCGAACAGCAGATAGCAAGTCTTGAGATAGATTTGCTGGGCGGAGCATACCAGGCAGCCGAATCTTTGGCAAAATATATGGCATCCCACAGCATAGCTCTTATAAAGAACATAACCTGGTTCATCGCTGAAATATTCATAGTGCTCATAAGCGTTTTCTTCATGCTGAAAGATTCCGACAAGCTGATAAAAACGGTGAAAAGTTTTTCACCTTTCAAACCGGAAGAAACATCAATACTTTTATCCAAAATAAGGGATACCGTATATGCCACGGTATTCGGAGGGATAATAGTCGCGCTTGCTCAGGGCACTTTGGGCGGCATAGGATTTTATCTTCTCGGGCTCCCCTCTCCCGTGCTTTGGGGCACTGTGATGGCGCTCCTTGCCATGATCCCGTTCCTTGGCGCTCCAGTAGTATGGTTCCCTGTAGTTGTGGTCCTTTTGATGAAAGGGCTATTATTTAAAGCTGTGATGCTGTTCATCTGGGGCGCTTTTGTAGTCGGGCTCGTCGATAATTTACTGCGGCCTATTGTCATCGGAAGCCGGACACAACTGCACCCTTTGCTTGTGTTTTTCAGCGTATTCGGGGGTCTTATATTGATCGGACCGATAGGAATATTTATAGGTCCTGTGATGCTTTCTCTTACTCTTACTACCGCCGATTTTATTAAGGAAAGATATAAGAGCTAAAAGAAGGCTATTGGCAAATCTCGTCAAAAAGCAGCGGATATACCAGCTTGAGCTCTTTCCAAACACCTGAACGTATCTGGTCACGGGTAAAACTTTCTACCGCCTGGATCACAGCTTCGGGAGAGCGGATATTCCAGATACTCTCTATCAGAGGTTTTATCTGCTTTCTCTTTGTATTTTGCGTTATAAAACGCGCAACATCAGAGGACTGCGCATTGGAAAAACTCATTTGTTTCAAGCCAAGCCCGTGCAGAGGAATCACGCCTCTCCAATCATTCACGAGTTTTCCGCAAAGCGAGATCTCTCTGTCTTCCGATTCTACAATATCGATCGCGTCCCTTATCGCGGCAAACACTCTCGGATCAAAATGACAAACATTGAACTGTTCGGCAGAGCTTCCGCTGTACCGGTCATTCAACGTAATAAAAGAAGAAAGGTCATTGGACCCTATACTGAAAAAAATATGTTTGTTCTTTCTCGCCAACTCCGCAAGATCTTTAAAGAGATCCGGATGCTCGATCATCACGCCAAAATTTAAATAAGGATTTGTCACGTGCCCATGCAACATCTTTCTGACGCAAACGGCAATTTCCATCGCTCTGTAATAGTCTTCCCCGTTGCGTATCATCGGGAACATTACCTGGCGGGCTTTGCTCAGCCAAAAAGCTTCAAGCTGGCTCTTAAAGATCCCGTGAAGAGGCATCGAAGGATCAAGGCACAGGCCGATACCGCTCGTACCGTTAGGAACGCCGCCCATGCCGTTTATGTATGAGAACAATTTATCCTCGGGATCTGGATCAGATATAAGATCTATTGTCCTGAATTTCACAGGCCTTCTTTTTGCCTCAACAATGATCGCATTATAAAACTCAATCTGTTCTCTTACTTCAGGAGCGGCAGCCCGCGCCTGATGTGTATACGGGTTAGTGCCAAAAAACCTTTCGGTGCGTACGAGTCCTATTCCGTGTGATCCGGATGATATCGCTCTTTCTGTTTCCATTGGATTATCACAATTGGAATTGACCGATATGGGAGATCTTTTGTGGCGCGACCGTTCAAGCTTTTTATATATTGCCGCGTTTCTTTCTATCTTGCCTGTAAAATAGTGCAGGCTCTTTTTGTCCGGATTGACAACTACATTGCCGGTGTCTCCGTCAATGACAACCTGCGCTCCGTTAGGAATGCTGCCGGTCGCTCCGGTTATCCTGACAAGACCTGCCTTGGAAGCGCTGTCTGTCATGATCGATACATGGTCTCCGGGAGAGCCTTTTTCCCTAATAGCTCCTCTCACTTTTTCATGAAAGAGTATGCTCGCAGAATCATACGGGATGGCATTGGCAACGATCACTACATCATCAAACGGACAAGTATTGACCATCTCTTCAAGATCAATACTTTTCCCGTGCTTTTCTCGAAGTACGGACAAAAAAACATCGAAACAATCATCAGGAATTCTTCGAAAGTGTTTTTGGGGATCATTACGCAGTGGTGCGATCAATTTGTATTGTCCCTCAAGAGCTTCGACCGCACTTATAGGATTTGTCGGATTCTGCATCCGTTCCAGGCATAACCTTTTTGTATCCATCAATATCATTGTGAATGCAGTATCAAGTTCCTGCCGTAACTTTTCCTCTGCTTTATCGGATCTCGATGCAGCAACCGTGTTACGTTTTGTTTTTATCCTTTCCACTACTCTATCAAATGCTGTGCTAAAAGCTACAATCCTTCTTTCTATCAGTTGTGCAACAGGGGTACCCGTACTTTTTGCTTCTTCAAGCAGGTCAATCCTTGGAAAATCACTGAATTTGTCAGGAATATTAATGACGAGAGCGTGTCCGATCGCGATCCCTGGCGTTGAAGGAATGCCTTTCAGGCTAAATTGTGTGCTCGCGGCCGGCAGCCCGCCTAAAGAATTATGAGAAGCAGATAATACGGTAGTCCTTCTGCCAAAGCCACCTATCCCTTTGTGAGCAGCCATGAACGGACTGAATGAATGAGATATATGTATAGGTAATCCGATCCCCCTTATTGACATAATGACCCTCTAATATATTATCGTCAAAATATCAGAGGTATTTCATTGTTGTGGGTATCAATTGCCCGGCGGCATTTCGCGGAACCCGCCCGGGGAATCATCGAACCCGTCAGGGGGGAGCTCCTCTTCGGTCAAAACATCTATGCCGACCATGGCGTCCGCGATATATCTGAAAGGCGGGTGCGCCTGCTTTTTGTTGTCGGGAATTATCTTTATTACCCTTTTGTCGCAATACAGCTCGTACATAGTGGAAAACTCTTTGATCTTGCGGACTTTCAGGTAGTCTACAGTGCTGACATTTATGTATATCCTGCCGTTAAGGAAAAGTGTAGGATCCTCGCTGTTGGCGGAAACGCGCATAATATATCCTTTGCCGCGGTTTAGGACTTTTTCGCCCTCAACTTCAAAGTAGGTGATATAGCCCAGGTCCCAGAGAAGATACATGATATCGCGCTTGTTGTAGATGATACCGTCGTTTACTATGAACTGGAGGTCTTTTTTGGACTCACGGAAACTTTTGTTTTCCATCTTTTAGCCCTCCTCTTATATCAAATTATACAACCGCGCTTTGCAATTGCAATGGCCTTTTTCATCTTTGCCGCACTTTTCCTGCCCGGACGCGATTCCACTCCGCTGGACACATCGACCATTCGAGGTCTGACCTTTTTTATTGCCGCGGCAATGTTGTCGGCGTTGAGCCCGCCTGACAGTATCAGAGGGAGTCCTGTTCTTTTTGCGCGCACGGCAACTTTCCAATCAAAAACTTTTCCGGTACCGCCGCGTAAGACCGGGCTGAAAGAGTCAAGCAAAATCGCAGCAACTTTGTACCTTTTTATGCCGGGAAGCGAAAAACCGTCTCCTACTCTAAAAGCTTTTATTACAGGAGCTTTTATTTTTCCGCAAAAAGCAGGGGATTCGTCCCCGTGAAGCTGGACATAGTCGAGTCCGCATTTTTTGACAGCGTTGTTTATCATCCCCGCGTTTTGATTCACAAAAACCCCGACTTTGGAAATAGACGGAGGGAGTTTTGAGCAAATAGCGGCGGCTTTTTTTACCGATATACGCCTGGGGCTCTTTGCAAAGACAAAACCGACAGCATCCGCTCCGTATCTGCAGGCCAAAAGAGCGTCTTTAAAGTTTGTTATGCCGCAGATCTTTATCTTTGTCATTGTTTAAAGCCAAGCTCTTTTATTTTTTTGCCGATATCCGGAGCTTTCATCAATTCTTCCCCGATCAACGCGGCATTTATTCCGGCTTTCTTTAGTCTTTTGATTTGATCAGGCGAACCTATTCCGCTTTCGGAAACGAGTATGCGGTCAACACGTCCCGGCACGAGAGCCGCGAGTTCAAACGTCAGATCAAAATTGACTTTAAATGTTTTTAAGTTCCTATTGTTTATTCCTATTATGCCGGCACCGCATTCCAGAGCTCTCAGCATCTCTGTCTTGTCGTGGACTTCCAGAAGTACGTCCATCCCGCACTCGGCGGCAATAAAAGAGAGCTTTTTGATCTTCTCATCCGTCAGCACGGATGCGATGAGCAGAAGCGCGTCCGCCCCGTAATACCTTGCTTCGTATATCTGTATCTCATCGATTATAAAATCCTTGCGCAAGACGGGAAGGCTGATACTCCCGGATATCTCTTTGAGATAATCTGTCGACCCTTTAAAATATTTTTTGTCCGTCAGGACGGAAACCGCTTTTGCGCCGGATCTTTCGTAAGACAGGGCGATACTCAAAGGATCAAAGTCCTGCCGTATGGTCCCTGCCGAAGGGGATGCTTTCTTTACTTCCGCAATCAACGATACCGGTTCTTTTATCGCGTCGGCAAAATCTTTTGAAGACAGAACAATATTCCCGGCAAAATGCTCTGTGCCGTATTTTTCTTTGAGCATTTTGACTTCTTCTATTTTGGATGCAATTATCTCATCAAGTATCATTAGAGTAAATATAGCCCAGTTGATTGCAAGTTTCAATATAAGATAGAATGAGCAATGAAGCGCTGAAGTACTGAAGCGCTGAAGTCCGGAACAATGAATACTGGCTTCAGCTCTTCAGCCTTCAGCTCTTCAGCACTACAAATGACATACCACATACCTGTTTTACTAAAAGAAACTCTGGAGCTGCTAAATCTCTCTAAAGAGGGCTTCTGGGTGGACGCAACGGCCGGAGGCGGCGGGTATTCAAAAGCCATTCTCGAAAAAATAATCCCCGGAGGAAAGCTTGTTGCGATAGACAGAGACAGCGAAGCCATAAAAGAGTGCAAGATATCTCTCAAGGATTTTGAAGGATATGTTATTTTTGAAAAAGACAACTTCTCTAACATAAAAACAATTCTGAGCGAAATGAACATCCCTGCAATAAAAGGCATCATCTTTGACCTTGGAGTGTCTTCGCATCAGATAGATTCTCCTTACAGAGGGTTTAGCTACGGCAAAGAAGGCCCGCTGGACATGAGAATGGACAAGGATAGTCCCCTGTCGGCGGCTGATATAGTTAACAGTTCCCCGGAAAGCGAGCTGGTGGAGATATTCTCCCGCTACGGCCAGGAACATTTTTCAAAAAGAATAGCGGCAGCCATAACAAAGAACCGCCCTTTTAAGAATACGAAAGAACTTGCCGATACGATCATAAGGGCTGTCCCATCACGAAGAGCGTATGATTCTCTGTCCCGTGTGTTCCAGGCGATAAGGATCGCGGTGAACCGGGAAACGGAAAGCCTCAAAAAAGCTCTGCCGGACGCGATCGAGGCTCTTGAAAAAGGCGGGCGTATTGCGGTAATATCGTATCACAGCCTGGAAGACCGCCTTGCGAAAGAAGCCTTCAGGAAAGCGGCGTCCGATTGTATTTGCGAAAGCGGTATCCCGGCATGCATTTGCGGCCACAAAAGGACGGCAAAGATCATAACTAAAAAGCCCGTACAGCCTTCGCGGGAAGAGGTAGGAGAAAATACGAGAGCCCGCAGCGCGCGGCTGAGAGTAGCGGAAAAAATATAACTATGAAAAAATATTTGCCTGTTATATTTATATTGGTCTGCGTATGGACCCTTCATTTGTACATAACCGCCGAGATCGCCCGCACGGGCTACCAGACTTCCTCGCTCAAAAAGGAAGCCAAAAAGATCCGCAACGAGAACCGCGAGCTTGCAGCAAGAGCGGCACAGAAAGAATCTCTCGGAAAAATAGAAGCAAAAGCCCTTGGCAAACTACACATGAAATATCCGGAAAAAGTAAAATATATCGTAGTTTCAGGCGAAGCGAGAAATTCTTACTGATCAGGGGGCATCTGAAAATCTGAATCCGAACATTTGCGTGTTCTCTCTGTCGGCATTTACAATGACCGCATAATCCGCCGTGATATACGGGAACACCGCGGTCACGCCGCCGGAAAACCTTTCGCGGTCCCAGCCGCCCCTGACCACCAAAGTTTCGGTTATCTTGGTCTCTGCCCCGTAGCGCATGTAGATATCCGCGCCTTTGGCCGATTTCAAGTTGCGGAATTCGCTGTCAACAGCAAAAACCGTATCGGGAACTATTTGTGGAGAAATTGCTATTCCCATCCTCAAAGAAGATGAAATAGGAGCCGAATTTTTCAAAAGGTCCTGCACCAATATTCCGACCGCCATTTCCTTGGAAAAACTTGCTTTTAGTCCTCCGTCCATTGTCCAGCCCCTTGCCTGAGAACCTCCGGTATCCCATGAAATATTTTTGTAAGTTACGCCCCACGCGACTGCGTTCTGTCCTTTTGTACCGAAAGAAAATGCCGTTACATCGGCTTTGTTTCCGAGTTTGTCCTGCCTGTTCCAATAGCCCCAACCTGCCTGAGGCATGGTAACGGTATAACAATCATTGCGGATATACACATCGGAGTTCATGTCCATATACCCGCGGATATACTGTGTCTTTGAGTCGGCCAGAGCGGCCGGATTGTAATAAATGCTGTTGCCGTCGTCGCTGACAGCGACAAAAGCCCCGCCCATGCCGAGCGGCCGTACACCGATCCCGTCTTTTACGACCGACTCCAAAAAAGCATTTCCAAATGCGGAGGAAAAGGAAAAAAACAAGAATAAAGCGGCGATTATGACCCTCACCCCTAACCCCTGCCTGACCGGCAGGCAGGCCTCTCCCAAAGGGCGAGGGGTACAGGACAAAGCCTTTTCATCATCCCTCTCCCTCTGGGAGAGGGACCGAGGGTGAGGGCTTTGTTTGTCGAGTCTTAAGATATTTGTCATGGCGTGCGTATAATTGTATACTATTATCATGCCTTCTTCAAATGACAAAATTCGTGTTCGCTTTGCTCCCAGCCCCACAGGATATCTTCATGTGGGCGGGGCCAGGACCGCTCTCTACAACTGGCTTTTTGCGAGAAAGAACAACGGAGTTTTTGTCTTAAGGATAGAGGATACCGACCAGCAGAGGCACAACGAAGAGGCTGTGGCCGCGATACTCGAGGGCATGAAATGGCTGGGCATGGACTGGGACGAGGGCCCCTTCTATCAGACTGATAGGCTTGAGACCTACAAAAAATATTGCGACCGGCTCGTAACCGAAGGCAAGGCATATTACTGTTACTGCAGTGCGGAAGAACTTGCCGCCCAGCGTAAAGAAGCGGAAGCAAAAAAACAGGCGCCCAAATACAGCGGCAAATGCAGAGGACTTTCCAAAGAACAGATAGAAACTTTTGAAAAAGAAGGTAGGAACAGGGTCGTAAGATTAAAAACACCCCAGGAAGGCATTACTACCGTAAAAGACCTGATACGTGACGATGTAAAATTCGAGAACGGGCTTCTTGATGACTTTGTGATAGCAAAATCCGACGGGTTCCCCACTTATAATTTTGCCGTAGTCGTTGACGACCATCTCATGGAAATAACCCATGTGATCCGCGGCGACGACCATCTTTCCAACACACCCAGACAGGTCCTTTTGTATCAGGCATTTGGGTTCGAAATACCTAAATTTGCCCACATACCGATGATACTAGGGACCGATAAGGCAAGGTTGAGCAAAAGACACGGCGCAACTTCCGTTATAGATTACAGGGAAATGGGTTTCCTTCCGGAAGCTATGGTCAACTATCTTGCCAGGCTCGGCTGGGGCCACGGCGACAAAGAAATATTCTCAAGACAGGAGCTTTTTGAGTTCTTTGAGATCGAAGACGTCAACAAGACTTCCGCCGTGTTTGATGTAGAAAAACTTACTTGGATGAACGCGACCTATATTAGACAGATGGCCGCAGAAAAACTCCTTGAGCATTGCGACAAAGCACTCGAAGATGCTTACCCTTCCTATAAACTTCAAAAAAATGCGCCCAAAGGACGGGAGAGAATACTAAAAATAATTAAGTGCCTTCAGGAAAGGATGAAAACGTTGAATGATGCTGTCCCTCTTGCAGATTTTTTCTTTCTGGACAGGATAAAATACGATGATCAGTCAGTAGAAAAACATCTTAAGGAAGCCGGCGTAAAAGAGATCCTTACAAAACTCGCAAAAGCTCTTGAACCCGTCGGGCCTTTCACCAAAGAAAATATAGAACCTGTTTTCAGGAATCTTGCAACCGAGATGGGGCTCAAAGCAGGTAAAATAATCCATCCCGCCCGCGTCGCTCTCACCGGCCGCTCGGATTCGCCTCCGATGTTTGATACGGTGGAATTGATTGGGAAAGAGACTTCGCTGAAAAGATTGAATGCCGTTATTTTGATTTTGTAGATTGCTTCGTCGCCCCGATCGGATCGGGACTCCTCGCAATGACTTTTCTACTTCAGCTCTTCAGCGCTTCAGAACTTCAGACTTAAATATCCGATAATTTTATAAACCAGCTTCGCTATTGTATAATCCGCGTAATGCAGATTTGGCTTTGGCGCAAGTTCGACAACATCTACCCCGACAATATTTTTTTCGGCGATCACTTTCTTTAATATCGCAAGGACCTGCTCCCACAAAAGGCCTCCGGGTTCCGGTGTTCCCGTAGCAGGGATGACTGAAGGATCAAAAACATCAACATCCAAAGTTATATACACATTTTTTCCGAGACCTTTCACTATCGCGGGAAGTTTTGTCTCATCATAAGGATCCGCGTAGAAAAGATTTTTTTGCAGGTTGTATTCTTTTATGTAATCGGATTCTTCCCTATCCTGGCTCCTTATTCCTACCTGCACCGCTGGGCATATTTCTCTTATCCTGCGCATTATACAGGCGTGACTGTGTTTTGAGCCGTGGTAAGAATCGCGCAGATCGGCATGAGCGTCAAATTGAAGCACCGACAGGTCGGAATAAAATTCTTTTGCCGCTTTGACCGCGCCGTAGCTTATGGAATGCTCCCCTCCCAGCATCAAAGGGAATTTTCCGGCTGATATGATTTTCTTTACCGACGCATATATTTCTTTGTGCGGATCTTTCGCAACTTTGACAGGCAAAGCGGTATGAATACCTCCCACCCTTTTGTACGGCTCAAATCCTAGTTCAATATCGTAGTCTTCGACGATCTGTGAGGCTTTTAGGATGGCTGACGGACCGTTCTTTGTACCTTTGCCGTAGCTGGTTGTGCCTTCGTAAGGGACAGGAAGGACAACTATCTTAGAAGAAGAATACCGCCGCTCAACAGAATCTATCTCGAGGAAATGTTTCAATTAAAAACTCTCGGCTGGTCGACCTGGACGGATCTGCGCTCTTTTGACACGACTTCTGCCGCTCTCTGGATGTTCCTCGGAAATTCGGCCCCGCGCGAAGAAAGCTGGACATCATAATTGGAAGCCTCAAAAAGATCTATCATAAACGCGGTCGCAGGAGAGGTGTCAAAATCCTTGCAGGAAAAAATATCTATAAATGCATGGAGTTTTTCGGGAAAAGTATGTATCGTTATATGGCTTTCCGCGATCAATACCACGCCTGATATGCCGTAGTCTTCGGGCACCACGCCCTGATATTTGAAGACATAAGGCGGCATTATCTTTGTCATGCCGATCTGATCCGGAAATTTGTCAAGCGTGTCAAAGATGAGGTCCATATCGGAGAGCTTTTCTTTGTTGCAGCCATAACAGTCGACCATGAGATGCGGCCCGAACCCGTAACTAACCTTTCCCCTTTTCAATTGTTTTACTCGTCCTCCTTAGGTATTTCTGCTATTTGTTCCCTATTGAAATAAATTTTATAGCATTGAGCGCAAATGTCAATAGGTTTCTTTGTTTTTTTAAAAAACTCCACTGTTTGAAAAACCTATACCCTTGTGATATCCTTTAATTGTAAGGAGAAATCTTCCATGGAAGAAGAAAAATCTACTGCGGCACCCGAAAAACAAGAGCTTTCAGGGACCGCCATAAGGTCCATCAAAGAAAGAGCGGAATTCTCCGAGCTTGATTCTTTGATAGCCGAGACCCTGAGCGAGTCAAAAGCTTCTGTATTGGGAAAAGAACCCGTAAAAGAAGAATTTGCGCTTTCCGGCACCCGCCTCTCGAAAGAATTCATAAAAGAAACCCCAAAAGTTCCGGAAATGGCAAAAGAGATCCCTCTTAAACAGCCGGAACCTATCCAACAGGAAGAAATAAAAGCTTCTCATGCTCCTTCTGCGCCGCAAGACCAGTATGACAAAACCTTTAAGACCTACAAAGCAGGTGATGTAATAAAAGGCACTGTTGTAAATGTCGGCCAGACCGGAGCCTTGATAGACATACAATATCAGTCCGACGGTTTTATCAGCTCCGAAGAACTTGGCGACCAGCCTCTGCATGCCGGAGACGGCGTGGATGTTTATATCATCGCTCTTTCAAACAAAGAAGGCTATGTAGAACTTTCGTTAAAAAGAGCTGCCGTCGAAAAAAAATGGAAAGCTCTGTACGACGCGTTCAGGAACAAGACCGCTCTCGAAGCAAAAGTTTCTTCGGCCGTTGCCGGCGGACTGGTCGCGGACTTGGGCGGGATCAGGGGGTTTATCCCCGCTTCTCAGGTACTGCGTCAGCAAGGACAGCAACTGTCCGACTTTGTCGATCAGACCATCCCGGTAAAAGTCCTTGAAATTGACCACCGCCAGAACAAGGTCATACTTTCTCACAGGCAGGGCAATTTTGAGAAACAGCAGTTGGAAAGAGAGAAATTTTTCGGTCAGATAGAGATGGGACAGGTCCTGCGAGGAAAAGTATCAGGCATAAAAAAATTCGGGGTCTTTGTCAATGTGAACGGAGTGGAGGGATTAATACACCTGAACGATATTTCGTGGAAAAGGATCGATGACGCATCTAAGATGTTTTCAGCAGGTCAGGAAATCGATGTTTTTGTCATCGGAGTGGATCATAACTCCAAAAAGGTCTCTTTTGGGTTAAAACAGCTCCAGGCAGATCCTTGGGAAAAGGTCCCCGAAAAATACAAGCCGGGACAGATCGTGGAAGTAAAAGTCCTGCGCCTGGCAAAATTCGGAGCCTTTGTAGAGCTTGAAGAAGGGATAGAAGGGCTTATACACAATACTGAATTGTCCATAAAAGGAGTTCAAAATCCTTCCGAAGCTGTAAAACCGATGGATGTAATCAAAGCAAAGATACTTCGTGTAGAAGAGTCCGAACAGAAGATCGGTCTTTCTATAAAAGAAATACAGCTTGACGAGCAAGAAAAACAGTTTCAGGAAACCCAGCAGACAACCGGACAGCAAAAGGTAACAATAGGCGATACTGTAAGCGACTCAATAAAGGAACAGCTTTCAAGCCAAAATGAGCTTTCTCAATCTGCTTGATAAGGCCTGCGAAAACAACAACTCTCTTCTGTGTGTAGGGCTGGATATAGACATTTCAAAACTGCCCCGGGACAACAGGACCGAAGAGGAAAGAATATTCGAGTTCAACAAAAAGATAATTGAGCTGACCAAAGATTTCGTTTGCGCATACAAACCCAACATCGCTTTTTATGAAATGAACGGGATTGCCGGCATGCAGGCACTCATAAAGACAATAGAATACATCCCAGAAGATATTCCCGTAATACTTGACGCCAAAAGAGGAGATATCGGGCATACCGCCAAAGCTTACGCGAAAAGCGCTTTTGAGGTCTTTAATGCGGACGCGGTAACGGTAAATCCATATCTTGGGTATGACTCCCTCGAACCATTTATAAACTACCAGGACAAGGGCGTTTTTGTGCTGTGCCTTACTTCCAACAAGGGTTCTTCGGATTTTCAGCTTGCTTCCGGAGAAGAAGTCCCTTTGTACAGGCATGTGGCCGAAAATGTCAGTAAATGGAACACCTTTGGCAACTGCGGGCTTGTGGTCGGAGCTACAAATTCCGAAATGCTGAAAGAGATAAGGTCCGTAGCCGATGACATGCCTATCCTGATCCCTGGAGTGGGCGCGCAGGGAGGAGACCTGGAATCAAGCGTCAAATACGGCACCACAAAAGACAAAAACCGCGCGATAATCAACTCTTCCCGCGGGATAATTTATGCTGACGATCCGGCAAAAGCGGCAAAAGATCTAAGAGATGAGATCAATCGGTATAGATAGAGATTAGTAGAGGGCTGAATATATTCAGCCCTTACGGATAATATTTTTCAGTCCTTTTACGAAGTTTCCTACTGGCGTACCCTCAGCGATCCGTTTCACTATCGCGCTGCCAACAATGACTCCGTCAGCAAACTTTGCCGCCTGTTTGGCTTGATCAGGCGTTGAGATGCCAAAACCCACCGCTATCGGCTTGTTGGTATATTTTTTTACACGCTTGACATTTTCTCCTATTGAAGAAGAAAGAGATGCGCGTACACCCGTAACCCCCGTCAGGGAAATAAGATAAATAAAACCTTGAGAAAGCTTGGTAAGTTTTTTAGCTCTTGTTTCCGGAGTATTGGGAGCGATCAAAAATATCAGATCTATCCCGTTCTTTTTTGCCGATACTGAGACTGTTTTTGCCTCATCATATGGCAGGTCCGGCAGTATCAATCCGTCGACCCCCGCTTTTGAACAGTCTTTAAGAAATTTTTCTGTGCCGTAGGAGAACGGGATATTGTAACTTGTCATAAATACTATAGGGACCGCCGTCTTTTTCCTGAGCTTGCGAACCAGCTTGATACAATCTTTCGCGCTGACACCTTTTTTTATGGCCCTTTGCGCAGCATTTACTATTACGGGCCCGTCCGCCACCGAATCCGAAAAAGGGATGCCGATCTCGATGATATCCGCGCCGCTTCTTTCAAGTTCATAGACTGATTTTTCGGTAACTGCAAGGCTGGGATCGCCGGCCATGATGAATGTGACAAGCGTCTTGCGGTCTTTAAATATAGAGGATATTTTTGACATATTTTATGAAAAGTATAGCACGTTACTTGTCATTGTGAGTATTCTTGTACGCTCTGATCGCACGCATTGCGATCGCTGTCCATTCTGACAAGATCCTGTATATATCCAGATAGTTTACTGCGTGATTGGTCCACGACAAGTGTTTCAAGCGCGGTGTCCTGAAACCAAAATACACATAGCTTCTAGTAATCATGGGTCCGTTCTTTTGCACGAAAAATGTCCCTGCGTTAGAACCGTTCATATAAACAGAAAATCGTTTTACTTCACCTATTCCCCGGTTAGGTTCTTCTCTAACAAGCCTCAGGTCGCCAAAACCTCGGAATTCTCTTGTCTTGAGCGGGCAGCCCGGAAAATAATTTATTCCGTCTATTTCCCGCGCTGGCTCATCAGCTGCCGGCTCCGTTAATACTTGCGACCTTGCGGCAAGTAAATATCCTATCATCTCATCTTTAATAAAGAATCCTATCTTTTCAGAGACTTCAGTCACAAAAGCCTCATCTATCTCCCATGAAGCCCTCATTGCCCCTGCCCCATCCACAAACTTGTTGCTTTCACGTGCCACATGTACCGCCAGATCGAATCCTGTTGCTTCAACCGGCAGGCTGCCTCCGGCTTCAAGACATGCAAGACCGATATTAAATACAGTTCTTGCTTCCTTTGACTGCATATCTTTAAACAATAACTTGTGAGCGCTCGCTGTATCAATATAAGAGCCGCTCCCAACAGCATTTCTTATATATGAACATACGGCGGAAGGCTGCATACGACAGTTCCTTCCTCTGGCTATCCCAACTGCTCTTGAAATATGCTGTGCAGAGAAAGGGGCTTTTGTTATACCTGATCCCTGAATGCCCAAAAATATTCCCTCCCAAAGAATTGATTCTTCTACAAGTATTTATCGCAAAAATCGCTGAGTTATTTCACAAAAAATAAAAGGCGAATAAAGCGTTGTCGTAAAGGAGCTATCTTTTAATTGGTCGCATACCCTCTCAGATCATACACCCCCGCCCCGGTTATTTTGACCTTAACGATATCTCCGGGTTTAAAACCCCTGCCTGCCCTGCCTGCCGGCAGGCAGGCGGCAAGGCACGGCGCCCCTTCGATCACTATTTTCCCGTCTATCTCCGGCGCATCTCTGTACGAGCGGCCAACAACTTTATACAAGGCTCCCCTCTCCCTCCGGGAGAGGGGTTGGGGGGTGAGGGTTTCAATCATCACATCCATCTTTTTCCCGATAAATCCTTTATTAATCTCTTTAGATATCTTCGCCTGTAATTTCATTAATTGTAGATGTCGCTCGCGAGCGACATCTACAGCCACCTGCCCCTTCATATTATATGCCGGCGTGCCCTTTTCCCTGCTGAAAGGGAATACTCCTACCCTGTCAAGTTTCATCTTTTCAATAAAATCCGCCAGATCATCAAAGTCTTTTTCCGTTTCCCCGGGAAAACCGACAATAAATGTCGTCCGGATAGCAATACCAGGCATTTTTTTGCGCAGTTTTATAATAAGGGCTTCTAAATGTTCTCTGTTGTACCCCCGGCTCATTGCTTTTAGGATCTTATCGCTTGAATGCTGCATCGGCAAGTCAATATATTTGAGGACTTTTTTATTTCTCACCATCGCATCTATGATCTTGTCCGACAGGTGTTTCGGGTGCGCGTACATGACACGGATCCATTTTACGCCGGATATTTTTGATGTTCTGTCAAGGATTCCATCAAAACGCGGGTGTGCGGTGGTATCCTGGGCAATAAAAATAATTTCTTTGGAGGGGGAATTGCGGTGTTTAGGTAGATGCTCTCCATGGAGAGCATCTACCTGCTTTATGATATCCCCCACTGTCCTATTCCGTAATTTTCCCCTTATCGACGGTATCAAACAATAGGCGCAATTATTATCACAGCCTTCGGATATCTTTATATACGCGGTCCATGGAGGAGTTGCTTTTACTCGCGGAGCATGACAATCAAAAAGATTTATACTGTCAACAAAACCATCAACCTCGTTTAATAGATTCTTCTGTCTCTTTTTTCTCCCCTTTTGTAATTTGAAATTTTTAATTTGTAATTTCCCAAGATATTTTGGCAAACACCCTGCAACATATAGTTTTTTACAGATGCCCTTTTTCTTATACGCGGACATCTCTTTTATGACCTGCAGGGATTCCTTGCGGGCGGAAGAAAGGAACGCGCATGTATTCACGATTATAATATCCGCAAGAGCCGGATCTGAAGTATAAGAATAATTTTCCTTGGCCATCTGCCCCATCAAAACCTCTGAATCAGTAAGGTTCTTCGGGCATCCAAGGCTGATAATATGAAAAGAATTTGCGGACAACGTATTTGTAGTCACTGCTCTCATTATACAGCATAAGGAGAATAAGCTAAGAAAGCCCCACACCCTATTGACAAGGGTTTTGCCGGTATAGTATATTTTACTTAGATAGCCGCACTTAATGTGTCGCGGTCGGATCAGACAAAAACCCAAAATGATGATTTTATCGGACAGCTCACACTAAAAATAACCGCAACAAATCCGCATAACAATAAGGAGGATAAGATGGATATTTCCGAACTGCAGAAAAAGACGATACCGGAACTTTTTGAGGTCGCAAAGGAACTGAAGATCCCGAACTTCAGGCAGTTCAGAAAACACGACCTGGTCTTTAAGATACTTGAGGCAAAGACCGAAAGCAACGGGCTAATATTTGCCAAAGGTGTTCTCGAGATACTTCCTGAAGGATATGGATTTTTAAGGACCGAAACATATCTTCCCAGCGCGGATGACATATATGTCTCGCAAACACAGATAAGAAGATTTGACCTCGCAAACGGGGATTTTATACAGGGACAGGTAAGACCACCGAAAGACGGCGAAAAATATTTCAGCCTGCTGAAAATAGAAGCAGTGAACGGACAGGATCCTGAATCCATCAGGGAAAGAGTCCCGTTCGATGCCATGATCCCCATTTTTCCGGATCAAAGGATCGTCCTGGAAAACCCCGGCTGTCCGATAGCGGCAAGGCTTATTGACCTTGTTTCTCCTATCGGCACGGGACAAAGAGGGATGATCGTATCCCCGCCAAAAGCCGGAAAGACCACTATCTTGAAAAATATTGCCAACAGCGTGTCTACAAATTTCCCGGATTACAAGATAAAGATCCTGCTGGTCGATGAAAGACCGGAAGAAGTCACCGACATGCAGCGGTCCACAAAAGGCGAAGTTATCAGCTCAACATTCGATGAGCCGCCGGAAAACCATATTAGGATCGCAGAGCTCTGTCTTGAGAGCGCAAAACGTCTTGTTGAAGCAAACCAGAATGTGGTCATACTGCTTGACAGCATCACCCGTCTGGCCAGAGCATACAACCTTGTCACCCCGCCTTCCGGCAGGACACTGTCGGGAGGACTGGACCCCACATGCCTTCACAGGCCAAAAAGATTTTTCGGAGCTGCAAGAAATCTTGAAGGCGGAGGCAGCCTTACGATACTGGCGACCGCCTTGGTAGAGACCGGAAGCCGCATGGACGACGTGATCTATGAAGAGTTCAAAGGGACCGGCAACATGGAGCTCCATCTGAACCGCAAACTTTCCGACAGAAGGATCTTCCCTGCCATAGATGTAAGGATGTCCGGTACAAGAAGAGAAGAACTTCTGCTGGGCGATGACGAGCTCAAAAAGGTCTGGCTGCTTAGAAAAGTGCTCGATAGTTTTGAAGGCTCGGAATCTACGGAACAGCTGATCGACCGCCTGCAGGAATACAAGTCGAACAAACAGTTCCTGGATTCTGCCAACGTAAAATAAAAAGGATGTTACTCTCTCTTTCAGAGGTCTTACGGGCAACGGGCGGCACGACCGCCAAAACCAAGAAGAATATTCTGTTTAAGGGCATTTCTACAGACTCAAGGACAACTAAACAGGGAGATCTTTTTGTCCCGCTTAAAGGCCCGAACTTTGACGGACACAATTTTATCGCCGCGGCATTCAAAAAAGGGGCAATCGGAGCGCTTTCTTCAAAAAAGCTAAAAAGTCTTCCGAAAGGCAAAATCGTAATACTTCTCCCGCCGGACACACATAAAGACCGTAAGTTTTACCCCGCACTTTATGCACTTCTTGCGCTTGCAAAACTTTACAGGTCTAAATTTCCTGTAAAAACGGTGGCGGTCACCGGCAGCAGCGGAAAAACCACCACGAAAGATATGATATATAGCGTGCTTTTGCAGCAGGGGCTTTCGTTAAAGACTGAAGAGAATTTGAACAATGAGATCGGAGTGCCCTTGACCGTTTTTAATCTCTCAAAAAAGCACCGGTTTGCGGTAATTGAGATGGGCATGCAGGGGAAGGGAGAAATAAAGCCGTTATCTGTCTTATGCGCTCCGGACATTGCAACTATAACCAATATAGGAGAGGCGCATCTTGCCCGCCTAAAGACAAAAAGATCGATCGCAAAAGCCAAAAGCGAGATCATCTGCGGGGTTAAGCCAAAAGGAGCAGTAATACTCAACGCAGACGACATCTTTTTCCCTTTCCTCAAACGGATCTCAAAAGGAAAAAAAGTGATATCCTTCGGCATAAATGGAAGTCCGACACACAAGGCTTTCGATATTAGAGAAAGCAATAAAGGCACAGAGTTTGGTTTAAGAATAGCAGGCAAAACACATCGTTTTTTCGTGCCTTTGCCCGGCCGGCACAATGTTTACAACGCTCTTACAGCCGTGGCTGTGGGACTTTATTTTAAGATACCGCCAGCTAAGATACAAAAAGGCCTCAAAAGCTTTAAACCATCAAGTAAAAGGATGGACATAATAAGAACTAAAGGCGGGGTCAAAGTAATAAATGATACGTACAACGCCAATCCTTCTTCGATGGCAGCCGCCCTCAAAACGCTCGCCTTGGGTAACGGAAGAAAGATCGCAGTGCTGGGGGATATGCTTGAGCTTGGGCCTGGTTCAAAAGAATACCACAAAAAGATCGGAAGGCTGACAAAAGATCTTGGGATCGATCTTTTGGTGGCAGTGGGAAAAAAAGCAAAATATTTTCTGGATAACTCCTGTCGAGAACATTGTTTTTATTTCAGGGAAAAGGAAAAAGCCGTAAAATTCCTCTTAAAGATCCTGCGCCCCGGAGATACTGTACTGATAAAAGCCTCAAGAGGCATTAAACTTGAGGAAATTACGCAAAAAATTCTTGACAGCCACTCCTAATTTATATATTATAATTGTATAGTTGCCGCGGTGGTGGAATTGGTATACACGTACGTTTGAGGTGCGTATGCCGAAAGGCTTGAGAGTTCGATTCTCTCCCGCGGCATTGATCCTTCAAAAATAACATATTGATTTTGTTCTATACATGGTATATATTTAGTCAGACGATGGATAAGTTGAGGGAGCATAAATGAAGGACCCGGAAATAATTTCCGTAAAAGGGCCGCAATCTCAACCGACAAGCAGCGACAAAAAGATCTCCTCGTCAGGTCTTATAGATAACAATTCTTTTGAAAAGAAACTTAAGACCTCAACCAAAAAGCTTGAACAAAACGATGACGAATTGCTTGGCCTTATACGTATGCTGTCCGAAATGACTTCCGCAGCAGCAAATCAAAAGCCCGAAGGTTTTAAAGCTGCCGCAACTATCTTTTCTAAAAAAGACCTCGGAAACACCCGTTTGTCAGAAATTGAACACAGTCACACGCATGATCAGAACAATTCTTCCGGCAATCAATCTTCGCCTGCCGGATCTGTTTCAAAGACCGATCCACAACAAGCTTTATTGGAGCAGCTTTTGGCTTACTTTAAAAGCACGGGAGTACCTTTTCCGGTAATGGATCTTGCCTCAAAGCTTGAAAACTTGAACGCAAAACCGGATATCGACCTGATCGCACAAAAGATAATCGAGAATGCGGCTCTTATTAAGATCAACGGCAAAACCGAGCTTGTACTCAATCTTAAGCCGCAGTGGCTTGGAGATTTGAAGATGAGCATATCTTCCGACAACGGCACTCTTTCAATACAAATATTTGCCAATGGAAAGACAAAAGAGCTGATAGAATCCCAGCTTGAAGACCTAAAAAGTCTGCTAGCTCAAGCAAATCTCAATGTAGGATCTTTGAATGTTTCGGTCGGGAACCAAAATTCCGGCAGTGACTGGACTAGAGAAAACTATTCAAAAGATATTGACACGTCTTATGCTCCTGCTCCCTTTATTGGACCACCTGCGGCTGCCAAGGATATCTTTCAGAATGCTGACGAAATAGCTATGACAATGAGGCGTCTGATGATATACTCAGAAATATAAAAGGAGGAACAAGAAAAATGGCATCTACTGTATCTGCTTCTACTTCCGGATCCACAGTCCCTTTTATTGTTTCCGCAAGCCAGATGACACCATCGACAAGCAACGGAATGGATTTAAGCAAGGACGATTTCTTGAAGATATTGCTTGCGGAAATGTCCACGCCGAATTTCGGGAATCTGTTTGGAAACTCTGAAGGGACCAACAGTTCGAGCTCTCTATTTGGAGGTACTTCATTAACCTCTAATCTACTGGCAATGAACAATATGTCTTCACTGACCCAGGCTTCTTCCGGCACCGGATTTTCTTCTATTTCAGAGCTTCCACTGCTTAGCCTTCTGATAGGAAAAGAGATCAAGGCTCTTAATACAGATAATGAAGAGATCAGCGGCACGGTCCAAAGGGTACTTATGCAAAGCGGGGTCGCGATGGTCGACATAGGTGATTCCAGAGTAGTATCTCCGTCTTCCATAACGGAAGTAAAATAAGGGGGTATCTGTCATGTTAGATATATTGTCGCAGGCAAAAAATGCGATGGACGCTTATTCGACAAGATTAAGAGCCATATCTGCGAATATTTCCAATGTGTCGGTAGACGGCTTTAAAAGGACCGATATCTCATTTCAAAACCTGTTCAGCAAACTGATAAGCCCCGGAACTGCTGCTTTCATGAACACTGACGGCGGAGGCACAAATCCGCTTCAAATAGGAGGGACAGTTGCCGTATCGGATTCTTCCATTGATTTTACCAACGGAGAGACTATCGAAGGAAAACAGCTTGACATAGCCATCGGTCTGCCGGGAGCTATGTTTGTAATATCCCCGGACGGCGGAAAAACTTTTCGGTATACCAGGAACGGCAACTTTAAGATAATCAATGATAAAATGGTCAGTGACACCGGTATGGTATTGTACGGTTTTAGGACTTCAAACGGTGTAGCGGCACAAAAGCTCGAGCCCATAGATCTTTCCGGCATTAATTACACCTCAAGCTTATTGTCTTGGGATGAAAATGGATTTCTAAGGTTATATGATTCCGCCAACACAGAAAATCCGTATGGCCCGGCTCTGCCCTACCAGCTCGCTTATGTTACTTTTGAAAACCCTTCCGGTTTGAGATACGATAATGCTACGACATTTTCGCAAACTTTGTCATCCGGAAACCCTTCCACACCGCAAGTCCCAACCGTAGGTCTGTTGTATCCCAGAAAAAGAGAAAAGTCCAATGTGACATACTCATCCGAAGTTGTGGATTCGATAGAAGTGCAAAGGTCTCTTGACGCTGTACAATCCGTCATAAAGATGGCAAATGACTCGATCACGGCTTTCATAAACAAACTTGGATAGAAGGCATGAGGTGGCATAAGTAAGTGGCAACTATCAAAAAGGGAAAGAAGGCGGTTCTTCTTCCGGGCGCTATAGGTGACTGGACAAAATACAAACCTCAAATAGAAGAAACGGCAAAGATCAAAGCTTCTTCAAAGTCCCCTAACAGGTTTTCCGAAAAGGAACTCCTGGATATGGATATTTTATTCCTTAACATCTTTGAAGAGTACACAAAAGCGGTCCAAAAAACCACGGGTCTTTCCATGAGCGCCGTCAGCTGCTCAATAGAAACTGACAATTATGCCGAGATACTAAAGTCCGTAAATATCCCTGTAGTCCAGTTCAAGGTAACTTCACCCGAAGTCGAGCCGCTTTTCTTATGCTTCGACATGACGCTTGCCAATGCGCTGATAAATTCTTCTGTCGGAGGGCAAACGGACCTTGCGCCCGCAAAAAGCCTTACTGAAATTGAAGAAAACATCCTCGAACTGTGCGCTTCAAGCGGAGCCGACAAATTGTTGGGCGGCCTGTCTAAGAACATCGAGGTCAAATATCTGAATTCTCCCAACATATATTTTGACCAGAGCATAGAAGAATCAGCAGTGCTGGTCCTGGGAAGATCACAGATAAATTTCGGAAAACTGAGCGGCCAAGTCTTTTTGATATCTCATCTGTCGACTGCTCAAGATATACTTTTTAGATCCAAGAACAAAATAGCTGCTCCGGATATAAGCAAGATACCGGTAGCAATAACCGGAAAAATAACAATGCCGGTCTCATCTGTTTTGGGCAGCACTATGATATCGGCAAAAGAGCTTTATGAGCTTGAAGCGGGAGATGTAATAGTGCTTGACTCTTCGATAAACAACCTGCTGCATATCTCAATAGGAGAAGACTTGAATATTCTGGGTCAACCTGGTATAAAGGATGATAGATTGTGCGTACAAATACTGAAAAATGGAAACGGTAAGGTCGAAAAAATAAAACTTTCTGCGGAGGTGTGAGTTTTGGGAGAAAATGAAAGCCATGAAGTCGACAGGATAAGGTTTACGGAACTTGATAATTCTGCCGTGGGCCCGAAGATCGACAAGAAATTGCTTGCCGATATCCCCATCGAGGCTACAGTCGAGCTTGGAAGGACAAAACTCACCTTAAGAGAGATAATGGAACTGGCTGAAGGTTCGATAATCAGCCTTGATAAATTTGCCGGGGAGCCTTTGGAAGTTAAAGTCGGGGGACAGACAGTCGCGATCGGAGAAGTGATCGCGGTGGATGATTGCTACGGCATAAGGATTGCCGAGGTAAAAATAAAATGAAAAAGCTTGGTCTGATCATTTTGTTTTTCTCTTTAAAAGTATCCTCTTTCGCGCAAGAGCTCAGGTTCCCTTTCAGTCCGGAGGCCGGCGCCTCGGCTTCACCTGTATCGTCGGCAGTAGTTTCGATCGGATATGTAATACAATTGTTCTTTTCTCTGCTCGTAGTACTGGGTTTTTTGTATGTTATCGCAAAATACCTGCTTCCAAAAATGAAGTTTTCCAGCAAAAGTGAGCACATAATCATCTTTGACAAGCTCGTCGCAGAACCGCAGGTAACGCTTTACATCGTAAAGGCAGCTAAAAAATCCTGGCTCATTTCGGTAAGCAACAAGAATGTCACATTAATAGACAAATTTGAAGAGGGAACTTTTTAGCCCCAAATGAAAAAAACTCTTTGCCTGATCTTTGCTTTTTTCGCCGTTTCCGGCTTGTCTCTGGCTCAAACTGCTCCAATCGGTACTCCTATCAACTTTAATACGGTCTTGGGACCGCAACAGCTAAGCAGCAGCATGCAGCTTTTGATCTCGTTATCGATAATAACCCTGGTACCCTTCTTTTTAATCTCAACAACTTCGTTTCTCAGGACTGTAATAGTACTTAGTATGATAAGGATGGCCGTAGGCACTCAACAAACGCCTCCCAATGCCGTAATAATAGGATTGTCCATATTTATGACCATCTTTGTAATGACCCCCGTCTGGCAGGAAATTAATACCAAGGCGATCGAGCCTTACAACCAGAAAAAGATATCCCAGGCAAAGGCATTTGAGCTAGGAGCCGAACCTTTGAGAAGATTTATGTTCAGACAAACTAGAGAAACGGACCTTCGGTTATTCATACAATTTTCCAGGATAAAGGCCCCTACCAAATTCGAAGAAGTTCCGACTTATGTGTTGATACCTGCCTACATGATAAGCGAGCTTAAAACAGCTTTCCAGATAGGCTTCCTCATATTCATCCCTTTTATCGTAATAGATCTTGTGGTTGCCAACATCCTGTTATCTCTCGGAATGTTCATGCTATCCCCTGTCATGGTATCGTTGCCGTTCAAAATACTTCTTTTTGTGTTGTCCGACGGCTGGAACCTTATATGCCGCGGACTTATGATGAGCTTTAGATAAATATGTCACAAGATTTTGCGACACAAGTAGTTTACACGGGTGTAATGACGTGCCTAACGCTGGCACTGCCGATAGTCGGGCTTGGGCTTCTTGTCGGATTTGTCATAAGCTTATTTCAGGCAGTCACACAGATACAGGAACAAACGCTTACTTTTGTCCCAAAGATGATAGTCGTCATGGGAGCCATAGCTTTTTTATCTCCCTGGATGGCGGCCATACTTGTGGATTATATAACCACACTATGGAGTAACATACCTAATATGGTGAGATGAAGCAATGATCCTTACGCTTCCTCAAATGCAGGTATTTCTTCTGGTATTTGCCAGGGTAGCGGGAATGTTTATAGAAGCCCCGGTATTCAGTTCCAGGACTTTCCCCGCTACCGGAAAAGTCGCTATGGCGATCTGGATCGCTAGTGCTATGTGGTTTTCCGCACCTGTAACAATGCTTCCGCCCGATTCATTTGTCTTTATTATCATGCTGCTTAGCGAGTTTTCCATAGGATTTGCCATAGGTTTTGTGTGCAGTATATTTTTTGAAACCCTTCAGTCCGCCGGGAATCTGATCGACCTGCAGATGGGAACAAGTATAGCAAGCTCCGTGGACCCAAATACCGGAGCAATGTCCTCAATGATAGGACGGCTTGCTTTTTTCATGGGGCTGGTGGTTTTTTTCATACTCAACGGACATCATATGATACTCGCGGGCGTACATCAGAGCTTTACCGTCATGCCGGTGGGCCATTTGATAAATTTTTCATCAAATTTCACTCTGCAGATAATCGAAGCAGTATCTTCCCTTTTGCTTATAGCCCTTCAGCTGGCGGTCCCGGCACTTCTGATAATTTTTTTATCGGATTTTTCCTTCGGAATAGTCTCAAGGGTCGCCCCGCAGGTGAACGTCTTTATGCTCGGCTTTCAGGTAAAACCTTCTTTAGGCATACTCGCACTTTTGTTTAGCGCACCGCTTTTGACAAGCCATGTCGGGACATTGATAAACCAGATGATACAGGAGATAATAAAACTGTTAGCCAACATTCGATAGGATCAAGGTGCATTAAATGGGAGAACAGTCCGGAGATAAAAGCGAAGAACCTACTCCTCACCGGCTTAAAGAAGCGCGCGAAAAGGGACAGGTCGTAAAAAGCAAGGAAGTAACTACTGCTTTTTTGCTCATACTTTCTTATGTTGTACTCAGGTTTATCGGGGGATTCGCTTGGGAGGAGCTTTCTAACATGGTAAGGGCAATATACAGCCTTATCCCAAATATCCAGGACTTCGGCTATGGCTTTGTCGCGGCCGCCCTTATGATCGCTTTAAGGGCTTTTGCTCTGATACTGACCCCGCTCCTTGGAGCAGTCTTTCTCGCCGCAGTACTGGTGGAAGCACTTCAAACGCAGGGGGTTTCTTCAATAGATCCTCTTTCCCCCAAGCTGGAGCGGATAAATCCGATCGAAGGCTTTAAGCGTATGTTCAGCATGCAGGGTATATTTGAGTTGATAAAATCCCTCCTGAAGATAATAATAGTTTTTTGGATAACCTGGACCGCCATAAGCAGAGAGCTGCCGTTTGTCATCGGCCTTATCAACGCGCATCCTTGGGAAGCGCTTGCTGTCGGGGGCTCGATCGCTTTTAACGTGGCACTCAGAGTATCGATCTTCTACCTGTTCATAGCCGTACTGGATTATTTGTACAAAAGGTTTGAATTCATGAAGAACCTGCGGATGACAAAACAGGAGATAAAAGAAGAATATAAAAGGCTTGAAGGAGATCCGCACGTAAAGCAAAAGATGAGGGACCTCCAGAGAGCCATGTCAAATAACAGGATGATGTCATCCGTTCCGCAGGCGGATGTGGTCGTAACCAATCCTACCCACTTAGCGGTCGCGATCTCCTATCAGGCCCCCAAGATGAAAGCCCCAAAGCTTTTGGCTAAAGGGCGTTTTGAGATCGCGGAACAGATAAAAGCGATCGCCGAAAAAAATAATATCCCCATAGTTGAGAATGAGGAGCTCGCAAGAGCGATATACCGGTCCGCGAAAATAGGAGAAGAAATGCCCAACGAACTCTATCAGGCAGTTGCGGAAGTGCTCGCTTTCGTGTATAAATTAAAAAAAGACCGCGTCCGCCGGCGCAAGGAATGGCTTGGTCCTTTAAAAGGGATCAGAGACGATCTCCAGCCGGCAATTAGGAGTTAATAAAAGTGGCCGAATCCGGCGGTCTCAAATTATTTAAGAATCTGTTTTCCGTTAATGACCTGGTTTTTGCGGGCCTTCTGGTCATTATAATTGCCTTGATCATAGTCCCCCTGCCGCCATTCATCATGGATATTCTCATCGCCGGGAATATCGCGCTCTCTCTGATCGTCCTGCTCGTTTCCATGTTCTTAAAAGAGCCCCTTGACTTTGCGGCGTTCCCTTCAATGCTTTTGTTCGTCACCCTTTACAGGGTATCCATCAATATAGCTGCTTCGAGACTGATCCTGCTCAACGCTGACGCAGGGGAAGTAATCGCTTCTTTCGGAAACTTTGTTGTCGCCGGCAATTATATCGTCGGGGGAATTGTATACATTATAATCACGTTGGTGCAGTTCATTGTCATAACAAAGGGTTCCGAGCGCGTCGCCGAAGTCGCCGCAAGGTTCACATTGGACGCCATGCCCGGCAAGCAGATGTCTATCGACGCGGACCTGAATGCGGGATTGATAGACGCCAACGAAGCAAAGGCCAGAAGAAGGAAGATAGAAAGAGAATCTACTTTCTTTGGCGCTATGGACGGTTCCAACAAATTCGTAAGAGGCGATTCGATCGCTTCCATCATAATCACTATTGTTAACCTGATCGGCGGCATACTGGTCGGTTGGCTGCAAAGAGGAATGGATGTAATGCAGGCGGTACAGACTTTTGCGCTGCTTACCATAGGCTGCGGTCTTGTGATACAGATCCCGGCACTGCTCGTATCTATCGCCACCGGTATGGTCATAACAAAAGCCGCCACGGAAGAAAGTATAGGAACCGATATCTCCAAGGAGCTGTTTGCGCAGCCCAGAGCTTTTGCTTTTGTGGCTCTGATACTCGCGGCTTTTGCTCTGGTTCCCGGGCTCCCCACCCTGCCGTTCATGACAATAGCCATGGGTGCCGGCTTGATGACAATTTTTGTGCTTAGGGCGCAGCTGAAAAAAGAAGAGGTCGCGATGGTATCCGAAGAGTCCACCCAAAAAGATGCACTAAAAAAACCTGAAAGTATAATATCCACGCTTGGGCTCGACCCTCTCAGTTTAAAGACCGGCAGGAATTTGATCCCCATGATAGATCCGGCCAAAAAGGGCCCGTTGCTCGAAAAGATAACCCTTATCCGGTATCACATCGGTCAGGAGCTCGGCTTTGTAATACCGGGCGTCAGGGTCATGGACGACCTGAGCCTTCCCCCGAACCAATATGTACTGGAAATAAGAGGAACAAAGGTAGCTACCGGAGAAGTGCTGGCAGATCACGTAAAGGTGGATATGACCTCAGAAGAGTTGAAAGAAAAAAATATTTCCGGGATAGACGGCAAAAATCCTATTGATGGAGATATTATCACCTGGGTGCCTCAAACCGAAAAGCCTAAACTGGAGGAACTGGGAATAGCCTCAACAGACGCGGTCGATGTTATAGGCGACCACTTCAGGGAGACCGTAAAACGCTACGCCGACGAAATAATAACCAGGCAAAATGTGCAATCGCTGGTGGAGCTTGTAAAAAACGCGAACGCGGCGATAGTAAGGGAGCTGATCCCTGACATGCTCTCTCTAGGTCAGGTACACAAGGTCCTTCAGCTGCTGGTAAGAGAGCGTGTTTCGATCAGGGACCTTTCTACCATTATGGAGCGACTGGCGGATTATGCGCATCTAAGCCGTGATATTAATATCTTGGCGGAATATGTCAGACAGTCCCTTGCCAGGCAGATATGTGAAAGTTACACCAACAAAGATGACGTGATCACGGTCATAACTATAGACCCTAACCTGGAAGAGACCATGATCGGAGCAGTACACCAGTCCGAATACGGTTCTTTTCTCGCACTGGACCCCAGCATCGGAGAAAGGATCCTGGGCCAGATCGCGACACAGATCTCCGCTTTTAAAAAGATGAAGCTCGCTTCGGTCATTCTTTGCTCTCCCCGACTCAGGCCCCATTTAAAGAAATTTATCGAGCGAAGCTTCCCTGATACGGCCGTGCTGTCGTATAACGAAATAGTGCCCCAGGTAAAAGTCCAGTCCATAGGCATGGTATCATTGGACTAATAATAAAATGGAACAGAGAAAGAATCTTAATATTCCCATCAGTGACCCGGTAAGGGACGCGTTTTTAAGAAGTTCCGTGATCCCCGAAAGGCTGTCATTTGAAAAAGACCGAATAAAAGAGGTCCCGCAGAAAGTTTTGTTCAAGCATGAAGGGGCATCGCAGTTCTGGCAGGAGCTTGAAACGGTCTTGCATCCCAATCTTCCCGCAAAAGACCTTATTTCCTCCATTGTAAAGACCGCTCTTCTTGTTCAAATGGGAAAATCCTTTACTTTGACACAGGGTTTTGATAAAATGGTTGAGAAGATCTCTGCCGTAGTAATGGCAGACCCGCTCTTAAGAAGGCAGGCCCTTGCGACAGTGAGCCTTGTGCTTGAAAATAAAAACATTCATGGCGGAAATATAAAAAATGGTTGAATCCGGAAGGATTTCTTCTCTAAATTCAAAAGTAAAGGTGACAGGCGCTCTTACAAGCGGCGCCGTAAAAGGCGTGCCTCCCGCTTTCCAAAGATTTTATAAATTCTCAAAAGACATGGCAATGAAGTTTTGCCGCCATCTGCAAAAAGACCGCACCGACGAACTGGTTGATGCGGTGATCAAGGAGATGAAAAATGGCTGACCGCGACACCGAAGACCGGATCGTCGTCATTTTGCGCAAACACTTCATGAAATACTCCGATGAAGTACTGCAAAAATACAAAAATCAGATCGATGCTACCGTAAAATGGTATATCAACAACCTGCCTACCGCGGTTGCCGCCAGGGAAGCCGAAGACCTGACTTCGGAAGCCAAAATGGCTTTTGTAGACGCTCTAAAAGGATGGGACCCCCGCAAAGGGGACCTTTGGCCGTATGTAAGCATCCGTCTCAAAGGATCGATGCAGGATTATTTGAGAAAAAGAGGCACAGACCCTGTCACCGGCATATACGAGTGGGTGACCCAGACGGCAAATGTATATCTTGCCTTCAACAAAGAGGTCGCCGTGACCGAGACCACAGAACTGGCCACACAGATAGACAGCGCGATGAAAGACCTGGATGAGAACGAACGAAAAGTGATCATTGGTTATTATCAGGACGACAAGACTTTCAAGGATATCGGCAAGGAAATCGGATTGTCAGAATCCCAGACCAGCAGGATCTGTAAAACAGCCACGCAAAAGCTCAAAAAGCTCCTATTTAAAGAATAAGCCCCTTCCTTCACAACTTCCACTCAAGTGGTTTCATTATTATGGACTTTTGTTGTAAAATGTAATTATCTAGATGCGGGATTAGTTGACCGGTTCAATGTCAGCTTCCCAAGCTGAAGAAATGGGTTCGACTCCCATATCCCGCTCGTTAGTATAGGATGGATTGCGGGTTCAAACCTGCCTGCCGGCAGGCAGGTCCCATCGCCCGCTTATTTGCGCGTTTAGCTCAGTTGGTTAGAGTACTTGCTTGACAGGCAAGGGGTCACTGGTTCGAACCCAGTAACGCGCATTGAAAGAAGTGAAATGCGCCAACACCGCGAACGCGGGGGTGTTTTGCGCAAGCAAAAAGGTTGCTGGGTGCTGGCGGCATGGCCGAGTGGTCAGGCAGCGGTCTGCAAAACCGTTCACCTCAGTTCGATTCTGAGTGCCGCCTAATTTCATAATTACTTGGTAAGGGAGTGGTCTGCAACCCCGACGAAGTCTGGGCGAATCTGGTCATCGCCTTATTTGACAGGCAAGGGGTCACTGGTTCCAACCCAGTAATGTGTACTATTTTTTGTTGTAGTTAAGAAGGAAATATAAAACGGAATTTTCTTCTTTTTCATTTATTGGGAATTCTTCTAAGAATACTCTAAATATTAGTGGATTTCTTTAATTGATCAAGTTGGCTTTTAAGTATAACCGCTCCTGGGATCTGTGATAATTCTTGTAATAATATTTTCAGTTTAGGAATAACACTTGATAGGTGGAAACACTCAATAATAATATCTGTGATAAGCGATATGTATTTTTCGATGTACAAATGGGATATTCCAAAAGAAGCAATATAATAGTTTTTATCAAATGCCAAAACTCCAGTTAGGCCACTATGAGTATCCCAGCATAACCTGGCATAGAGATATCGATAATCTTCGGCCATACCTACAAGATCGGCATTGCCAAAAATCTTTTTGCCAGTCCATGTGTCGGGCAGACTTGCCATTCCCCATAGTCGTTTATAAAGAATCTTATAATCTGCTGACTCGTTTTTATTAGCTACATATTTTTTTGCTTCACTTATAAAATCTTCGTTAATAATTGTAGCCGTTTTTGGATCTACCCCATTAATATACTTTTTTGCATACTCATATTTTTTTGCATCAACATATTGAAAATACTTGTTAGTGTCATCATTAATCATATTTAACCATAACAGCTTTGAATCAACTAATATTTCGAATATAGTTCTGCAATTGCTCGCAATAGTCTCATAGTATTTGATATTGTTTAATTCGATTACTGCATCCAGTCTTGAAACCATTCTTAGGTATAATCCTAATAGTATTTTCTCCTTATCTTTAAGTTTTAATTGCGACATCAAGATGGGAATGATGTATTTCCTTATAAAGACAAAATATTCTTTCGTACAAGTATAAAACGCATCTGCTCCTATCCTTGTAGTGCCTGGTTTCATGGTCTTTAAAAGTGCAAGATTCTCTTTGCTTAATTGATTGATCTCTCTTTCTATTGTTTCAAACATTAGAATCACTTCCTATCTTGTTTGGGCTAAATTATATTATACGTCAATTAGCAATAATCGAACAACTTAATGGCTTTATCTTGGAATGAAATTTGCTGCAAAATATATCGATGTTTAATTGAAAGGTGAATAAGATCATGCCGTTAACGATCGCTGGGCAATCAATAAGATGCGGGAATAGAAACTTTGTTGCAGCTGACCAACTTAAACATGAAAAGAATGGCCGTACTTTTGTGGTCAGAAGTCTTGTTGAAAGATGTGATTCAGGAGCGGCAAGAGCAGTAACGTGGCGCACAGAACCGGGGGCGGTTTGCACAAGTGATTTGATCACCGGAGGTCTTCCCGATCCCATAAATAAATTGTCGGCTGATCATCACACCCCGATAATATCTGAGGGCCGGCCATTGTTATTGTTAGGAAGCCCGTTAGAAAAAGCGTGGGGGTTTGAACATACTTTTACCATGATAGATCCACGCCAAGTGAACGATGTCTCTGATGATCTAGGCCGGACCGCTAAATTGCCAGATGTGTTGAACCTATTCCCTGAAGGTTTCGGTATAAATCCAGAGACAAATCTAATCCTCTTAAAGATACTCAAGCCCGGCAGTACTCCGATAAAAAGCGATCTGTATCTTGAGGTCCATTGGGAAAAAGAAGAAGCTTATGTGGTCACAAAGATAGACAGGGAAGCTTGGCCGGACGGTGTTGCACAGATAGTTTGCGGACTTGATCCCGACTTGCTTGAACTATATAAATACAATTTTGCCGAATCCTGGGAAGCCAGATATAAGGCGGATTTTAAAGCGGCTTCCGACGCTTATAGAATAGAAGTATACGAAAAATACACAGCGAACGGCGAAAGTGCGCCCGAAGAGGTTGAAAGTAAATTAAGACAAGAGGTATATCGTTTTATTGGGAAGAAAGATGTACGGGAAGGCGATGTTCTGGTATTCCCGAAAGGGACTGTACACTCTCTTCAGCACGGCATACAGGTAGCGGAGATACTCACCCCTCATTATGAAAGAGGGATAATACTCCCGACCCCGCAAAAAGTCACTTCTTTCGGAGGGGACTGGTCCACTGACAAGGCATTTGACGCAATGATCATGAGATCTTATGAAAGCCCGGATTTTAACCTTGTCGCAAATCCGTTCGGCCATCAAATAGATGATCTCGTCTCGTTCCAAATGGGGAACTATTTGCTGCGGGCGCACAGAGTCTACATGGAAAGTGGCGGCATATTCAATGATAATACGGAATATTATCCGAATTTAAGAAGTTACCATATGTTGCTTCCGATAAGCGGGAAGCTCACGGTGTCTTCAAACATAGCTGACAGCCTGCTTATAGGTCCGGAGCACGGACTGATAATACCGGCTTCAACCGGAGAATATGTGGTTGGCAACCCTTCTGGAGACGTATCAATATACTTAAAAATGTACCTGATGGCATGTTCAAGATAAATATACAGCAGCCACTAACGCGCGCCATTCTTCTGCTAGAATGAAGTAAGGAAACATAAAAATGCCACGTGACAGAAAACAGTACAACAAGGATATGACAAAACAAAAGATCGCTTACAGGAGCGCCCCTAAACTATTTAGGACACAGCAAAGTTTATTTCACGGAAAACCTATACGGCAGGAGCCTGTTTCAAGTACAATATCGACAGAGCAAATTCCCGGTTCGCCTGCCCTGAACGACTAGCGTTAGCGAAGAGTCGAAGGGAACCCTGCCGGCAGGCAGGCTAATAACGCTTGCCATTTTTTAACGCATCTCTTGTCCGCCGGTCACGTTTATGGCCTGGCCTGTCATGTAGCTGGAGTCATCAGAAGCTAAAAATATCATTAAGTTGCATACATCGTCATATGTGCATCCCCGCTTCATGGGTACTTGTTCAGTATAATACCTAAGGACATCTTCTACTGTTGTTGCGCCTGGTACTTTTCCGGCATCTAAATACTTTTGTAAAAGTCCTATGCCGGGGGTATTCCATAGCGGCGAGTCTAGCAGATTTCCCGGACAGATCGCATTGACTCGTACATTGAACGGGGCAAACTCAAGAGCCAGGCTTTGGGTTAATCCTATGCCACCGAATTTGCTTGTCGCATACGCAGCATTTGCTTGGCTGCCTTTTTTACCGGATTTAGAGTTGATCTGTATAATTGAGCCGCTTTTCTGCTCAATCATTACTCTTGCAGCGTGCTGTGCGAGAAGAAAGTAACCTGTGAGATTTACTGCTAAGACCTTGTTCCATTTCTCCAGATCAAATCCGATAGTTTTTCCTGACTCAACTATCCCGGCATTTGAAACTGCGATATCGAGCCGCCCGAATTCTGATATTGCAGCATCAGCCAAACGTGCGACATCGGCTTCATCTCCAACATCCACCTTTCCGGCAACAAAGATTTTCCGGCCTGTTTTCATTGCGATTTGCTCCGCAGTTCTTAGTGCGGACTTGACGTTAATGTCCCCAATTATTACGTTTGCTCCTTCGCGTGCCAAGCGCTCAGTTATCGCCTGTCCCAATCCTTGTCCGCCGCCTGTGACGATCGCAACCCGGTCCTGCAATCTCGGCGCAAAAAGCGATTTCGTTGCAGAAAGATTTGTGCCAATTCCTGCTGCTCCCATTTCTAATATCTCCTTTATGTTAAATTGCTTTCAATTTTTATCTCGACTCGATTTTTCAAAAATTTCACTGTTTTTTGATATTACAAGTTTTTCGCGCTTAGCTAAAGTTGGCTATAGTAATTGCTTGACAGGCAATGGATCACTGGGGAATCTCCAAACGTGCAAAGAAAAGCCGGGATCGCATTGACATCTTTAGATGATCTCATATATGATATCTTTAGAATAACCCCGGAATATCACCCGTTCACACAATTGCATAAGCACTCAAGGTTTGCGTTGAGGAACTATTGAAATAAGGAAACAATTGAATTGGCCTTTATAAAGCAGCTATATACTGAAAGTCCAATACCAAATACTCTTAAAGCCATTTTTGAATATCTTTACCTTGGCAAAAAGTCTGTCGGCAGTTATCAGGCTCCCAAAGCTCCAATAAGAATAAAACCCCAAATCGACCCCAACATCATAAAGACAACAACGAACATAGTTCAGGCAGTTGTTTTATTATCTCTATTGGCTTCTTCGATTGTTTTGATATTTGCTGTTTTGTCATTAAATTCTTCGCAGAATATCTATGATTTCCAGACGATTGTAAATGATGAAGGGATATTTACCCAATTACTTGATAAAAGAACAGGAATAATATATACAAGTTTTTCAACACCCACAAAAACTTATCAGTTAAATTGGAAGGTATCGTCCAAAACCGGTCTTCTTTCGATCATCAATAAAAAATACACCCGTTGACCTCTTGTACCGGGAAGTTTATGTGCTCATTCTAAATACTTAGAAGCAATTCCTGGGCCTTCGGTCTTTCTATCTCCGCATATTCCCCGGGCTTGAGATCTCCCAATTGAATAGGACCGATAGCGGTGCGGACAAGACGCAGGCAGGGTAGCCCGACAGCCGCAGTCATCTTCTTTATTTGATGGTTGCGCCCTTCACGGATCTTTATTTCCAGCCAGGAGGTCGGAATGCTTTTACGATAGCGTATAGGCTTAGATCTCGACCACAATTTAGGATCCTTATTCAATATCTCGGCCCGGGCCGGCAGAGTACGCCTGCCTTCTATTGACACGCCGCTCCTAAGTCCTGCCAGCATACTTTCTGTCGGGATCCCTTCCACCTGTGCAAGATAAGTTTTGAACTGCTTATTAGCCGGATTGCTGAATAATTGGTTAAACTCACCGTCGTCAGTGAGCAATAGCAACCCTTCGCTGTCCATGTCAAGCCGCCCTACCGCGTAAACACCGCCTATATCTATGTAATCTTTTAAAGTAGGCCGTCCCGATAAATCCGTGAACTGGCATAATACGCCATAAGGCTTGTTAAAGATCAGGTATTTCATATAAGCAGTATAGAATATAAATCATGTTTTGTTTTAGGTGCTATAATCTTGTTCATCAGGCATGAAAAGAGAATTCTTTTTCGTTATTAATCCCGCCTCTGCCGGAGGAAAGACCAAGAAGCTCTGGCCGCATATAAAAGCTTTGGCGGAAAAAGAAAATACCGAGTTCGGATTTTATCTGACCTCATACAGAATGGAAGCTTCAAGGATAACCTCCAGAGCTATTAAAGAGGGTTATAAAAGGATAATCGCGGTAGGCGGAGACGGCACTCTTAATGAGGTGCTCAACGGTTTTTGGGACGGGAACCGAAAGATTGCTCCGGACACATGCCTCGGATATTTTCCAAGCGGTACTGGAGAGGACTTTTCAAGGACTCTCGGCATAGAAAAACTCTCTATTGAGACACAAACAGAGAGGCTGCTTAAAGCACCGGGCACTTATATAGATATCGGCGAGGCGCATTTCCAAAAAGGTGACGGGAGTACTACCTCAAGAAAATTTATTAACGAATCCAGCGTCGGGTTTGGGGCGAACGTGACGGAGTTAGTAAACCGCTCCAATAAGATTTTCGGAGGTAAAACTTCATTTTTTACGGGTGTTTTGCGGTCCCTCTGTTTTCTAAAAAACCACTCAGTCCGTATAAAAGCTGACGGCAAAGACTTTTTTGAAGGAAAAACGCTCATAACTGCGGTAACCAACGGAAAATATTTCGGCGGCAGCATGATGATATCGCCGAAAGCCATGATAGATGACGGATTTTTTGACGTAGTGATCGCGCGAGAGATGAACAGAAAAGAAATATTAAGAGATATCGGCTCTATTTATAGCGGCAATCATCTTTCTAACCCGAAAGTGCTGTCAATAAGGTGCAAAACGCTTTCAGTTCAAAGCGGGGAAAAGGTATTTCTTGAGATGGACGGGGAACCCGTAGGGCTGATAGACGCGCAGTTCAAACTGCTTGAAAAAGAGATAAGGTTTCTTCTTTGATCTCTATTTTTCCGCAAAAAGGATGCCGCCCGGCGATTCCGCCAACAGATTAGGATCATTTATTTTCCAAAAAACAAATTTAATGGTCTTTATATAATGCTCGTAAGGCGGCTTTCCTTTGTAAACATAGACCAGGTCTTTAATATTCTTTGTCTTTCGGTACTTGGCATAATATTTTGTGGTCGCTATCACTTCATGAGTTCTGTATATATTGTCGTATATTGACCTAAACTTTGTATCGCAATTGTTAAAGCCCGTCAGATTGCGGGTGTGTTTTGGATAATGCTTGCCGAAAGTGCTCTCCGCTCCCGCTATCGCTACATATAGCCGCCAGTCAAGCTTGAACTTGTCCGCACAGTATAATATCTCGTTTATATGGCTTATCAGCGGGGTCCCCGGGTATCTGTAAAGGAATGCCCGAAGTCGTTCGGACCTCAGGTCTCCGGATACCGTGGCCCCGGATAGTACTACGAAAACAAGCACTAATGTATATATAACTATATTATTAAGCTTGTTTTTAATTTTTTGGCTAAATTTTGCTATTTTCTTGTTCATATCCATCTACTTATATATCGTCATTTTTGAGGTGAAATTTCAGTAAATAAGGGAATTTTGAGCCGATGTCTTTGGGAAAGTCTTTATGGTTATATCTCGCTATTTGCGTTAATTTGCCACAAACATTTTTAGTATTTCGTGCAAAAATCGATCGGCATTGGCTTGCGGTAATCTTCGACCAATCAAGGGATGAAGCCAAACAGCTTTCAGAACTAAATCGGGATCATTCTGTAAAAGACCGTTGACAAAATATATGCCGGCGTCTGCCTCCTGGATAACAGAAGATCGAAATGGTTCGGGCAAAGAGGAATCCATTTTTTTGTCGAACCTTGGGCCTGTTCTATGCATGAAACAAGGGACTTCGACAAAGATATCCTTTGGGAGCCAGGGTATAAAAACTTTTCCGTCAGAATCCGAGTTTTTTGTACTTACGATTTGCCGGTCTTTTGAATCTGTCAAAATCGCAGCCAGTGCACGTGTGGCCATAAGCGCATAACCCGCCCCGCCGCGTTTTACAAGTTCAAAAAGGGTTTCGGAGATCGGCGAATTGGGATTTGCATATGCGTCAAGTTGATTCCTTTCCCATTGCATGACCTTGAATGCGCGAAAATCGGAGATAGCCGTAGCCTTTTGTTTTTCGACAACATCCGCGTGGTTCATCCGGTATTGCCAATACCAGTTTGGAAATAATCCGTGTTCCTTTACGATGTCAACATAAAAGGCGATGTCTTCCGTCTTCTCTATATCGAAATTCGCGGGAGGATTAGAAATAAATTTTATCACTTCTGCCGTTATATCTTCGCCGTCAAAAATGAAATGCCTAAAAAAGGAAAGGTGGTTTAGACCGATGGAATCTATTTGGATCCGGTCGGCAATTTGTTCATCTGTTTGACCGGACAATGAAGACCTTTGTATCTTTAGCGCACGGGCGATTTGGATCCTTATTTCAAACGGGATATTACAAAGACCGAGAACCGTATTAAAATTGGTCATCTGACCGACCGCCATTGAGAGCAGTCCTGCGGGGTTGGCAAAATTGAAAAAATAAGGATCTTTAGCAGCATTTGATTTTATTGCCGGAATAAGCTCTTGAAGAGCGTGGATCTGCCTGCTTAAAAGCCGCAAGCCCCCCAGCCCCATGGTCTCCTGGCCGATCAAACCATATAGAAGAGGAAGAGTTTCATCTTCCAGTCTTCCCGGCATTTTTCCCGCACGCATCATATTAAGAAAGATATGCGCCCCTTCAAAAGCCTTCTCTTTATCTGTGCTGACACTTATAATAGAAGGATCAAGCCCATGGTCAGCCAAGACTCGCCTGGAAAACCTTCCGACGATTTCGACCCGTTCAGGCTCTTTATCATATAAAACAATTTTGCCGACTCTTTCTCTTAATATTGGCGAGAGGGCGTAATGAAGGATAAAATCCGGGAAATATGTGCTGGCTCCCCCGAGAGCTACCATGTTCAAATTTTTTGGTGCTGCAATTCTCATCAATCAGTTATCGGTTAGAAAAATGGAAAATTTCACACAATTTTGTGGAATGGGTTGCTATCCTTGCTTATAAAAAGGATCAATTCATCTATATCTCTGGAAGATATGAACGGCACTCTTGCCATGAATTCAAAGAGTATGGGGAAGAATGCTTTTACTAATGTTCTTATTCCATCTCGTTGTTCAGAACCATCGGGGAACATCCTTTCGTCCACATGTCTAAAAATTCCGCTTACACCGTCTTGCCTATCGGCATTTGCAACAATAAAATCTATCATTGCGTCGGCGTCCTGCTCTGAACAAAGCCGCCTGATCGTATCTAGTTGTTCAAAGAAAAGTGCGGGTTGTATCGGTAATTCCGCGCTAAAACCAAAAGGAGTGTAATAAAATCGTTTTGTCGGTTCGTAATAATTGTACTGCATCTGGAGCATAAATTCAAAATAACTTCCGGTTGTCGCGTTGCGAGGAGGACAAATGTTGGATTTAAGCGTAGTTGCAAAAGTATCTGAGCCTCCCATATTTATTAAGGAAACAAACTTATGTTCGTCATCAGAGGTACTTGGCCAAAATCCCACCGCGGGATCAATCGGATCGCCCGGATATTCCATCCTTTTCGGTTCTTCAACCTGAAATGAAGCTTCGATCCATTCTTTATAAGGATGTTCGTCCAGAGGGCACCAGATAGAGCCGTTGCCGACAGTGCGGTTCCACGGTGTTGTGTCGACGACATGATTCCCGTCGGTCAACAGAACTACATGGTAAGTCATGCGCTCCATATCATAATACTTATTGCCCACATACTCTCTTAGATATACATCATAAAGATGGCAGTAATCGATCCTTGGAATAACATATCTGAGCATTCGTACGCCAAAATCATTTTGAAGAAGGATTTTGGATGCTAACCTTGAACTCCTTCCGCATTCGGACCAATGCAAACCCAAATCTTCCGGTTGCGATTCCAGCCTCAGCCCGTGATCATTCCATTTATAATCCCCGTTTTTAATGAGCCATTCTATACCGTAAGCTTTTGTCCTTTCCTGTATTGATGGTGCAAGTAACGTCAATGATTCTCTTTCGGCAGCGGGAGAAAGAACCTGCGCTGCGGATCGACGCACTACCGGAGCAGCCGCGGCAATTTGTGATCTCTGCGGTATATTTCGTAGAAGCATCAAATATTTATCGATAGAATATTAGAGATATTTCATGAATATCCGGATAAAGTTTTGTAAAAGTTGGAGTATCCCTATATCCCCATAACCTTGACTATTATGCGTTTATTGCGTCTGCCGTCCCATTCGCCGTAAAAGATCTGCTGCCAGGGCCCGAAATCAAGCCGGCCGCCTGTGATGGGAACTATTATTTCGTGATTGAATAACAATGATTTCAAATGCGCATCACCGTTGGTCTCTCCCGTCTGATGATGCCTGTAATCGGGACGATCGGGAGCAATTTTTTCGGCCCATTCCAACAGGTCATGTTTTATACCGGGTTCTTCGTCGTTCACAAAGATCGAAGCGGTTATATGCATCGCGGAAACAAGCGCCATCCCGTCCTTTACGCCGGATTTATCAACTATATTTTCCACCTGATGCGTTATATTCAGTATCTCTTTTTCTTTTTTGGTGTTGACGGTGATGTATTCGGTATGTGTTTTCATGGCTGGAACCTCCTTTATAAGCGCTGAAGAACTGAAGGCTGAAGTGCTGAAGTCCAAACATGCACTTCTTCAGAGCTTCAGCTCTTCAGCTCTATTATGTTAGAATTATACCAATGATCTACCAGGAAAAATGCACGGTCCTTGAGAACATCAAGATCGCCCCTGATTATTTTAGATTGACCGTTTCTTCAAGAAATATAAATAAAAACGCTAAACCGGGACAATTTGTACAAATACAGGTATCGGATTCCCATACGCCGTTGTTGCGCAGGCCATTCAGCCTCCACAAAATAAACGATACCGGATTCACAATAATATATCACGTAATCGGCAAGGGAACAAAGATACTGTCGGAGATTCATGTAAAAGCAGGTCGGGGCCTGCCTGTTTTGGATATAATCGGCCCGTTGGGCAATGGTTTTGCTATCGAAGAAGACAAGATCGCAATACTTATCGCCGGCGGATGCGGAAGCGCGCCGCTATATTCCCTTGAAGAAGAATTGAAAAAGAAAGGTATTGAATCACACTTTTTCATGGGAGCTACCACAAAGAATCTTTTGCTGTGCGGAGCCGATTTCGCCAAAATAGGCACAAAGCTATATATTTCCACAGATGACGGCTCCTGCGGCGAAAAATGCACCGTTTCAGCGCTTTATTCCTCCTATATAAAGACCCTTGACCCGAAAAAATGCATCATATACACCTGCGGGCCCAAAGCCATGATGAAAGCCGTAAGTGAAATTGCCGAAAAGAACGATATGCCATGCCAGGTATCGATTGAAGAATATATGGCATGCGGTATAGGTGCATGCCTGGGCTGTATGGTAGAAACCACCTCCGGAAATAAACGCGTATGCAAGGACGGTCCGGTATTTGATTCAAAGGAAATAATATGGCCATTAATTTAGCCGGGCTTAAGATGAAAAATCCGGTAACTGTCGCGTCTGGGACTTTTGGGTTCGGCCTGGAGTTCGCGGACCTGGTCCCGCTTCACAAGCTCGGGGCCATAACAACAAAGACGTTGACCATAAAACCAAGAAAAGGCAATCCCCAGCCGCGACTTATGGAAGTTGAGAACGGTCTTGTTAATTCTATCGGGCTTCAAAATGACGGGGTCGAATACTTTATTGCAAATTATTTGCCCGAGCTGAAAAAGATACAAACTTCTCTGATCGTAAATATTGCCGGTGAAACCGTCGAGGAGTACGTGGCGACAGTGGAAATACTTTGCAGGCAGGAAGGAATAAACGCTATCGAAGTAAATATCTCCTGCCCTAATGTAAAAAAGGGCTGTATAGCCTTTGGCAAAGACCCTGTCATGACAAAAGAGGTCATTTCCGCGGTACGGGAGGTTTGTAAGCTGCCGTTGATAGCAAAGCTCACACCAAATGTCTCTGACATAACGGTAATAGCAAGAGCGGCTTTAGACGGAGGAGCTGATATTCTTTCTATGATAAACACAGTCCAGCATACGGTCACCATCCCGGACAAAAATCAGTTAATAACCGGCGGGCTTTCCGGTCCGACCATAAAACCCACGGCTTTAAGACTGATAAACCAGGTGCGGGCTGCTTTCCCGGGAATTCCGATCATCGGGATGGGCGGTATAATGGGTATAAAAGATGCCAAAGATTTTTTCGCGGCCGGCGCAAATGCGATCGCGGTCGGTACGGCCAACTTTGTAGACCCGCGGATAGTGATCGGGATTATCGACAGCTTGTAGTCATTGCGAGCGAAGCGAAGCAATCCCATAGTACTTTGGGATTGCTTCATCGTCCCGATCGGATCGGGACTCCTCGCAATGACAGGTAATCCGATTTCTTGACTATCTTCTCTCTAAAATGCTAATATCTCGGTATGTTCTTTAACCCTTTCAGAAAGAAAAAAGTCGGGCTCGCCCTGTCGGGCGGCGGTGCGCGCGGGTTGGCTCATATAGGCGTCTTAAAAGTACTCCACGATCACAGGATCCCCATTGATTATATCGCCGGCACCAGTTCCGGGTCCCTCATCGGATCGCTCTACGCCGGCGGCGTGAACATAACCACACTGATGGAAATAGCCGGCAAGGTAAAATGGAAACATTTTTTCAGGATCGTGCTTTCAAAGACAGGCCTTGTATCCAGCGAAGAGATAGAAAAATTTGTAATAAGTTTGATAGGTAAAAAAACCTTTCCGGAAATGGAGATCCCGTTTTCGGCTGTTGCGACGGACATCTCTACCGGAGAAAAACTTGTCCTCAACAAGGGAGAGGTCTACAAAGCCGTACGGGCTTCCTGCTCTTTTCCTTGGATGTACATACCGCTCAAGACCGAACATCACCTGCTAGTGGACGGAGTGCTCAAAGAAAACCTCCCCTCTCATACCGTAAGACAAATGGGTGCGGATTTTGTGATCGGCGTCGATGTCATACCCCGCGTAAATAAAGTCGATTGTTTCAATAATGTACTTGAGATATTTGACAGGGCCCTGGATCTTTTCATTTTAAACCAGACCAAAGATTCCATAAAGGATTGTAATATATTAATAACCCCGGTAAAAGAGAAACTCACTTCTCTTGAATTAGACAGGGCGCAGTATCTGGTGGAATTGGGAGAAGAAGCCGCAAAACAGGCGCTCCCTAAAATAAAAGCATCTCTCGGACTTGCTTAATTATATCTGTTCTTTGTCGCCCGTTCGATCATCTTTGCTTTTTCGATAAGATAAGGATCCAGCCCGTCCTGCTCCAACACTTCTTCAAACAGCCTTTGTGCTTTTTCCTTTTTTGATATTTCCGCAAGCACCAGCTTGGCGCGGGCGGTCAAATCTTTGTGGACAGGAGAAATAATGGCTTTTTCACAAAGATTTTCTGCCTTGTGAAGATCAGAGGAAGAACCTCGTCTGGCTAGAAGCTCGGCCTCGATCACTCTTGCCTTTACTGCAAAATAATCCAGCGGGCGCTCTGAAAAAATGCCGAGAGCTTCTTCGCACATTTTAATGCCGTTAGAAATAGAGTCTACGCCGAAATAAAGTGCCAGCTCGGCTTTCCCTGTCATTGCGCGCGCCCTAAAATACGGATGAGCTTTTTTATTGCCGACAAGTTTGCTGAAAAGGCGGGTAGCATCCTTTATTTCTTTCCGTCCTCCTTTTTTTACCAGCAATTCGGCTTCGACCGCTAAACATTTGGCTACAAAGAAATCATCGAGCTTGCCCTTGAGAAGGGAACAGCCCTCTTTGCAGAGCTTTATGGCCTCATCCTCGCTCATCTTGGCCACACCCGAAATTGTTAGTTCGGCCTTGCCTATCATTGAACGGCCTTTGAGCATCTGGTTCCTCGTCTTAGCGATGATAAAGTTGTAGTAAGAGAGCGCCTCCTTGTAATCTTCGTCCTCGCCCCTGGCTACAAGAAGGTCTGAAAGAGCAAACTTTATATCGTCCATGTGCTCTTTCCATTTTTGGGCCTTTGAAAGCAGCTTGTACCGGCCTATGGCCTTGTTTATCTTGGTCTTGGCGGACGGCGACGGATAGCTCTCCTCTTCTTCGACCACTTTTTTCATTATCGGCGAAAGTATTCCGATCATTTTTCAGCTCTCCATTCCTACCCGGATCACGCTGCCTACTTCTTTTATCGCGGACAATCCGGAAATTTTTTTTATCGCGTCCGAAAAGTTCCTGGCATTAACGTTATGAGTAATTATAACAATTGTAGCAGCATTATCAATCGTTTCTTTCTGCAGAGCGCTTTTTATGCTCACGTTCTTTTCTCCGAAGGCCCCCGCAATGGCGGCAAGAACCCCCGGCTTGTCATCTGCTCTCAGCCTGATATAATACTTGCCTTCGATATCGTCAGCGTTTTTTACTTTAATTTCTTTCAGCTCCGGATAATACGGTATGCCGTTTGCCGAAGCGATCTCGATGATGTCCGCTATCGCCGCGGAAGCCGTCGGCAGGCTTCCCGCCCCTTCCCCGTAGAACATCACCTGCCCTACCGCGCTTCCTTTTACATAGATCGCATTAAAAGCGTCTTTTACCGCAGATAGAGGGTGAAAAGCGCTTATCAAAGTGGGATGGACGCTTACATCTATAAAATTCCCGTCCCGTTTTGCCACGGCAAGAAGCTTTATTACATAACCCATGTCTCTTGCAAACTCCACATCCTCTAGCGAGACCTTATTTATCCCTTCAAACGGTACGTCCTCCCATTTTATCTTTGCGTCAAAAGCAGCGGAAGCCAGTATCGCCGCTTTATAAGAGGCATCATAGCCCTCTATATCGTTCTTGGGATCTTTTTCGGCAAACCCTCTCTCCTGTGCCAGTTTTAGGGCCTGCGAAAACTCCATGTTCTCTTCGGTCATCCTGGAAAGTATATAGTTCGTGGTGCCGTTTACTATACCGAATATCTCTTCTATCCTGTTAGCGGAAAGTCCTTGGCGCAGCTGACTTAGTATTGGGATGCCGCCGCCCACGGAACCTTCAAAAAGCACCCGGAGCGATCTTTCTCTTGCCAGAGTAAGTATTTTTTGTCCGTGTTTTGCTATGAGCTCTTTGTTGGTAGTAACAAAATGTTTTCCCGCTTTGAGACTGGCCAAAGCAAAATCCAGAGCCGGTTTTTCTCCTCCTATTGCTTCGACCACTATAGAAATAGACGGATCGTTAATGATCTCATAGGCGTCCTTGGTGAGAAGATCCGCACCGACTCCGGCATCTTTTCCTCTCGAAAGATCGATATCGGCAATTTTTGCTATTTCTATGGAGATCCCTGTCTTATCCTTGATATAGCCGGCATCCTTCTTCAGGACAGAGACGATCCCCCGGCCCACGGTTCCAAGCCCTATTAATCCTATTTTAATATCTTTTTTCATATTACATTTTCCGTACGGGCCGGTCGCGACCGGCCCCAACATTTTTTAATCGAACAGCGAACTTATAGACAGATTGTCAAATGCTCTTTTTATCGCTTCTCCAAAAAGAGGCGCGACGGACAGGACTTTGAGCGCCGGGAACTGTTTTTCTTTTGGTACAGGGATCGAATCGGTGACGATGCATTCTTTGATCCCGACCTTTGTTATCCGCTCGACCGCCGGATCCGACAATAAAGGGTGGGTTGCCATCAGATAAATATCTTCTTCAGCCCCAAGCTCAAGAAGGGTCTTTACACCGTTTGTCGCCGTGCCCGCAGTATCGATCATATCATCTACAATTATCACGGTTTTGCCTTTTACGTCTCCGACGACATGGGTCACCTCAGACTTGCTGTGCTCCGGCCTCTGTTTGTGGATTATCGCAAGAGGCGCGCCTATCCTGTCAGCCAGTTTTTTTGAGGTCTTTGCCCTGCCCGTATCAGGAGCGACGATCACCGGGTTCTTCAGGTTTTTGCTCTTTAGATAGCTTGCGAACAGCGGCATTGCCGTTAGATTATCAACCGGAATATTAAAAAATCCCTGTATCTGGTCGGAATGCATATCTATGGTAATAACCCTGGTCACGCCGGCGGCAGTCAAAAGGTCCGCGATAAGTTTGGCGGATATCGGTTCGCGTGAGGCCGCTTTGCGGTCCTGCCTGGCATAAGGCAGGTGCGGTATGACGGCGGTTATGCTCCTGCAGGAGGCCCTTTTCATGGCATCGATCATTATAAGGAGCTCCATTATGTCTTCGTTCACATTATTCGATCCCGTCTGGACCAGGAATACTGATTTGCCGCGCACATTATCCTTTATCCTTGTGTATATCTCGCCGGAAGGGAATTTTGAGACTATAAGCCCCCCAAGTTTGATACCCAGGTAATCCGCCACTGCGGAAGCAAACATAGGAGCCGATGTCCCCGAAAATAACATCAAGGAATTATTATTGTCACTGGTCATTTACATCTCCTTTTTTTTCGTCATTGCGAGGAGTCCTGAGCCTGTCGAAGGACGACGAAGCAATCCCATTGTCTTCGGGATAGCTTCGCCCCGACTTGTCGGGGCTCGCAATGACTCTATTATATCAACCTAAAAGCTCTCCCTGCAATACCCAGGATTTCGCCGAAGTGATCCTGACACTTATAAAAGAACCGGGTTTTATCTCTTTATCTTTGAATCTCACTATTTTGTTGGTCCTGGTCCTGCCTATGCCCGCCGCCTCTACAAGTATCTCATGCTCTGAGCCCAAAAGCGACTGGTTTTTCTTGTGAGTCATCCGCTCGACCGTACGCATCAAAGCCTGGAGCCTTTTGCTTATCGTATCTTTTGGTAGCTGCCCGTTCATCCCGGCGGCATAAGTTCCGGGCCTCGGATCAAAGGCAAGAGTATTTACAGTGTCAAATTCCAGTTTCTCTATATTTTTCAAAGTATTCCGGAATTGCCCGTCCGTTTCTCCGGGAAATCCGGCGATAACATCTGAAGTTATTGCCGCTGCGGGGATTTTATCCCTTATTCTCTTTATCAGAGAAAAATAATATGCCATATCATAACCGCGGTTCATGGATTTTAACACATTATCATCTCCGCTCTGAAGAGGAAGGTGGAAATACTCGCAGATCTTTTCATTGCCGGCCACGGCATCGATTATTTCATCGCTCATGTCCCTCGGATGTGACGTCATGAACCTGATCCTTGATATCCCGTCAATCTTTGAGACTTCTTTTAACAGTTCTGCAAGGCCGAATTCATAAGAATTAACGTTTTGTCCAAGCAGCGTCACTTCCTTAAAGATATTTTTATCCAGGCTCTTGATCTCTTTGATAATATCAGCAAGAGGCCGGCTTTTCTCTCTCCCGCGCACGTACGGAACGATACAATATGAACAGAAATTATTACACCCTTCCATTATCGTGACCCAGGCATTAACGGAATTTTCTCTTTTGGCAAGGGAGGAATCTTTGAAATTTTGGGAATCTCCAACCCTCATCCCTCCTCTCGACGGCACATAGAGCTCCCCTCTCCCAGAGGGAGAGGGGTTGGGGGTGAGGGCTGCTATCTCCCCTTCCATATTCGGCCCAAGGACAAAATCCACAAACTTGTATTTTTTCAGAAGCTCCTCTCCCATCCTCTCGGCCATACAGCCGACGACCCCGATCAGCAGATTTTCATTTTTTTTCTTGAGATGAACAAGGTCAGCAATAAACCCCCTGGCTTTTCTTTCGGCGCCGTCCCGGACGGAACATGTGTTTGTAATGATAATATCGGCGTTTTCCGGGATCTTTGCTTCTTTGTATCCTTTTTCTTCAAGGATCCCGGCGATTATCTCGGAATCGTTCTCGTTCATCTGACAGCCGTATGTCTTAATAAAATATTGTGGGAACATATATGCTAATTATAGTGGTAATATCACAAAATCGGTAGGACCTTTTACTCTACTGGCAGGCAAAAATACAAGTTCCGTTTGGGATCAGAAACTTCTGCCGAAAGAAAAAGAAACGGTATTGCTGTTATTTAAGTCGTTACCTTCCGGCACACGGTTGTTGTAGTCTGCTGTGGCCTTAAAAACATATTTGTTGTTTTTGCTGACCGTGTACTCGACCCTGTCGGCATAGGTCCTTCCAGGAAGCAGGCTCGGCGCATTACGTGTGGCGATCACGTTCGGATCATGTTCGTCCAGTACTATCTGTGTTTTTGAAGAAGGGGATGCTTTGTCACCCTTATTTGTTACGGTAAAAGCGATAACAACTTTCCCGCTCACTTCAGAACTTGTTATCTTAATTGAGGTGACGGCAAGATCGGGAAGAGGTTTTTTGCTGGATGAAGCGGCAAACAACGGTATCGCGATCGCAAATATTGACACTGCCAACACAAACCATGCCGTTCTTATTTTGTTTTCCATGTCTGCCTCCTACTATGAATTCACCAACTATAATAGCATTTGACCGGCAGGAGTATCAATAGAAGTGTTTTATATTAGAAGCGGCCCTTTTTAAAGAACACGACATTCTTGACCGGGATCTCAATGCCCCACCCGAAACTCTGTGCTATATAGCGCATTGTTTCTTCTTTGTAAAAGACCACATGGGTAGGGTCGCGTCGGTAATGCCATCTCACAAACATTTCGTCATCTGTCTGAAAACAGGTCATAACGGCAAGGAGCGCGCCGGGCTTTAGAAGACTGTCAAGCAGCTTTAATTCTCTCGATGGAGAATGCAGGTGTTCAAAAACCTCGGTACATGTAATAAAATCATACTGCTTTTTGAGAAGCTCTTTATCTGGATAAAAGAATGGGTCATACAGATTTACTTTGTGCCCGGCTTCTTCAAGCATTTGAGAAAGCGCCGGCCCTGTCCCGCAGCCAAAATCAAGGCCTTCCTTGGGAGCGCCCAACCGCTCTATCAAAGGATCGGATAACTTCTTTAAAAATTCGCGGTATCCTATATCCGATGGATCGTTCTTGTGAAAGGCATATCGTGCTTTTTCTTCCTCGGGCTTTAGCAGGCGGGACGCATCAATGAACGTGGCAAGACACACAGGACATCTGAAATAATCATTGCCGTCCGCAGAAACAAATAATTCTGCCTCGGCTCTTTCACAAACGCGGCATTTAGTTGGCGCCAAGGTTTATACCGAATTTAGGCGGTTCCGGAGCTTCTTTTATAGGACCAAAAGATTTTTCAAAGTTTGATATATTCTCGCCCAGTGCTTTTAAAAATCTCTTCGCATGAGAAGGCGACATGATGATCCTGGATACCACTTTTCCTGCCGGCGGGTGGACAAAAGCAAAATCCGCAACAAATTCATTTTCGGTATGCGATATCATAGCGATATTGCAGTATTTACCCTCTGCTGTCTTTTCGTCCAAAGATATGCGTATCTGTTGTTCCGCCATAAAAATCCTCCTTAAATATACTTTATCGTGATCTTCAGCAAAAGATCCCCTTTTTTTCCGCAGCACGGGCACGGCTCGCCCAGACCTGCAAGCCGGAGTTTTGTATTGTTTGTTACTCCTTTTGGGATATTTACTGTTATGTTCTTCCTGTTTGAAAGGGACAGGTCTACTTTGCCGCCGGTTGTAGCCAGGCGGGAGGGAATTTCAATTTGCGCGTTGATGTCTGTGCGGACCTGTTCACGGGCCGGAGCTCCTGCAGAATAAACACGGGAGTACCCTCTTCTCTCCCCGCTTGAAAATGAATCTCCGAAAATATCGTCAAATATATCAAAATCCATTTGCCCTGAGCGAGTCGAAGGGCCTCTTTTTGTCTTTGACGATGTTGCATATCCAAGATGCGATAAAAGATCTTCGATATCGAATCCCTGCGTATTGGCGTAAGACTGGCCTGCCCGTCCGTCATAGGCATAACCGCCTTTTCGCATCATGTCGTATTCCTGTTTTCTTTTTTGGTCGCCAAGAACATAGTAAGCTTCGGACATTTCTTTAAATTTTTGCTCGGCGCCTTTTCTGTCATTGGGATTCATGTCTGGATGGTATTTTTTCGCAAGCTTGCGGTATGCGGATTTGACCGCATCCGTCGACACATTTTCCGCAACGCCAAGAATTTTATAATAGTCTTTAGTTGGTTCCATGCCCTCACCCCCACCCCCTCTCCCAAAGGGAGAGGGGCGAACATTATTTCACCTTTGAACCCGGTTCGACCGGTCTTTCCGGACTTATAAGGATCGGCATTCCGTCAGCCCCCGTTGCCGCCAGCAACATCCCGTTGCTTTCGACACCCCTCAACACTGCGGGCTCCAAATTATTGACAACTACGATGTATTTTCCGATCAAATCTTCCTTTGAATACGATTTTTTTATGCCTGCAACGATCTGTTTGTATTTTGGGGATGGGGAAATGGGATCTTGTACAGGCGCCGCATGCGGCGCCTCTTCCGTACGGGCGGGTCGCGACCCGCCCCCTACAATTCCCATTTCGCCGACATCGATTTTCAATACCAATAATTTATCGGCATTGGGATGATCCTGCGCATCTATTATTTTTGCGATCTTAAATTCAAATTTCATAAAATCTTCTATTGACGGCATGTATTTCTCCTTATCGGCTGGATATATTTTGTACAGGCGTCGCATGCGGCGCCTCTACGGAATCATTACAACCACCCTATCATCGCGAACGACGCGATCGTCTTCGCATCTAATATTTTACCACTTCTGAACATTTTTCTGATCTGGGAACGCGATACGATCAGGGGCTCGATGATCTCATCGGGATCGCATTTTATGGGCGATAAATTGCCATGTACAGGCGTCGCATGCGGCGCCTCTACCAAAACTAATCCCTTTGCCTGAAAAATATGCAAAACCTCCGTCGAATAACCCGGACATGGGATCAATTTGCCGATCTTTTTGATCGCCGTCGCTCTATAACCTGTTTCCTCTATCAATTCGCGTTTCGCACAGGCAAGCGGCTTTTCCCCCTTGTCTATGGAACCTGCCGGCAATTCGTAGATATATTGATTCACTACTACCCTGAATTGCCTGATTATTACGACTTTATCCCTGGAGATAAGGGGAATGATGACTACCGCTCCCCTGTGTTTTACAAAATCATAAAGTTTTGTGATGCCGTTAGGCAGAGTGATCTTTTCTCTTACAAAATCAAAGATGCGGCCTTTGTGAACGAATGCTTTTGAGGACATTTATGAATTCATTACTCCTTACTGCTCACTTCTTACTCCTTAAATTCGCGAAGCGAGTAGCAAGGAATAAGAAGTAAGGAACAAGGATAAATTTGCTATCGCAAATTTATAGCGGGGGTGGGATTTGAACCCACGACCTCCGGGTTATGAGCCCGACGAGCTACCAGGCTGCTCTACCCCGCGATACTTTAAGCATTATATCTCTTTTTTCTCTGAATGTCCCGCTCTTGAGATGTTTTTCGATTTGCCGCGCCTCTTTTCTGTCCTTACATTCGTATTTAAAGACCACTTCCCAGTTAGCACCGTGCTTTGTCGTTTTATGTTGACCGGAATTATGTTCCTTCAATCGTCTGTCCAGATCGTTTGTGATACCGGTATAGGTTTTACCGTTTTGATCTTGAAGAATATATACGTACATCTCTGTCCCGACGAGCCCTGCCTGCCGGCAGGCAGGTACCAGGCTGCTCTACCCCGCGATTATATTACTATTTTTGCATAGTTTGACGCTTAATTCAACTTTGGAAAAACATAAAAATCTGTAAAAAGTGAAATTTCTCAAAAATACACCCGATATAACTTTACAAAAGCATGACAACGAACACAATGATCCGGAATGTTAGGACACTTGCAAGAAGGGAAGCATTTGGGAATCCCAGGAATATAGCGTTCCATCTAAACACTCACAATCCATTAAGGGCCGTATTTAGTCTGAGACCCCCACATACTTTAATAACCATTCCATTCCCTGAATTATCTGCCACAAGACAACCCGGACCTACCAATGCCAACTGGACAGATGTCTGTTATCACCAAAGTTATTCGTCTCTTATGGCAAGAGGCCCAAAAGAAAGTGCATATCGATATTCTACATATAGTTTTACTCCGGCATTAGTCAGACAGCTTGAATTTATTGACCCAAAATTCCTAAGACAACTGAAAGCAGCCGATGATCTAAGTGCTCATGATCTAAAAGGTCGCGGAGGTGCGATCGCAAGCGGGTTTGATCATACGATATTGCCATTGGGAATAAACATTGATAGAGCCATTCAAATCAAATGGAGCATTGAGCACTTTAAACACACTTTTGGTAGAAAGCCTGAAGGATTTTGGGCTCCTGAAGCTGCCGTAAGCAATGAAGTGATGAGCTCTCTCGCGAACAACGGGATAAAATTTACGATCCTTTCCCCGTGGCAGGTAGAGACAATCAATGGAGAACCGCCACTTCGGACAGGAGAAGGATCTCCGGTCATTGATTTTGGGATCCCTTACAAGATCGCAACCCGGGATGGGAAAGTAATCCACGCTTTCGTGTACAACCGCTATCTGTCCCAAGAGCTTGCTTTCACCGATTTTCTGGAAAGCGGGGACGGAAATCGCCTTGCAACAAGATTGAACGAGCACCTGATGTGTAATGCCGCTATTGCATGCGCTTTGGATACAGAAACCCTTGGACTGCACAAAAGAGGCGGAGTTGCAACATATTTGGATTACCTTTCAAAAGCCGCGCAATACAATCATAGGCCCGTGAATTTCGCATTTCTTCTTGATCAGACGCTTTCTTCAGGAATACCAATACCGACTCTTGGGATAAAAAGCCCTTCATCCTGGAGCTGTGAACATGGAGTGGAAAGATGGAGATCAGATTGCAGGTGCCCGGACAATACCGACAACCCCTGGCGAACAGCTTTCAGGGAAGCTCTCAATTTTCTAGCAGAAAGGGCTGATAGCATTTTTTGTAAAACGACTGAAAGGCTCATCTCCGACCAGGAAGGCGCAAAGTTAAGGTATATTGACGTCCTATTAGGCAAAAAGACATTTGATACTTTCATCTCCGAAGAAACCGGCGGAAAAAGGTTGACAAAAAAGACTCTGAACGAGTTGTCCGCAGTTTTTGACGGGCTTGTCCCGAGACAGGGAATGTTTGTCAGCTGCGGATGGTTCTTCCACGGAATGGGGCTTGAAACGGGAATATGCCTGGGACAGGCGGCAGACCTGATAGCAAGACTTGAGGATCTGGCCTCCGGACTTGAAGAAGAATTTCTTTGCAAATTAGGCGGCATTTATAATTCCGCGGGATTCAGAGAACGCGGACAATGTGAAACGGCGGCCGATCAGTATAATCTCACCAAACAAGAACAGGCCTATTGGGCCCAAAGAATATCCGCGCTATGAACACAAACAAATTCCTTATCCTCGAATTATCGGTAAGTCTGTTATATAATAAATCAGTGAAATTTCCCAGGAAAACAATCTATAATAATACGAGGGATATATAACTAGATGCAAATAGGGATATCTCAGAACATAGGTATGGAACTTTCTGCCGAACTCAGCGTTATGCTGAACCCCAAAATGCTGCAGACGCTCAAGATCCTCAACATGCCGTATGCCGAATTAATAGAAAAAATATCCTCGGAAGCCGAAATAAACCCTCTCATCGAAATAGAAAAAAGGGACGGCATGATGGAGTATCTGCGGTATCAAAGCTCTCTGCCGGTAAGGGAAAAAGAAGGGCAGACGGCCGATCCTGCCGAAATGGAGAGATACCTGAAGGCCGGAACCACGCTTTCACAGTTCCTTTTGACGCAGCTAGCGCTTTTGGATACGACCGAAGAGCAGAAAGAGATCCTCGAGCTATTAATAAAAAACCTGGATGAAAACGGATATATCCTAAGTTATGATGATCTCAAAACTTCGATAGAAAAGGACCTTAAAGTATCCGGCAAAGAAATAGATCAGGCGCTAAAAGCCCTGCAGTCTTTTGAGCCGGACGGAGTAGCCGCCAGGAACTTAAAAGAAAGTCTTCTTATCCAGATAAATGAATATAATTTTGAGAGCGAAGAACTTAAAACTATCTTGGAGACTATCGTAAATGACCATCTGGATGATCTTGGAAAAGGAGATCTTTCAGGGATCGCCATAGCTTTGAGCATCCCGGAAGAAGGCGTTAAAATGGCGGCTGACTTTATAAAGGGCCATCTTACCCCTTATCCGGGAGCGCGTTTTGCCGAAACTTCGACCCCAGCGATCCCGTCCTTTGCCGTGAAAAAGACAGCCTATGGATACGAAATTGTAAATCTGGAGACAAAGTACGGCCCATCGATAAAGCTCAACGTTCAATACCAAAAGATGCTCAATGACCCGTCCACTGATGAAAAGACTGCATCTTATATCATGGAAAAACTATCCCAAGCAAAAGAGCTGGTCGAACAAATAACTAAAAGACATGAGACGGTAGAAAAAATAGTTTCCAAAATCGTCGAAAGACAGAGAAACTATCTTGAAGGATTGACAAAGTTTCCCGAACCGATGACGCAAAAAGAGCTTTCCGAAAAGTTCGGGATACACCCTTCTACTGTAAGCCGGGCTGTCGCGGAAAAATATATCGAAACCCCCATTGGCGTGCTGAAAATGAAATCTCTGTGCCCCAGGCAGACGATGGGGCTTACCGCCGCGCACATCAAGTCGGAGATCGCCGAAGTACTTTCCGGCGAAGACATGAAAAGGCCTTTTACCGACGCGCAAATAATAGAAAAACTTTCGGACAAAGGTATCAATCTTAAAAGAAGGACCGTTTCGGACTATAGGAAAAAGCTCCTGGTGGATACATCGATAAAAAGGAAGAGAAAATGACCCCCCGCAGAAAGAACATATTGGTGATTGATGACGAAAAAGGCGTCAGGGAATCTATAAAAATGACGCTGAAAGATAAATACAGGATCTTGGAGGCAGCCGACGGAAAAAGCGCTCTGGCAAAAATGCTGAAAGAACCGGTAGATCTTGTGCTATTGGACGTGAACCTTCCGGACACGAATGGCATTAAACTGCTCAAAGAGATAAAGAGAATAGACGAGACGGTAAACGTTATAATGATAACCGCAGATAACTGCGTAAAAACCGCCGTACACGCCATGAAGCTGGGCGCTTACGACTACATAAACAAACCTTTTAATATAGAAGAACTCCTGCTGCTCACCGAAAAGGCAATAGAAAAAACTTCTCTGATAAAAGAGAATATTTACCTTAAAGCTTCTTCTGTAAGTAACGAAATGCAGATCGTCGGCAACAGTCCAAAAACCAGAGAGCTTCTCTCTCTTATAGAGACCGTAGCCCAAAGCCCGTCTACCGTCCTAATTTCCGGAGAGACCGGAGTGGGTAAAGAGCTCGCGGCAAGACAGATACACAAATTATCCGCCAGGGCAAACAGGCTTTTCGTTACTGTTAACTGCTCCGCGATACCGGAAAATCTTATCGAATCCGAGCTTTTCGGTCATGAAAAAGGAGCTTTTACCGGAGCGTTTGAAAGATATATAGGTAAGTTCGAAATGGCCGACGGGGGCACTTTGTTCCTGGACGAAGTGGGAACTTTGCCGCAGGCGATGCAGGCTAAGCTTTTAAGAGTGCTTCAGGACAAATATGTAGAGCGTCTGGGAGGCGAAAAACCGATAAGAGTGGACTCAAGGATAATCTCGGCCACCAACATAGATCTCAAAAAAGCGGTGAAAGAAGGAAAATTCAGGGAGGACCTTTTCTACAGGCTGAATGTCATCCCGGTGGTCGTCCCCCCGCTTCGAGAAAGAAGAGATGATATAGAGCTTCTGACAAAATATTTCCTGAAAAAATATTCCGCCGCCTTCGGAAAAACCATGGAAGGATTTTCTCCGGAAGCCATGAGCATACTCAAAGATTACAAATGGCCCGGCAATATAAGAGAACTTGAAAACCTGGTAGAAAGACTGGTAGTCCTGAGCAAGTCCCCATTGATAGACGAGGAAGACCTGCCAAAAGAAATATCCAGGAACGAAACGGCGATAAGCGGACCGGAAATGGAGTACAAAAGCCTCAAAGAGGCCACGATAGCCTTCGAAAAAAGCATGATCGAAAAAATAATATCAAAAGCCGGCGGCAATAAGGCAAAAGCCGCAAAAATGCTTGGGATACACAGGAACACGCTGACGCAGATAGAAAAGAAATCGGGAGAGAAATAGCCGGCACATAAAACGGGGCGTGTTATGCACATTAAATCGTGCATCTGACCTGTCCCCGTTATGAAGCTCTCTCTCAAAAGGTCCGTGGCGAGATAGTTGCTACTGTATATAGAGTCGAAGGGTTTCAAAGACAAAAGGAGGGCAACAAACATGATAGACAACGATCTTCAGAAAATAAGCGCTTCAAAGCGCTTCGAAGCAAAAGAATCGGCCCTTTTGTTCGGCATAAAAGGCGAGGAAAAGATCGAGGCTTTTGAAAAAATGCTCTCCGAACTTCTGAAGTTTTCCGATACCATCCCCGAAGCGATCAGCAAAATGGTCAAAGCGGCGCTGGCAAGTGAATTTGGCAGCAGCATACTTGATAACAAAAAGTCGGAAATAATGGTAAAATCAATTTCGGGAAGCATCCTGGCAGACGGTGAACTCAGGCGCCAGGCGCTTCTTGTGATAGACAGGTTCGCAAAAGCCGATGAGCTTAATGCATGAACAGCGAGAAGCCCTGCATACTGATAGTTGACGACGAAGAAAGTATAAGAGAATCGTTTTCCCTTATCTTGCAGGATGAATACGACTTGATCTCCGTTTCCACAGGCGAAGCCGCCCTAAAAAAAGCCGTTGACCACAAAATAGACCTCGTTTTTCTCGATATCAGAATGCCGGGAATGGACGGAATGGAAACCCTGACAAGGCTAAAAAAAATAGACCCCTCGCTTGAAGTGGTTATGGTTACCGCGGTGAATGATGTCCAAAAAGCCGGCGAGTCCGTAAAGATCGGCGCCAACAATTATATAGTCAAACCTTTCGATGTTCCCCGCATACTTGCGATGGCCAAGACCTTAACAAGAAAAAAAAATCTTATGCGCACAGCCGCCGGGATGAGAAAAAGCGCCGACGGCCTGCCTGCATTCCCGGAACTTTCCGGACACAGCAAAACATTGCAAGCTCTTATCGAAAAAGCAGTCGAGCTTGCGAAAACTGACTTGCCGCTTTTGATAATCGGAGAACCCGGGACAGAAAAAGAAACAGCCGCTTTTATTATGCATTCTTCTGGCAAAAGAAAAGACGCAGGTTTTGGAGTGCTCAATCTGCCAAAGAACGGCAATGAAAAAGAACTTTACAAAGACCTGTTCGGTTCAGGAAAAGGTTCTTTTGTATATGATCTGGATAAAAAAGCCGGACTTGTAGAGCGATGCGCCGGAGGGACCGTGCTTATAAACAACATTGAAAATGCGTCCCAACAGCTGCTCGCAGACATCTCGGAAGCCATCGAAAAAAAAGGGGCAAAAAGATACGGAAGCTCACAGGACATAGCCCTAAATGTCAGGTTCATTTTTTCGTCTTCCGAGGAACTTGCCTCTTCGGAAAATCCTGAACACAACATTCCGGGCAATCTTATTAACGATTCTCTATTGATCCCCCCCCTGCGGTCCCGCCGCGAGGATATCCAGGATATCTGCTTGGAACTTCTTGCCCATCTAAACAAAGAACTGGGAAAAAGGGTCAAAGAGATCACCCCCGATACACAGGAAATACTTAATTCCTATCCGTGGCCGGGAAATTTTGAGGAGCTTAAGAATATCCTGAAAAAAACTGTTGCCGCAAGCGACAATGAGATATTAAGCACAAAAGATCTTCCTTTTTGTATCCTTATGTGGTCGCCGGCTTTTTCCTATATCGAAGAAGCTTCCGGCTTTTCTTTGGACAGCCTGACTTCGGTCTTTGAAAAAGAATTTTTATTAAACATCTTGAGAAAGTCTAACTTTGAGATACAAACGGCCACGAAGGTCTTAAACATCAACAAGAATATCCTTTTATCCAAGATAGAAGCACTGCAAATAAAGTAGCACTTGCCGTTGGTCGGAGTCGAACCGACATGGGTTTGCACCCAAGGGATTTTAAGTCCCTCGTGTATACCAATTCCACCACAACGGCGTTATGAAGCTATAAATTAACATCAATAGGAAATTCATGTTTGTTGACAAATTCCACTCTCTTCAACAATCTTTTAAGACCAGCCCTTCCACATCCGGATTTCATATATTTTTCCCGTTCGATGGCAGTAGATTCATTTTTCAAACATTCATAATATAGCATCTTAAAGGGCCTTCTGCGTCTGGTTGATTGTACTTTGCCGACATTGTGTTGATTGAATCGTCTCTTTAGATTGTTAGTATGACCAATATAAATATCCCCGTCTTTTTCACTCTGAAGTACATATATGTAACACATTAATTAGTCCCTCGTGTATACCCCTGCCTGCCGGCAGGCAGGAATTCCACCACAACGGCAAAAGATCAGTCCTTTATTATTATCTTGTAGGCAAGTTCACTGTTCATAACATAGCCCAACCTGCGCCGGGCAACCATCTCTATATGGCTGTCTGTCTCAAGCTCTTTGAGCCTTGATAAAAGGATATTTTTTCTGGTCTGACCCGAAGCTATCTCTTTAATCAGCCTATTTTCCTGGTTTTTTAAAGAATCATACCTGTCAAGACCGTTCTTTATGATGACAAGCGAAAGAGCGATCACAACTATAAGGAAAAAAAGATCGTACCGCACTTTTGAGCGTTTCATGATATCTATTTCAAATATTCCAACATTCTTCTGGCATATTCGTTTGAGCCGTCCGAGGCCAAGGCCTGTTTGAAAGACTGTGCAGCTTTCTGTCTGTCCCCTGTTTTCATATAATAAGCACCCAGTCCGTTATTCAATACGGCATTGTCCGGTTCTATCATCATCGCTTCCTGGAATTTGTTAAAAGCCTCCTTGTCCTTATTGGTCTGTAAAAGCACCATGCCGATCCCGACGATGGCTTTTACATCGGAATGATCTATCGCAAGGGCTGCATTGTATTTTTCGACAGCTTTTTTATAAAACCCTGCTTCGCGGTAAAGATCTCCGAGCAATACCAGCAGAATCCCGTTAGCCGGCTCGATCTGAAGAGGTCTTTCAAGTATTTCAAAGGCTTTCTCGCTCTGGCCGGCTTGTTTGTAATATCTGTATATTGACAAACCTATATCCATATTTTTTGGAAATGCTTCGAACGCTTTTTCATATAATCTTATGGCTTCTTTCAGATCGCCCCTTTTTTCCGCTATATAGCTTAAGTTCTGGTATGCCTCCGCATAATAAGGATCGATGATTATTGCCTTTTCACTAAGACCTTTGGCAGTGCCGACATAATCACCCTGCCCCATATCGTTCAGTATTATATGCGCTCTTCCGGACATATAAAAATTGTCCGCATTATACGGATCGACTTTTTGTCCGCGCGCGAAGACATCTATAGCTTTTCTCATGAGCGCGGCATCGGGGGGCTTTCCTGCTCTGCTGTTAAGGACAGTCATGCCGTAATGAGTGTAATATCCTCCGTCAAAAGTCATATACTTCAACGATTTTTCAAAATTCTCAAAGGACTCATCGAATTGCCCGCCCGCCGCATAGTTCTGGGCGGTCTTGAAATATTTGTCGCCTAAATAAGGAAACGAAGAAATATACAAAAATACCGCCACAACAAGCCATACGGCAATAATAAGCTCAACCTTGGCGGCGGCGGGTTTTGTCTCGCATCTTTCCTGCTCTTTCGGCACCATTCCCATAATTATCCAAAAGAGAGAGGTCATGGCCACCACGCCGAAACTAAATTGGTTTTGTATCAAATAAGCGGCCATTGCACCCAGAAGTCCGGCTGTTAGAACATTGCGGCCGGGGTCTTCTTTCATATTATTGAGACCCAGACGGAAAACAGAGAATAAAAGCCAGACATATACCACAAGGCCGACTATCCCGCGGGTCACGGCCATGTCCAAAGTTTCATTGTGAGATCTGTCCTGCTTAACATGAAAAGCTTCTTTGAAGCGGAATTTAGGCGTCTCGTACTGAGGGAACCTCATTTTTACGACTTCCGGACCTATTCCAAACAGAACATTGTCGGCAATAACATGAAAAGAACTGGTCCATGTCTCGATACGGCTCCCCGCGGCACCTTGCGCTTCTACTCTGGGAACTCCTTCTTTTGAAGACACATCCACCTCTCCGACAAATCTGCCAACCTGATCGGCACCGATGGTAGCAAACGATATAATTCCGATGACGGTACAAAACACCGCAGAAATTATTATTTTGCGCCTGTACTCGTAAAGAGTCTGCCGGCCGCATATTATCGCAAATACAACAAGTCCGCAGGCCAGCCCGACCAATCCGCCCCTGCTTTGCGTGGAAAGAAGGCCTCCCAAATTTATGATAAGAGAAATGATTATCGCCAGAGATGAAATCCTGTAGTCGAGATGTTCAAAATTGAAAGCATAATAAATTGCGAATGTGACTGCAATAAAGAACACCGCCAGCCAGCTCAAAAAATATACATTTCCGTCTACATAATATAAAGCAAAAACAAAAATGGAAGGGACACTGATAAAAGCGGCAAAGAATTTGGATTGAAAAATTATCTCTTGCCAGTTAACAGAATATGAGGCCGCCATCTTTTGAGGAGTATTTCTCTTTAATAATTTTATTTGTTTTTTTGAAAGTGAGGACATGTTCTTTGCCGGCTCTTTTTTGGAAAAATAAATAGGCCTGTTGTTGTTCAGCGTAAAAAGAAGATATATACCCATCAAAAAAGCCATGGCAAGATAGGCAGCCAAAAAATTCGGCTGGCCTATAGTCGCTATAACTCTCTCATTGGTAACTACCCCGCCCCACTGGTAAGGGTCCGCACCTATCCTTTGTATGATGCCGTAAAGGCCCATAACAAGCGAAGAAATTAGCGCAAGCATCATGATCCTGCGTTTTTTCCGGATAGTATCTATATAATTGGCGGTCACAAAGAAAAGCACGACATAGTTGAGGATAGTGATAAAACCCTCATATCTGCCGTAGGAACCGATAAAGCTGATCCAAACATTTATAGAGATCAGGGTAGAAGCCGCCACTACGACGATATATGTAAGGACCGGAATGTCTAAAGGGGTCCGTATGAACTTATTTCCTTTGGAAGACAATAATTTGGTGGCAATAAGCCCCAGTATTATAAATGTCAACGCCCTGATCCAAGTTGCCTTGGTAAGAGAAAAAACAATCCCTATGCGCCTGTCAAAAAAAAGAGGCGCGAACAATATCAACGCGTAAAAAGTTATCTCTATTGCCAGATCCAGATATTTTTGCAGTTTTTCAGGCATTTCTTCTCTTACTTAAGATGATACCAATTCTACTTACATTCTACAAGCCTGGCAAAAGGCCTCAGCACCTCAGATACCACCGCCACAACGTCTCACCCCAGAAGATCACAATGATGGCCGAAACCGCCAAATATGGGCCAAAAGGTATTTCCTCTCCTCTTTTTTTCATCTTAGTTGCCAGCAATACTATAGAGATAATCGCGCCTATAAGAAAAGAGAGCGCTATAGACAGTATTATTCCTTTTGGGCCGAAAAAAGCCCCTAGCATTGCGGCAAGGAGGACATCTCCTTCGCCCATCGCCTCTTTCTTATATATAAGCTGTCCAAGGATCCGGATACAAAAGAAAAAACCGGCTCCAATGGCCATCCCGTAAAAAGAGCCGATCAGGGAACCGGAATACAACCCGTACAAAAGACCGGCTATTATTCCGGAAAAACTTAAATAATCATGTATGGTCTGTGTTTCAAGATCGGTAAACGCGACAGCTATAAGTATCGAGATAAAAACAAAGTAGAAAACGCTTACAAAACCGGCCCCGAATTTAAAATATATGGTAAGGAACAAAAATCCGGTGAGTGCTTCCACGATAGGATATCTTATTGATATTGACCCGCCGCAATAACGGCATTTTCCGCGCAGAAAGATGTAACTTATTATCGGCAACAGGTCAATGGCAGATAGCCTGTGACTGCATTTCGGGCAATTTGAAGGCGGATATACGATGGATTTTTCCTGGGGTAGACGGCATATGCAAACATTCAAAAAACTTCCTACGACCAGACCGAGAAGAAAAACCGTTATAATGAAAAACAAATTCATGACAATCTCTTATGTACGGGCCCCGATCAAATCGGGGCCCCTTCTCTTATTTTTAAAATCTCTTACAATATCCAGATCCTTATCCCCTCTGCCGGAGAGACAAACAACTACGATATCATTTTTAGACAGCCTGCCCCGCAGATTTTTCAAATAAGCTATCGCATGGGAAGATTCAAGAGCAGGGATTATCCCTTCTTTTTCCGAAAGCATATGAAAAGCTTCTATGGCTTGTTCATCATTTACCGTAACGTATTTCACTCTGCCTATCTTATTCAGATAGGAATGTTCGGGGCCGACTCCGGGATAATCAAGCCCGGCCGATACTGAATGGGTAAGAGATATTTGTCCATCCCTGGTCTGCATGACGCGGCTTAATGACCCGTGAAGCACGCCCGGCCGGCCTCCCGCAATAGCTGCCGAATGCATTCCGGATTTTATTCCCATACCGCCTGCTTCTACACCTACCAATTTGACTTTTCTGTCTTCAATAAAAGGATAGAACATGCCTATAGAATTACTCCCGCCTCCCACACAAGCCAAAACGGTGTCAGGAAGTTTTCCTTCAATGCTTTTTATCTGCTTTTTGGTCTCATATCCGATCACCGACTGAAAATCCCTTACCATCACAGGATATGGATGCGGGCCGATACAGCTGCCTATTATATAGAAGGTGTCTTTTACATTAGCCATCCAGTCGCGCATGGCCTCATTAACAGCTTCTTTAAGGGTCTTAGATCCGGCGTTGACACTTCTTACCTCGGTTCCCAAAAGTCTCATCCTGAAAACATTGAGTGCTTGCCGTTTTATATCGTCCGAACCCATATAAACAATGCATTTCAAGCCGAAAAGCGCAGCAACGGTCGCCGTGGCGACACCATGCTGGCCTGCACCGGTCTCGGCTATTATCCTTTTCTTCCCCATCCTCTTTGCCAAAAGTATCTGGCCGATGCAATTATTGATCTTGTGAGCTCCCGTATGACAAAGATCCTCTCTCTTAAGATATATCTTAAAACCATATTCTTTTGAGAGCTTTTCGGTAAAATACAAAGAAGTGGGTCTTCCCGCAAAGTTGTTAAGATAATAATTCAGTTCTTCTTTGAACTTCTTGTCTGTTCTTACTTCAAAATAGGCGGTTTTAAGTTCTTCAACGCATGGAACAAGGGTTTCAGGGACGAATGCGCCCCCAAACTCGCCAAAATATCCTCTGTTGTCAGGTTGATTGTACATTGTAATTTGTCATTGCGAGCCCCGCCTTTGGCGGAGCGAAGCAATCCCATAGACCAATGGGATTGCTTCGTCGCTTACGCTCCTCGCAATGACACTTTCCATATTTTTGACTATTATATCACGCGCATATATAATTATGCTTATAATGGTAGAGTATAATTTTCGTGAAATTGAGAAGAAATGGCAGGATTTTTGGGAAGCCAACAAAACCAATGAAGCCCTAAACCAAAGTGACAAGCCAAAGTTTTATGACCTCGTGATGTTCCCCTACCCGTCAGGCGCCATACATATGGGACATGTCAGGAATTATGCCATAGGAGATATAGTAGCCAGATACAAAAAAATGCAGGGCTTCAATGTACTGCATCCCATCGGCTGGGACGCTTTTGGCATGCCGGCCGAGAATGCCGCGATAAAGAACAACTCCCATCCCAGAGACTGGACCGAAAAATGCATAGAGAGAATGAAAGTACAGCTAAAGAAGCTGGGTCTTTCCTACGATTGGTCTAGGGAAGTCACCACCTGCAAGGAGGATTATTACAAATGGACACAATGGATATTCCTTCAGTTTTACAAGGCGGGACTGGCTTACAGAAAAAAAGCCACCATAAATTGGTGCAATACCTGTGAAACAGTGCTTGCCAACGAACAGGCAAAAGAAGGAAAATGCTGGAGATGCGACAGCAAAGTCGAAGAAAAAGCGCTCGAACAATGGTTTTTTAAGATAACCGCATACGCCGACAAACTGCTCAACGATATAGACAAACTGGAAGGGTGGCCGGATTCTGTAAAAATAATGCAGCGCAACTGGATCGGCAAAAGTGAGGGCACCAAAATAATCTTTAAGATCGAGAATTCTGATAAGACGCTCGAAGTTTTTACCACAAGACCGGATACTTTGTTCGGCGTGACATATATGACGCTGGCACCGGAACATCCGCTGACGCTTGAGGTTTCGCATACGAAACCTCAACACGAGGCGGTAAAAAACTATATAGAAAAAGTCCGTGAAGAGAAAAAGCTCACCAGAGAGTTGTCGGATGAAAAGACGGGTGAGTTTACCGGGGCTTTTGCAATAAATCCCGCAAACAACGAAAAAATACCGATATGGACGTCCGATTACGTCCTTATGGAATACGGCACAGGCGCTGTTATGGCCGTTCCGGCACACGACCAGAGAGATTTTGATTTCGCGAAGAAATTCGGATTGCCGGTCAAAACAGTGATCGTTCCGGTTGACCGCGTAGATGTTGATTGTAATCGACATCTACCTTTGGAAATCAACGGTGCCTACGTCGATCCCGGCGTCATGGTAAACTCCGCCCAATTCGACGGCACAAAAAGCCCCGATGCCATAAACGCGATCACCGACTGGCTCATCGAAAAGGGCGTCGGTAAAAGGGAAGTGAATTATAAGATCAGGGATTGGCTGATATCACGCCAGCGCTACTGGGGCGCGCCGATCCCGATAATTTATTGCGAAAAATGCGGTGCCGTTCCTGTTCCGGAAAAAGATCTCCCGGTAAAGCTCCCTTATGATGTAAAATTCACGGGAGAAGGGGGATCCCCTCTTTCAAGATCCGATAAATTCGTAAATACAACATGCCCAAAGTGCGGAGATAAAGCAAAAAGAGAAACAGATACGCTGGATACGTTCAACTGCTCGTCGTGGTATTTTCTGCGCTACATAAATCCTAAGCAAATGGACAAGCCGTTCACATATGATGACTTAAAATATTGGATGCCTGTTGACCAATATATCGGAGGGATAGAACATGCTATCCTTCATCTTCTTTATTCCAGGTTTTTCACCAAAGCCCTTTACGATCTTAAGCTGGTCCCGGCGGACGAACCTTTCAAAAATCTTTTGACCCAAGGAATGGTCGTCAAAGACGGGGCAAAGATGAGCAAATCCAAGGGCAACGTGGTCGATCCGGATTACATTACCGAAAGATACGGGGCCGACACTGCCAGGCTTTTTATATTATTCGCGTCCCCTCCCGAGAGAGAGCTTGAATGGAGCGACGCAGGAGTAGAAGGAAGCTACCGGTTTTTGACTAGGATATGGAGATTGATTACGGAACAAGCCCTCACCCCCATCCCCTCTCCCAGCACGCTCTCGGCGGGCGTTGGGAGAGGGGTGCCCGAAGGGCGGGGTGAGGGTGAGATCATCCAAAAACTCCACAAAACCATCAAAGGCGTGACGGATGACATCGAAAGATTTTCTTTCAATACGGCAATATCAAAGATCATGGAGCTTGTCAATGCATTGCAGGGACAATCTTTCAGCAAGGCAACAGCAGAAAAGCTTATTATCATGATCTATCCGTTTGCTCCTCATATAGCGGAAGAGTTGTGGCATATGTTGGGAAATAAAAATACAATAACATCCGAGACCTGGCCTAAACATGACGAAAACCTCGCAAAAGAAAGCCGGATCGAGATACCGATCCAGGTGAATGGTAAATTGAGAGACAAAATAATGGCTCGGGCCGGGATCTCGGAAGAAAACGCTAAAGAACTCGCGTTAAATACCGATAAAATTAAACAGGCGATCGCAGAAAAACAGATAGTTAAAATAATTTTCGCAGGCGGAAAACTCGTGAATATTGTCGTAAAATAGGCGGCTTATATTATACCGTACAAACCGCCTATCTTTTCAAACCAATAATTATTTGCCGCTGTCCACCGCAAAACCCGATAATTTTACCGCAACAGGTTGTCCGGCTGCCATTAAATTGATCTTTGATGTGTTTTTTGGAATTTCCACACTCTGATCTGCAGTGCCCTCCGGGTTAATTACAGCTACGCCGGTATTTGCTTCATTTGAATCAATAAATACAATTTTGAACGGGCCCTTTTTATCGGTTCCATCCTTGAATTCCCAAGAAAAAAGAAGGTTCCCTTCCAGCTTCTTGCCTTCAAAGAGCACCATGCCGTCATCATACTCGCTTCCTGAAAATTCCACGCCGTCACCAACTTTATCCCCGCTTGCGCTGTTGAATGAAATCCCTTTAAGGCCTGTCAGCGGGGTTCCATTCGAAGTTTTTTCGGCTGGCGCGGCTGCTTTTGGAGCTGTTTCAGGCTTTACGACCTGCTGCTCACTGCCGCCTTTGGCATTTTCAGCTGATGGGATATAAGTAATACTGTCATAGTATGCGGCGATAGGGCCTTTGTATGTGAACGGTTTTAGCCATCCGTCAACACCTGTCCCTGGCCACAAATTCATCATTATTTTTCCTTCATGGGAAGGCAGCGGCCCATTTGAGCCGTCTTCGGAGTGGACCTGTTTCCCGTCAACATACCAGACGATCTTATCTTTTTCCCAATCGATCCTGTAAGAATGATAATCTTGGGAAGCATCAAAACCCAGGTCGATCATTTTCTCGTGACCGCCCTTGCCATCTGTTATGTAATTTGTTTGCATCTGTGTCGGATCTTTGCCTAAGATCTCGACATCTATCTCGTCCCAAGGCTTGCCTTCACTCGGACCCGTGTAGAAGAACAATGAAGTAACAAGCCCGTTGCCGTTTGCGGCCTTGACGCTTGCTTCAAGGGAACCATAACCTAAGTGTTTGCTGCTCCTGTATTCCCCTGAAGTGTAAGGTGTGCCGCTAGAAGGCGTGTCTTCAAGTTTTAAAACAAGTTTCCCGTCTTCAAATGAAACATGATCGGATTTCCATCCGCAATTGAATGGCGCTCCGTTTGTCCAACCATTGGCCTTTTCCCACATTACATCGTTAAATTTGCTGAAATCATCTTCAAGAACCGGTTTTGCGGCAGCTTTTCCTGAGTTTTGCGCCGCGACAGTTATCGGCTCCGGCCTTGACTCCGGTGAAGGAGCTTTCTGCCCAGGTTTTTCCGACCTAAAACAACCCCATCCGGAACCTACGGCGGAACCTGCCAACAACGACACAGCTGAACTTTCCATTTATATTCTCCTAAACAGTTATTTGGGTTTTACCCCTCTACATATATTTATCGTCAATTTTACGGTTAGATTTCATCACACCCTCATAGTGTGATAAAATCTAATGTGGCACTAAGCTCGTAACAATGCTGTTATTTGAGTACGCCAAAATTATCAAAAAAGTTATGCGATGCCGCATATCAAAGGAGTGTTGTTATGTCCAAGAAAATTGAAGAATTCATGAAAAAAGTCCGAGATAAAAATCCCGGTGAGATCGAATTCCTTCAGGCGGTCCAGGAAGTGGTCGAATCGGTAATGCCTTACATAGAAAAAAATCCGAAGTATCAAGAGGCAAAAATACTTGAAAGGATCGTAGAGCCTGAAAGGACCATCATATTCCGCGTACCATGGACCGATGACAAAGGCCAGGTCCAGATCAACAGAGGTTTCAGGATAGAGATGAACAGCGCAATAGGCCCTTACAAGGGAGGTCTTCGTCTTCACCCGAGCGTAAATCTGGGTATTTTAAAATTCCTTGCTTTTGAGCAGGTATTCAAAAACAGCCTCACGACTCTGCCGATGGGCGGAGGCAAAGGCGGATCCGATTTTGATCCCAAAGGAAAAAGTGATAACGAAGTTATGAAATTCTGTCAGAGCTTCATGACCGAACTTCAAAGGCACATAGGCCCAGACACGGATGTTCCCGCGGGAGATATCGGTGTCGGAGGAAGAGAGATCGGATACTTGTTCGGTCAATACAAAAGACTTAGGAACGAATTTACCGGAGTACTCACGGGAAAAGCTCTTAGTTGGGGAGGAAGCTTGATAAGGCCGGAAGCTACAGGTTACGGATGCGTCTATTTCGCCCAGGAAATGCTAAAGACAAGAGGTGAATCCTTTAAAGGAAAAGTCTGTACGGTATCCGGTTCCGGCAATGTAGCGCAATATACTGTAGAAAAAGTAAACCAGCTTGGGGGAAAATGCGTTACGCTTTCCGATTCCAGCGGATATATATATGATCCCGAAGGGATAGACGACAAGAAACTCGCCTTTGTTATGGAACTTAAGAACGTGAAAAGAGGCAGGATAAAAGAATATGCCGACAAGTTCAACTGCAAATTTGTCGAAGGTAAAAGACCTTGGGAAGTAAAATGCGACATAGCCTTCCCGTCCGCGACACAGAACGAGATCGATGAAAATGACGCAAAAGCACTTATAAAGAACGGTTGCATCTGCGTTGCCGAAGGCGCGAACATGCCGTCCACACCGGAAGCCATAGAAGTATATCTAAATGCAAAGATATTATATGGCCCGGGAAAAGCCGCCAATGCCGGCGGTGTCGCGACCAGCGGACTTGAAATGAGCCAGAACAGCATGAGGCTGTCATGGGGCAGAGAAGAAGTCGACAAGAGACTTCACGAAATAATGGTCAACATCCATGAATCATGCGTAAAATACGGCAAAGAAGGAAGCTTCATCAATTACGTGAACGGCGCTAATATCGCCGGATTCGTAAAAGTTGCCGACGCAATGATCGATCAGGGGGTTGTGTAATATATAAAACATTCGGTCCATTGTTTTCACACCGGTAGGGGTGGGTTTGAAACCCACCCCTACGTCATTATTCAACCGTAAAACAGTGTTAATATTGATATATGCACGATATTATCGAAAAGATCCTGCCCTCCGTCTCAAAACCGGGACGATATATAGGCAATGAACTGAACTCTGTCCACAAACCACATAAAGACAAGCTAAAGTTTGCCCTCGCTTATCCGGATACTTACGAAATTGGGATGTCGAACCTTGGACTTCAGATCCTTTACCATATTTTGAACCAAAGACCGGATATTGTCGCCGAGCGTTTTTACGCTCCATGGCCTGACATGGAAGAAAAGATGAAAGAAAATAATATTCCATTATTTTCTCTGGAGAGCTGGACTCCTATAAAAACTTTTGACATAGTCGGATTTTCGATACAGAACGAACTTACATACACAAATGTTTTGAACATGCTTCAGGTTGCAGGATTGCCCCTGATGCGAAAAGACAGGAACAACTCACATCCGCTCATAATCGCCGGCGGCGCATGCACTAATAATCCGGAGCCCCTATCCGATTTTATCGACGCGTTTGTTATAGGGGACGGAGAAGAGGTCATATTGGAAATTGTTGATACGTATAAACAATGGAAATCTGAAAATATTGTAGATGCCGATTGCAATCGGCATCTACGCAATCATTTATTGACCGCACTATCCAAAATTCCCGGCATATACGTCCCTGATTTTAATGAATTTAAAGATATAAAACGCCGCATTGTCAAAGACCTGAATTCGATAGATTATCCCGCCTCCCCTATCGTCCCGTTCATAGAGATCGTCCATGACAGGGCTACGATAGAAATAATGAGGGGATGTCCGCATCGATGTAAATTCTGCCAGGCAGGTACGGTCAACAAGCCCGTGCGTATGCTTAGCCCGGAAAAAGTGATAGGGCTTGCCAAGGAAACCATAAAAAACACAGGATTTGAGGAAGTGTCTCTTGTATCGCTCTCCAGCAGTGATTATCCGTATCTATATGATGTGGCAATTGAACTTGGAAAAGTGTTTTCTCCAAAAAGGATATCCCTATCGCTGCCGTCACTGCGAGCCGACAATCTTAAGGAAGAAGTCGCCAAAGAAATGCTATCAGTACGCCAGTCGGGATTTACCATAGCACCTGAAGCCGGGACCCAAAGATTAAGGGATCACATATGTAAAGACCTGACGGAAGAAAAGATAATAGACTCCGTAAAGACAGCGATAAAAAGCGGATCTAACCGGATAAAATTGTATTTTATGATCGGGCTTCCTACCGAGACCGATGAGGACATAAAAGGCATTGTTGATCTGGCATATCTTTTGATAAAAGAAGCTAAAGCAATAACTTCTCGCGCAAAGATAATCGTAAATGTTTCCACTTTTATCCCCAAAAAGAACACTCCTTTTGAAAATGAAAAGATGATCGGCCTTGACGAGATAAAAAGAAAACAAGATTATCTAAAAAACAACCTGCGGCACAAAAGTATCGAATTAAAATGGCATGACAGCGGCATGAGTACGATCGAAGGACTACTCTCTATGGGAGGCAAGGAAGCAGGAAAAGTGCTGCTCAAAGCATTTGAATCCGGCTGCAGATTTGATAACTGGGCTGAATATTTTGACTACTCAAAATGGGAGAAAGCGATTGCAGAGAATACGGCTTAAATATAAAAAAGAACTTAAATTCATCGGCCATCTGGATATGGTGCGCCTGTGGGAGCGCACTCTGCGCCGTACGGACCTGCCGGCCGCATATTCCGAAGGATTTAATCCCCGGCAAAAGCTTTCGTTCGGACCGCCTCTCCCGCTCGGGCTCACTTCGGAATGCGAGTTCTTGGATATATTTCTTGAGAGATGGATGAACCCTGAACTTGTAAAAGAACAGCTTGCTTGTGTTTTGCCGCCCGGCATAGAAATAATCGAGGCAGGAAACATCTTTCTCGCCAGAACTTCTCTGACAGCGGAAATAAAAACAGCGGTATATTCGATCGCAGTGTCTTATGATTTGCGTGGCAAGATATCCGAGATACTTGGCTCAAAAGAGATATTCGTAAAACGCAAGGAAAAAGATATCAATATCAGGCCGATGATAAAAGATATCGCTCAGAACGGGAATGTGCTCAGCATCGCTGTTCAATGCGACAACTTCGGGACGTTGAAAGGCAGCGAAATCTCCGGCCTTTTTTCTCATATTCCCACAACTTCCTTCAGAAGGATTGCTTTATATTAGCTGGGCCAATACACGCCACCTACACCTGTTCCAGGGTCTGCCGCAACAAAAAATTGTCCATCATGCCAACGTGCAAACTCTAAGTTCTCAAAACCGACCGGCTTGTTCTTACTAAAGACTGCATTATAAAGCATTGCACCCCATACATCGGCACCTGTAAGGACCGCATCGGAAAAAGTCGCATTTGATAGCTCGGCGTTCCTAAAGTCCACAGAAGATAATATTGAACCGTTAAAAAACGTATTTTTTGCCTTTGTTCGATAGAGTACCGCCCCTTTCAGATTTGCGTAAGTCAAAAAAGAATTTTCAAGATTTACTCCACTTAGATTAACACCGCTCAGATCAATTCCGGTTAGCTCCATCTCTGAAAGATCCAATCCGCTGAGGTTAAGCGGGATCCATCCCATCTGTTCCCTGCATCTATTAAAGCCTTCAATCTTGCTCTTCGTCTCTGTTTCGGAATACAAAGTGCTGACTGCCGCTTCAACCAAGCTCTGCATCGGCCCGTAGACACTTCTGTGCATCCCGCAGGCTCTAGCGCATAAGGCTCTGATCATTTGTTCCGGAATTTCACTGATTTCACCATTACGTGCGTTATCTAATCCCGGTTCTCTGAAATGCATGTATAAATCTACTTTATCTCGAACAGGACTGCGACCTTCTCTGTATTCCTGCTTCAGCTTTCCAATATTAAGTCTCAATCCTTCGTAAGAGTCAATCTTTATAGCACCCAGCTCTGCAGATCCAAACATACTTTCCATATCAAAACATCCTCTATTAAGCAGTGCTGTAAATACTTCATCCGGAAAAATCGTCATTGGATTTATCCCCGGTCTAAACATGGGATTTCCTCTCGATCCTGAAACAGTAAGAGGCTCATTGACTCTTAGTGTTCTTCCTCTAAAAACCATTCCCGTACTTTGAACGTTCATTTTCTTTCTCCTTTCAATATTCTCTCTCCTTTAAATAATTCCTGTATAACGGCCTCTCTTATCACAGAAAGATCTATCATCGCCTGCAGCTGATCGGTCAAGCGGCTTTTTCTTTCATGCGCTATCTCAAGCACAGCAGACAAAAGGTCTTGGAATTCATGAATTATATTCAGATTTTTTTGTGTTGCGTGATTAAAATAGAAATGCTGCCAGGGTTCCGGAGATTCAAACATAACTGTTCTCCCATTCCGTATCCCAAGGAAACCGAGTCCCCACTTATACACTGCCACACAATCTTCGGGAGTAATTTCATAATAGATTTCCCCGCCCTCTCCCGAATTATCCGACCGTAATTTTGCACCTGCCCCAAAATATTCGGTATCAAATATGGGTCCCCATAATAATTCTATGCCCGGAAATAATTGCATTCCTTCATCCTTTAGTGAAAAAACAGCTTTTGCTTGAATTTCGTGCAGAATTTTCTGGCTCGCCGCAAATTCCTTTCCTGACGAAGAGTTCAGGTAGAGGTATTCTCCTGTGTTCCTTATTTCCGATAACTGTGCCCCAAACCTGGTTGCAACATCAATAATCTTTTGTTTTCTTTCAATAGGACGAAGGAAATCAGTTCTCTGTTCCGCCCTGAATGCGGCGTATTTTCCACTGTGTATTGCGTCAACCATGCGGCATAACATTTGTCCGATCATTTTTTTCTCCTTTCAAAAATTCTGCTATCTACCGATACTAAGCAAGTTCTGCTGTGATACTCTTGGCTTCCCTTCCCTTTCCTTTCCCTTCTCTGCTCTATATATCTATCTGCACAATTTTGGCTTTATTTCATAGCTGTGTAAATACTGAGACAACAAACTCGCTTTTTTTGCTTTTGTTCCGCCATTTATATACACAAACGCCTCGTTCTACGCTGTAAATTTTACTAATCAATTTTGTAAATATATGAAATTTCTTCCGAGTTTTGTCGATAATTAATTAGGTGAAATAGTTGGTAAAACGAAAGAAATTGATCACGATCAAAGATATCGCAAAGGAAGCCAAAGTTTCCGCTTCCACTGTTTGTTTTGCGTTAAATGAACCTGACAGGGTCGCGACAAACACAAGACGGCATGTTCTGCGTATCGCGCGAGAATCCGGATATACAAGGGTCCGGAAGCTCGTTGAAAAAGGAGCCATCGGCCTTATTTCGGACGATTATTACAATCTGATATTCGGTGAATTTTACAATGCTGTCGCTTTCGGTATCCTAGAAGAGTTAAAGAAAAGACATATCAAGGTGCTGATCGAATCGACCGGCAAGGATCCAGAATATTTTCCCAAAATGATCACAAAAAACCTTGTCGACGGTGTGCTATTCCTCGGAAAGTGTTCAAGGGATTTGATCTATATCGCCCAACAAAAAGGGATCCCAACAGTGCTGGTCGGCCATCCTCTCCCTGAAACAGAAATTCCTGCTGTCGTATCGGATGGAAGATCAGGTGCCTTTCAAGCGGTCAACCATCTTATTGAACTGGGACATAAGAAAATCGCGATCATGACAGGGGAACCATTATTTGACCCGATAACATCCGAAAGACTCGACGGTTATAGGTTTGCCCTTCAAAAAGCCGGTCTTGAAGAAAGAAAAGAATATATAATACAAGCAGATTACGGTAAGCCAAAGACCGCGATCGACGCAACCAATGAGCTGCTTTCTTTACCGGATCCGCCAACCGCGATCTTTTGCACAAGTGATTCTCTTGCCTATCGCACTTATCAGGCAATAAAAGCCAATGGGTTGTCTATTCCAAAAGATATCTCAGTAGTAGGATTTGACGATATTACCGCGCCCGAGTATGCCGCACTCCCGGAACCTGAGCTTACGACAATTAATGTTGACAGGAGACAGATGGGTATTAGCAGCGTTGAGATATTATTCGATCTAATCCAGAACAAATCTAAAGCTATAACAAGATATTCGATACCAGTAAGTCTTGCAATAAAAAACTCTACCTGCCAGATTTAAGAAGCTCTTCAAAGGCCCATTGTCCTCCGCGCTGCTCAGCGACCGTTATCATCTGTCCGCTAAAAACCGTTTTTGGTCTGAGGAGCAGAACGACAATATCCGCAAAACTTAGACCACTACGGGTCTCTTTTACAGGATCTGATACGGCAACTGTCAAATCGAAAAGCCCTGTCAGCACAGGCACCCTAGCAACAGCTGATCGCTTTGGAGGATCACCAAAGAAGTTGCGCTGCCCAGCTCTTGAATTATTATGTCTTGCAAAAACATCAGGACGGAACGCTTTTCTTGCCAAAACATTGCAATCTATCAATCGGGTGCGGTTAGTGCCCATCATGAGAATATTTCTCCCCCCAGTGCATCCATCTGACCCGCAAAACGTCCATAAACATATTGATGGGAGCGGTCAGAGGATTAACTTTTGATCTCGGACAATCGAGCCAAGTGACCGGGAATTCTGCAACTTTTAAACCGAATTTGCTTGCTAGATATAAAAGCTCTACGTCAAAGGCAAACCTGTCCATTTTTTGCCTGCTGAATATCATATCGGCAGCATCAGCGGAGAATAGTTTAAACCCGCACTGCGTATCTTCATAATTAATCCCGGCCAGCCATTTGACGCAAAAATTGAAAGTCCTGCCCATCTGTTCTCTATACCAAGGCTGGCGTACGGCGATATTTGCTCCTTCTATGTTCCTGGAACCTATCACAATATCAAAACCTTCATCGAGAGCGGACATCAAAAATTCAAGGTGCCTTATATGGGTTGAGCCGTCCGCGTCCATAAAAAGCCGGAGATCCCCTCTTGACGCAAGCATTCCCTGCTTAACTGAAAAACCTTTTCCTAAATTTTGTCTTTCGGGAGTTAGCATGAGATTGTTGAATTGCCCCTGCAATTTACCAACGACTGCTCTGGTGTCGTCTTGGCTTCCGTCATCCACAACGATCAACTCAAATTTCGGATATTTTTGCGGCATAAACTTATAAATATCCTCAATTGTCAGGCCAATTCTGTCAGACTCGTTAAGTGCCGGGATCACTATTGAATGCGAAATTTTTCTTCTTGCATCGGCCATTCTCACTAGCCTGCTCCAGTCAAGAGCAAGATGTTTTGCAAGGCGGGTATCACTTTTCCACGCATTTGATTTTCTGATCAGCATAAGATTTCCCTCAAAGCCGACATTATCTCTGTCCTTGTCAAAACGGTCATAGAGACCTCCTTGTGAGCCAACTGTTCATTTATATATCGCTATATTTTGAGTGGGATTTCAAGAAAAAACAGCCGATATATATTTGAAATGACAACATTACAGGCCGCAGCAAAGACCGGACGGGTTTTTATGCCCCTTCTTTCTATCCCCCAGCTAAGGTCCGGCTTAGTTAGAGATTTTGGCTGCGGAAATCTCACCGCTTTTCGAAACATGGTGCGTATCACAACGCAGGCCGGGATCAGAGCGCTTTGTATGGCTCCTGTTAATGAGACAGAACCGCATCTTGCCAGCCATTTCAGCAGGTCCAGCAATAATGCTCTCAGCCACAGGATAATCGCACTGAATGAAGTCCCGGAAATCGCACACACCCCTAAGATCAAAGAACGTCTGGACTGGACCTTAGATCTGCACTCATCAACAGTTGCCGGCGAGAAAATGAATATCCCACGAGTTGAAATGGAACATCCTGCTTTTCTTATGCAAGCTTATGATGTTTTCCTTGAGAGTTCAAAACGATCCGAAAGAAGAAAAGACATGGAAGCATTCTGTGAAGAGCAAGGCTGGTGGTTAAAGCCTTATTCCGCATTCAATGTCATGAAAAGCTTTTTTTATCCAATCCCTATGGAAAAATGGGATATCTCATACGCAGATTTATCCAGTAGCAAGTCAAAATCTCTCTTTGGAAAAATACAGGCAAAGTATCTAAGAGGCTTCTTTGAGTATTCCCAGTTTGAGATCCACCGCCAGCTTGCAGATTCTCTTAAATATGCACATGATATGGGTATAGAAGAAATTGAGCTTTTAATGGGAGTCGGGGTTTCTCGGATAAGTGCCGAAGCGTTTTTGATGGGAGATATTTATGACAGGTTCCGTCAGATCGGTTGCCTGCCAGAACCCGAAAACGGCTATCCGTTACAGTTGTGGGGATTCCCTGCGGAGAGATCCAACAATCCTGCTGCTCTTGAATTTAAAGTGAGAAGTTTGCGGCACATGCAGCAGTTGGGTTTTGACAGGATCTCTCTCGATCATGCGGCTGGCCTTTTAGGCGGGTACTTCACATTTCCAGTATATGATGCGGATAGTATTTCTTCAGGAGAATTCAGATTACTAAGAGCAAATATTCTCGACAATGAAAAACAGGCCTTGCAAGGCTGCAAATGGGATTGTGACGGAATGGATCCGAACGATCATGCTTACAGGACTCTATTTTCCATACTTGAACAAGTCCCCGGGATGCGGCTTTCCGCAGAAACTGTTGGTGATAAAACAAGAAGAAAAGCCGCTGAGGAAGCAATAAGACAAGCGATAGAAAAAGGATATGACATCACTCTTATGGAACCTCTTCCATGGTGGAATAATGAAACAACTCCGACCTTGAACCATTATTCATCTCAGGACAGATTAAGTCTTACACATGATATGCCAGCGCTTACTGCACTTTTGACAGGACGCGTTGGAAATCATGAATATCCGTGGATCAACGGCGAATCCGTATCGGGTCTTCTGCAGCGTTTTGGTGTACTATCACCACAAGTAACAAAACCCCTTGATATTTCCGAGCTGACACCGGAATTTATGTATGAATTAATGAAAAGGATCATTTGCGGATCAAGCGCCGGAACTGTGAGCATTCCGCTAACTACACTGCTTACTATGAAAATAGAATTCCTTGATGGCGGCAAATGGATGTGTATCAATATACAACCGGGAACTGAAGGAGTAGTGAATGAATTAGAAAATTATGTAGGAAACTTTCTGCAAAGAATGCCTGCAATAGAGAACCTGCGGGGCATGGAACCGCAGATAGGTGTTTTAGCGGCAAGAGAGTCTGAATATTGCTACCCTCCTTTTGATATATATCCCGCAAAACCTGTTGACGGATTTAGTTGTCAGGCGCGGAGAGCCGGCAGCTCTGTTGCTTATCAGGCCAAGGACGGCAAATGGACAGTTTGGACTCCGCCGCGCGGCCTATATCCGTGGGCGGAAATTTCTTTCGCCTACAGCGGAGGTGTCTTTGGTCCATATGAAGACAAGACGTGGGCTACTTACAAACTAAATCGTTTCGATTTGGACAGTTCAACAAGATATTGGTTATTTGATCTTTTAGGAAATGGTCAGGATATTTCAGCTTTTGGATGGGAATTAAAGGGAAACGGTATTTCTATAGGATTAAATCCCACCTGCAACAGACATCATTTCATCTTGACTTACGCGGACAAACAATAAAACAAAACCGCGGGCAACATTGCCCGCGGTTTATTTTCCTTTCAAATTTGAGCTTACAGCCGGGTCAGTGCTCTCTACATCATGAACAGCATTTCGGCATAGACCGGGACCGGCCATATATCCTTGGGCACCATCTTCTCCAGCGCATCGACCGAGGTCCGGACCTTGCCCATCGCGTCAATAAGCTTATCAGCGCCGTGCGTCTTCTCCAGGACGGAAATGGCCTTGTAAAGGTTCTCGGTCTCGGAGCTTATCGCTTCAAGGCTGGCAGCGGCACCTGTCATAGCGCTGCCGGCCACTGCCTTGATCGATCCCGCAAGCTCAGCCTGCGCCCTGACGGCGGATGGGATGAACATGGTCTTTGCCATGGTCAGCGTTACGCCGGCCTCGATCTCGATCATCTTGTCGTAGGTTTCGTTATATATCTCAAAACGTGAATGCAGCTCTTTTTCAGAAAGCACGCCGTATTTACTGAAGAGCTTCTTCGCCTTTTCCGTATTGAATGCCTTGAGAGCGTCCGGTGTTTTCTTGACGTTAGGCAGGCCGCGTTTTTCGGCTTCCTTCGCCCATTCTTCGGTATAATTGTCACCGTTATACAAGATACGTTTGTGCTTTTCAATGATGCCCGCAAGTATCTTTTGCAGCGATTCGTTGAAATTCCTGCCTGCTTTCACGTCGGCCTCCAGTTTTGTGCAGATCTCATCGAGCGCTTCCGCCACGATAGTGTTCAGCGCGACGTTAGACCCGGCACAGCTCTGATCAGAACCGACTGCCCGGAATTCGAATTTATTGCCTGTGAACGCGAACGGCGACGTGCGGTTGCGGTCCGTATTCCCTCTGGGCAGCGCCGGAAGGGTATCGACACCGAGGCTGATCTGCCCGCCGGTCTTGGAGCTCTTCGCCCCGCCTTTTTCGATCTGATCGATGATATCCGTGAGCTGATCGCCAAGGAAGACGGAGATGATCGCCGGAGGAGCCTCATTGGCGCCCAGACGGTGGTCATTGCCGGCAGTTGCAACCGTTGCACGCAGAATGTCGGCATGTGTATCGACCGCTTTCATCAGCGCGCAGATCATTGTCAGGAATAATGCGTTCGAATGAGGATTGTCCCCGGGAGAAAGCCAGTTCTTGCCGTCAGGACCGCAAAGGGACCAGTTATTATGCTTTCCCGAACCGTTGACGCCGGCAAAAGGCTTTTCGTGCAGCAGGCAGACTAAACCGTGCTTTTCCGCTGTTTTGCGCATCACTTCCATGGCGATCATATTGTGGTCAACAGAGAGATTTAATTCTTCATATATCGGCGCCATTTCGAACTGAGCCGGCGCTACCTCATTATGTCTGGTCTTTGACGGGACCCCCATCTTCCAAAGTTCGGCATCCAGCTCCTGCATGAATAACCTCACTCTGGTCTTGATAGCTCCAAAATAGTGGTCTTCCATCTGCTGGTGTTTCGCCGGTTTGATCCCGAAAAGTGTACGCCCGGTCTGCTGAAGGTCGAGACGCACATTGTAAAAAGCTCTGTCAATAAGGAAATATTCCTGCTCTGCGCCAAGCGTCGCATAAGCTTTCTGCTTTATCGGGATGCCGAAAAGCTTGGCCATACGGTCGGCCTGCGTTCCGAGCGCCTTCATCGAACGGAGCAGCGGCGTCTTTTTGTCCAAAGCTTCGCCATGATAACCTACGAAAACCGTAGGGATACAGAGGGTATCATCTTTAATGAATGCCGGGCTGCTGGGATCCCAGCCGGTATAGCCGCGGGCTTCAAAAGTGGCACGCAGTCCTCCTGACGGAAAACTGGAAGCATCCGGCTCACCCTGGGTCAGTTCAGCACCGGAAAATTTGCAGACTACGGACCCTTCCCCGTCAGGCACAATGAAAGAATCGTGTTTTTCCGCGGTCGATCCGGTCAGCGGCTGGAACCAATGCGTATAGTGAGTCGCACCCTTTGAAACAGCCCACTCTTTCATGGCTTCCGCCACCTCATCCGCGATCCTCGCGTCAAGGCTCTTCCCCGTCTTTATCGTCGCCATAAGCGATTTATAGGTCACCTCGGACAGGCATTTCATGCTGAAAACGTTTTCACCAAATAATTCAGTAAGATTTTTCATCATATTTCTCCTTTCCTTAATTATATCTTACAGAGCTGCTTTGCCCCTCTCACCGGTCCTGACCCTCACTACATCTTCAACTGCACTGATAAATATCTTGCCGTCGCCTACATTTCCGGTAGAACACACGCTCTGGATCACCGAGATCACATCTTCAACATTCTTGTCATCCACAACAAGCTCTACCTTTGACTTGGGCATAAATTCTACCCTGTATTCGCCTACCCTCCATTCGAGCAGGACCCCTTTTTGTGTTCCCCTCCCTTTTACTTCGGTAACGGTCATTTTGGACAGGCCTTTTACATCCAGCGCTTCTCTCAATTCTTCCAGTTTTTCCGGCCTGATAATTGCTTCAATTTTTTTCATTACACCAACCCTCCTTTTTAAAATACGCTTTCAGCATGCTGGGAAATATCGAGGCCTACTATCTCTTCATTTTCCGAGACCCGAAGGCCCATGATCAGGTCTACGGCCTTTGCTATTATTAGTGTTGAGACAAAAGCAAAAACTGCCGTGACCGCAACAGCCGTCAATTGTGTGAGCACGAGGCTTGGATTACCAAAAAGCAGTCCGTCAGCACCGGATGGGTTTATCATCTTGCTGGCAAATATACCGGTTGCTATGGCTCCCCATGCGCCCCCCATTCCGTGACAGGCAAAAGCATCAAGTGATTCATCGATCCTGAGCTTCATGCGCAGGACGATCATATAATATGAAATGACCGATGCAACTGCCCCTATCGCGATTGCAGAAAGTGGATCTACAAATCCCGAAGCGGGGGTTATCGCGACAAGCCCGACCACTGCCCCTGTGGCTACGCCAAGCACGCTCGGCCTGCGGTGTATCCAGGAAAGCACCATCCACATGAGAGCGGCGGCTGCCGCGGCAGTATTTGTCACCACGAAAGCGGAAACGGCCAGCCCGTTGGCGGCAAGAGCGCTTCCGCCGTTAAAGCCGAACCATCCGAACCAAAGTAAAACGGCTCCCAGCACAACAAGAGGTATGTTGCTGGGCTCCATATTATCTTTTCCGTAACCTTTTCTTTTGCCTATTATCAGTGCAATTGCCAGCGCGGAAAAACCGGCTGTAACATGGACCACGGTACCACCTGCAAAATCAAGTGCTCCCATAGCGCGCAGCCATCCTCCTACACCCCAGACCCAATGAGCTACAGGACAATATACTATGGTCGACCAGATAACGGAAAATAACAAAAATGAAGAGAACTTTATTCTTTCCACAAAGGCTCCGACTATCAGAGAAGGAGTCACAATCGCAAAGGCCGCCTGGAATATCATAAATGCGAGTGCAGGGATTGTCGCGGCATAGGCTGCATCGGGTGCCTGGCCTATACCAATGAGTCCAACCCAATTAAGGCCTCCGATGAGCCCTGCTTTTGAAGGACCAAAAGCAAGTGAATAACCAAAAAGCACCCACTGAATACTTATCACAAAAAGTGTGGCAAAGCACATCATTATGGTGGACAAAATACTCTTTTTCCTTACCATCCCACCGTAGAAAAAACCAACCGCCGGGGTCATCAGTATGACCAGCGCCGTTGATATAAGAACCCAGGCTGTGTCTCCACTGTTAATCATATATTATCCCCCCTCTGATTATCTTCTTATTCAGCAATATTCCAGCCACTGACTGTTTTTATCTAAATTCAGCCATATTTTGCATTCATTTAAGCAAAAATGTCACATTTATGTATGATTTATCTAAATAAACCTACATTTATGTAAGTTTATCCTATCGCACTACTTCCAGATTCCCCGGTTCTTATCCGTATGCATTCTTCAAGAGGCAAAACGAATATTTTGCCGTCTCCTATGTTACCGGTGCGCGCACCTTCCACAATAGCTTTTATCGTGGCCTTGACAAAATTGTCGTTCACGGCAATATCCAATCTGACTTTCTTTAAAAGATTGACTTCGTGCAAAACGCCCCTGTAAGACTCGCTGTACCCTTTTTGTTGCCCGCATCCAAGGGAATTCGTTACCGACATCTTGAATATATCCAGATCAAACAGCGCTTTCTTAACGTCCGGCAGCTTTTCCGGTTGTATGAAAGCAATTATTAGTTTCATGGATCCATCCCTCCTTTTTTCCGTATTTATTGAGCGGTGAATATCTGGAAGCCCGAATATGCTTCCATTCCATGCTCTCCGATATCCAACCCCTTTATTTCTTCGTCCCTGGATACCCTAAGGCCGATCACAGCCTTAATGGCAAGCCATATCCCCAGAGCCAGTAAGAAAGTGAAACCCCCAACCGTAACAACACCGGTCAATTGAGACATCAAAAGTTTTGTGCCCCCGCCGAAGAAAAGTCCGTTGCCGGTAGTCCCGGGCATGAACATGTCTTGAGCGAACAAACCAACGGCAATAGTACCAAAAACCCCGTTGACAAGGTGCACGGACAGAGCGCCGACAGGATCGTCTATTCTAATACGGTCAAACATCATGACCGCAAGAACAACGAAAATACCCGCCAAAGCGCCTATTATGATGGAACTCACCGGAGATATATAAGCACACGGAGCCGTCACTGCGACCAATCCGGCAAGGCATCCGTTTATAGTCATGCCAAGATCGGGCTTCTTGCTCAAAAGCCAAGAGGTTATAGTAGACGTGAGGATCCCTGCGGCAGCAGCCATATTTGTTGTAATGACTATCCTTGAGATAGCATTTACATCCGCAGCCATGGTAGACCCGGGGTTAAATCCGAACCATCCAAGCCAAAGGACAAAAGCACCTATGGTAGCCAGCCCCATGTTATGTCCGGGGATAGCATTTGGAGACCCGTCCTCTTTGAACTTTCCTATCCTAGAGCCAAGTACAAGTGCTCCTGCAAGGGCCGCCCATCCGCCTACTGAATGGACTACAGTTGAACCCGCAAAATCCCAAAAACCAGAAGTAGCAAGCCAGCCTCCGCCCCATATCCAGTGCCCTACTATAGGATATATTATGCCGACCATAAGGAACGAGAAAACTATGAACGAACTGTATTTTATCCTTTCTGCCACAGCCCCTGAAACTATGGTCGCGGCCGTACCGGCAAACACAAGCTGAAAAAAGAACTTCGCCAAAAGCGGGACCGTAGCCCATGATATTGCGGAGTAAGCCCCTTGGTATGCGGCTCCGGCAGCCGGGCTGTTATCAGCTCCGGAAAGCATAAAAAGTCCCTGAAGCCCTACCAGAGGGTTGCCATTACCGAACATCAGCCCCCATCCAAAAACAAAGAAAGCCAAAGAAGAGACGGCGAACACAATAAAGTTCTTAGAAAGTATGTTCACGGCGTTCTTGGCCCTGGTAAATCCGGTTTCAACAGTAGCAAACCCTAGGTTCATAAAAAAAACCAGCATAGCCGTTATCAACACCCACATGGTGTCGACAGCAATCTTCATGTCCATCTTAAGACCCCCCTTTCTTATATGTTTATATCGACCTGGGTCGTGATCGTCGGTTTTGCCCCGTTATTATACGTGCCGTATCCGAGGATAACCGATGTGTTCGGAGCAAAGGAATAAGACAGGCCATAGAACAATGCCCCCAATGCGGAATTAGAGCTCGAATAATCAACGCAGGCCCATATCTTATCCGTCAAATACTTGTCCCATGTTAGGATAACTCCGGCATTATCAGGGTTCCCTGACGGGTCCTTCAAAACAGAGGAATTGCCCGAAAAATAACCGGCGGTCAACCTGCCGACAGGAAACGTCTTCGCGGCAACGGCATAAAGAACGTTCTGGTCGGTAACGCCTTTTTCAGTACCGAAACCGAATCCCCCGACCGCAAAAGCCGGTAAATTCCCGCTCTCGGAGATCCCGTATTTGGCATTGAACACAAAAGGACTGGATTGCGGCAGGAACACATCGGCTCCCACTTCAAGACCCGGAAGAAGACCATAAGTCAAACCTGTATCCGTAGGGAACGCATATCCGCCGTCCGCGGGCCCCTGAGAAGTGAAATAATTGTCTATCCCCAGATGCCACACTCCGGTAGGCTGAATATCGGTAGACGGGTTCCATATCTGTGTCGAAGGGGTGGCCATGGCCCCTCCTCCCGCGGCAAGGATCATCGCGATCACAAAAAACAGCTTCTTTATGTCCACATGTTTTCTCCTTTCTTTTTGTTTTCGTCAAACCCATTACAGCAATTGTTATGCCGCACGAAAAAATGGATATTTAAGAGGAAAAAAGCGGTGCGCCAAAGTGGTTCAAGATATAAATCATACAAATATGAAGGGTGGCATCAGTACATATTACAAATATGTAGGATTAAAATTTAAACTTTTTGTGGTCGATCCCGTATTGCAAAACCTTATAACCGAGTATGCGTTCGGTGGTCTTTAGCATGATGGCGGCTTTTGTCTTATTGCCTTTGGTGCTCTTGAGCGCGTCTATGACCAGGTCTTTTTCAAAATTCTCGACAAGCGCGTCCAAAGAGTCCCCTATCTGGGTCTTGGATGATTGCGGCGTCTGGAGGGTCGGCGGCAGATGGTGCGCAAAGATCACTTCCCCCTCACACATCAGAACGGACCGCTCAATAGTGTTTTCCAGTTCTCTTACATTGCCCGGCCAGTGATAGCTCATAAGAGCGTCGATCGCGGGAGTCGAGATCCTTTTTATGACCTTATGGTTCGCAGCCGAATACTTCGCCAGAAAATGTTCCGCAATAAGAAGGACGTCGTCTTTTCTTTCCCGAAGAGGAGGCAGATATATCGGAAAAACGTTCAACCTGTAATAAAGGTCCTCCCTGAACCTTCCCTTTTTCACGAACTCTTCGAGATTTGTGCTGGTGGCGGCGATCAGCCTTACGTTGGATTTTATCGTTTCTGTACCGCCAAGTCTTTCAAACTCCCTCTCCTGTATCACGCGAAGAAGCTTTACCTGTGTAGCCGGGCTAAGGTCCCCGATCTCATCCAGAAATAATGTGCCGCCCTCTGCCATCTCAAACCTGCCGAGTTTTCTTTCGAAAGCTCCGGTAAAAGCTCCTCTTTCGTATCCGAAAAGTTCGGATTCTACCAGGTTTTCCGGAAGTGCCGCCATGTTAACTTTTACAAAGGGCCGTTTCGTTCTCAAACTATTGTAGTGTATGGCGTGAGCGATAAGTTCTTTACCGGTACCGGACTCTCCTCTTATCAGGACTGTGGCATCGCTCTTTGCCACCCGGGCTATCATCTCATAGACCTCTTTCATCCGGTTACTTTTCCCAACAATGTTCTTAAAACTGTATTTTTCCGTAAGCTCCTGGCGAAGCGTCTTATTTTCCTCAATCAGCTGGTTTTTTTCTGCTTGAATGAGCTGCTGCATTTTTACCGTCTGCCCTATTATTGAAGCGGCAATAGAAAGGAACCGGACATCCTCTTCAAGCGGTATCTGAGGATCAAATACCTTGTCGGCAGACAATGCGCCTATGATCTCCTTACCGATCTTTATAGGTACACAGATAAAAGAAATATCCTTTTTGTCCAGGTCTTTCCTGGACCTGGTCTTATTAAGGAACAGAGGATCCTCCCCGATCTTGGGCACCACCGCGGCACTGCCGCTTTGAACTACCCTGCCGGTTATGCCCTCGCCTATCTTATATTTTCCGCGCTTTTTTTCCGCTTCCGTGAGCCCATATGCAGCCTCTATCAAGAGCTCTCCCGTCCCCGGGTTAAGCAGGGTTATAGTGCATCTTTTCATGCCGAGCAGATCGTCAAGTTTTTCAAGAACGCCGTATATGGACTTTTCTATATCCAGCGACATGCTCAGTGTCTGGCTTATTTCATAAAGCGCGGTGAGTTCTTTAATTTTTCTTTTTAGAAGAAGGTTCTTTTCTGTCAAAACATTATACCTAAGTTCTATTTTATACCCGATTTATGTAGGATTCAATATGCATTCATACATTTTTGTATCTTTTTTCATATGCTATAATACTGCCATGAACCTTCTTGAGGCCAGCACCGGGATCAAAGGTCTTGACGATGTAGTGAACAAACTGCGCATCGGAGATAATGTCGTATGGCAGGTGGATGATCTGGCCTCTTACAAATATCTATCCAAAAGTTTTGTGGAAAATGCTTTAAAAGAAAAACACCGCGTTGTTTACCTGAGATTCGCTTCGCACGAGCCGGTGCTTAAAGACACAACAGGAATAAAGACTTATGTGCTTGACGCTGAAAGCGGTTTTGAATCTTTCTCAAAACAGGTGCATGAGATAGCGACAAAAGAAGGCGAAGGAGTATACTACGTTTTCGATTGTCTTTCGGACCTGCTATCCGCCTGGGCAAGCGACCTTATGATAGGAAACTTTTTTCTAATAACCTGCCCGTACCTGTTCGAATTAAATACTATAGCTTATTTTGCCATATTCCGGAACAAACACTCTTACCGGACGATCGCCAGGATAAGAGAGACTACCCAGCTGCTCCTTGATGTATATAATATAAAGTCAAAACTCTACATACACCCCCTGAAGGTCTGGAACAGATACTCTCCGACTATGTTCCTTCCGCATTTACAGCAAAAAGACCGGTTTATCCCGATAACCAACAGTTTTGACGCTGCAAAACTTTTTTCTTCCGCCGCCCATACAAGGTTCGAGGATGCGGAAAGAGCCCTTGACTATTGGGACCGGCTTTTCCTGGATACCGAACAATACAAAGGAATGAAAGATTCAAAGGAAAAGCGAATAGCCACCGATATGCTCTCAAAGATATTGGTGGGCAAAGACCAGAAAATGCTGGGCTTTGCAAAACAATTCATCTCCCTTGAAGACCTTCTTGAGATCAAATCCCGTCTTATAGGCACGGGAATGATCGGAGGGAAAGCCGTCGGCATGCTTTTGTCCAGAAAGATACTTATCCAAGACTCTTCTTTTGACTGGAAAGCCGAACTTGAGCCGCACGATTCCTTTTACATAGGCGCTGACGTGTTCTACGCATACATAGTACAAAACGGCTGGTGGCGCACATTTATGGAACAAAAAACAAAAGAAGGGTATTTTGACGCGGCAAAAGAGCTCAGAGAAAAAATGCTTTCGGGAAAATTCCCCATGGAAATAAAGGAACAGTTCCAGCAGATGCTCGAGTATTTCGGACAATCTCCGGTAATCGTCCGGTCTTCCAGCCTGCTGGAGGACGGTTTCGGCAATGTGTTCGCGGGAAAATATGAAAGTATTTTTTGCGTGAATCAGGGATCTCCGGAACAAAGATACAAGAACTTTGAAGAAGCCGTAAGACAGGTATTTGCAAGCACCATGAGCGAAGAGGCTCTGTCTTACAGGCTTGAAAGAGGCCTGGACCGGCATGACGAGCAGATGGCTATTTTGGTGCAAAGAGTATCAGGCTCCTACAAAGGACCGTTCTTTTTCCCGGACCTTGCCGGGGTCGGCATATCTTTCAATACTTATGTATGGGAAAAGAGCCTAGACCCTAAAGCCGGCATGATACGCCTTGTTTTCGGCCTTGGCACAAGGGCGGTCAACAGAGTGGAAGACGATTATCCGCGCATAGTGTCGCTTGACCAGCCGCGGCTCACCCCTCACTCGGGATCTGATGAAGTAAGCAGATTTTCCCAACACAAAGTTGACCTGCTGGATATCGGACTAAACAAGCTGGAAACCTCGGACCTTGAAAGAGTTCTGCCGCATACACCTGAAACCGTATTAAATATGATCGCTAAAAAAGATCCAAAGGACGCAACTCTTACTTTTGATAAATTATTTTCCGAAACTGACTTTACGCAAAAAATGCGGACGATCATGAAGACTCTTGAAAGCTCTTACGAGCATCCGGTCGACATAGAATTCACCGCTAATTTCTCCGGTGATTCTTTTAAGATAAATCTGCTGCAATGCAGACCTCTCCAGAAAAAAGGACTGCAAGATACAGTCACGCTTCCTGAAACAAAAGGAAAAGATAGCGTTCTTTTAATGTCCGAAGGCAATTTCATGGGAGGAAATATATCTCAAAAGATAAGATATGTTATATATATAGACCCTGAAAGATACAGTTTGCTGAACCAGCAGGACAAATATGAAACAGCACGGATAACGGGAAAGATCAACGCTTTTTTGAAAGACAAAAAAGACAGCCCGGCAATGCTGATGGGCCCCGGAAGATGGGGAACGTCTACTCCTTCCATGGGAGTGCCGGTAAGTTTTTTTGAGATAAATCATATGCGCTGCGTAGTCGAGATCGCTTTCAAAAGCGGGAATTTGATCCCGGAGCTTTCGTTCGGGACCCACATGTTCCAGGACCTTGTTGAAAGTAATATTTTCTATATAGCTGTTTTCCCGGAAGAAGAGGAAAGTTCTTACTTAAATATAAAAGTTTTGAATGAAAAAGAGAACCTGCTCGAAAAAATATTGCCTCAGCACAACAGATTAAAGGACGTTATTAAGGTCCTGGATTTCAAGGACCGGGAAATAACGATCTTATCCGACATTGTTTCACAAAAAGTTATTTGCGTTTTCGGGTAACAGATGTAGAAAGATAGCGGTCTATGGACTCGGCCGCCTGCCTGCCTTCATAAATAGCCCAAACCACAAGGGACGCCCCGCGCCGCGAATCTCCGGCCGCAAAAACCGGCTTTTTGGAGGTCATATAATCAGGGCCGGTCAAAATATTCCCTCTCACATCAAGTTTGAGGTTTAAGTCTTTTACTATTCCATCGCGCTCCGGGTGGACAAATCCGAGCGCAAGCACTATAAGGTCAGCTTCTATAACGAATTCTGAGCCCGGAATCTCTTTCATGACCTGACAGAATTTGTCTTTATCGAAAACAAACTCTACATTTGTACATACCACTCTCTTTACGGTTCCATTTTCACCTTCAAACTTCTTGGTAAGTATGGACCACTGGCGCTTTGCTCCTTCTTCATGGCTCGTTGATGTCTTGAGCAACATAGGATATTTTGGCCACGGCATCTCTTCTGTCCTGCACACCGGAGGTTTTGGCATTATCTCTATCTGAGTAACCGATAATGCCCCTTGACGATTCGCTGTACCGACGCAGTCGGAACCGGTATCGCCTCCACCTATGACCAATACTTTTTTGCCGCAAGCATCTATAGGAGAAGAATATACCTTTTCTCCTGAAATCCTCCTGTTCGACTGACAGAGGTAATCCATCGCAAAATGTATGCCGCCCAAAGACCGACCTTCTATATTAATATCCCTTGGAGTTCTTGACCCTATCGCTATGCAGACGGCATCAAATTGGGAAACGATCTCTTTAGCAGAATATTCTTCTCCGACATCCACTCCGGTCTTAAATACTACTCCCTCTTTTTTGAGCAATGCTAATCGCCTGTCTATAATGTGCTTTTCGAGTTTAAAGTCCGGTATCCCGTATCTAAGAATCCCTCCGGGCTGATCGTCCTTTTCAAAAACTGTTACACTATGCCCGTATTTATTAAGCTGATCGGCTGAGGCCAGACCGGCTGGCCCGGAACCTATTACGGCGACTTTTTTTCCGGTCCTTTTTTTAGGAGGAGCGGGCTTTACATGTCCGTTTTTAAAAGCCTCTTCTATTATCGAGAGCTCGTTCTCTCTTACGGTCACAGGGTCATCATTGTACCCGAGCACACATCCATATTCACAGAGCGAGGGACAGATCCGGCCGGTGATCTCCGGAAAATTATTTGTCAATTGAAGAGCGGTAAAAGCTTTTTGCCAGTTACCGCGGTACATTTCATCGTTCCATTCCGGTATCAGATTGCCTACAGGACAACTTGAATGACAAAAAGGCGTTCCGCAGTCCATGCAGCGCGATGCCTGTTCCTCCGACTGTGTTTTGCTTTTGAGGATTACTATTTCCCTATAATCCTTTATGCGCTCACTTGCCGGCCTTGTCTGGCAAGTATTGCGTTTTACTTTTAAGAACCCTTTTGGATCAGCCATAAGTAATTCCTCTCGCTAAAAATCGAACGGTTCGTCGGCTTTTGCCTTTTTAGGCTCGATTGCCGCCAGCACTTTTTTATATTCGACAGGTATAACTTTCACTATCCTGGATGTCTCGTTTTCAAAATCATCAAGGATCTTTTTAGCCACCTGACTTCTTGTATTCTTATAGTGATTCTGCAGGAGATAATGCAATATAGACTCATCAGTAAAAGTACATTTTTCAAGGCTTACAAGCTCGGTATTGCACAAGGTCTTAAAATCTCCGTTCACCCCGTAAACATAAGCTATTCCGCCGGACATACCTGCGGCAAAGTTCCTTCCGATTGTGCCCAGGATCAGGACCCTGCCTCCGGTCATATACTCGCAGCCATGGTCGCCAACGCCTTCCACTACGGCATATACTCCCGAATTACGGATACAAAAACGTTCTCCTGCAGATCCTCTTATATAAGCCTCTCCGGAAGTTGCTCCATAAAAAGTGGTATTCCCGATTATGATATTCTTTTGAGGGTCATATTCCGTTTTTTTATCCGGATATATCGCTATTTTCCCGCCGGAGAGCCCCTTGCCGACATAATCGTTGGCTTCCCCCTCGAGCTCAAAAGTGACTCCTTTTGCCAAAAATGCCCCGAAACTTTGTCCTGCAGTCCCTGTAAATTTTATGGTTACAGTATCGTCAGGCAACCCGTCTTCCCCGTACAAAGCTGATATCCTGCCGCTCAGCATGGCGCCTGTTGCTCTATTAACGTTTTTTATCGGCAGTTCGACCCTGACGGATTGTTTATTTGCGATATTATCCTTCAATGTTTCAATAAGTTGCACATCGAGCACATTTTTTATCCCATGGTCCTGTTTAACCGTTCTGCGGACTGCGCTCTTTTCAGTATTTTCGGGCCTGTACAATATTTTTGAAAAGTCTAAGTTCCTGTTCTTCCAATCAAGCATTGACCCGTCTGTTTCAAGCAGATCGGTCCTTCCTATCAGATCATCGATTTTCCTTATTCCCAAGGAAGCCATTATTTGCCTTATTTCTTCGGCAACAAAGAACAGATAGTTCTGTATAAATTCCGGTTTCCCTGAAAAACGCTTTCTGCAGATCTCATCCTGAGTGGCAATGCCCAGAGAACAATTGTTCAAATGGCAGTGTCTAAGCAGAACACAGCCTAAAACCACAAGGACTGCCGTACTGAAACCAAATTCTTCTGCTCCAAGAATGGCGGCTATCACGACATCACGTCCGGTCCTTATCTGCCCGTCCGTCTGAAGCCTTACCCTGCTGCGGAGTCCGTTAAGTACCAGTGTTTGGTGTGCTTCTGAAAGTCCTAGTTCCCATGGGAGCCCGGCATGTTTTATAGAACTGAACGGAGAAGCCCCTGTGCCTCCGTCGCCGCCGGAAATAAGTATCATATCGGCGTGCCCCTTGGCAACGCCTGCGGCAACTGTCCCCACTCCTATTTCCGAAACGAGTTTTACGCTTATTCTTGCTGAAGGATTGACATTTTTAAGATCAAAAATAAGCTGGGCAAGATCCTCAATAGAATAAATGTCATGATGCGGCGGCGGAGAAATAAGCGTTATGCCCGGTGTTGAATATCTTATCCTTGCTATGATCTCGTTTACTTTATGCCCGGGAAGCTGGCCGCCTTCACCGGGTTTTGCACCCTGTGCCATTTTTATCTGGATCTCATCCGCATTTGTCAAATAATTGTTCGTTACGCCGAATCTTCCCGATGCGACTTGTTTAATTGCGCTTCGAACACTGTCGCCGTTCGGAAGCGGTTTGAACCTTATCGGGTCTTCGCCACCTTCTCCGGTATTGGACTTGCCGCCAAGATGGTTCATCGCTATCGCAATGGTCTCATGTGTCTCTTTGCTTATGGAACCAAAGCTCATGGCGCCCGTAACAAATCTTTTCACGATCTCCGAAGCCGGCTCTACCTCGTCCGGACTTATCGGAGATGTCTTTTTGAACCTTAAAAGCGATCGTAGCGTCGCATTATAACCGCTCTGGTTGTTTATCAGGGCGGAAAATTCTTTGTATTTTTGCGGATCGTTGTTCCTGGCAGCCTGCTGTAGCGCAAATATAGTGTCAGGATTCCAAAGATGAGTTTCCCCTCCTTTTCTCCACTGATAAACGCCGCCGACATCCAACATCTCGTCGATATTCTTTTCTGAAAAGGCTTTTTCATGCCTGATCAGCGTTTCTTTTGCGATCTCTTTGAGTCCAGCGCCTCCTATCCTCGATACTGTCCCGGGAAAATATCTTTCTATCAGGTCATCACAAAGTCCAAGAGCTTCAAATATCTGTGCTCCGCGGTAACTCTGAAGCCTGGATATCCCCATTTTTGAGAGGATCTTCAATATCCCTTTCTCAACGGATTTCACGTAGTTATAATGAGCTCTCTCTTTATCCGCGGATATTTCCTTTTCTTCTACCAGCCTGTCTATAGTATCAAAAGCCATATAAGGATTTATGCAGCCTGCTCCGTACCCGAACAGAAGCGCAAAATGCATGACTTCGCGCGGCTCCGCACTTTCAACGATAAATCCTATTCTTGTCCTTTCGCCTTTGACTGTAAGATAAGAATGCAGGCTTGCCACTGCCAGCAAAGAAGGCACTGCAGCTTTATTTTTATCCACTCCCCGGTCTGATAAAATAATGAAACTATATCCTCTCTTTGCCGCGGACGAAGCTTCATCGCATATCCTTTTAATGGTTTTTTTCATGTCCGGATCGGATTTTACGTCAAAAAGAATAGAGATGGTCTTTGATCTGAAACCGCTTTGATTTATTTCCCGTATCTTCTCAAGGTCTTCGTTAGTCAGCACGGGATTCTTAATTTTTAGCCTGTGACAGTGTACCGGCGTCTCATTGAGCAGATTTGACTGCGGCCCGATATAGCTGTCGTAGGACATCACAATCTCTTCTCTTATGGGGTCTATCGGAGGATTCGTGACCTGGGCAAACAATTGTTTAAAATAGTTAAACAAAAGCTGCGGTCTTTTGGAAAGGACCGCAAGCGGAGTGTCGTTGCCCATGGAGCCGACAGGCTCCTGTCCTTTTTCTGCCATAGGCTTTATCAGGGTTTTTATATCTTCTTTGGTATAACCGAAAGCCTGCTGAAGTTTAAACAGGTCTGATTCTCTTGTTTTCTTAATTTTTTTTGCAGGCCTTATGTCTTTCAAATTCAAAATATTATCTTTTAACCATTTGCCGTAAGGCTTTCTGGATGAAAGATCGTCCTTCAGCTCTTTATCATCGATGATGCTGCCACCCTGTGTATCTATAAGGAATACTCTTCCGGGCATAAGCCTGCTGCTTAATAGAATATCTTTCGGGTCTATATCAAGGACCCCGACCTCCGAAGCAAGCACTATCGTGCCGTCTTTTGTTATAACGTATCTGCAAGGCCTGAGACCGTTTCGGTCAAGAATTCCTCCTATGAACCTTCCGTCAGTAAAAGCTACCGCCGCGGGACCGTCCCACGGCTCCGTGAGGCAGGCATGATATTCATAAAAAGCCCTGTGTTTTTTATCCATAAGCTCGTTCTTTTCCCAAGCAGGCGGGATCAGCATCATCATCGAGTGAGGAAGGCTCCTGCCGCACATGACCAGCATCTCAAGGACATTATCCAAAGCCGCAGAGTCGCTGCCACCTTCCACGATCACCGGCAATATTTTCTTGAGTTCATTGCCCAGGACATCGCTGTTTAGCATTTTTTCTCGTGCTCTTGTCCAATTGATATTGCCGCGGAGCGTATTTATCTCACCGTTATGCGCGAGGAACCTGAAAGGCTGGGCAAGGTCCCAGGTCGGAAAGGTATTCGTACTGTATCGCGAATGCACCAGACAAAGAGCGCTTTTGATGCGCGGATCTGAAAGCTCAGGATAGAAACTTTTGAGCTGGCTGGGCATTAACAGACCTTTGTAGACTATCGTCTTTGACGAAAGCGAAGGGATATAGAAAAAGTCTTTCTGCTTTATATCGGATCTTTCAACTTTTGACTCTATGAGTTTACGTATTATATAGAGCCTTGTTTCAAAATTTATCTTGTCAGAAACATTTTGTCCGCGGCCTATAAATATCTGGCGCATGACCGGTTGTGTCTTTTTTGCTACCTCTCCTATGTCTGAATTATTGACGGCAACATCCCTAAAGCCGAGAAATTCCTGTTTTTCATCAACGATCAAATTTTCTATGATTTTTTCACATGCTCTTCTGTCGTCTTTATTTTGGGGGAGAAAGACAAATCCCGCAGCATATTCTTCAGTAAGCTTAATGCCGATTTTGGAGCATTCCGACAAGAAATATTCCTGCGGTATCTGGATAAGTATCCCGGCACCGTCCCCTGTCTTTGGATCAGATCCTGTTGCTCCGCGGTGGCTCAGGCGGTTCAGGACTTCTATACCCTTTTCGACGATATCGTGGGTCTTATTGCCGTTTATATTGCATACGAACCCGACGCCGCAGCTGTCGCGTTCAAATGAAGGATCATATAACCCTTGTTTTTTCGGTAGACCAAACATATTTTTCCCCTATATAAACAAAAAAGAGGATCATAAGATCCTCTTCAATGAGTTTTTCCGGTAATCTCCCACAAACTATAAATATCTCTTCATGTATGCCTATATTTTACCGCAATAGGAGCTATGAGTCAACAAAGTCGCAAAGAAATTCGTCCAATGTGCTGGTCCCAAGATCGCCTTTTTCTCTTGATCTGACGGATAAAGAACCGGATTCTACTTCCTTGTCACCTACTATAAGCATGTAAGGAATTTTTTGCATTTGGGCTTCCCTGATCTTGAGGCCGATCTTTTCACGGCGCTCGTCGGTTTCGACCCTAATATCCTTTTCCCTTAGCTTGTCGGCAATACTTTTTACATAATCATTGTGCCGGTCGGCGATGGGAAGCACGACCACTTGCACGGGAGCCAGCCAGAACGGAAAAGCCCCCGCATAATGCTCCGTTAACACCCCTATAAATCTTTCCATGCTGCCCAAAACGACCCTATGTATCATGACCGGTCTGTGTTGTCCGCCGTCTTCGCCGATATAATTCAGATCAAATCTTTCGGGATTATTGAAATCAACCTGGATGGTTGGCCCCTGCCAGAAACGGCCGATAGCATCTTTCAGTTTTACGTCAATTTTAGGTCCGTAAAATACTCCGGCACCCGGATCTATTTCATACTTGACACCTTTTGCCTTCATAGCTTCTTCGAGAGCAAGCGTAGCACTCTTCCAGTTCTCTTCGGTGCCGACAAAGCTGTCGGGACGCGTAGAAAGATATACTTTAAAGTCCTCAAAACCGAATTTTCTTATCATATCAAAAGCAAAGTCTATCGTGCTGGAGATCTCGTTTTGGAGCTGGTCCGGAGTGCAAAAGATATGCGCATCATCCTGAGTGAACCCTCTCACCCTCATCAGTCCGTGCAAAACGCCGGACCTTTCATATCTATATACGGTCCCAAGCTCAAAAAACCTTACCGGCATTTCGCGGTAACTGTTTATTTTCCTCTTAAAAATAAGTATGTGCCCCGGACAGTTCATAGGTTTGAGCACATATTCCTGTTCGTCTATTTTCATAAAATACATGTTCTCTTTGTAATAGTCCGTGTGCCCGGAAGTATTCCAAAGATCGATCTTAGCAATGTGAGGAGTAACGACCTGTTGGTATCCTCTTTTGCGGTGTTCTCTTTTAAGAGTGTCCTCGATAACTCCGCGCAATATCGCCCCTTTCGGATGATAGTAGACAAGACCGGCGCCTGCCTCTTCATGATAAATGTTGAAAAGATCCAGTTCTTTTCCAAGACGCCTATGATCTCGCTTTAAAGCTTCTTCCATCCTTGTTACATACTCGTCAAGTTCTTTTCTTGTATCAAAAGCAGTGCCATATATTCTCTGGAGCATCGCGTTTTTCTCATCGCCCCGCCAATAAGCGCCAGCAATCTTTAAAAGTTTGAAAGCTTTGACCTTGCCGGTAGAACTTAGATGCGGTCCGCGGCACATATCCGTAAAATCTCCGTTTTTATAGAAAGAAACTATTTCGTCCGGGATCTCTCCTAAAAGTTCGATTTTGTATTGTTCATCCGCTTTTTCAAGCAGTTCGGATGCTTTTAACTTGGAGAGTTCCAGGCGTTCAAAAGGGATGTTTCTTTTTATGATGTCGCTCATCTCTGCTTCTATTTTCGGGAGATCTTCTTCGGTAAGCGGCCGCGGAAGGTCAAAATCATAATAAAAGCCCTCTTCAATGGCAGGGCCAATAGCAAGTTTGGCGTCCGGGAATAGTTTCTTAACGGCCATTGCCATGATGTGGGAGGTAGAATGGCGCAATATCTCCAGGTCGTTGTGTTCCATGGATATATTATACACCAAACATTTTTGGAGCTGGCGGGAGTTAAACCCGCGTCCGAAAGGATCGATATCCGAAGACCTACAAGCTTAGCCCTTAATTTGGTTTTTCGTCCCGCGGATAAAGCCAAGGACGGGGCCATCCGCAAAACTATCCTTAGCTGTTTTGTTTCCCCTTTTGCCCCGAAGGAACGGACAAAAAAGTATCCGGTCTTATGACGCCCTTTCCCGGATCGGCCGTCAGACCCGGCGGACGTAACCTCTAATTAAGAGAGGCTATTAGGCTGCCAATGCCATTTCTGGTGTCAGGGACTCTACGTTCCAGACAGACCAGTCAACACTAGCAACCAATTCTTTAACTGAGTTAGCAGTTAATTTTGCCGCAAAGTTTTACGAGGGTCACGGCACCTCGGCTTGCACTCCGGACCTTTCACCTCCCGTCGAGATCCTTACAGCCCCACTTCGTGTTCAAGCAGTGAGATAAAATGGTTGACTTGTTCCTCATCCAGATTGTTTTCCAAGAGCTCCGCCAGGTCCTGCCACGCTTGGGCCTCTTCCATCAGTTCCTTATTCTCTTTTATCTTTTGAAGCTCAAGCTCGATCTCTTTCTGCAACTTGCGGTCTGCTTCTTCCATGGCGGACTGAGGGTTTATCAATCCCGTTTCCTTGATCACTTTGTCAACTATATCTTCAAACGAAAGCTCTTTTTCTTTTGCGTCCATTGAAAGAGCGGCCATACGCACGGCTATTGCCTGAGAGTCAAGTGCGTTCACATCACGGCCGACCGAAGAACGTGCAGGAGCCATATCCTTGCGGGTATCATGGGTCTCGTCCAGCTTTCTGGGCGGGACCTGCGGAGCCAGCGGCGGCGGAACCTGCCCCGGAATATTTACCATTTTACATTTACCTCCCTGCCTATATTATATATCACCTTTTAGCTGAGCTTTTGTCAACATCACCGCAAGACGCGTGACATCATTTTCGCTCATCGCCGGATATTGGGCCGTTATCATATCCTTGACCGCGTCTGCCACATCGATCCCCGATTTTTGTTTGGAGCGTATGCCAGCATTTGCTGATTTTACTTTTTTATCTTTGTCTGTCGACAAGCTCCCGCTCCATGTCCCGGTCAGAATCCTTCTTTTTTATGGTATCCCTTTTGTCAAAAAGCTTCTTGCCTTTGGCTACTGCGATCTCCACTTTGGCATAATTTCCGGAGAAATATACCTTCAAAGGGACCAGAACAAAACCTTTCTGCAAGACTTTTCCGGCCAGCTTTCTGATCTCATTCTTTTTCAGAAGAAGCTTGCGCGTCCTTAAAGGATCTACCCCCTCTTTTCTGGCAAAATCGTACGGGCTTATGTGCATTCCGTGCAAAAACGCCTGTCCGTTCTCGATCCTAGCAAAACTGTCCCTAAGATTGGCCCTGCCGATCCTCAAAGACTTGACTTCGTTACCCTTGAGCGCGATACCCGCTTCGCAGGTCTCAAATATATGGTAATCAAACCGCGCTTTTCTGTTTTCGGCAACGATTTTTTTATATCGCGGCATTATTATATCACCTTTTAGTAATCCTCTATCAAGGAAATCACTTTTTCCCTCAATTTTTGCGGAAAACTGACCATTTCTTTTTCGTCCCCGATATCTTTGAAAGCCGGACCTATATTCACATATATAGTTGCCGGATATATCATGATACCCCCCTTTTTCTGGATGCGGAAGCTCCCTGATATCCCTATCGGAACGATCTTTGCTCCGCTCGCAGAGGCAAGGACCACGCCGCCGCGCTTAAACTCGGACACTTTTCCGTCGGAAGATCTTGTTCCTTCCGGAAATATAAGAACAGGATCATCATCCTTAAGGCTTTGAGCAAGTGTTCTTATCGTGTAACTGGCGCGGGCCCCGTTCTTTCTGTCTATCGAAATATCGCCGCGGCTCTTTAAATACCAGCCAAAGATCGGAATAGAAAATAGTTCTTTTTTTACCAGGAACCTGAAATTTACCGGCAGGACGGACATTAACATCGGAATATCAAAATTCCCCTGATGGTTTGCCACCAATACTTTTGGCCCGTCAAAAAAGAGATTTTCCGTCCCGCGGACAATTACCTTTATATCGGCAATACGCAAAAGAGCCGTCGCCCATGACCTAGAAACATCTGCTGCCGCTTTTCTACGCGGGACACCAAAAACCGTTAAAACAAGCATGAGCGCGCTTCCCAGAATGAAAGTCACAAAAAAGAAGACATAAAAGAATAATGTCGCAAATATCCTCTTGATCATTACTAAAATATACCATAATACGCGAAAAGATGAAATTTCCATAAAATCCGTCGATAAGTATACGACGGGAATTATGCAAATCAAAGAAGTAACAAGGCCGCAGAATCTTTCAAGAAGCAAGGTGGATCTGCCTGTAAACGAGCCGGGAGAACCTGACAAAAATAAGAAACGTTGCCTTTACATGAGAGAAGAGGAGTGCACCATACCGGACACTCCTTTTACTTTGTGCAAAACCTGTCCGTACGGCTACATCCACTGCTTAAAAGCGGTCGTAAAAAATATCTATAAAAAAATAGTGGGGATCGCGATATTCTTTAAAAACATTGAACATCCTCGCAGGTAATGCCGGCCAGTTCACGTTCGCAGATCAATCCAGCCCTTACGGCTTCCATGCCGGACTCATACATGCTTGATCTGCCGGAAACATTTTCTATCAGCTTTTTGTCGGGACAAGTCCTTACCGCCTCTTTGACGCGCTGGTCAAAGAACAGTACCTCATAAACCGCCCTGCGTCCTTTAAAACCGGTGTAGCCGCACTCTTCACATTTAGGACAAAGTTTTCTGACCAGGCGCTGAGCTACCACGCACACAAGTCCGGATGCCGCAAGATAAGGTTCTACCCCCATGTCCACAAGCCGCTCAACCGCGCCGGACGCACTATTGGTATGCAGAGTAGAAAACACCAGATGCCCCGTCATCGCAGCGGCAACGGCTATTTTTGCGGTCTCATTGTCCCTGATCTCCCCTACCATGATCACATCGGGATCCTGACGCAATATCGAGCGCAGTCCCCTTTTAAAATCAAGACCCGTTCTGTAATTAACCTGGACCTGACTGATGCCGGGGATCTCATATTCCACGGGGTCCTCAATTGTCAAAATATTCTTTGACGGGTCGTTGATCTCGTTGAGCGAAGAATACAAAGTTGTTGTCTTGCCTGATCCAGTGGGGCCTGTCACAAGTATCAGACCGTGAGGCCTGGTTATAGCTTTTCTGTACAAAGAAAGTTGGCTTGCGGTAAAGCCCAGTTCTTCCAAAGGAAGAGCGGCCTGTCCTTTGTTCAAAAGACGCAATACGGCTTTTTCACCAAAGATCGTCGGCATGGTCGAGACCCTGATATCAAAATGCTCTCCACCCAGTATCATATGCACTTTTCCGTCCTGCGGAAGACGGGACTGGCCGATATCGGCGCTTATCATGACCTTGATCCTTGCAAGAATCTGCGGCACCAGCTTTTTTTCTATGGACCGGACTTCTGAAAGAAACCCGTCCGTTCTGAAACGCACCCTCATCCCCGCAGCCAGCGGTTCAAAATGGATATCGCTGGCTTTTACCTTTACTGCTTTTTCTATAAGGTCATTTACCAGCGAGACTGTTTCTTCCGCAGGCCGAAAGACAGATGGTTTTTCTTTTTTTAAGAATATACTCATGTTCAAATCCTAAAAGAGCGAAGACATATCCGCCTTCAAAATTGAGGCCTAAAAACCGGCAGTTCTTGTCGCGGCATACTTCCATAAAAAGGTCAAGAACGTAATTAATGCCCCGATTGAGGATGAGTTCCCGATAGGAAGGCAGCGTGAACACCGCGACTTTATAGATCACCTGCTCATTCCTGACAGATACGAATTTAACAAAGGACCTTTCTTCCATAAAAATATTCACCCCCTGTCCGGACGGTATTGTATCGCTTCAGCTATATATTCGGGTTTAATGGTTTCATTGCTTTCAAGATCGGCAATAGTGCGCGCAACCTTGAGTATCTTGTCGTAGGACCTTCCGGAAAGACGCAGTTTAAAGACCGCCGATTTCATGAGCTCTTCCGCGGCAGGCTCCATAGAACAGAATTTCCGCATATTCCGCGGGGGGATCTTGGCGTTTGAAATGATCTTCATTCCGTCAAAACGTTTTATCTGGATCCGCCTTGCGGAAACAACTCTATTCTTTATCTCTTTGGAAGATTCTCCGCAGGAAGAAGAAAGCAGTTCGTCCCTATTAAGCCGCGGCATATTAAGATGGATATCTATCCTGTCCAGGATCGGACCGGATATTTTTTGGAGATATTTTTGTACTTT
>Ga0265297_10000455_pt1 | contig 121857 bp, 117 predicted proteins | sample Munlanlwell13791_FD_192502 | JGI IMG/M metagenome (GOLD analysis project Ga0265297, IMG submission 192502) | Leachate microbial communities from a municipal landfill in Southern Ontario, Canada - Leachate well 137-91 | ecosystem: Engineered > Solid waste > Landfill > Unclassified | place...
CATTATCACACGCACCCGGGAAAACTCATCAAGTGTTTCCGCAGCTTCCTGGTTGACCCCGAGGAATGGAATAAAAAACGCGGCATCAAACGTGTCGCCAGAGGAGGAACTCAGTGATAAAGACCCACGTATTACCTGATCTCTATGTGGCCATGGATTTCAAAAGCCGAGACAAAATGCTCTGGGGAGCGGATCTCATTGCCTCCGTTGAAGGCAACTTCGGCATGAAAATCAATGACGACTACGCCAACTCGCGTACCCCTTCAGCAGCAATCGCCGATGTAGCACCTTACGGCAAAGATCTTTTCGTTGACTACAAGCTTATGAAAGGAAAAACGAGAATGATCAACATGGTCAACGAACTGGGAACAATTGGCGGCGTACATTTCACAAATATCTACGTCTTGGCCGGCAAACTACTGAGAGCCACCATCAAGGAAACCAAGGAAAGCGGCGTCAGCATCCTGGGAATCACCATCCTCACGCACATGGACGAGGCATACTGCCAGCGGACTTTCCGCCGGTCACTGCAAGAGAGCGTCCTTTTCTTGACCGAAGACGCCCGTGACTACGGTTGCGCCGGAGTAGTCATGCCCGGCACATGCCTGGACGCAGTAAAAGACATTTCCTTGATCAAAGTTATCCCCGCCATACGGCCCACATGGTACGTCGGCAAAAAAGCCAACCAGCAGGAGCAACCTGTGACGCCATCGGACGTTTTCCGCTTTCCCAACACGGTTGCAGTGGCCGGCAGCCCGATCTGGGACACTGAATATCCTGCCGATTCCCTCATGCGCATCCTGGATGAAATCAACGACACCAGGGCAAAGCTTCCCCGCTGAAGCCAGTTGTTTTAAACCCTTACTTACCCCAACCCCTCTGGTCCGCACACCGGAGGGGTTTTCTATTTTCGGATTGACAAAATACAATTTTTTTCTTACACTTCCAAGAAGTTCCTTGTCAGTTCAATCGGCGCTATTGTGCCGATAAATATACAAAATTCAAAAAATATGGGGGAAGAATGAGTTATCCAATGGTGCCACAGCTCGTAAAAGTCGCCTTTCGCCAATATCCGGAAAAGACGTTCCGGAATTTGTTTCCAGGGCCTTTGTTGGAAAAAGTTTTCCGTATTTTGAAAAAGTCCAGACTTTTTCCCCGACGAAACCTGGAATGTCGTTTGGCTACAAAATAAACCTGCTCGCGGCTCTCGTGATCCTTCGCGACGAAAAGCCCGAAGCTGCGCGCTGGATTTCAGATCATCCGGAAATATTCTCTGCACCATATATCTTCTTCAACGAAGAATCCTGCATTTCGCAGGAGCAGCTCTGCCCTCAATCCCTCCAGGCTGTCCATATCCAAATGCACCAACCCACCCACGTTTTGTATGGCGGCAAAGTCATAAACTGATTTTCCGCCCCAAATTGAAAAAGGCCCAGAACCACCACCGGTTCCGGGTCTTTCTTTTTTTCTTGCAAAAAGATGAAAAAGACGCTAGAAATATTGCAGGAGGAAAAATAAAGCAGTCAAATAGAATTTTTCATTCACTGAAAAGCTGTTTTGTTTTTTTCGAACCTTGAAAAACAACCCTAAAGGGGTTAATAAATTTTCATGCCCAAGGAGGCGACATCATGAGTGGAATTGCGGGAATATGGTCAGAAAAACCGGCAATAAGCAATTTATTGAGCCTTCTCTATGGCTTGCAACACCGCGGCACCAAATATGCCGGAATCGCCATCGCGGATGGGAAAAAATACTTCAGGCATTCCGAGGAAGGTTTGCTCAAAGAAGTTTTCAGTTTTCCTGCGACATTGAGCGAAATTCGGGGAAATTCGGGAATCGGCATTGTAGGAAATCGGATATGCCTGCACTCAACGAACACCCTCGCCCAACCGGTAAACGTCTCGTTTCGGGACAAGTCTATGACGGTTTGTTTCAGCGGAGTACTAACCAACTATGCCACGTTAAGGGAACAGCTTGAATCGCAAGGAGCCATACTAGCAACCGATTCATTCGCCGAAATCATCCCTCATCTCACAAATCGCTCTCAAAAAAGTGATATTGCAGAGGGAATTATCGCAGCCATCGCACAGCTCGAGGGATCTTTTTCTCTTGCTGTGCTGACACCGGATCACCTGGTAGCCGCCAGAGATGTTTTCGGAAATCGCCCATTTTCACTCGGCGTTTTGCCAAGTGGAGGATTCATTGTTGCTTCGGAAAATGCATCCTTCCACAACATCAATGCTCAAATGATCCGGGAAATTTCCCCAGGAGAAATTCTTGTTATCGGGAAGGAAGGATTGTCCCGTCATTTCTCCCAACATCGGAAGCCCCTTGCACTTTGCATTTTGGAGCTTATTAATATGGCTTCGGCTGCCAGCTCCATGTTCGGAAAAGATGTGAGTCTCTTCCGCAAAATACTGGGCACCAAAATGGGCAAGCTCGAAAAATTCAAGGCAAATAGCATAATGCCTTCGCCGAAGGCTCGTGATTTTGCTTTGGGGTTTGCTGAAGCGACCACTTTGCCCCTTGTGCTTGGCATTGTGCACAACACCTACGTGATGCGGGAGTGCTTTTTTGATGCCGGAGCTTTCTTGAATTCCCGATTTGGCATCAATGAACAGCTGATCAGATCCGGAGACGTCATTTTGTGCGACGACATCATGCAAAGTTTCCGCACAGCAAAACATATCGCAAAGGTGCTGAAATCCTGCACCAAAATCGGAAGAATTCATCTTCGGGCTTTTTGTCCGCCAGTGAACAAGGGGCTTTGTCCTTTCCAGCGAAGCCCGAACTTCGTCGACGATGCGGATTATGAGCTTCTTCAAAAGGTGAATCTGACTGACTATCTGGGCGTCGACAGCTTTCATTTTTTGAGTCTGGAAACGCTCAAAAAAACCATCGGCGTGGAAGCGAAAAACTTCTGCTTCGCCTGCCTCAACAGTAATTAGGTCAAATTGAACACAAAAAAGGGCGAACCGCCTGCACGCGGACTTCGCCCTTTTTCATTTGTGGATTACTTGCGACCCAATTGGAACCAGATTATCAAGGAATTGCAGCTAATACAGATCGAGACTTTTAAATGATAAAAAGGAATGAATCTCATTATAGTTCGAATTGAAAACAATAATAATTGAGACGAGGCTTTGCCTGAATCTTAACGTCATCTTATGTTGATATCCGTATATATTTACTAAAATATGCTATAATTCAATCAGACAATTTCTTCAACTAAAGCACTGGGGATTATGGAATTTAAAGATTACAACTTAATAACACCATCCGTACAGGACAGAGAAAGCGAAAAATCCGATAATAGCGCTGAATTATTGCAAGAAATATCTTCCGACCCTCCGGCCGTTGAGTCGTTTCTTGATCCCGCCAAGGCGGCCGAAGTATGGTCAGAAAGCATTGCGACAAATAAGGTATTCTTAGATCAGCTTAAAAAGCGAAAAGAACTTAGTGAACATCTTAATGATGTACTCGATCGTCTGCCGCGGCCGGATATATCCCTTGAAGCAGCAATCAGCCAAGGGCAAATTATTGAAGATCAGGCGACGAAACTTTATGCATCTTTAAGCGACCTATTTGAATCCAATCAGGATTATGGACGTTTAGTTCTCTATCTTCCCTTTGAATTTTTGCCGAACAAAAATTGGCAGCCTTCCAATGAGGCACTTCAGCAGACAGCTGATCGATTCAGGGAGGCATATATGGCAACTTGGAGAGGTTTGCTTTCGACGTATGATGTGCGCGCTAATTTTGTGGATGGTGATGTACTTGAAGTGGAACAGCGCACCCGCGATTTGCCACGAGTAGTGAAAGCAGCGCACCTCATTCCAAAACTGGTTGAAAATGGTTTGATGAAAGTCGAAGACGTCTTTGCGCTCATGGAAGAAAGTGATGATCAAATACTTCGAGACAGTATTGCCGATACGCTTCCTGTTCTGGCTGATATGGGGTTTATTGGTGAAAAAGAAATTGAACTTATGGAAAAATCCAAGGATTGGCTAGTCGGAAATATGGCGCGCATTATCGTTTCGGGTATGAATGCAAAGAAGCAAGTAGTGAAAAAACCGTTGGAAGCTATATCCCTCTTGTCCGTTAAAGATCGACTACTCGGAGAATTTTACCGTATAGATACCGAAGATTTTGGCGATATCACGGAAAAAAGAAAAGTTTGGCTGAATCAGAAAAAGAGACAAGATGCGATTGAGGCTTCTGGAGAGGAAATCTGTGCGGCAATTGTTGAGGGCAAGCTGGCAGACAAAGTAATAGCAGAGTTTCTTCCCTCTGAAGAAAATGTCACGAGCCAGCAAGCGCTGATTGAAGGACTTCGAAAAGCAATCGAATCTATCGCAACAACAGACATTGAGCATGCCCACGCGCTTTATGCGCATTATGAAAAAACGCTGTTAACTATCTGGGAAAACAACAAGCCTGAAACCAGAGAATCGCTATCAAAGACTTTCCGCCGATTGCACCAACTAAATATTGCTGATGACAAGCAATTGGCGGATCTAAACATTATTATTCCCAAATTAGCAGGGCCATTTTCTGAGAATATTGAACTAATGAAGAACGGGATGCAGGAAATACGAAAAATGATCGCGCTGATCGAATCAAAGCCGGAATTATCACAACTTATATATCCGGCGATACTCGTGTTTGGTTCTCGTCTCAAAGGATATGGCGAACAGAGCGCGGATATTGACCTTGGCATATTTGTAAAACCCGGCGTATCAATCGATGACAGAAAGGAATTGCAATATTTACTCAAAGAAATTTTTTCTCACGAAAAGATTCAGGGCGAAGTCGTTGAATTTTGGCTTGAGGAAGAAGGGAGTCAGCTCAACGTTCGTGATTTTTCAAAACACGATGTATTGCTAGGCGAAAGTTGTTGGACCCATATTCTTTTTGGTGCCGCTTGGGAAGGAGATGGAGATGCAATAAAAGAACTTCGCGAAAAGTTGCTGGTTTCTTATTTATTTGAAACTGATAAGGTATTGCATGGACATAAAGCTCGAGATTTATACTTGGAAGAAATGGAGCGAGACGTTTTGCAATACCGACTGATGCACAAAGGATACGAACGATTTTTTCCGAAGTATGGCGGAATTCATACGCCGCATGCCGATGAAATTGATGGGGAGAGTATGTTTTGGGATTCAGGATATCGGCAACTGGCGACAAAACTTTTTACTGATAGAGTATTTTTGCCAAAAATTTCTCGGCCATAGAAAATTAATAAAGTAAATATTCCGAGCTGCCGCTCAGTTGGCGGTTTTTTTGAATAAAAAATTGGCCAAGGGAGCGCAGGGCTACCTTGGCCAATCCCGATTTACGGGGGAAAGAACTGGTTATTTTTTTCCCGGATTACTCAGGATCCGGGCTGCATCATGCCCGATATTACAGTTCTTCGGGGTTTTGGCCGATACCAGAGAGATCTCTGGGGCTCGTCCGGCGACGGCGGTTCATGATTTCGGGGCTCCGCGGATTGCGGGCCAGCATGACGCGGAGCGTGGGCAGGGAACCGGTGCGCGCGGCCTCATTGTATTCGCCGATGGCACGGGGTGCTTGGCCGTGGAAGACCAGACGGTTAGCGCCTGGCTTCATGTGGTCACGCAGCCATGCCTGATGCGCGTCGTTGCTGGGATCGATTTCGCCCGTCTTGGTCGCAGCAAAGAAAGCGACTTGACGCACTTCCAGGGGAATTCCGGTCCAATTTACGCGGCCGGTGCCCATGCCGCTCTTCTGAAGGGCCTTGGTCGGCATCAACGGATCGGCATCGTAGATGCTTTGGGCATCGACGCCAACGCGGATGACTTCGTGGGGTTGGCCGTCCGCACCGAAATAGATGTTATTTTCTGCGGGGTCGCGGCCTTCTTCGAGGCCCTCAATGTATTCAATGGTCAATGGGCGGTTAATAGCTCCGTCGCCGTCGATAATCACAATGGGTACGGCGAGGCGGCGTTCAATCTGGCCCATGACCATCAGGAACATATCTCGCCGCTTCGGGTTGTAGCCGTTGACCAGGTTAACGATGGGGATCATCCCAGAAAGGTCAAAATCACCGCCCTGGCCGCTCATGAGGAGCATCATGGTCGGTAAGTCTGCTCCGAGAGCCCCCGCAAAGCCGGCAACCTGTGCCTTCGTAGGCGCTGCGCCTTCAGCCAGTTCCTCATTGGGGTCGACTTTGGCTACTACCGGAGCGAGCGCCGCAATCAAGGCACTGGCCTTGAGCGGCTGCATGCCGATACTGGCGAGGTGAGCCTCGGTAAGATGTTGCAATAAATCCACAGTTTCGGCGCCCAGGTCCGTAACAATCTTTTCGATCAAATCGGCCGGGACACCCAATTCTTCCAGTCTGGCTTTTACCGCATCTGTGGTCATGAGTCTTCTCCTCGTACCTTTAGGGTTATTTGCAAATTTTGTCCCGTTCAGTAGGACCGAACGAAACCATTCTTACCGGAACGTTTACTTTTTCTTGAAGAGCACCGGCGCAGAGCGAGAAAAGCTCATCTCGCCCGGCATCCAGTGGTATATTCACAGTCGTAATCTCAGGTGTGCAGCCGAGAAGCTGCTTCCCGAGAGCCTCTTGATATTCCAGTTGATCATTGTCTGCGCCGCGCCGAACCAAGATTTCGCCCGAGGACGAGAAATATGTCGAATCATCTGCACCGCTATATCGGTTACTGAAATGCCACGCTCCATTGGTCTGGATTTGGTCAAACCACGTGACGGCCAAGCCGTCAAACGCGGTCGGTCCTCCGCAGACCTCGATGGCATAGCGGAGCATGACCAGATCAAGCGGCCCAACACGCACTTGCCCTTGATAGCGGTCAGCCGGCTTATGGCTGCCGGGCAACAGGTTTTCCAACATAGCCGGGTCGTCAGTTGGCATGGGTCCCGCGCCGTGTCTGATATGGTAAGCGCGGGTTACGCCGATGTTTACGACCTGTCCATCGTATCCAGCATCCTTGAGCATCGCGTGCGTAAAGCACGGCAACGTCCGAAGGGCGCTGGTGTGCGGATGGAATCCATGAAAGTGGTCCGTGAGAACTCCGTGCGAGCTTTCGACGACGACTACGCCATCCCGGGAAAGGATTTCTCGCCCGAGATAGTCGGGGTCGACGATTTTTACTTGCAGGGATAACTCCTGGAACCGGTTTAGGATGAAATCAAGATAGCCGTCGTCATAAAGACGGCTGATTTCCATATCCGCTTCCTCGCGATCACCGGGAAGGAATTCCCCTCGAATGATCGCTGCCAGGTCGCGCTTTTGTTGCTCGCGGACAGAGACCAGCCGGTTCCGGATATCGGGCCGGGAAATATCCCCAGCCCGAATAGCCATTTCCGGAAGCCTGCACAAGTCGCGATAGGTTTCACCAACGCCAGTGCCTATCGTACCACGAGGGTTGTTGCCACGCGCCAGTTCTTTCAGGCGTGAAGCGATCCCGTGGTATGGCGTTGCACATAGTGCCCTCTCATCCACAGTTAGCAGATCAAAGGCATTGTGAATACCATGTTTATAGCGGAGAGCGTCGGCTTCATTCAGCAGGCCTTCCGGAGAAATAACCATCCGAGGGGAGAGATGGGTTCTCGTCCCCTCGAATGTTCCGCAACCCCATTGACCGAACGCAAAGCGTTCGCCTCGGGAGGTGCAAACTCCGTGACTTCCTTGAGCGCCGCCGACTTTCACAATGGTATGAGCACGCATCATTGTTGAGATTTTGTGCACCACACCGCCTTTTCCGCCATCACCGGGCCCTAGGTCGGTGACGGTATAGACTTTTTTTGTCATTGTCACCTTCCTTTGTCTGGCAGCGGTTATTTTTGGCGCTTAGAGCCACTTGGGACCCTGTTCAGAACCCGCCTCAGCCACATTCTGTTGATTGAGAGCTGCGGCTTCCGCATCGTCGATCGGCCACAGGTCCGTTTTCTCCCGGAACCGATCGCCAGCCTTGGGCAGCCGGTGGAAGTTCGGGAAAAGTGTCTGCGCGCCGAGCGGGATATGGGCGATGGCCCGGACGATCCGGTTGGCAAAATCTTTTGGAACTTTATGCTCCTGGAGAAAATCCGGTACCGTCTGGAGATCCAACACGCCTTCCGTGAGACCGGCAATCGCCCCTTCTACGCCGTGGAGATACCGGGTGCCGTCGGGAAGCATAATGAAGTGGTCGGCGCCATAGTATTCCTTCCACTGGCTCGTAACATCCGGACGATGATCGACCTGCAGAAAGAAGGCATGCGCCCTGGATTGCAGGTCCATGATGACCTGCCGCGTATCGGGCAGACTCTTGGCGTCCATGTCGTAGCCGTTTTCTTTGACGTAGTCCAGGACGTTATCGCCGAAGATCTTCTTCAGCCAGTTGAAGTCGATGCGCGGGACCACCGGCTCATCGGAAATGGTGAAATGGTAGTACTTCAGACCCCACCGGTTGATGGACGCAGCAGTGAGATAAGCGGCTCCGAAGAGACCGAACTGGGGGTCTTCCTTGCCGTTTCCGCAACCACCGCGGCCAGGAATGAGCATGGCCAACTGAAGCGGTATTTTCTCGCCCATCTCAAACTGAGAACGCAAAATGACCGGAATCCCGCGGCGCTGGTTGTCCTCGACATCATTGAAAATGCCATTGGCCATTTGCACATCGTACCGCCCGAGAACGGGATTCAGACCGCCCACCATCATTTCGTACGACTCCATGAGGGCATCGAAAGCCAGATCCACGTTATTTCCCATGGAACCCGTGCAATCCCGCAGGTTTTCCATAGCCATTGGCAGGCCGCAGGTTAAAACCCACAGATTGCCTTCTTGCGCAAAGCGGGGCAGCGAAAGCCGAATGGGCCCCAAATGCGGCAAACCCTTCGGATCAACAAGGGGATCAAACCCCTCGCCTTGACTGAAACGTTCTTCCGCATCTGCCGTGGCGCTCGTTTTGCCGCCGTCAGTGGCGCTATCATGCACGCGTGAGTAAGCATCCCTGGTTAAGGTTTCGTCTCCCATGACTTCCTCCTATCGATCTAATGGTAAAGTGGTGAATGGGTAAAATTCTCGTTTCCAAAACATATCCACGAGCTCATAGAACTTGGCATGTGCTCTAGTGGCATCGCTCTCGCTTCCGCGGGCCAATCTGAAGAGATGGTCAGCGTACTGCTGGAAAGCCGGCTCGCCGTCGTCGGGAATATATCCGGTCTGGAAATCTCCGCCGAGAACAGCAATGACGGCTTGTGCCGCCTGAGAAATTTCCTGGCGGCGAGTTTCCATCGGCACGCCACCTGGATGCATTTGCCCCTTTGACCAATCAAAGATCAGAACATAGCGCTGGTTGGCCTTGTGCGCGATCAGGATATTGTTCCCATTCACCAGGCCAACTGAGAAAAACTCGCTCTGCGTGAAGACGAAAAGCTTCAGGAGCTTTCCTAATATCCACACGCTAGTCCGGAGATCGACTCGCAGTTGATCTTTGAGAGTAATGTTTGAGAGTGGAACCACGTCTCCGACCTCTTTGATTTTCCTGAAATGAAGAATGTTGATCCGTCTCCCACCTTGTTCTTGGCAGGAAAAGCTATCAACCAGTCGAGGAAAACTGAGCTTGTAGTTGAGAAGGATTTTGGGGTCCTTCTTGATCTTTGCGTATTCATCTTCTACTTCTTGAGCGCTCTTTTTGAGCTCCCGGAGGATATACGCAGCTCGATCCAAATCGCCGTTGTTCGCTGTTTCAGCGGCAATTTGGAGTAGACACTGGCGTCCCGTTTCTTCCTGTACACACAGGTAAAGATGGTATCCATCAGCCTCTGCTACTGCCTTGCCAACTTGGTAGATATTAGAACCATTCGCTATATCCATAGCACACCTCCCCTAGTTTTTGCATAGCCGTTCTCCTCCGTATTGAGGTTATGTTGTGAAGTAAGCACTGCAAATTCTGTATCAACTGGAAAGTAGCCAATTCAAAATTGCAAATAAAGCTTATTTATTTTTAAAAGGGCTGTCTCGTCTTGAAAAAAATTCTCTCAAGACAAGGGGTATTTACCCTTTAAATAAGGTACATATCCCATGTCTCGATCGTTGGCTCGATTTCTCCTTTTGACCTGTTTTTATAGCATCCTTGGGCTTTTATGTCAAGTTGTCGCGGCTCATTTGTTAATGTAATTTATACACTTACACAAATGAAAATAAAAAGGCGTAAAAATACTGATTTTTAAAGAACTATTTGGAAATCTAGATAATCTGTACTAGTTGAGGGCTTTTTTGGACAAAGGTATACAAGTCAGCCGGTCTGTTAGGGAAACCTTCTCTCCTCTTTCCGCTCTTTTTAACAATGTTCAATGACAATATTTTTTTTATGAAATTCCTTTTATCCAATTTCTTTTGTAAGATAATTTCGTAAATTTTTTGCAGCTCGCTGAGAGCAAAAGTATTGGGAAGCAGTCCGTATGCGATATTAGTATATTCCAGCTTAGCCTTCAGTCGGTTATGTGCTGTATCGATAATCTCTTTGTGGTCATACGCAAGCCTGGGAAGATCATCTATAGGAAACCATTTCACGTTGACATATTCTTTTGTCGTTTTTGGAGTGATATTCTCATCGGGAATGAGCGCATAGTATGCAACCGAGACAACTCTTCCGAAAGGATCCCGATCCACTTTTCCAAAAGCATAGAGCTGTTCGAGATATACATCTTTTACGCCTGCTTTTTCCTTGAGAAGTCTTTCGGCAGCTTCGTCAAGTGATTCGTTCACTTCAATTAGTCCCCCGGGGACAGCCCATGATTTTTCATAGGGTCTTTTTTTCATTTTAATCAAAAGAGCTTGAAGTTTTTCCTCTTTTACCGTGAAAATGACCACATCCGTAGCAATGACAGCAAACTTGTATTTTTTCTGCAAATTCTTCATTATTCAGATAGTTAGTGTTTCTTACACACTAATACTAGGAAACTCGGGAATTTCTGTCAAGAGGTTAGTGTGGATAACTTTTAATTTTAGAAAATAGCAAAGATTCTTTTCAAAATTAAGAGCCGCTGGATGATTCCATGCGGCTCTTTTGAATCCCTGCTTGGCTTTGATTGATGGACTCTCTAGCCCAGCAATTTGACCCACCAGCCCCATGAAAACCTCTTGGGCGTTAATCTTCCTTCCTCGGGAAGAGGCGGCGATTCTTCTTCGCATTGAGGATCTTCTTTCATGTTCAATACCTCAAGCACCCTATTGCAACCATTGATGCGCCTCTGGGCATTTTCCGCTCGCTCGCGTTGCTGGCACAAATAATATTCAAAGGCGTTCTTTATCCCTTCCACGACATTCTCGAGGCCCCACCAATCAGTGACGAATTCCACCGGAACGGACGCATAGCTTTCTCTCGCCGTTACGTCGTAGGAATAAAAGCTTCCGTCTCCCAGAATGAGCAGATCTTTGACTCTCGGCTTATTTTTGATAATCCTGCAGATCCTGATAGACCTTAGGGGAGATGTCGACATCGTGCATTGCTCAGTGGCGATATACTTCAGCATTGGCCTCACCAGCGTCAGCACTTCCCTCAAAACCACAATCTCCTTTTGACGCACTTCCTCCCCAAGAGCGCCCGACCCTTCAAATGTCGGAACCGCTTCGGAAAATCGCCTCGCTGTTTCCTTGATACCTGCAACGGAATCGGAGTTGGTCGTAACCATTGTCTCCCTCCTTCATAGTGTGGTGGATTTTTTACTGCATTGTTACAGAACTAACACAAAAGGATAAAACTTTTCAGGATATTTGTCAAGACCGTCGCAATTTTAGTTGCAACCATCTTTAGGGTACAAAAAAACAGGGCTTGTATAAGCCCCATTTCACTTCGTGGACCCGAGGAGACTCGAACTCCTCACCTCCTGTATGCAAAACAGGCGCTCTACCAGATGAGCTACGGGCCCGTCGCTTCGCTCCCTGAAACCCCTCGGTTTCAGTACTTCCGCCACAGGAAAACTCCCGTTTTCCCGGCCCCTTTCCCACTATCACTTAAAGAAAAAATGTGGGCGATCGAGGACTCGAACCTCGGACCTCGTCATTATCAGTGACGCGCTCTAACCGACTGAGCTAATCGCCCATGCCTTTTGCTACGTAGCATGAAAGTTACGTAGCAAAATAAGTAGTTGGTGGGTCGTGCAGGGATCGAACCTGCGACCGTTGGCTTAAAAGGCCACTGCTCTACCGACTGAGCTAACGACCCGAAATCAAATTCAAAACACAATCGCGCTTGCAATCTTTGAGAAATATATCACATTTTGTATATTCAGTCAATCCTCTTTCTCACAATCCCCAAATACACCAGCGGAGCGATACCCCAGGCAAATCGATAGAAGTCTCCCGTGAACCAAGCTTTCACGCTCGGAGTGATGACATCCGCAAATTCTTTTGGTGCGTGCCAATTCAAAATTATCGAGAGAGAAAGGCCAATCACAATCGCCGTGCCAACGGCCAGCTTCACAATGAGAACCGGACCGTGTCCTGAAACACTCGAGCGGATAATTCGCGAAAATATCACGATGAATCCGACAAGGATTGCGAGGAAAAAGAGCATTTTGGCCTGCGGTTCGCGAACAAAATCAAAATTGGCAAAATTCACGACCGCATAGGCGACATATACGCCCAGAAGAGAAACCAAAATCCGGTGCTTTCCGAGCACGAATGAAATGACGATGCTGATGAGGATGAACAAAATCAAGAACGACACATCGCCGGCCAAGTTGCTCTTGATTCCAATATTGCCAAGAAGATTGTTGAGATTCATCCCGTTTGAAATTTAATATTTATTTTCATCTCCCGTTTTTTTTAACGGAATTCATTTTTTGTTATTTTCTTATTCTACTTCTTTTAATTTTTCAAATATTTCTTTTTCTTCACGGCTCAAATTTGCAGGCGTCGTCACTTGTATCTTAACATATTGGTCGCCGTGTCCAAAACGCGAAAGATGTTTCACACCATGGCCTTTGAGACGAAAAACTTCCCCCGATTGTGTTCCGGCAGGAATTTTCAGTTTCACCGCGCCGCCAATCGTGTCGACTGCGATTTTGTCGCCGAGCGCCGCTTGAGAAAAACTTATTTTCATTTCGCTGTGAACATCATCATCTTTCCTTTCAAATCTTTTATCATGCGCGACGTGGACGTTCACATAGAGATCCCCCGCTTCGCCGCCTTTTTCACCCGCCTCACCCATATTTTCCAGCCGAATCGTCTGTCCGTTTTTGATGCCGGCCGGAATTTTGATTTTTATTTTCTCATATTCACGCACTCGCCCGTCCCCGCCACACTTTTTGCACTTCTTCTCAGGAATTTTTCCTTCTCCCCGGCAATCCGGGCAAACACTCGTTTGCTGAAAAGTGCCGAGAATCGTCCGCCGCGCGGTTGTGATCTGTCCTTCTCCTTTACAGGTCGAACACTCCACTTTTTTCGATCCGGGTTCCACGCCGTCTCCGCTGCATCGTGTGCATTTTACTCTTTTATATAGCTCGATTTCTTTTTCAACCCCTTCAGCCATTTCCTGAAAAGTGATTTCAGCATCAACTTGAATATCCTCACCTCGCGCCGCCCGCGCCCTTCTTCCTCCGCCGCCAAAACCGGCCTGCTCAAAAATATCACCGAATATGTCGGAAAATCCGCCCTGACTCCCTCTCCCGCCACCAAAATTGAAATCAAACCCTTCTGCATACGAAGAAAAATCGCGAAAACCGTCGAAACCGGAAAAACCGCCCCCTTGCTGCTGAGCTTGCTCGAAAGTCTGGCCATATTGGTCATATTGACTGCGCTTTTCCTTGTCCGACAAAACCTGGTAGGCTTCATTCACTTCTTTGAATTTCGCCTCGTCCCCGCCGGTTTTGTCCGGGTGATGCTGATGAGCCAATTTGCGATAGGCTTTTTTGATTTCCTCATCGGACGCCTCTTTGCCAACGCCGAGAGTATTGTAATAATCTTTGGACATAAAAAATGCGTATCATGTATCAAGTAGAAAGTATTATGTATCTGGAATTTCCGAATACTTTATACCTTATACATAATACGTGATACATTAAACGCTATATTCAATCACTGCCGCTTCTTTTTGCACGCGATTCACTTGAACAATGCCGTAAATTCGAAGCAATTTGATGATCCCGAGAATAAGCAACCCCAAAAATATATCCACCAATGTCCCAAGCACCCGTGCCGTCAAAAATATTCCGATGGCGAGAATGACAGGAACATAAAATTTGTCCGTCCCTGAATACTCAAAAAATCCTCTTTCCGTTTTGTCGATATACGCCATCAGCACGTTTTTCATCGGCTGCTCGCCGACCACATCCACTCCGAGCTGTTTCGACAGATCCTTTTTCGACTTCGCCAGCATTTCTTCCTTCATTTTGCTGGCTGCTGCATCGCCGATAAGTCTGGTCGTTTCCGTCGCTCCTCCAGGAATGGCGTTGTTCACTGTTGCCATATTCTCGTCAATTCCGGGATCGACGAAATTTTTTGAAAGAAATTCGTCGACTGTCACGCCATTTGAAATATCATCGATCAAACTTTTTTTGTCCTCCGAAAGAACAAACCCCGCTCCTTTGAGCCCCCAGTCCATCTCCATTTCAAGGGTTTTTGCTTCAATAAACGTTGGAGTGGGAGCCGCCGCCTTGTCCGTGATCGAGAAATAGTAGGCCACGGCTATGAGCACGCAAACGGCCGTCACGAAATATTTCAGGGTATGACTGACCAGCTGATAGAAATTTATCGTTATTCCTCGCGAGATCTCTTTTTTCGCCTGGATCTCCGTGAAGATAAAGAGCAGCATAGCAAGAAGCAGTCCTAAGAGGGAAAAACTGAAGCCGAGAAAAAATGGATACCCGATCGCCCCAGCCAGAAAACTCAAGTGGATATACATTTTTTTTCTCACGAATATCGCTGTGAGAGTGAACGCAATTCCCCACACACTGAAAGCCAAGACAGGATAGAGCCAGATATGGCGCATTGTTCCCGAAATGGAGCCCGCCAAAACCCACCAGCTGATCCAAGCTGCAACCGCATTCAAAACCAAAACGGAATAAGCAAAATTTTTGTTTTTCATTTTTTTCAATTTAATCCCAACACTATCCATTTTAGCGCATTTGAGACTTTTTTGAAATCCTTATATTTTTTTCTCCCAAAAACAATTTCGTATCCAGTTTTGAAAAAACGTTCATTGTGTTTTGCCAACTTATGAATTGGCCAGGAATAGGCTCTGAATATTTTTGCCGCATCATACGCGCCTTCGAGCTCAGGCATGATTTTTTCATTGATTGCACTCTCGTATTCTTTCAAATATTCAATATTTTCATCATTTAGAGATTTTTTTATTATCGGCGCTGAAATCTTGGCGCTCTCTATAGCATAATAAATCCCTTCTCCCGTCCAGTAATCCACCAGCCCAGCCGCTTCTCCTATCAACATGATTCTGCCTTTCAGGATGGGTACTTTTTTGTTGATTCTGCACTTCAGAGGATGACCCATCAATTTTATATCATTTCTCTTTATCTTATTGAAATCAAGCCACTGATATAAATATTTTTCCAGCCGCTGACCAATTCTTGCTGGACCTCCGACACCGATATTCAATGAATCCTTTTGAGGAAATATCCATGCATATCCGCCAGGAACTGTTCCCCAATCAATTTTCACTTTCCCTTCATAATTTTTCAAAGAATCTGCCAGAACCTCACATTTAAGCGCGACTAGCCAAGAAAAAGAAGCATCTTTTTCCGAGAGAATACTTTTGCTTGAGATTCCAAGCGCTCCGTCCGCTCCAATCAATATTTTCCCTTGATATTTCTGTCCGTTTTCAGCCGTTGCAATGACGCAGTCTCTTTTGTCTTCTATTTTTGCAATCCGAGCATCCTGAATCAATTCAGCGCCGCTTTCTTTTGCTTTTTCGACCAAAAAATTGTCGAATTCCATTCTCTTCACGGTCTTCACGAACGGTTCTGAGATCGACCCTGAAATTTCATCCCTAAATTTTCTTGTAAATGCTATACTGGTGATTTCACTTTCAATCAAATGGGAAATATCAAATGAAAGCACACTGTCCACCTTCGCCGTCAATCCGCCGCCACATGGCTTGTCGCGAGGGAAAAAATCCTTTTCCAAAATCAAAACTTTTTTTCCGTATTCCGCCAATTCATATGCCAGCGTTGAACCGGCCGGTCCAGCGCCGACTATTATCGCATCATATTCATTCACTGTTTTTACAAGCGGGGGATCTCTCCCCCGCCCAAATCAAATTTTATAATTCCTAGCGAGTCCGCAAAAGAAAGTTTACTTTTTTTGGAACGAGCGACAGAATTTCAAGCGCCATAGCAACAACGCTTATTTCTTCTCTTCCCCTTTCTTTTCGCTTTCTTTTTCGTCCACAACTTCGCCTTCTTTCACGTCATCGTCTTTTTTGCTATCATCTTTCTTTTCATTGGCTTTATCGCCCTCTTTCGCTTTGTCTGCCGCTTGCGCAGCAGCATAGAGCTCCTGTCCAATCTTTTGCGCTTCCTGCGAAAGTTCTTCGGTCGCTTTTTTGATCGCTTCAATATCATCCCCGTCTTTCACTTTTTTCAAAGCTTCGATCTTTTCTTCGACCGGTTTCTTTTTTTCCGAAGCAATCTTTTCACCCGATTCGCGAAGAGCTTTTTCGGTTGTATACACAAGAGTGTCAGCGAGATTGCGCGCCTCGACCGCTTCTTTCTTCTTTTTGTCCTCTTCAGCGTGTGCTTCCGCGTCTTTGGCCATTTTTTCCACTTCTTCTTTGGAGAGACCAGTCGAGGCTTCGATGCGGATTGATTGTTCCTTTCCAGTCGCTTTGTCCTTGGCTTTCACGCTCAATATGCCGTTGGCGTCGATGTCAAACGAAACTTCAATCTGCGGTACTCCCCGCGGAGAAGGCGGAATGCCGTCGAGCATGAATCGCCCCAAAGTTTTGTTGTCGGCTGCCATTTCCCGTTCGCCCTGAAGCACGTGAATTTCAACGCTGGGCTGATTGTCAGCCGCGGTCGAGAATACTTGCGACTTTGAGGTCGGGACGGTCGTGTTACGGTTGATGAGCGGCGTGCGCACAGCTCCCATAGTCTCAATTCCGAGCGTCAGCGGCGTCACGTCAAGAAGCAGAACGTCTTTCACATCGCCCGTCAGCACTCCTCCCTGAATCGCCGCTCCGAGCGCCACAACCTCGTCCGGATTTACCGTCGCGTTCGGTTTTTTTCCAAAAAATTTCTCAACTGTCGCCAAAACCAGCGGCATTCTTGTCATTCCCCCAACCATCACCACTTCATTGATATCTCCGACGGACAATTTCGCATCCGAAAGAGCTTTTTTACACGGCTCGAGCGTCTTTTCCACCAATTCTCCGACCAATTCTTCCATTTTGGCCCGCGTCAGTTTCATGACTAGGTGCTTCGGTCCGTCAGCTCCTGAAGTGATGAAGGGCTGGTTGATTTCCGTTTCCACTGCTGTCGAGAGCTCAATTTTGGCCTTTTCTGCCGCTTCTTTGATGCGCTGCAAAGCCAAACTGTCTTTCGAAAGGTCAACTCCCTGGTCTTTTTTGAATTCGTCAATAATCCAGTTGATTAGCGTTTGGTCGAAATCATCGCCTCCCAGATGAGTGTCTCCGTTCGTTGATTTCACTTCCACCGTATCATCGCCAACCTCAAGTATGGAAATATCAAAAGTTCCTCCTCCGAGGTCATAGACAGCGATTTTTTCATTCTTTTTTTTGTCGAAGCCATAGGCAAGCGCTGCCGCCGTCGGTTCATTGATAATGCGTTTCACGGTGAGACCGGCGATTTCTCCCGCTTCGATTGTCGCTTTTCTCTGTGAGTCATCGAAATAGGCAGGAACTGTGATCACTGCCTCCGTGATTGTTTCTCCAAGCTTGGCTTCCGCGTCAGCCTTGAGTTTGCCAAGAATCATCGCTGAAATTTCCTGCGGAGTATATTCTTTTGCCTGCCCCGTACTTGATGCGGGGTCGCCCATTTTCACCTTCACTCCACCATTAGCTTTCACTATTTTGAACGGCATAAGCTTGAGATCGCGCTGAACTTCAGCGTCTTCAAAGCGGCGTCCAATAAGGCGCTTGACCGAGAAAACCGTGTTTTCCGGATTGGTGACGCCCTGGCGCTTGGCCAAAAGGCCAACTAATCTTTCACCTGATTTTGAGATCGCAACCATTGAAGGAGTTGTTCGCGCCCCTTCTTTGTTTTCCACAATTTTTGGCGATCCGGCCTCCACCACCGCCATGGCGGAATTGGTTGTTCCCAGATCGATTCCTAGTATCTTTGCCATATGTTTGATTTAATTACTTATTTAATTACGTAATTAATTACTTACTTGATAAATTTTTATTCTACTTCTACTTTTGCCGCTCTTAATATTCTTCCATTGAGCTTATATCCTTTTTGAATAACTTTCGCCACTTTTTGTTTTTCTCCGTCCCCACCGACCGCTTCGTGAATTTCCGGATTGAATTTATCACCCTCTTTTACCGCAATTTCTTCAATATCATTGTTTTTCAAAATATCCTCGAGCTGCTTTTTTATGTATACAATTCCTTCCACCCATTTGTTTTCCTTGCTCTTCTCCGGCACGTGCGCGAGGGAGGCTTCGAAGTTGTCCACAACCGGCAAAATCTGTTCAATCACATCCATTTTGGCATATTTACGAAATTCTTCCTGATGCCGCGCTTGATCTTTCTTGAAATTCTCAAAATCGGCTTGGCAACGCTTCCAGGAATCGAGAGCGCTTTCTTTTTCAAGATATTCTACAGCTTTTTTTATGGATTCTGAAACCCAATCTCTATATTCCTTCTTGTCGTTCACGATTTCATCCACAGATACCCACCTAAATTCGCTGTGTTCATCACTTATCCGCAAATCACCGCCAAAATATTTAATGAGATACATCAGAAATATTTTTTTACCCGAGACCGTGTCGAATTCAACTGTACTTACAATATCTTTAATTTCGATATCTATTTTGCCCGCCTCTTCAAAAACTTCACGCTTTAGCGAATCAATCAACAATTCATTTTCTTCCAAAGTACCACCAACAAATTCCCAAGGTCCCATATTTTTATAATACCAACCTTCTTTATCTCGAACCTTGGCAATCAGAAACCTATCTTGTTTTTCATTGTATAGGACTGCTTTTTGACCCAACTTTATTTTATATCGTTCCTTTTTTTCTTCGTTTCGCATATTTTTTTCAGTCATACACATTTTTTGTCATCCCGAGCGCAGCGCAGCGGAGTCGAGGGATCTGCGTCCGTACACAATTGCTATCCATTTGCACTTGCACGCGGATTTCTCCACTCGTTTCACTCGGTCGAAATGACAATATAAAATTCTTTATACTCTATACAAAATACACTATACAAAATACCGCCACCGCGCCTCCCAACAGTTTCTTCATATACTCAATCAGCGACTTGTTTTTGGCATATTTCATCCTTTTTGGGCCGATGAGGGCCAGAATTCCTTTTTCTCCTGATTTGGTTTTGTACGGCGTCACCATCATTGAGCAGTTGGAAATTTCCTTGATCGGGTTTTCTTTCCCGATGTATATTTTCACTTCGTTGTCTTTCAATTTTCCGACCAATTGGTCGACCCGCTCGTCGATGAAATCGAGTGTTTCTGCGAGGCGGCACAGATCATCCATTTCCCGAAATTCCGGCTCATCAAGAAGTTCGCTCATCCCGAAGTCGTCAAATTCATCTTTGATCCCGCTGATGGCCAGATTTCCGCTCAAACTGGAGAGTAGCTTGGCTGTCGTACGAGTAAGCCGCGTGTTTTTCGCTTTGAGCTTCAAAAGCTCCGCCTGCATCTTTTTCTGTTCGGCTTTTGAAAGCTGCTTGTCGGGCATGATCTCCGAAACAAAATAGCGGTATCCCGCGTCCGTCGGTATCCTTCCCGCGCTCGTGTGAGGCTGGAACAAAAATCCCACTTCTTCCAGCTCGTTCATTTCCGCGCGGATCGTCGCTGAACTCAAATCAATGCCATATTTTTTGGCAATATGTTGCGACCCGACCGGAATCGCGTTTTCAGTATATTCTTTCACCACGACGGAAAGCAATTTTTTCTGGCGATCTGTGAGCATATGATCATTATATCGCTCCGATTGGCACTCGTCAAGCGTGAGTGCCAATTTCTATTTTATACTACTTAAAAACGCTGTCAAGAATTTCAATGCGCTGCTTGCCCCGCTTTTCGCGAAAGGCGGGGTCAAATATTTCAAAAGAAAAAAGGCAGGGGGTGGGCTTCCCTGCCTTGAAAATCAGGCGGAAATGTATTTCCGCTATTAGCCCCGTAGGACTCAAAGGTACTTATTGTGGCGGTGGCCTCATCTGGCCTAAGTCGCCTGCTGGCATGAAGGGATAGCCTTCCCTAATCCAAAGCTTTACTTATCAAATCCCTCCTCTTTGAAAAGCCAATGTTTTGTGTAACGTGCACCCGCGCAAATTCAGCAGGTGCGCCATTGCCGAGCCGAATCCTCGGTTATTGGTGTCAAGCTAATTATAGCAAAATCCATATTTTTTGCAATAGAAAGCCCTATTTCACCGGATCGTTTCCGCCTTTCGCCCACGGGTGGCAACGGACAATTCTTTTGAGCCCCATCCAGCCGCCCCGAAATATGCCATACTTTTCAATCGCTTGAAAAGTATATTCGCTGCAAGTTGGATGATACCGGCAAATCCGCTCGGAGTAGAGATATGATAAAAATCCGGTGTCGAGCGACAAATACTTCTGGTATAAACGGATACTTTTCAAGATTATTGGCTTCATGGTATAATATTAGCATCATGAGACAAATAAAAACAAACAAAATAACCTGGATCGATTTTTCCGAACCGGACGCGGACGAGCTTCTCGAGCTCAAGCGAAAATTCAAACTTCATCCGCTCGCGCTTGAGGAATTCTCAATGCCATCCGCCCGGCCAAAAGCCAGTCTCTATGGCCATTGCCTCTATCTCACCATCCACGTCCCTCTTTTCGACAAAGAAAATCGCCGAACATACCCCAGCGAGCTCGACATTGTGATGACGGACGAATATCTGGTCACCGGCCACGACCAGGACATTTTTCAGCTCCGGGATTTTTTCCAGAGATTGCAGCGAAGCAAAAAATTGCAACAGCAATATTTGAGCCAATCCCCCGGCCACTTGCTTTATTATGTTCTTGAAAATCTTCTCGAATCCTGCTTCCCCAAAATTGACCACATCAACAAAAATCTCGACAAAGTTGAGGAAGAAATTTTCCGGGGCAATGAAAAAGAGATGGTTCACGAAATTTCCTATGTCAAACGCGATATTTTGAACTTTCGTCGCACGCTCAAGCCCCAAAAATCAGTTTTGGAATCTTTGGCTCGCGACAACTATCCCATGATTGACGCTGATCTCCGGTCATACTATCAAGACCTCGTCGGCACAAACATTCGCGTCTGGTCGTCCCTTGAAAACGCCAAAGAAACGATTGAATCGCTTGAAAGCACCAACGACGCCCTGCTTTCCAACAAGTTGAACCACACCATGAAAGTTTTGACGGTATTTTCGGCCATTTTTCTTCCAATGACCGTCATTTCCAACATTCTCGCCATGAGCGCCGCCATCCCATTTGGCAATCATCCTTTTGGTTTTTGGATCTGGATCGGCATTATGCTTTTCGTTTCCGTCATCACCATTGGAATTTTCGAGTGGAAGAAGTGGATTTGACCTTTTGACAAGATACATTTAGTATACAATCACTTTACAATTCCAAAAGCTTTATCCCGTTGAATTCCCTAAGCGACTATTCAACTGGGACAGGACGAAGAAGCGTGCGCTTCGTTTCTCCCGATTTATCGGGAAGGTTTGAGAAAGAACGGCAATAGCCAAGTAAAATCTCACGGGTAAGCCCGTAACAGCTGCATCGAGGGTATATTCTTATACCAAATCGAGGTGGAACCACGGGAACAGCTTCTCGTCCTTGAGTGAATATTTTTGAAATATTTGCGAATAGGATGGGAAGTTTTTTGTTTTTATTTTACAATATGTCATCCCGAGCGAAGTCGAGGGATCTATATACAATGCGTACGCGTGTAGATTCCTCCACTCGCTTCGCTCGGTCGGAATGACAAAATAATATGATTGCGCAAAACATACTTTCATTGATCGGCAACACGCCGATTGTGCGGATCAATAAATTGAATCCGAGCAAGAGCGTCAATATTTTTGCAAAACTCGAAGGAAGCAACCCGGGCGGAAGTATCAAAGACCGCATCGCTCTCAAAATGCTCAAAGCCGCTGAAAAAGCGGGAAAATTGACGAAAGAAAAAACAATCATCGAAGCGACGTCCGGAAATACCGGCATTGCCATCGCCATGATCGCCGCCGTGAAAGGATACCAGGTGGAAATTGTGATGAGTGACGCTGTTTCGGTCGAGCGGCGCAAAATGATCGCCGCCTTTGGCGCGAAAATAACATTGACGGACGGAAAACTGGGCACGGACGGTGCAATCGAGAAAGTCCGCGAGCTTGTCGCCGAGTTTCCCGAAAAATATTATCACACCGACCAGTTTTCAAACGACAACAATATTTTGGCGCATTATGAAACAACTGCTGCTGAAATCTGGCAGCAAATGGAGGGAAATATTGACTATTTCATCGCCGCCATTGGCACTTCGGGAACCTTGATGGGCGTTTCAAAATATCTTAAACAAAAAAATCCGGCCATCAAAGTTGTCAGCGCCGAACCAGTGAAAGGCCATTATATCCAAGGTCTCAAGAATATGGAAGAAGCGATAATTCCCGCCATCTATGATCGTACTAAGCTCGATGACATCATCATGGTCGAAACCGAAGACGCGTATGATTTGGCTCGCCAGCTCGCCCGCAATGAAGGAATTTTTTGCGGAATGTCCTCCGGCGCAGCGATGTACGCTTCGCTGGAAGTCGCTAAAAAAGCAAAATTTGGCAATATTATAACTATTTTTCCAGACAGAGGGGAAAAATACCTAAGCACCTCGCTTTTTGATGAAAAATAATCTACTATTAAGATGGATAAATCAAGCCCAATACATTTTGACATTTAATCATTTGGATTTGATTTGAAATTTTGATTTTGAAATTAAAAAGCTATGCTAAAACTCTACAACACCCTCACAAAATCAAAAGAAGAATTCAAGCCTCTTTATAAGGGTAAAGTTTCGCTGTATTCCTGTGGGCCGACCGTGTATGATTTCGCGCACATTGGAAATTTGCGGGCATATACATTTGCAGATATTTTGCGAAGATATTTGGAATATTCGGGATATGAAGTGAGACAGATCAAAAACATCACGGATGTTGGACACCTGACAGCCGATGATATCGCGCAAGCTGACACCGGCGAGGACAAAATGGTCAAAGCCGTCCGGCGGGAAAAGAAAAGCCCGGAAGAAATCTCTAGATTCTACGAAGAAGCATTTCGACGCGATGAAGAAAAAATGAATATTTTGCCCGCCCACTATTTCCCCCGCGCGACCGCTCACATTCCCCAAATGATCAAAATGATCGAAACGCTGATTGAGAAAGGCTATGCCTATGAAAAAAACGGCAATGTTTTTTATGACGTCACGAGTTTCAAGGATTATGGAAAACTTTCCGGAAATACACTCGACAATTTGAAGGTCGGCGCACGCCTTGAAGAACATCCGGACAAAAAACATCCTTGGGATTTTGCCTTGTGGCTCAAAGCGCCAGAAGATCACATTTTGAAATACAATTCTCCTTGGTCGGTTGGATATCCGGGCTGGCACATCGAATGCTCCGCGATGAGCATTGAATATCTGGGCGACACGCTCGACATCCACACGGGCGGCGAAGACCATATTTTTCCCCATCACGAAGCCGAAATCGCCCAGTCCGAAGGCGCAACAGGCAAAAAATTCTCAAATTTTTGGCTTCACAACCGCTTTCTTTTGGTCGAAGGAGAAAAAATGTCCAAATCGAAAGGCAATTTCTATGTTTTGAAAGATATCATCGACAAAGGTTTTGACCCGATGCATTTGCGTCTCTTTTACCTTTCTTCACACTATCGAAAGCAAGCTGATTTCTCCTGGCCGGCGCTTGAGCAAGCCAAAGCCAATTTCGAACGCATTTCCGAATGGATTGGGAAATTGAAAGATCTGACAAGAGCCCGGCTCTTGTCGACAAAAAATACTTCTAGCAAGTCTGACAAGAGCCGGGCTCTTGTCGCTATGTCTAACTTTCAATCCGCAATGAACGACGATCTCAACACTCCCCTCGCCCTCGCTCATTTATACGAAGTTATAACTGAAACAAATAAAGAATTCAAGGATATATCTACCCAAGAAGCCGGAAAAATATTAAACGCCTTTGAAAAAATGGACAAAGTTTTCGGACTAAAGTTCCCTGAAAGAAAAAATGTAACCATAACTGTCGACGGGATAGTAATATCAGATGAAGATATAAAAGCTAAATTTCTCGCAGATAAAAGACTAGAAGCTCGCAAAAACAAAGATTTCAAAAAATCGGACAAACTGAGAAGTGAAATCGAAAAAATGGGATTTGAAATCAAAGATTTAGATGAGGGTTATAAAATAAAAAAGAAATAGCGCCCCTCCTTGTCATCCCGGGCTTGACCCGGGATCCAGGGTAAAAAGAGAAAAATGTACAATAAATCCTATTGCGTTTATATCTTGGCCAGTGGAAGGAATGGCACTCTGTACACGGGAGTGACGAATAATCTATTGAGAAGAGTTTGGCAGCATAAAAACGGTGAATTCGATGGATTTACCAAAAAATATAAAGTCCATATGCTGGTTTATTATGAATCAACGGAAAATATTGCAAGCGCAATAGAACAGGAAAAAAGGATCAAAAAATGGAAAAGGCAGTGGAAATTGGAATTGATTGAAAAATTCAATCCGCAATGGAAAGATTTGTTTCTTGAAATGACCGGTGAAGATAAATGAAATTTAGGTTATTTTAACCCTGGATCCCTGCTTTCGCAGGGATGACAGTGTTTATATAAGTCTTGAATAAAAGAACAGCCCCGGACTTCGCATTTCACGAAATCCAGGGCTTGATAAAGGGATGGTTGAGGGGATCGCAATTATGCCCCAAGACCGCACAAAAATAATATGAGACCCACGAGCATTAGCCCAATAAACCATGCCTTCTGCTTGGCAGTCGGTTCTTTGTAGTCTTTTCGGACGCTAGCATTAAGCCTTTCCTCGAAACTCCTAAAACCGGCGACCCTTCCATAGATAACCCCACCAACCATTATTACTGCTCCAAGACAACTAATAACAGCGTTCATGATAATCTTCCCTCCCTTGTGGATAATCTGTTCTTAAAGACCCTTTATCGTAAAAGATTAGGGTCTTTTTGTCAAGTGTCTAAATATCAATTTCTCTGATATAATACCCTAGCTATGGCGACAAAGAAAACCGAACTTGCCTCATCGACGGGCAAACGAAAACCGACAAAATTCAATCTGGGCGAGGCGCGGATACCGCCGCAAAACATCGAGGCGGAAATGTCCGTCTTGGGATCCCTCATGCTCGACAAAGATGCGATAATCAAAATCGCCGATTTGGTGCAGCCGGACAATTTTTACAAAGACGCGAACCGACTTGTCTATGAAACGATGCTTGAGCTATACGAAGACCGCGAACCGATTGATGTCCTTTCTCTTTCCAATAAACTCGAGGAAAAAAAACAGCTTGAAAAGATCGGCGGAGCCAGCTATCTCACTGAACTTGTGAATGCCGTCCCGACCGCGTCAAATGTCGTCCACTATGCAAAAGTCGTCCAGAAAAAATCGCTGCTGCGAAAATTGATCACCGCTGCGTCCGATATTGTCGAACTTGGATATGAAGAGGCCGAGGATGTGGAAAAGGTTCTCGACGAAGCCGAGCAAAAATTGTTCCAAGTTTCGCAAAAATACGTGAAGGCTGACTTTGTCCCCATCAAGACCTACCTTGAATCCGCTTTCAACCGCATCGATGAACTCCACAAAGGCGACAAAGATTTGCGCGGAGTCCCTTCTGGATTTCCAGATCTCGACAATATTCTGGCCGGCTTTCAAAAATCAGACCTCGTGATTCTGGCTGCCCGCCCTTCGATCGGAAAAACAGCCCTGGCGCTCGACATTGCCCGCAATGTGGCGGTAAAGAAAAAAATTCCGGTGGGAATATTTTCTCTTGAAATGTCGTCCGACCAGCTCGTTGACCGCATGCTTTCTGCCGAAGGCCGCGTGGATGCTTGGCGGATCAGAACAGGCCAACTCATAAGCAACGACAAGGAAGATGATTTCGCCAAGATCGGCGAGGCAATGGGCGTTCTTTCTGAAGCGCCGATTTTCATCGATGACACTGCCAGCGCCAATGTGATGGAAATGCGGACTCTCGCCAGACGTCTTCAAGCCGAGCACAATCTTGGAATGATTATCATCGACTATCTCCAATTGATGCAGGGCCGTTCAACAGACAACCGCGTCCAGGAAGTTTCCGAAATTTCGCGATCCTTGAAACAGCTGGCTCGCGAACTCAACATTCCCGTCATTGCCCTCTCTCAGCTCAACCGATCCGTGGAATCACGCAGCCCCCAAGTTCCCAAGCTTTCCGACCTTCGCGAATCAGGTTCCATCGAACAGGACGCCGATGTTGTGATGTTCCTCTATCGCGAAGACCGCGAAAAACCGGACACGCCGAACAAAAATGTTATCCAGGTAATTGTTTCAAAACACAGAAACGGACCCCTCGGAACAGCGAACTTATACTTCAATGATAAGATAACCAGCTTCTCCTCACTTGAGAAAAAGCACGGAGAAAGTTAATTATAGAATTTTGAATTTTGTTTCCCAAATCTTTCCAAAAACTCATCGACCATTTCGCATCATTGCCTTCCGTCGGACCCAAAATGGCCGAGCGGCTGGTTTTGCATTTGTTTAAACAAAACCAAGAAAAGCTTGATGATTTTTCCGAGACTCTCAAAGATTTAAAAGCAAAGATCAGTTTTTGCACGCAATGTTTCAATATTTCCGAAAATGGCTTGTGCGCCATCTGCCAGGATAAAAAAAGAGACACCTCCATCATTTGCGTGGTTGAGGATTCTCTGGACGTGATTTCCATTGAAAAAACAAGACAAATGCGGGGGTTATACCACGTTTTGGGCGGAACAATCAACGCTCCGGTGGACAAGAACAATCAGTTGAAGATACGAGAGCTACTTGCAAGGTTGAAAAAAGAAAAAATTGCCGAAGTGATCATCGCCACCAATCCGACAACTGAAGGTGAAGCAACGGCGTTATATCTGGCAAGACTCATCAAATCTTTAAGCATAAAAACCACGAGGCTAGCTCGTGGACTTCCCACAGGTGGAGACATTGAATATGCGGACGAAGTGACCCTTCGAGGCGCGATCGAGGGAAGAAAAGAGATGTAAAAAAACAGGCCGCTGATGCCTGTTTTTTAAAATATCTATATTTTTACTATTTCCACTTCCGTTTGCAACTGCTTGTGGCCAAATTTTACTTTATATCTTTTTTTAGCCTTGTGTTTCACGCCGGTCACTTTTTTGGCTTTCATTTGTCTCAATATCTTTCCTTCGATTTTCACGTCCTTCAAAAAAGGCGTGCCGACTTTCACCTCTTTTTCATTTCCCAAAAACAAAACCTCGCCAAATTCAATTTTGTCTCCAGCTTCTCCTTCAATTTTTTCAATCTTAATCTTGTCTCCTTTTTTGACGAGATATTGCTTCCCGCCGGTTTTTATCACTGCAAGCATAATTGGATTCTAGGAAATTACTAATAGATTCTACCAAATTCACAATAAATGTCAAGATAATTGGAAATTATTGCAAAGCTGCTTTCAGCACCATATCCTTTCCACCTCGGATCAATTTCAAACTGACTGTGTCCCCTGGATGATATTTCGAAATCAAATAGGCCAAATTTTGGTCCGGACTTACTTCTTCCTCATTGATACTCAAAATAATGTCTCCAACCTCGATTCCTGCCTTGTCTGCCGAACTACCAACAATGACCGCCAAACCCTGTTGTCCACCGGGAGTGAACACAAGCGCCCCTTTTTCAAATCCGTTTCCTGCCAAATATGCTGTCTCTCTGGAAAGCGCGATATAATAAACTCCAAGATTCGCTCTTTTAATCGATCCTTCACGCAAATATTGATCAATCACATATCGCAGATGATTGACCGGGACGATAAAAAATTTTGACCCGTTGTTTTCTTTTCTCGCTCCCAAGAGCCCGATTACGTTCCCATTGTAGTCCACAGCCGCGCCGCCCTTCATATTGTCGCTCCACTCGCTCCCTGCTGCACTTGGATCAATGAAAAGCACCCCTTGCAACTTTTCCGATGTGGCAAGACTTCCCCCAATCGAAAAAGATTTTGCCCATTCACTTGTGATCCCAAGTCCAAGCGAAATTTCCGCATTGAAGCCGCTCCGTCCAATAACCGCCGTTTTCATTCCCACTTTTATGTCTTCAGGAGCAATGAATTCCGCTACGGGAAAATTTTCAGCTCCATCAATCTTCAGAAGAACCAGGTTGGAAAAAGAGTCAATTAAAACGACTTTTGCGTCAAAAGATTTTCCTTCTTGGGTAAAAATTTTGAAAGCCGCGTCTTTCGCACCAAAAAATTTTCCTCCATCATAGCTTGCGACCAAGCCATCCGCCGAAACAACAATTCCGCTCAAGAACTGTTCCGCTTGGTCTTGACTTGTTTTCCCAGACATGACGATTTCAACCACGCTGGAAGACGACTTGCTGATATATCCGGAAACATCTTGATTTTCACTTACCGTCACCTGCTCGGTTTTGTTGATCACCATCACATCTTCCATTCCTTTTTTGAAAAATTTGTATTTCGAAAAAATACTGTTGGTCGCCATCCACGGAAAAAAATACTTATCAACCAGCATGGAACTGATCCCAGAAACAATGAATATCAGGACAACAAAAAAAACAAGTTTTGCTGTTTTCGATTTATGGTTTGCCATCTGTTCATATCACCGGATACCATTTTGAGCTCAAAAGAATGAGCGCCATTGATCCGGCCAAAAAAATTATCTTGAAAAATGCGGCTCTCGCAGTCAATTTGTTGATAAAAAAGCTGAGAATGAGCTCCCAGCCAACGAAATAAATTATAAGAGTAATGACTCCTGTTGTCAAATATCCAAACGGCCAAAAATTCTGGATCCACGCGGTTTGAGCGACCAAAAAAACCAAAAATACGCTATAAATAAGCCCTTTTTCCGAATCTATTTGATTGATGGTAAATGAGACAAGTGAAACGAAAAAGGTGACGACCGAAAGCACGACCAGAAGAACCCAGATCGGAAAAGACATACTTGGATTGAGGTACCAGCCAAAAGCAGCTGCATACCAACAAAAAAGCGCGGCAACTGTGGCCACATTATACATAGACTTGGCAGTTTCATCTTTTTCATATTGATGGAGCCGCCAGCCGGCCAGCACGGTGAGATAGAAAGCCAGCGCGGAAAAAACAATAAAAAAGTTCATTTCGAGCGGAGGATCGATGAGCGACAAGAGAAGTACCGACCCAAGGATCAAAACTGCCGGCAAAACCGTGAACTTCCAGCGTTTTGCAATGAGTCTGGCAGCAATCACAAGTACCATTGAAAAAAGAATACCGAACCATCCGGCGTATCCCACAAAATTCACGGAAAGCCAAAGATTGACGGCAAAAAGAATTGACAGAAACAGGATGTTGATACGAAGAAACATGAACTTATTTTATAACAACTTTCTCTCCTTGGGCATCTATTTTCACTTTGCTTCCATCTTTTATTTTTCCCTCGACAATCCGAAGCGCCAACTCATCAAGAACCATATTCTGAATCGCTCTCTTGAGAGGCCGCGCTCCAAAAACCGGATCGAAACCCTTGCGCGCCAAAAGCTCTTTCGCCGCCAGAGTGATATCGAGCCTGATGCTTTTTTCGGAAAGCCTTTTGCGCACCAAATCGAGTTGTAGATCAACAATTCGCTTGATCTGGTCCATGCCGAGAGGATGGAAAATAATGATCTCGTCCACGCGATTCAAAAATTCTGGCTTGAATTTTTCGCGCAAAGATGCAAGAACCCTTTCTTCCATTTCTTCTTCCTTGAGAATGAATTCTTTTCGCTTCTCTTCTTTGAAACCGATTTCTTGCATTTTATAGATTATATCAGATCCAACGTTGGATGTCATCACGATAACGGTATTTTTGAAATTAACCACTCTTCCTTTTGAATCCGTCAGTCTTCCATCATCAAGAATTTGAAGAAGCATATTGAAAACTTCCGGATGGGCTTTTTCGATCTCATCAAAAAGGATAAGGCTATATGGGCGACGGCGCACTTTTTCTGTAAGCTGTCCACCTTCTTCATGGCCGACATATCCCGGAGGAGATCCGATCATTTTGGCAACACTGTGAGACTCCATATATTCGCTCATATCGATCCTGATCATCGCATTCTCATCATTGAACAAAAACTCTGAAAGGGCTTTTGCAAGCTCCGTTTTTCCCACTCCTGTCGGACCCAAGAATATGAATGACCCAATGGGACGGTTTTCTTCCCCGATTCCAGCTCGTGATCTTCGGAGGGCGTTTGCTACTGATTTAATCGCTTCTTTTTGTCCAACGATTCGCTTTTCCAGCTTTTCTTCCGCTTTCGCCAATTTTTCCATTTCGCCTTGAAGCATCTTTGAAACCGGAACACCCGTCCAGCGAGAAACGGCGCGCGCGATATCCTCTTCAGTCACTTCTTCTTTGAGAATCGGATTTTTGCTTTGCATCTGAACTAATTTTCTTTGTTCGCTCCTTATTTTTTTCTCAAATTCCGGAATCTTTCCATATCGTATTTCTGCCACGCGACTCAGTTCTCCCTGTCGCTCAAGCACATCTGATTCCATTCGCAGTCTTTCGATTTCATTTTTGTGATTTCGAATATTTGTGATCAGATCTTTTTCGCTTTTCCACTGCAATTTCAATTTGTTCGCTTTTTCACTGATTTCGGCCAGTTTTTTCTCAATTGTCCTCAGCTTTCCGCTGGCTTCCCTGCTTTTCTTTTCTTTCTTGAGAGCCTCTTTTTCGATTTCTAATCTTCTCTTTTCCCGGTCGAGCTGGTCGATTTCCGCCGGCATACTGTCGATCTCCATCCGCAAAGATGAAGTCGCTTCATCAATGAGATCCACCGCCTTGTCTGGAAGATTTCGGTCAGTGATATATCGGTTCGAGAGTTCGGCTGCGGCAATGATCGCCCCGTCTGTGATCCGAACTCCGTGATGAACTTCGTATTTCTTTTTGAGGCCGCGCAAAATGGCAACTGTATCTTCAACTGACGGCTCACTGACAAAGACCGGCTGAAACCTTCTCTCAAGCGCCGCGTCCCTTTCGATATATCTTTGATATTCCTTAAGCGTGGTTGCCCCGATCGCGCGCAATTTTCCTCTCGCAAGAGCAGGCTTGATCATATTGGACGCATCCATCGATCCTTCGATCGCTCCCGCTCCGACCAGAGTATGCAGCTCATCTATGAACAAAATGTATTTACCGGCTGATTTTTCAATTTCGTTGAGAACCGCTTTGAATCTTTCTTCAAACTCCCCGCGGAATTTCGATCCTGCTAAAAGCAGTCCCAGATCCAAAGACAAAATTTCTTTTCCTTTGAGTGTTTCGGGCACATCTCCGGATATGATCCTTTGCGCCAATCCCTCCACGATCGCCGTTTTCCCCGTTCCCGCTTCGCCGATGAGCACCGGATTGTTTTTTGTCCGGCGAGAAAGAACCTGCATGATCCGACGAATCTCCTCCTCACGCCCGATGACCGGATCAAGCTTTTCTTCAGCCGCATCTTTCGTGATGTTGATCGTATATTTCTCGAGAATCTGATATTTCGCTTCAGGTGAAGGACTATCCACTTTTTGATTTCCCCGAACATCTTTCATGATCTTGGTCACTTTTTCAATATTAACGCCTTTTTCTTCCAATATTTTCTTCGCGCGGCTCTGGATCTTGAGAAGTGCCAAAAAAATATGTTCCGTCGAAACATATTCGTCACCCATCACCTGGGCTTCATTGAAAGCTTCCTGAAGAACAGATGCCATTTCCGGAGAAAGGTAGAATTGAGGCGTACCCGTAACTTTGGGAATTTTCTCGATCTCCTTGTTGACTTTTTGCCTCAATTCTTCACGATCAACCTCGAGCTTATCGATTATTTTGGGCACAACGCTGTCCTGTTGCCCCAAAAGAATATAGAGAAGATGCAAAACATCAACGACGTTTTGCTGCTGGGACTGTGAAATTTGCTGAGCGCCCTGAAGCGCCTCCTGCGATTTTATAGTGAGTTTGTTGAGATCCATATCTATTGTTTTTATTAGTTAGCACTCTCGTCTTCCGAGTGCTAGTTTATTATAGCTTTTCAGCACGGTCTGTCAAGACTTACTACGCAAAACTGCCCGTTTCTATTTTATATCTTATATCTGATATTGCAAACAAAAAAGCCCTCTTCGCAAAGAGAACTCAAATTATCAAGCTTCCTATGAATTCGGGTGAATCATGTGCCTGCTGACCAATGGAACGAAAATGAATCCCGGATATTCTTCCTCATGAAAAATTTTATCAGACTTTTTTTCGAACATCCAGATGCTGTCTTTGATCGGAATAACCAGTCTTCCCCCGACCGCCAATTGTTTCTTGAGATCTTTCGGAAGTTCTTTGGCTGATGCGGAAACAAGAATACGCTGATAGGGCGCTTCGTTGACATACCCCTTTGAACCATCCGCGCAAATTATTTTCGCTCGTCCGCCTTCGATCAAATGATATTTACTGATATTGTTCATTCCAAATTCACAAAGATCTTTGTTTCTTTCAATGCCAACCACTTTTCCTTTCTCTCCGACAATATGCGAGAGAAGCGCCGTCGTCCAGCCTGATCCCGCACCAACATCCAAAACCCTGTCCCCTGGATGAGGCGCCAATTTTTCCAACATAAAAGCCACCGTCAGTGGCTGAGAAATTGTCTGACCATGACCGATCGGGAGAGGAACATTCGCCTCTGACGCACTCGCCAAATCATCTGGAACAAAATCCGCTCGCCTGATTTTGGAAAAAGCCTCGATTATACGATCGGTTTTGAGATAACCTTCATAGACAAGATCACGAATCAGACTATTCATGCTTATTCCCCCATTATTTGAAGAATCACATCCCTCTTTCTTGCTCCGTCCATTTCCACAAAGAAAATATTCTGGTGTTCGCCAAGAAGTATTTTGCCATCCTCAACAGGAATCGTTTCACTCGCGCCAAGCAAAAAATCCTTGCAGTGGCTGTGTCCGTTCGACCGGCCGTCAGAACGAACCGCCCTCTTAAGCTCGAACAGGTCGTGAGAATATCGCTCGTCGATCGGAACCAATTTATAGAGCAGGCGCTGAAAATCTTGAAGCAAAAGTGGCTCATTCTCATTGATAGCGATGCTCGCTGTCGAATGAGGAGAGAATATGAGTACTTGTCCGTTTTTCACTCCTGACGCCATAACAAATTCTTCAACATCTTGCGTGATATCGATGAATTCGATCTGACTTTTTGATTCTTTCTCAATAATTTTTTTTTGTATTTTCATAATTTTGTATTTAGTTTCTAGTGTCTGGTATCTGGTATAGAAATACCGAATACAAAACACTACCTACAAAATACACAACTCACTGCCTTAACGATCCTCTTGTCCAAAACCTCTGGGACTATTTTATCACTTTTTGGATTTTTCACCAAACCGGCGATTGCCAAAGCGATTTTTATTTTCAGCTTATCGGTAATCAAGCGCGTCCTTGAATCCAAAACACCCCGAAACAATCCCGGAAAGACGAGCGCGTTGTTGATTTGATTGGGAAAATCAGACCGGCCGGTCGCGACCACCATCACTCCTCCTTTTTTTGCTTCTTTATAGGATATTTCCGGTTCGGGATTGCTCATAGCAAAAACAATCGCCCCTTCATTCATTGCAGCGACATCTTTTGATTTCAGCAAATTCGGCGCTGAAACTCCAATAAAAACGTCTGCTCCGATTAAAGCGAGCGCCAGGCTCCCCTTGAAATTTTTCAAATTTGTTTTTTTGGCAAGTTCATCCTTGGCGCCGTTTTTGTTGTACGTGCATATTTTGCAAATTGGACTACGACTGTCGAAAACAATAATATTTTTCGCACCATATTTCAAAAGCAACTTTGAGATTGCGATTCCCGCCGCACCAGCTCCGGAAACAATTATTTTCGCGCTTTTGATATCTTTTTTTGCAATTTTGAGCGCGTTGATGAGACCGGCCAGCACCGCAATTGCTGTTCCGTGCTGATCATCGTGAAAAACCGGTATATCCAATTCCTGAATCAATCTCCTCTCAATTTCAAAACATCTCGGTGCGGAAATATCCTCGAGATTGATTCCGCCAAATCCAGGCGCAATCGCTTTCACGGTTTCGATAACTTTTTCCGTGTCCTGCGTTGCCAAAACAATAGGCACTGCATCCACGCCGCCCATTTCCTTGAAAAGAGCTGCTTTGCCTTCCATCACCGGAAGCGCCGCCTCCGGACCAAGATTCCCCAAACCCAAAACAGCGCTGCCATCCGAAACGATCGCTACGCTATTGTTTTTCCAGGTGAGATCATAGGCTTTCTTTTTGTTTTTCGCAATCGCGTTCGAAAGCTTGGCAACTCCGGGGGTGTAGATTATCGGCAAATTTTGCTTTGTAAGCCTATATTTGCTCTTTATCTCGATTTTACTGTCAGAAACATTCATCGCGATTTAAATGTCAAAATCCAAATTTCAAATCAAACTCAAAGATCAAAATTCAAATTTTGACGTTGGAGTTTTTGGTTTGATTTGATATTTGAGCTTTGGATTTTTAATGTTGAACAAACAGAGAAACCAAAAAATCCTATTTAACCTGCAATCTTTTATATACGCTGGCTGCGGCGACAGCTCCTTCCGCTGAAGCGGTGAGCACCTGGCGCATTTTGTTCGATCCTGTTGTCGCGTCTCCGGCGGCAAAAACTCCCAGAACATTTGTGCTTTGATCGGAATTCACGCGAATGAATCCTTGCTCGTCTGCTTCGATATTCAGTTGTTCGACAAGCTCCACTCCTGGCTCGCTGCCGATCTCAACGAATATGCCTTGCACTTCCAGTTCTTTTTTTCCACCATATTCTTTGTCCAAGATGATTTTCCCAACCGCATTTTCTCCTTTTATTTCAGTTATGTTCGTATTGTATATGATCTCAATTTTTTCGTTCTTCGAAAAATTTTCAAGATACGCCGGATCGATTTTCAATTTTTCTCCGCGATATATGACAAAAACTTTTGAAGCATACTCGGACAAAAGCTGCGCCGCCGATGCCGCACTGTTTCCCCCACCCGCGACCGCCACAACTTTTCCGCCAAAAAACGCCGCATCACATGTCGGGCAATATGAAACACCTTTGCCTTTGAATTCTTCCTCGCCCGGAATGGAAAGCTTACGATATTCCATTCCCAAAGCCAAAATGATATTTTTTGCCTTGTATAAGCCAGTATGGGTCGTGACAGAGAACATCTCATCCTCTTTTGAGATATTTGAAACGGAATCCATAACTATTTTTCCCCCCAATTTCTCGGCATGCTCGCGCATTTTTTGCGTGAGTTCAAATCCGGAAATGGAAACTGTTCCCGGCCAGTTCTCAATGTTATGCGCTTCAACCGCCTGCCCGCCCGGTTCTTTCCCGATCACAAAATGATCGATCTTGTATCGCGAAGCGTATATCGAAGCAGCGAGGCCCGCAGGCCCCGCGCCGATGATAATAAGATTGTAAATATTATTATCCATAATTACATTTTTTCCAGCTCTTCCTTCAAGCTCTCCTTCGCCTGAACTCCAACAAGCTGTTTCACGACTTGCCCGTCCTTGAAAATGATCAGCGTGGGAATTGACATGACCGCATACTTCGAAGCGGTCTCGCGGTTTTCATCGACATTCAACTTCCCAACTTTATACTTGTCTTTCACTTCTTCCGCGAGTTCCTCAATGATTGACCCCATCATCTGGCAAGGTCCGCACCAGACTGCCCAAAAATCAACAAGAACTGGCTTGTCGCTTTTGAGAACCTCTTGCTCAAAATTTTGATCCGTGAATTGCATCGCCATATAGTTATGTTTTTTTACGGTTTATATATATCAACGCTCCGGTGCCCAGTGCAATGAGCGCAATGACTACTACAGGAAAATAATTCTTTTTATTTCCAGTGACCTGATCGGAAGCCGAATTTACTGCCGAAGAGTCCTCGTCGCTTTGGCTGTTGCTACCGTTTGCAGCCGCAATTTTATTTGAATCGGGCAGCTCGTTCGCGTTGTCGGCCGCGTCGATCTCGCGCACAAAATTGTCTCTTATCGGAGTATCCCCCGTCAGATATTTGTCTGCGAATACAATTGTCGGGACTCCGCCCCAATCATCGGCGCCAAAAGCTTTTCCGAATTCCAAAAACATTTTTCCGTTGAAAGGATTGCTGATCACTTCTAGCTTGGTAATATCATATTTATCATATATCCCGTTTGCCTGAAAATATTCATCAACCACTTTGCAATGAGGACACTCCTCGCCGAAGAAATAGTAGGCCTTTTTCTTCGGAGCATCCTGAGCAAAAGTCAAGATCGGAATTATTAAGAGCAAAACAATTATTATTTTTTTCATTTTATTTTCTCGTAAATATTATTTTCCAAAACGTCTCCCTCTTTTTGTATAATCCAAAATCGCTTTTTTCAGATCTTCCGGTCCGAAATCAGGATTCATTTTTTCGGTGAAATATAGCTGCGAATTGGCGACATCCCACATCATGAAACCGGCGCTGTTGTGAGGTTCTCCTCCAGTGCGGATCAAAAGATCAACCGGAGGCAAATCTTTCGTCATCAGATTTTCTTTGATGGCTTGAGCCGTGATCTTGGCTCCACTTTTGCATTTTTTCGCGATTTTCCTCATCGCCTCGACCATTTCATCATCTCCGTTGTATGCCAGCAAGAAATTCAAGTAATAATTTTTATAATGCTTGGTTCTATCTACGCACTCTTGAATAACTTTCTTCAATCCTCCAGGAAATTGTTCCTCCCATTTTCCAATCACATTGATGCGGACTTTGTCTTTGTGAATATCCTCACCATCAACCAGCTTTTTGAAATATCGCTTGTATATATCAAGAAGCGCTCTTTTTTCCGCAAACGGCCTTTTTTTCAAATTGTCGACGGAAGATCCCCAAAACGTGAAATATCTTATTCCCAAATCAATAGCTTCTCGAAGAATATGTTCGAGATTCTGAGCCGCTTTTTCGTGCCCGTCCCAAGACTTGAGACCTTTCTTTTTTGCCCACCGGCGATTTCCGTCAGGAATAATCGCAACGTGAGTGGGAATATTTTTTAACTTAGGCATACCTGATAGTAAAATTAAGGCAATTTATTTGGGCTAGATAGCATTTTAAAACTATATCGCAAGACAAGCAAAATAGAAAACTGGGAATGGAAAATCCCGTTTTTTCTTGGTATTCAAAACATCGTTTATATTATATAAAATAGATCCAAAAAACACAACCGGCTTTTCATTTGACTTTTTTTCGAAAGAACTGTAAATTACCGAAAGCAAAGGAGGGTCACACGACTATGGAAGAGTGCAAAAGCATCGGAGAAAAGCACCGCTGCAACGACTGCGGAAAAATTGACTATTGCGAAGAAGGGCATGAAAAAACGCTTTGCAAAGAGTGCCCCAATGCAAAGGGAAAGGACATTTGCCAATGCAAATAATCCGACCCCTCATCTCCTCACAAGGGCCCCTCGGGGCCTTTTCTGTTTCCAAAACTTATTGATCGTTAATCATTGTTTACCGACGCTACACTTCGCGATTGACAATATAGTCTGCGATGCCAATCATAAAATCTTTTGCGTCTTTTTGAATAGCGGATTTTTCAAGCGCCTTTTTCCCTTTGTCAACCAAACTTCTTGCCAGATTCTGCGAATAAGAAAGTGATCCTGTTTTTCTCAAGACTTCTTTGAAGCTTTCGATTTCCTCGACAGAAACATTTTTGTTTCCAAGGAGTCGATTGATCAATCTCCGATCACTTCCACTGCCCATTTCCATCGCCTTTACGACGAGAAAGGTTTGTTTCCCTTCACGCAGATCGCTGCAAACCGGTTTTCCCATTTTTTTCTCGCTCCCAAAAACACCCAGAATATCATCCTGAACTTGAAAAGCGATCCCGACTGGAACGGCATAGGCGCTCAAATCATCGAGTATTTTTCCTTTTGCTCCAGCCAGAAGCGCTCCAAGATGGAGCGGCCCTTCGATTGTATATTTGGCGGTTTTGTTTTCGTGGACCCTGCGAATCTCTTCTTCACTCGCCTTTCCGCGCGCCTCAAGAACCACATCCATCATTTCTCCGGTCACCGTCACAGATACAATTTTTTGCAGCTTGGCAAGAGCTTTCAGAATTTTTTCCGGAGCGAAACGGGCGTTAAAAATAATCTCGTTTCCGGCCGCCGCCGCTATGTCCCCGACGATCATCGCCATTGAGTTTCCAAAGTGCTGCGGATCTTTTTTGAGATAGAGTCTCTTCGCCATTTTTTCATATACTTTGTGCATCGCCGGCACACCATGGCGAAAAGAATCACGGTCGATGATGTCATCATGAATGAGCAAAAAGATATGCGTCAGCTCGATACTCATCGAGGCCTCGATGATCTTTTCGTCATCTTTTCCGCCAGCTGCTTTGTATCCCCAATACATAAAAGCCGCCCGCAATCTTTTCCCGCCCGCGAGCGTCAGATCCCGAACATTTTTCGCCGACTGGACCGCCAAATCGTCCAATTCTTCCGCTTGCTTGATCCTTTCGGCAAAATATTCAGCCAATTTCCGGTCTATTGTGTTTTTGTAGTTTTGAAGCTCCCTTTTCGCATCCATACTTTTTTATGATAAAGCTAAATTTCAAACTTGACAAGAGTGAAGAAATACTCTACTATATTCAATGATGCACTTTACGCATCGTAGTCCACAAACGGAGGAACTTAATGCACAATGATTTGAAGCGTTTTTGCTCGCTTAATCTCGAGCAGATTCCCCACCATGAGTTACTAATCATAACTCACGGACTAGCCATCGAGCTCATGATATCCTGCGCATTGCCGTCGGACATCACAAGCACTTGGCAGCCCTTCCTGGTAAAAGAGGAGCAAGGGAAAGAGTACAAGATCTTCAAGGGGCTGATTGACATTTACATTTTAAAGGTCCCATCCCAATTGGGAGAAGCATCAATCGCTTTCGAAACTTCGAACGAAATTGCAAACGCAGTCGGATTACCTGCTTTTGCAGATACCATCCGCAGTTTCGCAAAATTCGAGAGGATCGAAGGCAAGTCCCGGATAATCGTCCAAGGCGCCATGGGACTCACGAAACTTCAGGGTTCTATGGGAGAGTTTTTCAGAAAAAATTATCCGGATTTCCAACTGCCTATTGGCCTGGACACGGAGGTGTACGTAAGGCCTCAAAAATTTGAAAAGAAAGGATTCTTAAGAGCGGCCGAAATAACTTGATTTTTTTCAACGACTGCTCCTTAGCCTCCGACGGACTTCCGCCGGGGGCTTTCTCTTTTTTCAAAAATACTATCTGCTAAAACCGTAGCCCCAAGGGGAGTCGAACCCCTCTTTTTAGGATGAGAACCTAATGTCCTAACCGATAGACGATGGGGCCATGCGATAACATCATATAACTTACAAAAAAATTTTCTTTTTGTCCAATAAAAAAGGCCCCGTCAAAGTTCGGCGGGGCCATAGATGGAAGGTTTTGCAATTTTCACTAGCAGGTTCCTCCCAGAGATGAAAACGAGGGATGAAAACGGCATTTGAAAAAAATGCAGTTATGAGAGCACTCGTCGCTGGAGCTGACATGGGTTCCTTGGGGCAGACAGAAATGCCCCTTCCTGTCAACGTCAAGTTCGGCTGCTCTCCCGCCACGGGCAATCATCGCATCAACTTCAACGATGGAAACATGCCCAGCCTCAACCAAGTGACTAGCCAAAAAGCTTTGCCTTAGCTCATGCCAATCAATAGCAGAGAGAACCATTTCTCACTCCTTGAGACCTAGCTTGGTCTCCTGCGCCCTTTATCAAAATTCTCGGAGCGCTGAATAAGATTTTTGCTCGGAAATGTCCAGCAATGCCCGAAATATCCAGGACTGCTCTTGTCGGTTTTAATTTTATCCCCGACAAATAATTTCCAAAAATTATCTAAATTTCGAGGAATGTCGGGACTTAATATTGACATACCTTTTCCCTCCTCTTTTTTGTGTTTTCCTCCCAAAAACACAAAACGACCCAGCAAAAATTACTTTGGATCGTTTTTGTCAAAGAGCTGACGGTTGTCCCCTATTTCAATTTTTACAACCGTAAGCCCTTTCGATTTATTCAATTGTATTTGTGTTTGACGCCTTTTTATTGTATGCCTAGCTCTGCATTGAGTCAAACCGACTTATCCACAGGATTTTTTTGCTTTATAAAAGGATTATTTCCACTCTGCCGTTTGCCGCGGCAACAGCTTTTCCGCATCCTCAGGACCCCGCATAATTTCCTCTGAAATCCGCTCCATTCGAGCCCCCTGGGAGCCTTTTATCAAGACAACATCTCCTTCCTGAAGCTCTTTTTGAATAGGGATTTTAGCTTCAGACGAATTGGTATAGCAAAATATTTTGTTTTTGTCAAGCCCAGCTTTTTTCGCTTCATCGGCGATGAATTTTGCCTTTTCCCCGACGGCAAAAAGCACGTCCGCCACTTCGGCAACATATCTGCCGACTTCGCGATGCCCTTCCTCGGCTGCCTCTCCAAGCTCGAGCATATCCCCAATTGCCGCGATTTTGCGACGGGCTTGAATTTTTTCCAAAACTTCAAGCGCCGCAATCGCCGACTGGGGAGCAGAGTTGTAGCTGTCTTCAATGATTATCGTGTTTTTGATTCCTTCAATCAAGTTGAGCCTTCCCGCCGGAGCCTGAAAATTCTTGAGTGCATCGGAAATTTCAAGCAGATTCATGCCAAAATGAATTCCAACTGCTGCTGCCGCGAGAACCGCATATATCTGCGGCCGGCCAACTGAACGGAGAAGGCGCACCGGCAAAGTTGTCCCTTCATATGAAAGCTTGAAGCTGATGCCCTTTATCTCGTTGATATCCCCGCCGAGACTGTCTTTCGATTTTCCATATCCGAAAAATATATCCGACGCATGAACCTGGGCAGCGTCCGAAAAACCAAAAAAAATTTTCTCCGCCTTGATGTCTTCCGCCATCGCCCGCACTTCTTCATCGTCAAAGTTCAAGACCGCTAAACCGCCTTTTTTGAGAGTGCGCACCAAAAAACTTTTTTCCCGGGAAATATTTTTTTTGCTTTGGAAAAATTCCAAGTGGCTGATCCCGATAGCCGTCACGACTCCGACTTCCGGATCCAAAAAATTGGCAAGATATTTGATGTCCCCGGGCCGATCCGCTCCCATCTCAAGAACCAAAATTTCGGGATATTTTTTCCGAGAAGAGAAAAAAACGACTCCAATTGCTCTCAAAAATACGATGATCCATTTTAAAAAATTTCCACCACCGCTTTCAATTCCTAAAACCGTGAGAGGCAGCCCGATTTCGTTGTTATAATTCTTTTCGTTTTTTCTTACACGAAACTTCGCCGAAAGCACGGAAAAAATTGCTTCCTTCGTGGAAGTCTTCCCAACTGACCCTGTCACGCCGACAACGCGAGGTTTGAAGCGGCGCAACGCTTTCACGGCGAAATATTTCAGAATTTTTTCAAGATAGATAATTCTTTTCGACTTCATAAGCAAAATTCATTCAATTCTTTTTTTTCTTTTTTTCTTCTTTTTTCTCTTCTATCGGCGGAGCAGGCTGCGGCTCCTCTTCTTTTGGCGTTTGGAATATCGAAACATCGTGCGTTGCATTGAAAAGATCAACATCTTTTTGCGAATATTGTTCGGTCGGTTCGATATTGTAGTAATCTAGCAGAAATTTGGCCATTTCGCCAAATGTCGGAGCGGCACTCGATTCCGCCCATTCCACGTTTTTGGGATTATCGAGTTTCACCAGCATTGCAAATTTCGGGTCATAGGCCGGGGCAAACCCCGCAAACGATCCGATGTGCTGGTCTTCATCGTATCCTCCGCCTTCCTTTTTGGGGACCTGCGCCGTACCTGTTTTTCCGGCTACGAGATATCCCGGCACGCCCGCTTTTTTCCCATGCCCGTTTTGCACAACGCTCACAAGCATACGCGCAAGATCAAGGCTTGCTTCTTTGGAAATCACTCTTCGAACCTTCTGTGGCTCAATTTCTTCCTCACGGCCATCACCGTAGGAAATTTTTTCCACGAATCGCGGTTTCATCAATTCCCCTCCGTTCGCAATCGCTGCAAAAGCGTCAGCGAACTGAATCGGAGTGACGGAAAGCCCCTGTCCGAATGATGCCGTGAACGCGTTGATGTCCCTCTTCTCCTTGAGGCCGGCGATATTCCCACGCGCTTCTCCGATAGTGTCAATTTCCGTTTTGGTTCCGAATCCGAAATTTTTCACGTATTCCAAAAATCGCAAATTACCAAGCGCCTTTTCCACAAAGATTGCTCCTGTGTTCAAAGATTTTTCAAGAACCTGCGTCATCGTTTGCACGCCGTTCGCCTTAAGATCAGAGTTTTTGATCGTATATCCGGCTTCATTCACTGCTCCAGTGTCAGTATATGTCATATCTGGCGTCACCACTTTTGCATCGACGCCCGCTGCCATTGTGATCGCTTTGAAGATTGATCCGCATTCATAGTTGTCGCTCACGGCCGGGTTCGCAAACACCGACATGTCTTCAATTTGGGAATAGTCATTCGGGTTGAAATCGGGAGCTGAAGCCATGGCAAGCACCCCGCCCGTGGTCGGATCGATGATCACTATGCTTCCCCGATCGGCTTGATATTTTTCCACTGATTTTTTGATCGCCATTTCCGCACGATATTGAATCGTGTGATCGATCGTCAAAAAAAGATCTGCACCATTTTGAGCCGGCACAATTTTTTTCTCGCCAACCGAGATCCAGCGCCCACCCGTATCCCGCTCTTGCTCCAGTCTTCCGGGCGCGCCCTCGAGCTCCTTGTTCCAATATGATTCCAGGCCATACCGCCCGATCGTTTTTTCTCCGTCAGACCCAACAAACCCGACTACTTGGGACGCAAAATTTCCCGCCGGATAAAATCTCTCCGGCTCAGGAGACAAATATATTCCCTTCAATTTTTTCGACGTTATTTCTTCAGCTTTGTCGTCTTCAACTTTGTGCGCAATCACCGCATACCAACCATCCGGCTGATCAAGTTTTTTTCCCAGCTCACGCTCGTCAAGCTGCAAAATGACTGCCAATTCATGTGCTTCATTCCTCACATCTTCCACTTCCCGCGGAACAGCGAAAACAAGAGAGAGCTCACGATTGACCGCCACGGGATAGTACCCACTCCCGTCTTTAGCATATATTTCTCCCCTCTTGGGAATGAGATCTTGATATATTTTGTGCTGATTTGAAGCCAATTCTTGATAGTATCCATGCGCCGAAACTTGCAAGTTATAAAGCCGAAAAAAAACCACTCCCGCCACCGCCAAAACAAAAAAAACCAGAATATATATCCGGAAATTTGTTTTGAGAGAGCTGGTTCTGTTTTTATTGATCTTTTTAACAATCATGCAAATATTTCAAAAGACCAAAGAATTTAAATTTTCTTGAAATTTAAATTTTTTGGCTGATTATCACCTCATTGCAACACTCCCGGGCAAAGTAAGATAGCTCACGTCTTTGGGCGCGACCATATTCAGATTCTTTGTTCTCTCCTCGATATTGTACATTGATTTGAGTTCAGCTTCCTTTATTTTCAGCCTTTCCTGGCTATCTTTGAGTTCCTGAACTTTCTTCTCAAGAGAGCGAATCTCATATCCCTTGGTGGCATTGCTGTTCACTTCGAAGATATAGAAAACTCCCAACGCCGCAATAAACACGACCAACAAAAAATTCAAAGTCACCCTCCCGACGCGCGCCGGATGGTTTTTGATGGCTTGTTTTCTTTCCCCGATACCAACGGAGCTGGAATGAGGAAATGTGAGAATTCGACTCATTGGACTTTACGTCCCCCTCTTCATTTTAGAAAATTTTTCTTTTTGTCTTTAGTTTTCTTGACTAAGCTCATATTTTTTGCGCGACTCGGAGCTTCGCGCTTCTCGCTCTCGGATTTTCTTTGATTTCGTTCTCTTGAGCGGCAATCGGCTTTCTTGTGACGATCTTCAGCTTTTGCCTGTGGGTGCAAACGCATTTGGGAAAATTCGGCGGACAAACGCAATCCAGAGCTTCATCCTTGAAAAAGTTCTTGACTATTCTGTCTTCAAGCGAATGAAAGCTGATAACGGCTAATATCCCCTTACTAGCCAACACCTCTTCCGCTTTAATCAAGAATTTTTTCAAGTTTTCAAGTTCCTGATTGGTTTCAATCCGCAGAGCCTGAAACACCTTTGTTGCGAAATGCACCCGACCTTTTTTATATCTTTCCGGAATAGCCTTTGATATGATATCTGCTAATTCTTTTGTATCTTTTATTTTTTCAATTTTTCTCGCTTTCACAATTTCCCGGGCGATTCTTTTCGCGAATTTTTCTTCTCCGAGATCCCTGGCTATTCGAACCAGCTCTTCTTCCGAGCGATTGTTCACAATGTCAGCCGCCGACTCTTGCTGGGAACTTTGCGAGTATCGCATATCGAGCGGTCCGCTCAAGAGGAAACTGAATCCTCTTTCCGCATCTTCAATTTGGTCTGAGCTGAAACCGAGGTCGATCAAAACTGCATCCACGGTTTTGAGCCCCAGTCCCCCGATAATCTTTTTTATGTTCGCATAATTGTCAGCCGCTCCGTACCAATCCCCGATGATCTTGCCTTCGCGATTCCCCAGTTTCTCAAAATGAGAAAAGGCTTGATCGTCATTTTCTTTATTAATATTGACCGGCGCGGAGACGGCCGAGCGAATCAATTCTTTTTTTACAACAAGAATTCCTGTTCGGAGCCTTTTCTCAAAATTTTCAACCGCCCGCGAATCCCAATCAATCGAGATCAATTTTCCGCCCGGTATTATTTTTTTGAGTATCTCCTCTGAATGTCCGCCGGCTCCGAGCGTTCCATCAACAACAGTCATGCCAGGTTTCAAATTCAGATTTTCGATGACTTCTTTTGGTAAAACCGATTTATGAATCATATTTTAATATATCCCCAACTTCCCAAGTTGTTCCGCGATCTCGTCCGTATTTTTTTCCGCCGCTTTTTTGTACTCACTCCACTTGCCGCTGTCCCAAATTTCGAGCCTGTTATAAAGGCCCGCCACGACCACTTCCTTTTTCAGTCCGGCATATTCTTTGAGGTAGTCAGGAACCAACACTCGTCCCAATTTGTCGATGTCCACATCCACGGCGCCTGCAAGCATCAGCCTCACAAAACTTCGTGTCCCCGACTCCCCCATCGGCAAGCTTCCAAGTTTGGAAGAAAGCTCTTCCCAGGTCTTGAGCGGATATACAAAAAGACATTTATCCAAACCCCGCGTGACAACCGCTTTTCCACTGAAGTCATTTCGAAACTTCGCTGGGATGGCCACTCTCTTTTTGGGATCAATGTTATGTGAGTATTCTCCAATAAACATGAATATTTCTAAATACTTATCCCCTTTTCATCCGACTTATCCCCACTTCCATCCACTTTGCAACACTGTATATACATAATAATCCACTCACAAACATCCGTCAACACTTTCCCAGATACAAAAAAATAGCTTATACAAGCTACTAGCCGCCTATCTTAGGCACAAGTTATCCACTTTTTCCGATCATCTTTGATCAATCCAAAATCAGCAGTTCTTCTCTGCTCGGTTTGATTTTCTCTTTCAATTTGATGGTCAATGCCAAAATTGCACCCACGACCAGAATGATGAAAGCATAGAGAAATACGGTTCGGTAGGCTTCAATCTGCGCTTTGAGAATGATCAGAGACGTGAATTGGTCGACAAAATTTGGGATATAGGCATGGAGTGAGCAGTAGCGCGCGATCTCCAGAACTTTTAATTCCGTTGTGTTGGTAAGTATTGATCCAAAAACAGCAATACCGAACGCACCGGCAATGTTTCGCGCCAGTGCCAAGATCGATGACGCTACCCCAATCTCGTTTTGCGCTTACTGATTTGAGTTCACGAAACTTTTTATAATATTTATCGAAACAATGATTATCTCGTCTAAAATTCCTTTTTTGCCAATTTTTCCAATATCTGGAGCAGAGTTTTTTTCTCGACCTGCGTCAGCTTGTCTATTCTCTTTTTGGCTTTTTGCATCCTTTTTTTCAAAAAATTCGCGAGGGAACGTTTCCCTTTCATGGTCAAAGATACGACTGTGATCCGCCTGTCTTTTTTATTCTCGGATCTTATCACCAGTTTCGCTTTCACCAGATCGTCCACAAGAGATGTCGCCGAAGAAGGAGCTATGGAAAGATGACTGGCCAGATCCTTCATCAAAACCTCTTTCCCTTCACCGATATACCACAAAGCTTCTATCTGAAGAATAGAAAGAGTACTTGGTCGAGTGTTCTTCTTGAGACATTGCTTCTTGATTGCGCGCCCCATGTTGAACATGAGCGATATGATTTTTTCAGTTGTTGATTTTCTTTTCATGATATTTGTTTCATTATCTAATTATTAGATATTCTAACTATAAGAAAAGTTAGCAACTCTGATTTTTTTTGTCAAGATACCAAAGGATCTTTTTCGGGACAAGCCCAGCTTTTTGAACGAAAAGGACCGAACTTATCCACAATTTTGCCCAATTTTTGCCCTGTTGCAAGGTTTTGAAAGGAATTGTATAATGTTAGTGTAATACAAAAATACAAATAAAAAGCAGTTGTTTTGGAATAGGGGGATTTTTGATTTGACGACAATCCAGCATACCAAAACAAACGCAACAAAATAAATGCCAAAAAAGAAAATCAACGAAAAAAACAAGGATCAAGAGCTCCAAAAGATTTCAGCTATTCATGAAATGATCGCCAACGCTGAAAAGACGATCGCAACCGCGCGGGCGATGCTCGCCCAAATCGAAGGTTCATCTGGGAAAAATTACCGACGAGCAGTCCTTCCGACTTCAAGCGAAGAGGGAGAGATCGTTGAAGGAGTTTTTGACGGTCAAGTCATGATTGGAACCGACGGAAAGCAGTATCCTGTCCCCGCCAACTATGCTTCCAAATCGAAGTTGGTCGAGGGCGATATGCTCAAACTCACGATTACTCCGGACGGTTCTTTTGTATACAAGCAAATTGGACCGGTCGAGCGAAAACGCGTGATTGGCATTGTCAGCCAGGATGATCTCGGGAACTTCGTTGTCATCGCCGAAGGAAAAGTGTATCGTGTCCTTCTTGCCTCCGTCACCTATTTCAAGGCCGATATGAGCGATGAAGTGACGATCGTGGTACCGCGAGATAGTGAAACCATTTGGGCAGCCATTGAAAACCTAGTGAAAAAGGGTTCAGGCGCAGAATTTTCCCTGGAAAGCAATGAAACTGAAGAAGATCAAACTGAAAGAAAAGCCGCTCAAAAAATGGAGGACAATCTCGGGCGTGATGGCAAACTGGAAGTTGATCTCGTGGACGAATGGACGCCGGATGTGGGAAAATTGCATGATGAGTTGAGCAAATCGGCAATATAAAAATAGAATGAGTATTTTTTGGATTGTATTGAAAATTTTTTCCTACTTTTTATTTGCTCTTTTTATTTTTCTTATTTTTACTAGTGGAACGTATGACACAACTTTTTTCTGGGGTCATATCTATCTTGGATTTATAGCTCTTTTGTTTGGAGTTGTATTTTTTATACTTTCACGAGACTACTTAAAAAAATAAATATAAAATGTTATGCCCGACACAAACGTTGCAACTCTCTGCCAAAAATACCCCATCATCCCCCAGTTCGCGAAATTCGTGATGATCGGTTTCATGAACTTTTTCATCGATCTCGCGATCCTAAACCTCTTGATGTTCGCGAGCGGACAAAGCGCGGGAATATATTATACAGTCTTCAAGGCCATGTCTTTCCTTGTTGCCGTCACTTTCAGCTATTTTTTCAACAAGCGCTGGGCTTTTCAGGACAAGAAAAAAACCGAGCAGGGCCGGCAATTCTCGCAGTTTCTGTCAGTTAGCGTCGTCGGGATGATTATCAACGTGACCACCGCTACGCTAGTGGTGACCTATATCGCTCCAGCCGTCAATTTTGTATCGCTATCGGGCCAGATGTGGGGAAATCTTGGAGCCGTCGGCGGCGCCGCCACCGGACTCGTCTGGAACTTCCTCGGCTACAAGTTCTGGGTTTTCAAGAAATAACATAAAAAAGCTTGGCTTTGAGGAATTTTGAGAGCTTTGCTCGAAAAAGGAAAAAGCCGAGCTTTGAAAGAATTGCGCCAAAAGCGTGATTTTTTATTTTTCCCAAATAAAAAAGGGCGACCAGACGACCGCCCCCCCCTGTATGACCCCGAAATTATTCAGATATTTCTTAAAACTGATTCCTGGCACCTCGGCGCTAGAGAAAAAACTTTCCTTGTGGGTAGGGTACGCGAGAGATAAAAGGTATCTCCGCTTCTCATACCAAGATCCATGACTCGAACTACTTCTCCGCCAGGTTGATGACCAAGGGGAAGAATTACGAAAATCCTGCCCCCATTGTATTTCCACCCCAGCCGAAAGCAGTCCCATTCTCTCATATCACCTAAAAGATTAACTGAGCACAATTCTTGTTCTTTTAGGTGCATTTGCACCAATCTTGGAAACAAGAGATAGGCCGTTACTGCGATGATCGCGGAGACAACAGAAAAAACTAAAAACGCCTTAGCAAAAAGTTCCATATTACCCTCCTGCATTCTGGTATCCGGAATCGTTGCCCGGTTCACCAATATAAATAGAAATAATCTTCTTGTCAAATTTGATTTCCCCACTTCAATTCTCTATAATAACCAAGTATGAGCACCACCCTCTATAGAAAATATCGTCCGGCGACTTTTTCCGAGTTAATTGGGCAAAAGCATGTCGTTCAAACTCTCAAAAATGCCGTCAAAACAGGCCGAATCGGGCAAGCCTATCTTTTTGCCGGACCGCGCGGAACAGGAAAAACGTCAATTGCAAGGATATTCGCCAAAACAATCAATTGCCAGCATCTCAAAAACGGAGAGCCGTGCCTCAAATGCGATTCTTGCGGAAACATTCTTGATGGACGGGCACTGGATATCATCGAGATCGACGCCGCTTCCAACACAGGGGTAGATAATATTCGCGAACTGCGCGAGACGGTCAAACTGCCGCCAAGCTCGCTGAAATACAAAGTCTATATCATCGATGAAGTCCATATGCTCTCTGGCGGAGCTTTCAATGCACTGCTGAAAACTCTTGAAGAACCGCCCGCGAATGTCGTTTTCATTCTCGCTACAACTGAAGTTCACAAGATTCCAGAAACGATTCTCTCACGCGTTCAACGTTTTGATTTCACCCGACTCAAAATTGAAGATATCATCAAGCGCCTTGAAGAGATCGCTAAACTCGAAAAAGTGAAAGTCGATCGCGAAGCTCTTGAGATAATCGCCTCTTCCTCGGAGGGCGGAATGCGAAATGCCGAAAGCTTGCTCGGCCAAATCATCGCGCTTGAAGACAAGCGCATCACAACCAAAGAAGTCGAGTTCATTTTGGGAACTGTTTCGGAAAAATTCACGGCCGAATTTGTAGAACTCGTTATTCAGAAAAAATATGCTGAAGTTTTTTCAAAAATCGGTCAGCTGCGCGAAATGGGAATTGATTTCAAAAATTTTGCGAAATCTTTACTCAACTATCTTCGCCAAATGCTCGTTCTCAAGATCAATCCGGAGCTTGGTCAAAAACTTTCCTACGAAATCACCAAAGAAAGGCTCAGTCAGATCAAAAAACAGATCGCGAGCGTTGAAACAGATGAAATTCTGAATTTTATCAACATTCTTCAAGAAAATACGGAAAAGTTCAAATCCAGTCCTGTCCCCCAACTTTTTCTTGAAGTTGCTATTGCTAAGCTAGCAGCTAAAAATATCAAACCGGAAAATTCTTCCTTTCCTGAAAGGAGAAGTCCGGAAGAGACAGAGGAATTCAATAATTCGACCGAAAAAATCCCCCTCAATCCCCCTTCAGAAAAGGGAGAGGAAAATAAATCCGATTCTCCGAAAATAAAACCTGAGTTGCCGGAGAAAATAAAATCAGCAAATAAAAACAGCTCCACTGACATCGATCTCGTCATATCCGGCTGGGGCGAAATCATCGATTCTCTTAAAAGCTACAATCATTCCCTCTCCTCTGTTCTAAAAATGTGCCAGCCAATGCTCGTTGAAGGAAAATATCTCATTCTTCGCACAAAATATTCTTTCTACAACGACAAAATCGCCGATACGCAAAACAGATTGACAATCGAAAAAGCAATTGATAAAATGACAGGCGTCGTTTTGAAATTGAAACCCATCACTGAAAAAGACTTTGCTGCCCAATATCCCAATTTTAAAGAGAAAAAAAATCTGATGCAAGAAGCCGTGGATATTTTTGGAGGAAAAATAGTATAGAAATCATTGGGGCGTCGCCAAGTGGTAAGGCAGGGGCCTTTGAAGCCCCCATTCGTAGGTTCGAATCCTACCGCCCCAGCATTATACACGCTCTCATGCGTTTTTTTGTTGCAAAATATTCAATTGAAAGGTAAGGTGAATATATGATCACAGATGAAGTAAAAATATTTGTCCGGGCCGGAAAGGGCGGCGACGGCGTAGTCGCTTTCAACAAGACCAAAATGAGTCTCGGTCCAACCGGCGGACGGGGCGGCGACGGCGGAAACGTCATATTTTGGGGTGTTTCCGACCTAACAGCACTCAACAAATACAAAAGCAAACGGGAACGTTTCGCGCCTGTTGGAAAAAACGGAAAAGCAGACAAATCGACGGGCCACAATGGCAAAGATCTGGTTTTGACGATTCCGGTCGGCTCTGTGATCCACAACTTGAAAACAGACAAATATTCCGAGATAACCCAGATCGGAGAAAACCTGCTCGCCGCCAAGGGCGGTTCAGGAGGAAGAGGAAATTTCAATTTCCGCTCATCCAGAAATACCACACCGGAAGAATTTGAAGAGGGCGAACCCGGAGAAGAATTTGAATTTGCGATCGAACTCCGCCTGATTGCCGATGTCGGACTCGTCGGGCTTCCCAATGCCGGAAAATCGAGCCTCCTCAATGAATTCACCAACGCGAAGGTACGAGTCGCCAATTACCCCTTTACGACGCTTGAGCCCAATCTCGGCGTCCTGGGAGATCTTGTCATCGCCGACATCCCGGGACTCATCGAAGGCGCTTCCCGCGGCAAAGGACTGGGCATCAAGTTCTTGAAACACATCCAGCGGACAAAAATGCTCCTTCACTGCATTTCACTGGAATCGGACAATCCGGTTCGGGACTATAAAATCGTCCGCAAAGAACTGGAGGATTTCAATCCGGAATTGACGCAAAAAAAAGAAATCATCCTTCTCACAAAATCCGATTTGGTATCCGGAGAAGCGGCTCGCAAAAAATACTCACAGATGCAAAAAATCAATCCTCAGGTTTTCACTGTTTCGATCCACGATTGGGAAAGCCTGCAAAAGATCATCGAGAAACTACTGTCTTTGAATAAAACTTAAACAAAAATATATGGAACAAGGTCTGCAGGAAAATCAGCCCAAAACTGATCCGCCTCTGGCGGAATTGGAAGTCATGAGCAAAAAGATAGATGAAATATACAAATTAACAAACAGAACTTACAAAATAATTCTCTGGACAATGATTGGAACTGTCGTGACTTTCATTTTACCTCTCATCGCCCTGGCTTTTGTGATCCCCTATTTTCTGAAGACACTGAATTCAACACTGGGAATATGAAAATGAGTGAATCGACAGCGGAGAAAATAAAAAACGGCGAGATCGGCGTCATTCCCACCGACACAATCTATGGCATCGCCGCTTCGGCCTTTTCCAGAAAAGCCGTCACTCGGACATACAAAGCCCTAAAGCGCAATCCGAAAAAGCCTTTTATTATTCTTATCGGATCAATTGAAAATCTAGGTTTGTTTGATATAAAGTTAGACATCACTACAAAAAATATTCTCAAAAAAATCTGGCCGGGGAAAGTCAGCGTGATTTTGCCGGTCAAATCGAAAAAATTTGAATATCTTCACCGGGGAATAAAAACTTTGGCCTTTCGGCTCCCAAAAGATGCGTCTCTGTCAAGAATACTCAAAAAAACCGGCCCTTTGATCTCGACCAGCGCCAATCCCGAAGGTTTGAAACCGGCCGAAACGATCACGCAGGCCAAAAAATATTTTGGAGACGGGATTGACCCCATTAGAAAGACCGACATTTCCGAAAAAAATAAAACATCGAGCAAATCCGTTGGATCCAACCTTTCTAACGGGGTTGACTTCTATATAGATGGTGATAAAATGAAATCCTTGCCCTCAACATTGATTGAAATAAAAAAGGGTAAGATCGGAGTACTAAGAAAAGGAGCGGGAAAAATAAGTTTAATCAGAGTTTAATATTCAACAAACATATGGAAGAAAAATGCACAGGTTGTGGACAGCCCATAGAAAGCTGCACTTGCGGGGATGAAAAAGAGTCTCACTGCGATTGCTCCCATTGCGGCCATCCTTGCGGCCCAGAAGAAGAAAAGTAGTCAAAAAAAATAGCCCCGACGTGACGTCGGGGTTTATTTTATGCTATCATAATCTGCAAAGAAGGGAGGTGAAACAAAAATGAAGAAAATGAATTCTGTCAGCTGGATCGCGGTGATTCTCGTGATCATCGGCGGTTTGAACTGGGGCTTGATCGGTTTTTTCAATTTCAACCTGGTCGCAGCCATTTTCGGCGATATGTCCGCCTTGACCCGGATCGTCTATGCTCTGGTCGGACTTGCGGCGCTATATATGATTTTTTGGAAATTCTCGATGGCGGGAGATAAGAACGAATAAGCTGAAAAAAACAATCGAATATCAAACAAACAAAAAAACCTTCTCAAGGGTATTGGAGGTTTTTGTTTTTTTATTCTTATAGTATTTATATTTCTTTCCAATTTTTTCCGCGCAATTTTTTGTGATAGCTGATGGCAAAACGATGGGCTTCGTCACGGATTCTTTCGAGCAATTTTATGTCGCTCAAGATCCGATTATACTTTTCCCTTATCTCCTCATTCCGACCAAGATACGTCAGAAGAAATTTTGATTGGTATATGTCGAGCTTCTTGCGGGTCGGACCCTTGGCGACCGCCATAATGGGAATTTCCAAGTTTAATGCTTTTAACATTTGCTGCGCCATATTCAAATGCCCCTTTCCCCCATCGAGCATGATCAGATCCGGTTTCGGCCAAGTATTATTGAATCTTCTATTCAATACTTCCCGCATCATCGCCACATCATCGATTCCGGCAACGGTTTTTATTTTGAATTTGCGGTACTGCGATTTATCCGGATGTGCGCCGGAAAAAACTATCATAGATCCGACTGCATAATCGCCCGCAATATTGGAAATGTCGTATGCCTCGATTCTGAAATCAGCGATCACTGTTCGCTGATCACTGTTCGCTGACACCAGCGCCACATCCCGAATATGCTCCAGCGCAAAAATCCGGTTGCGCGCTTCCGCCGCTTTTTCGAATTCATTCTTCTTGGAAAAAATTTTCATCTTTTTTTTGAGCTCGACAATAAGATTCTTCTTTTTTCCCTGCAAAATCATTTCAATGCCGTGGATATTTTTGAGATAATCCATGCGAGATATCGCTCCCGCGTGCGGCCCCGGACATCGACCGATCTGATGATCGAAACAGCACTGGCTCGTCGCCCGCTTAGCGCTATGAAAGGGAAAAATTCTGCGAATGAGTTTCAGCGCAACATTCATCTGATATTTGGACATATATGGCCCGTATATTTTTTTCGCCGGCACTTTTCCAAGTTCTGTTTTCCAAAGGGTGATAACGCGCGGAAATTTTTCTTTAGTGATGACAAAGTAGCCGAAACTCTTGTCGTCTTTCGCCATCACGTTGTATTTGGGCTGGTGTTTCTTGATGAGATTGGATTCCAAAATCAGCGCTTCCAAAACCGAGTCAGTTTCGTGAATTTTGATGTCAGCGATTTGCAAAACCATCGGCTCAATATTCGGCCGATCCAAATGCGCGTTTTTGAGAAAATAACTCGATACTCGATCCTTGAGCGATGTCGCCTTCCCAATATAAAGAATCTTCCCTTGCTTATCACGAAATTCGTACACGCCGGGAGATTTGGGGACAGATGAGATTATTTTTTTCATATGTGATTGCAACACCTCGTTTAATGTGCTATTTATAAAATACTACATAAGCCCAGGAGGTGTTTATGAGGAGGACAAGATTAGTATTGCTAATGGCGTTTTTTGGCTTACTAAGCTGCTTATCAGCTTGTAGTCAGGAAAGTAATTCCGCGATAAAATCCAAGGTTATTACCAACAAAAGCGGACAGCAGGAGATTCAGTACTCGACCGATATCGGTCTAACCAAGACTTTGGGGAGCTATTCTTATATCCCCATTAATAGGGATGGTCACCCAAGTTACATGAATATACTGATTCTTGAGTTACTCAATAAATTTGAGGATGCCAACCCTCATCTGGAAATTTTAGAGCAACCAAGGATTGACAAGGATTTTGCTTCAAGCTGGGGAGGCCGGGATACTCACCAATATAACGGCATCTGGATCCGCCACCGCCCCCGTCAAAAATAATCCAGCTGCGGAAAAGACCGCATCTCCAATGGGAGACAGATCAGGAACCTGTCTCCCGCTTTTTTATTTTTTCAACACTTCCCTCAAAAACTTCCCCGTATAACTTTCTTTGTGATACTTCACCACTTCCTCCGGCGGGCCGGTGACGACGACGCGGCCGCCGAGGTCCCCTCCTTCGGGGCCGAGGTCAATAATCCAATCGGCCGTTTTGATGACATCCATATTGTGCTCGATCACGATCACCGTATTCCCTGCGTCCACCAAGCGATGCAAAACTTCCAAAAGTTTCTTCACGTCGTCAAAATGAAGTCCCGTAGTCGGCTCATCGAGAATATAGAGCGTGTTTCCCGTCATGCGCCGCGAAAGTTCAGAGGCCAGTTTGATCCTCTGTGCTTCCCCGCCCGACAGCGTTGTGGCCGCTTGCCCCAAATTTATATATCCCAGACCCACTTCTTCCAAAATCTTCAGCGGTTCATATATTCGTGGATAATTTTCAAAAAATTCGCGCCCCTCAGAAACCGTCATCGCGAGGACGTCCGCAATGTTTTTCCCTTTATATCTCACTTCGAGAGTTTCACGATTGTATCTTTTTCCCTTGCAAACATCACAGGGCAAAAATACGTCCGGCATAAATTGCATCTCCACTTTCAAAAACCCTTCCCCTCGGCAATTGTCACAGCGCCCTCCATTCACGTTGAAAGAAAATCTCCCCGGATTGTAGCCGTGCCTCTTGGCATCCTTTGTCATCGCGAAAAGTTCGCGGATCAGCGTGAAAAATCCGACATAAGTCGCGGGATTTGATCTTGGCGTGCGCCCAATCGGCGACTGATCGATATGAATCACTTTGTCGACATATTGCGTCCCCAGAATTTCTTTGTGCCGTCCCGGACGTTCAAGTGAACGCATAATTTTTGAAGATAATCCTTTTCCAAGAATATCTTCAACGAGCGTCGATTTCCCGGAACCGGAAACACCTGTCACACAAGTCAAAGTTTTCAAAGGAAAATCAACGGTCACATTTTTGAGATTATGTTCTGTCGCTCCTTTCACCGTCAGCCATTTTTTGTTTCTCACTGGCCGGCGCTCTCGCGGAATTTCGATTTCTTTTTCTCCCCGCAGATATTGCGCCGTGATAGAATTTTTATTTTTCTCAACTTCCGACACAGATCCCTCGGCCACGATTTCTCCGCCGTGCTTGCCTGCTCCCGGCCCAATGTCCACTAAATGGTCGGCAGCCCGGATAGTTTCCTCGTCATGTTCGATTACAATCACTGTGTTGCCAATGTCCCGGAGTTTTAAAAGTGTTTCAAGAAGTTTGGCGTTGTCCCGCGCATGAAGTCCGACAGACGGCTCATCGAGGATATAGAGTACTCCAACGAGTTGCGAGCCGATTTGCGACGCCAGGCGAATCCTTTGCGTTTCCCCGCCGGCCAATGTGTTAGCAGCGCGACCCAAAGTGAGATATCCAAGCCCAACGTCATTCAAAAAACCCAAGCGTGCACGGATCTCTTTCAAAATTTTGTCGGCGATGATTTTTTCCCGATCGCTCAATTTCAAGTTTTCAAAATATTTTAAGGTATCCGCGACACTGACATTGGAGACTTCGGCAACGTTTCTGCCGCCAACTGTTATCAGCAAGGCTTCCGGCTTGTGTCTTGAGCCGTTGCAGGCCGGACAGACGCTCTGAGACATGTATTTTTCAATGTCCTGCCGCACACCTTCAGATTCGGTTTTGAAATAGCGGTCCCGCATAAATCCCAAAATACCGTTCCATTTCACATCGAAACGCCAAACTGCGCCAGTTTTTGTTTTGAGGCGGACTTCTATTGAATCAGGTTCTTCTTCCCCATTAATAAGGATCTCCTGCTGATTCTCTGAAAGATCCCGAAAACGGACATTGTCAGGAATGCGATAGAAATTCGTCACCGCGCGCAGGATCGAACCTTGATAATTGTTGGGCTTATAGCTCCAGGGCATAATCGCCCCTTCGGCGATGGTTCGGCTTTTGTCTGGAATCACGAGATTCTGATCAATCTCTTTTTTTGTTCCCAATCCTTCGCAGTCTGGGCACGCTCCCTGCGGGCTATTGAACGAAAACAGCCGCGGTTCAATTTCCGGGAAAACTGCCTCTTCATGATCCATACAGGCCATGTTTTGGTTATATGTTTGTTCGGATTTTCCGCTGCGTACTTTCACAAATCCTTTCGAGAGCTTGAGTGCGCTCTCCACTCCTTCGAATGTCCGGCTCAAATTCTTGTCATTGATCTCGACTGTGTCAATCAAAATATCAATGCTGTGTTTTTTGTATCTTGCCAGTATTTTCCCTTTTTTGGCTTCATCCTCAAGAATCACCTTTTTTCCATCCACGTAGGCCTCCGCAAATCCGCGTTTCCACATTTCTGCAAGCAGCGTCGCATAATCTCCTTTTCTTTCCCGAACAACAGGCGAAAGTATTTCGATTTTTTCAAGACATTCGATGTCTTTTTTTTTCGTAGACATCGAATGTCTACTGGGACATATATCCAGGATCCGATCCACAATTTCGTCAATCGACATTTTAGAAATTTCCTTTCCGCACACGGGGCAATGCGGCACACCGATCTTGGCATAAAGTAGCCGCAAATAGTCATGAATTTCCGTCACCGTCCCAACCGTTGAACGCGGGTTGTGAGACGAGGCTTTTTGGTCAATCGAGATCGCCGGACTCAAGCCATCAATCGAATCCACATCCGGCTTTTCCATCTGCCCCAAAAACTGCCGGGCATAGCTCGAGAGACTCTCGAGATATCTCCTCTGCCCTTCGGCAAAAATGGTATCAAAAGCCAACGTCGATTTCCCCGACCCGCTGATTCCCGTGAACACGATAAACTTCCCCCGCGGAAGTTCAAGGTCAATGTTCTTCAGATTATGTTCGCGCGCCCCGCGAATGATTATTTTGTCCATATTCTTTTATTTCCTTCACCCTGTTAAATAATCCACTCTTGGCGGATTGCCGCAAAGCGGCATTTAACAGGGTAAACACAAAAATGCCCCATTTAAGGGTTTCATCTATAATAGTACTAATGAGTTGATAAATCAATTTCAAAAAAAGAGCCCTCAAGGGGGCTCTTAGCAAAAAAGAAATCAGGCATAGGATAGTCATGCGGCATTGGGTTCTGGATTGCAGGTGATGATCAACTCAACTTTCCCGTTTCCGATATCTTCTAACCCAATGACACCTTGCCTATGAAGCTCCCGAATTGCATCGAACAATCCAGGCTTAGCTGAATTTCCCATCAACTTTGTAATGATATCCACTATGTCATCACGAGTCGGAAGGCCCTCCAGTTCCGAGACAAAGTGAATATAGTAAAGAACCAGCTCCTTTAAATCAATAGTGGCTCCCCTCAGCCCAGATCTCGAGATGAAATCTCGCAAATTTATTTCTACCAATTCGGACCTTCCCATTGTTCCTCCTGCCCAAATTTAATATCCAATTATTTATAGGAATATTGTATCAGTGATTCTCTTAAGTATCAAGTTGAATATCACCAATACGCTACCCTATCTGCAACTTCCGGAGCTGGATTATCTCATCCCGGATCACCGCCGCTTTTTCGAATTCCATATTCCGGGTAGCGGTTTTTATCTCCACTTCCTTTTGTTTAGACAAAACCCCAAAATAAGATGCTAATAAATCGGAAACCAACAGACGAAAAGAGATGCAAATATAACTAGCAACAACACCGATACTGATATATAAGGATAAAATATCTTTTTCTGCCCCATAAGCATCAGTGAAGGACCGATAAAAATCAGAGGCATCTCGAATATATATCTGATACTACTCACAAAATTTCCGCCGAATATTATTGGAAGAATCGCTAATACCGGAAAAATAAGATATGATTTTCTGATTTTTTTGACGAGTGACAGCACAAAAAATATTGCGAAGAACAATAACGAAGCTAGATCAACCAAAAAATGAAATTTTTCCTTTGAAAAAATTCCTGGACTGAAAACTTCATTAATATATCCCAACGCTACTTTGTGAGGAAGCGTGAATACTTTTCCCCAATAAATCTGATTTTCAATAAAAAGAAAAGGTTTGCCAAATTTCAGCCAAGAGAAAGAGAAGAATAAGGCGATCGATAATAACGGTAGAAGCAAAAATATCCAATTGTAATCTTCAAGCAATTTTTTATTATTATATTTTTTACTTTCAATATATTCATAGAGCATAGCAAACATAAGAAAAATTCCATAAGGCCTCGCCAAAGCGCCAAGAGCAGAAAAAATACCAGCTAGCTTCCAATTTTCCTTTCGGGCAAAATAATAACTTAGAATTGATAAAAAAATAAACAAAGAGGTTGGATAGACAGAAATAAAAAAGAAGGAAGATGGGAATAATAACCAAAATATGATTATCTTCTTGCTTTCTTGGAGTAAATAATCCAATTTTAAAAGCTTGTAAAACCAATGGACTGATAGGAAAGCAAAGACGATACTAATAAATTGCCCCACCCAGTCTGATGGAATACGAGCTAAAAAATGAACAAATCTAATAATAATAGGATAAAGAGGCAAGAATACTATACCGGATTTCTTTCCTAATTCAAAAATATAACCGTTATCCGCGATCGATGTATACCAATTTGAATCCCATTTCGAAAAAAAGGGGTGCGTGAATACCTGGCCTATCGCACAATCTTTACAAAGAAAAAGAGAGCTGACTTCACCTACCGTCAAAAGTATCAATAGCCAAAGAATAAATAACTTTGAAATATAGTTCAATTTCAAAATATTTTAATTATATTTACCCTATCTGCAACTTCCGGAGCTGGATTATCTCATCCCGGATCACCGCCGCTTTTTCGAATTCCATATTCCGCGCCGCTTCTTTCATCTCCCGCTCTTTAAGCTTCAGATATCCGGCTATGTCTTCAAGAGATTCAAGTTTCACGAATTCGCGCGGGACTTCCGGATTCAACTCATGGTCAACAATCGATTCAATTTTTTTCTTGATGGTTTTTGGGGTGATATGATGCTTTTTATTGAAGGCCGTTTGCGTCGCGCGCCGGCGATTGGTTTCGTCGATCGCCCGCTTCATCGATCCAGTAATCTTGTCGGCGTATAAGATGACCCGACCAGAGATATTCCTCGCCGCCCGTCCAATAGTCTGCACAAGCGAAGTTTCCGAGCGCAAAAATCCTTCCTTGTCCGCATCGAGAATGGTGACGAGCGATACTTCCGGAAGATCCAGTCCTTCGCGCAAAAGATTCACGCCAACAAGAACATCGAATTTCCCCCTTCGCAAATTTTCGAGGATTCTCACGCGGTCCATCGTGTCCACCCCGGAATGCAAATACTCGGACTTTATCTCGTTTTCTTTCAAAAATTCCGCCAAATCCTCGGCCATTTTTTTCGTGAGCGTCGTAATTAATACTCTTTCTTTCTTTTCAACTACTTTTTTTACTTCATTTATTACATCTTTAACCTGCCCTTTGGCCGGTTTGATCACCAGCTCTGGATCAATAAGTCCTGTCGGGCGGATGATTTGCTCGACGATCTGGTCCGAATTCTTTCGCTCATATTCAGATGGCGTTGCCGAAGTGAAAATCACTTGGTTTATTTTTTTCTCAAATTCACTGAATTTCATCGGCCGATTGTCATACGCGCTTGGAAGACGGAAACCGTTGTCGATGAGCGCTTTTTTTCGGGCATGGTCGCCATTATACATCGCGTTGAGCTGGGGCACCGTCACATGCGATTCATCGATGACAATCAGGAAATTCTTTGCGAAATAGTCCACGAGCGTGAAGGGCGCTTCCCCCGGCGCCCGACCAGTCAAATAGCGGGAATAGTTTTCAATTCCGTTGCAATATCCGATTTCGCGCATCATCTCAAGATCCTGCTTCGTCCGGCGATATATCCTTTCCGCTTCAAGTAATTTCTTATTTTTTTTGAAATATGCCACTCGTTCATCAAGTTCTTTTTCTATTTGAATAAGAGCCTCTTCCATCACCGGTTCCGGAACAACAAAATGTTTGGCCGGATATATCAAAACTTTTTCCAGTTTTCCCAATGCCTCACCGGTCAAAAAATCATATTCGGATATTTTGCCTATCTTATCTCCTTTTATTTCAATCCGTGTCACGATTTCCCGCGAAGGAGACATTACTTCGACCGTGTCACCGTGAGAACGAAATCTCCCTCGGGACAGATATTCGCTGCGAAGAAAGTGCATTTCCGTGAGATCCTGGATCAGCTTTTCCCGGTCCGCCGCCTCCCCCACTTTGAGGCTCAAGGAAATATCTTCATAAAATTCGGGCGAGCCGAGTCCGTATATACAGGAAACCGATGCTACGATAACCACATCAGGCCGCGACATCACCGCCACCGTCGCCGCATGGCGCAAACGGTCGATCTCGTCGTTGATCTGAGATTCTTTTTCGATGTAGGTGTCCGATGAAGAAATATACGCTTCCGGCTGGTAGTAATCATAATAGGAAACGAAATATTCCACCGCGTTTTTTGGAAAAAAAGTCCGGAATTCCTGGGCAAGTTGGGCCGCGAGCGTTTTGTTCGGCGCAATCACCAGTGTCGGTTTTTGCACGTTTTCAATCACATTCGCCATCGTGAAAGTCTTCCCTGATCCCGTCACACCCAAAAGCGTTTGGAATTTGTCGCCACGCTTCAAGCCGGCAGTCAATTGCTTGATTGCTTTTGGTTGATCGCCATCTGGTTTAAATTTTGAGGATATTTCAAATTTCATGTCCAACTATTATATACGCTCAAAACAAAAAAGTCTACCAAAAGAAAAAAGGCACGGTGCTTGGCACCAGTGCCTTTAAAAAATGTTGGGCATGTATCACTAAAATGGCCATACAGTCCTAGTTAGAGCGACCAAAGAAGAGATTCCCATGAACACTGAGGTGAAGAGCGAAAAGACCCGCGCGAATTCTTTTTCGAACCTCTGCAGGTTGACAAAGGCAATCGCATTAGCAGCAAATAGCACTGCCATAATCACTTGGCCTAGTCTCGAATAAATCCACCCCAAATGATCAAGCAAAAGAGCTATAGCGACTAACGAAATTACTGCAACCAATACGATCACTTTACTTCTCTTTTCCTCCATCTCAACTGCCCTCCTTATAAAAGGTAGTAAAATAATCAATTATTTATCCTCGCTGGATATTCCAGTGTACTCACCCCCCACGATTTTGTCAAGGTAGTTTTTTAACCGATTATTTTGCTTTATGCTAGCGTTATTTGCTTAATATAATTTATAGTGATATAGTGATAGTATCTGTCACATAGCACATAACATGGAACACATAACACATTTTTTATGTTTAAAAGAGGCGTAGCAACATTTACATTAGACTACGGCAAGTGCCCGAAATGGCTCTTTGAGCGGATGGTGAAGCTGGGCCGGGAAATGTCGCGGGTCATCATCGCGGAATACGGGCCAGATGAGTTTGTGAAACGGATTGCTGATCCGGTCTGGTTTCAGGCACTCGGAACCGTGCTCGCTTTTGACTGGAACGCGTCGGGACTAACAACAATATTGACCGCTGCCCTCAAAGAAGCCATCCGCGGCGAAGAACGGGATCTGGGGATATACATCTGCGGCGGGAAAGGAAAAACTTCGCTCAAGACTCCGGAGCAGATTTCCCTTTTTGGCGCGCGGGCTGAATTATCCCAAGAGAAAATAAATTCGCTGGAATACAATTCGCGAATGGCCGCGAAAGTCGACTCATCGCTTGTCCAAGATGGATTTCAAATTTATCATCACTCATTCTTTTTTTCACGAAACGGCGTATGGGCCGTTGTCCAACAAGGGATGAACGAAAAAGCCGTGACGGCGAGACGTTATCACTGGTTTTCAGACGACCCCGCCCCAATTTCAAAAAAAATTGTTGATAATTCAAGATTTGTGAGCGAAACGGCTGCGCCTTCCACAAATTCTAACTCAAAGCTATCTGCTGAAAATTTGAGCGGGGCAAGCGCCAAGAACATGGTCATCGAACCGCATGCTGGAATAATTTCCGACGGAACTCACTCCGGACTCAATATGACTGCCAAAGAAAGCGCAAATACGCAAAAGGTCAGCACCGAGCTTGTACTAGGAAGTTATAATACCCTCATGAAAGATTTTCAGCTCCTTCGAAAATATTCCACACCTCAAAGCGAAGTGACTTCTGTTGGCAATAACAAACAGGAACTCACAAAAATGCATCTTCACGACCGCGATTTCAAAATTTTGCCCGTCATCGCCGAAGATTTTTCAAAAAGCAAATATTTGCAAAAAATATTATATGAAGTTTCGGAAATCAAGCCGAAGAATTATGAACAATTGTTATCCCTGAAAGGTGTCGGGCCGAAAACGATCCGGGCATTGGCCCTCACTGCCGAGGTTATATACGGCGCCAAAGCGTCATACGAAGACCCCGCCCGCTACTCTTTCGCCCACGGCGGAAAAGATTTCATCCCCTACCCCGTTGATCGCCCAACCTATGACCAAACCATCACGACTATGCGAGTGCTTGCCTCCAAGATGAAAATTGGATATAGTGAGAAAAACAAGATAATTAGCCGACTTTTATGATTGAAAACCAAGAGATAGAAAAACGCTATACGACTCTGGATGGCAAAAAAAGTCTGACTTTGGAGCAAATAAGCGGTGACTTTGTCAATTTTTTGCGTGGAAGAAAAGAACTGGAAATATGCATCCGCGACAAAAAAATGCTGGAAATGATGGCGAGATTGTTTCTTATACAAAAAAAATACGTTAACCCCGGTGAACAGCCAACAGGAATATCCGAGGGAATTTTTGACAACTTAGTTGAGAGTGTAAAAAAAATACAAATACCTGATTCCGCCATGCTTTCGGAAGAACCAATTTCCGCATTTTCAAAAAAGGAGCAAAAAGATATGCTCGCCGGCGCTCACAAATTGAAAAGAGAAGAAGAAAAAAGAGCTGGACAGACTTATCAAGATAGCGGTCTTGAATAATATTTCCCCGACGGTTATTTTTTTTGTTTCAATTTTAATACATACTTTAATATTTACCTGATTACGTAATTAATTACGTAATTATCTTCTTCCACAAACAAAAAAGCCGGTCCCTCTCGGCTGGCTTTTTTGATGAATAATTTCGAAAAATTATTCAGCTGCTGGTGTTTCTTCTGCCGGCATGGCTGGCTGGGCATCTGGAGTCGCCATCGGCGTTTCCATAGGAGCTTCAGGAGCAACCATTGGAGTTTCTTCGGCCGGAGCATCCGTTGCCGGATCAACCGGTGTTGGGTTTGTCATATCATCTGACATGATATTTTATATTAAAAATTAGCTTCTAGGTATATTCTATCACAATTTAAAAATAATTTCAATTTTATATTTTATTTCAGTTTGCAGACGTTAAAAAATTAAAACATTCTCGAGCATTATTTTTTTCAAAACATTTTTAATGAATAGCTAAGAAAAGAACTGACCATTACTCCAAAAACCAAAAGAATAACAATCACTCCTATTATTTTTTGCATTTTGGACACAAAAATTAACTTACGCTTTGAAATTCTTTTGTTACAATGGCTTTTCTCCCATATCAAACGCGTCGGCCGTGGCGGGTGCGGAAACAAAACTCGATTTCTTGAGAATCTCTTCGTTCACTATATCACGATTCCTTCCGTATTTCAACTTGGAAAGTTCTTTGATGGCTTCAGCGATTTCTTTCGAACCCTTGGTCGGCGGATAGGTCTTCATGTTGAAGGGCGTTGCCACCTGGCTCGCAATGAGGAGCTTCATGAAACAATTGTGATTGTCCACATTCATGAGGTCATTTGAATCAAAAGTTGGTTCAAATTGCTTTTGCAAAAATTCCGCGTCTTCCGCACCCACCCGAAACGAACAGATCGAACCCACGTTTCCGAAAACAGCTTTTGAAATTTCTTCTTTGAGCTGGGCAATAAATTGATGGGCAATGACAAGCGCCAGGCGGTATTTTCGCGCTTCAGAGAGGATCTGTGCGATTGAATCAGTTGTAAAGTTTTGGAACTCATCAATATACAGATAAAAATCTTTGCGCTGCTCTTCCGGCATATCCACCCGTGATAAAGCTCCAATCAATATTTTTCCAACAATAATCATTCCCAAAAGATTGGCATTGATCTCCCCAATCTTTCCCTTTGAAAGATTAACCAAAATGATCTGCTGATTGTCCATTGCTCCGCGGAAATTGATTGTTGATTTTTCCTGAGCGATGATCGGACGCATCATATCGTTCGAAATGAATTGCGTAAGCTTGGAAGTAATATAGGGAACCATATTGGCGAGAGCCGCTTCCCCACCCGCTTTTTCCGCCTCTTTTTCCCAAAAGTTTTTGACAACCGGATTGGTGCAATGCGAAAGTTTCAAGTGCCGGAATTCTTCATCAGCGAGAACACGTGGAATTTCCATGAGCGTCGATCCGGATTCTGGATGTTCCATCACCAAAAGAGCGGCGTTCCGCATATACTGTTCGAACATTGGCCCCCCTGTCTGGCGCAAGTCGTAGAGCTTGTCAAAAATATTGATCATCTCGTTGATGACGAATGTTTTTTGCTCCGGCTTGTTCGCGTCGAATTCAAGCATATTGAGACCGTACGGACGTTCCATATCCGCCGGATCGAAATAGATCACGTCTTCCGCCCGCTCCTTGGGAATATTTTCAAGTACATGATCAACAAATTCTCCATGAGGATCGATCACACAAACTCCTTTTCCGTTCTTGATATCCTGGTTCACCATCTCTTCCATCATTGTCGATTTTCCGGTTCCGGTCTGTCCAATGACATAAAAATGGCGGCGGCGGTCATCCTCAGCTTGATGAATGACGGTTTCCACGCCCCGATAATCATTGAAGCCAAGCGTGATTCCCTCCTTGGAAATATTCGAGGGTGGCGCGGCCGTTCGGGCTTTGAGCCACGCAATTTTTGGCGTTTCGGTCGAGAAAAGAGGAAAATGAAAAATACTGGCAACTTCTTCCGAGGAAAGAACGAAACTTTGATCGCCGCGAAAATTGCGGAATATGAAATCAAAAGCAATATTTTTTGATCGCAATTTGTTTTCCCGCAAAACTTTGAAGCTATTGAGCCCCGGATTTTCATATTGTATGAAACCATTTTCAAGCTCGGAAAGAATCACCTCCGAGCGTTCTTGAGTGAGCGCTGAAGCTACCAAGCGGATATTCACATTGAATCCTGATTTGCCGGCTTTGCCTTCGATTTTTTTCACCACTTCCTGCTCTTCAGGTGTGAGCTGAATTGCATCTTTGTCTTGCTTCAAGATATCTTTTTGCTTGTCGTCTTCTTTTTTGAGAATGATGTTAAAAAATCCTCGCCCGGCTTGGCGAATGATCGTATCCCTTTTCACATCGGTTAGCTGTCTTCCCTGCTGCATCTTGTGGGCAATTCGCTTCCCTTTCTCGCGCCAAAGACCACGCGCTGGTTTCATGAGAATTTGGATTGCCGCACCCTCTTTTTTTTCGTTAAATTTCCCCAGAACATTCGTGATGTTGTTCAAGGGATCAGCCTCGAGCGCTTGATATGTCCGGATCGGAAAATGATGCTTATCTTTGAGGGAAAGGCTTGATGCTGACGTGAAACTTCCGGGAGAAAAAATATTGTAATCTTTCGCTCTTTCAATCGAGGCCTTGGGATAGAAACTATGAATTTGCCTCTCAACTATATTGATGAATTTTCTGGGTGCACCGACATAAAAGGAAATCTCGTCATTGTCCGCAGGATTCGCAATCTCAAGCGCCACGACTGCATCTCCATACATGATGCGATGCCAAAGGCCCGTTTTTTCTTTGATGTTTCCAAGGCTAGAAAAAAGATGCTCCATCACTGAGATGATCTCTTTTTCGGATTTGGGCTGTTGCTGCTGCTCACCTTGCGTCTCACGTTTCATCGGCCGGCTCACTTTCACAACGTCAAGATCCATATTCAAAGAACGAGTGACAACTCCTCGAAAACTCACAAAACTTTTGAAAACCAAAAGAGCCCCCGATGCAAAGCAAACAACCGCGGCGAGCCCCGCGAGAGGATACAAAATCAAATTGAGACTATAAACATCCATTTTTTGTTTTTACAACTCTTTCAGAAGCCCTTTTTGAATGAGCTGCGATCGAAGTTCTTCTTCTACCAGGCGATCGTGAATTTCATCAAGTGTATAATTGTCGACTTGAGCCAAGTCTTTTCCTTTGTCCATATGCTGCGCCACCCGAATAGCGTGCTCAGGTCCTTTTTGAATGGCAATTTCAACCAATTTTTCCACTTTTTTCTCAAATTCCTGAATTCCTGAAACGGTCTGTGCATCGTTTGCAATATTCGCAACGGGAACCGCTTGCTGTGCTCCAATTGTTTTGCGCGCCGTTTCAATTTTCTCGGAGACTTTTTCTTCCGGTTTGTCCGCCAAAATTTCAATGTCGGCAAATGATTCTGCGTTTGTTTCACTTTGAATTTCTGCTGATATTTCAGGAGTTGAAATAATTTCTTTTTTCTCAACATTTTCTGGAACAACTTTTTCAATGTCAATATTCATTTCCTTAATCTTTTTCGCAAGATCAAGATCTTTTTGCTCAATTGGTTCTTGATAGTTTGATTGCGCCATAATGTTTTATTTAATTTCCAATTCCTCTTCCTCACTCTCACTGTTCCAAGTCCGATAACAATTCTTTTTTGAAATCATCCGTAATCTTTCCTATAAATTCTTCATAATTTTCAATTTTTGACTTCAGAAATTCCTCAACTTCTTCTGCGCTTTTTTTCGTATCGATCATTTCACCAAATTTTTCCTGGTCTTCCTCGCTCAGAATTTCGAGTGTTTCCAGCAAAATTCGCTTGAACAAAACATCTCCCATTTTGGAAAATACCTCTTCTTTCTTATCTTCTGGAAGATTTTGAAGTCCCAACTCTTCAATGATCGAATTTTGGAGAATTGTGTCTTGAGTCATTTTATTTGAGTTTAAAGTTTATCGATAATTGAGACGAACGCGAACAGATTTTTCTATTAGTCGGAACTGTTCGTTTGAGAGACGAGAAAGCCATTTTTGGAGAGTAACCCCTTTGGCTGGACCCAGCCTTCTTTCCAATTCCTTCGCCATTTCTTCCCGGAATTTTATCTCTTGAAGATCTTTCCAGGTTTGGTTTTCCGGAAACTGCGAAACAACTCCCTTATGGCCGGAGATGAAATCGTCAGCCGGCTTGTCCCAATCCATATGCTCCACGCCGAAAATCCTTGCAAAGGATCCGCGATTGTGAATCAAATCCGTGATTCGGCTTAACTTCGCTGAATCCCTGAGAGACATCTCCTGGGAAGCACGAAGAGCATCATGAGCTTTTTGGGATTCGACATTATAAAAATCGAAATTCTTTTTTGAGCGCGCTATCTCTTCGTCATATGGTTTCATCCAGTCCGGTTTCTTTCCTGCGCCTCTTGATGGCTGATGATCTACTACGCCTGTTTTTGCCTTCACTTCATCAACTGCGATTTTCGGCTTGCTTGGGGCGATTTCCTGAGCCGCTCCACCGCGTGAAACATTCGCATCGCTATGTGGAACATCACCCGTGAATACTCCATTCCCAAAAGCCTTGCCGTTGTATGTCAGATTGAACTTTCCTGTTGCTGAATCCTTGAATATTTTTATCACTTCTCCTTTTTGCACTTTGTGACTCACTATTTCATTGAATCTTTGAAAGCCACCCTTGCCTTCAAATCCCAATTTTTTCGCAAGTCCTTCCGCCAATTCGTGCGCTTTTTCTCCTACTTTTCCTTTGAATCCAGGCTCATCCGGATTGAGTCCAAACGCTTTCGGGTTTGCTTTTATGATATCTTGAGCCGATCTTTCTATCCCTCCACCGCTATATATTTTGCTGACACCCAATTCCCGATTCCCCAACTCAGTTACTTGCGGATCTGCATCTGGCGCTCGCATTTCACTCATTTTTACTTCAGGTTCGGGAACGACTGACGATTTTTGAAATTGATCATAGCTTCCCGGTTTGGATTCATGCGGCTCGATATTGAATTTTTTGAAATATTCGTCGCCGCGCGAAGAAAGACCCGTGATTTTTCCTTTAGTATCGTATTCATAAAGCACTCTGTCAGAAGGCTGCTCCGTCGGCTCAAAATTTGCTCCTCCTTCAGTCTCTCGAGTCTCGCCTGAATATTCTTGTTGGTACGGCTGCTCAGCTTCCGGCGTAGGAACAACAGCATGCTTTTGAAGATGATCCTGACCAATTCCAGGCTTGTGTTCTGCTCCCGCTACAGGACTATTTTTCGTCTCCTCGTGCAAACCGCCTCCGGATTTCACTTTTGATCCGGAAGATTCGGAAAGATTGCGAAGATCTTTATAATTTTCAGGTGATAACTTTGCAGATCCAGTACCAGAATTTTTAATAGCTTTCATTCCTTCCTCGGTGATGATTGTTTTCCCACCCGATCCTTGGGTATAAAGCGCTCCCTTTGGTGAAGCGCCAACTGCTCCTGCCACGCTTCCCTTCGCTTCAAAAAAGGAGCTTATTGCCTCTGTTCCTGACATCAGCACCATTGCCGCTCTGGCACCAACAAATATTGTGAGAATATTCCTTGCTTGTTCGCACCTGTCCTCCGTCCATCCTCTTTTCACAAGCTCTTCTCCATATTCTCCGCTTTGTCTTTTGAGCAATTCGTCCAAATTTTTCATTGTATCCTCAACGGAAACTTCTCCTGATTTCATTTTTTCTATAATTTCACCCGCAGCAGCTGTTTTCTTTTCCGCTTTTTTCGCTCGCAACCATTTTTGCCCCTTCTCTATTATCTTTCCTGTTCCCGCATAAGTCATCGCCGGCATGAGCGGAGCCAGAAGAAATCGAACAGGCCGGCTGACAAGCGCTGCGCCGGCTGCAAATCCGCCGGCAACTCCGAATGCTCCAGCCACACCCGCCACCGCGCCGCCCATCATCGCAATGCTTATCGCCGCTCTCACTTTTGGCGGAACTTTTTTGAGATAAACATTGTTATACAGATCAATATATTTGCCGAAAACCTTTCCCAATGGCCCGCCTTTTGTCTTATAATATTCAACTGCTTCTTTGGTAAAACCATCCTGCAAATCCAAATCCGCAATCGTATTGTGATATTTGGCCATGGCCTCCAATTTTTCCCCAAAAGATTCTCTCATCTGCTTCAATTCTTCCTCGGAAACTGTTCCTTTTTTACTTTCCAACTCTTCCTGATATTCTTTGAATGCTGCTTCTTTCCAGGCGTTCAAATGGGCCTCTCTGTCTTGCAAATATTTCGATCTGGCATTTTTAACTTCTTCCATCTCTTCAACATTTTCAGAAAATCCTTTTTTTGACAATCCAAGAAGTTTTGTCAAAAATCCTCTGCTGCCCTTAGCATGTCCCCTGGCCTTTTTATATTCATCTGCACTCGCATCCCAGTTGGCCTTCAATTCTTCGAGTGTTTTTCCAGGAATGATTGGTGCGATCTCCGGCTCGGCTTCGCTTACCTCATGCTCTGCATCAAATTCATTTTTTTGTTCTCCTGGCGGATCGACAACACCGCCCTCCTCAACTTCCAATTGCTCGGGAGGAAACCCGTTAGGCAACTTGAGCTCAAGGTATTCCTTGAGAAGTTTTGTTTTTTCAGAAGTCAGCGGACCGCTCTCTCCCGCTCTGCTTTCTTCTGTCGCCAGCCTTATTCTGTCTCTTATATATTTTTGCCGAAATTTGAACGCCCATCGGTCATCTGCAATCTTTCTTGCTTCCTCCGTCCTTTTTTTTGCCGACCAAAATCCTCTAGAATAACTGTCGGATGCCGAACTAGCAAACTCCTTTTCCGGATCACTGAATGTCTTTTCTATTTCTATCTCCATTTTGGCCAATCTTTCTTCATTTGCCCGCTTCAATGCCTCATCTGGCAAATCTGAAGTTTTCTTTGCCATCGGACTGGAATGCAGATCATCAGCTTCGACCGCACCTGCCGGTTGCGAAAAAGATTCCGACGAAAACGGCTTGCTCCCATTTGTTACTTTTTCTATTTTTGCGACCTGTCGAGAAGTTGTCATTTAAATTTTTTAATTCAAACAAAGCTGACGCTTCGAATGCGCTTCAGCTTTCTTTTAATTTTCTTTTTGTCTTGCTCAAATCATACCACAAAAACAAACTTTTTTGAACTGCAAATCGCAATGTGGATAACTTTTTCCAATTGTTGTATAATGTGGGCATATCCAAACGAAAAATAAATAAAAAAATAAATTCACCCTGCTGAATAATCCCAAGGGGATTGTCCCGCTTCGTGGGACATTTAACAGGGCAGGAAAATATGCTAGAAAAATATCAATATTATATCGTCGCCGGAATTCTGACAATCATTCTCATCGTTTCAATCGGCGTTGCACTGGGCGACGCGGCCATCATGGATGAAGTGGCGCATATCCCGTCCGGATATTCATATATCAAATACCACGATTATCGCCTCAATCCCGAACATCCCCCTCTTCTCAAGGATCTGGCCGGTATTCCTTTGCAATTTCTGAATGTCACCTTTCCGACAAACGAAAAGCTCTGGACAACCGACGCCAACGGACAATGGGACGCCGGATCAAAATTTTTGTATTCTCCCGGAAACGACACTGAAGCTATTATTTTTTGGTCGCGCCTTCCGATCATTCTCATTGCACTTGCCCTTGGATTCATGATCTTCAAATGGGCGAAAGAATTGTTCGGCGTCAAGGCCGGACTCCTGGCGCTTGCCCTCTACGCCTTTGACCCGAATATTCTGGGACACAATCACTATGTGACAACCGACCTTGGCATCGCCGCTTTTTGTGTTTTCGCTTTTTATTTTTTCACAAAATATCTCAAAGAGCCAAACTGGAAAACAATCGCCTTCGCCGGGATATTTTTGGGATTGGCCGCGCTCACAAAATTTTCATCGGTTTTGCTTTTCCCTGTCATGGGTCTGTCATTGATTCTCTATGCCCTCTTGCGCAAAGAAAAGCTTGAATTTTCTTTTTTGGGATCGGGAAAAATAAAGAGATTTTGGCTACAAAAGCTGTATTTGTATGTCGCAACTTTCATTGTTGTTCTGGCTATTCACGGTATTTTGATCGGCATAGTCTATGAGGCCAATATTTACAAAATGCCAACCGAAAAGATTCACCAGCTTGTTGATACCCAGCTTTCTTCCAATGGAATTCAAAAAATTGCCGCCCCCTATCTGCACAGAATGGCCGATAACTCCGTGATGCGCCCCTATTCCCAATATCTCACCGGATTTTTCATGGTCTTTGGACGCGTTGAAGGCGGAAATACAACCTATTTCTTCGGACAAGTGACCAATCAGAGTTTTCGCGAATATTTTCCGCTCGTTTTTCTAATAAAAGAACCTCTGCCGATTCTGATTCTCCTTGCGTTCTCGATTGCCATCGGACTGGCTATAATACTCAAAAAAAACTTGCCCGAATTTCCCAAAAAAATTTGGGGAAATATCAAGAATTATTTGAGCGGAAATATAGCCGAATTTTCGATGCTTTCTTTCATCGCCTTGTATTCTTACATCAGCATCACTGGGAACTTGAATATCGGTTTTCGCCATCTTTTTCCCATTTTGCCGTTCATGTACATTCTGATTGCCAAAGAAGCGACTGTTTTCGGCAGCCGGATAACAAAAAATCACCGGAAATATTTTTGGTCAATCATCTCAGTTCTGATCATCTGGCTGGCCACTGAAACCGCGTTCGCATATCCGAATTATCTCGCCTATTTCAATCAGACCGTCGGTGGAACAAAAAACGGATACAAATATGTGACGGATTCAAATGTGGACTGGGGACAGGATCTCAAAAGATTAAAAACATGGATTGATGATTATAATCAATGCACACAAATAAAATGTGATCCAAGCAAACATTTCGGATGTCCCCAGAAATGCTATGAAATAACGAATTATTCTCCTGCTCCAATCAAACCAATTGACAACATACGCGTCGATTATTTCGGCGGCGGAGACGTGAAGCATTATCTCGGAGACAAGGCCATCATGTGGCACTCCGATTTGGGGCAAGAGCCGGGATGGTACGCCATTTCAGCGACATTTTTGCAAAATTCCCTTTACTACAAAATCACCGAGGGAATTCCCGATTATGAATGGCTGCGCGAACGGACACCAACGGCCGAAATCGGCGGATCTATTTTGATTTATAAGATCGATTAATTGGCAGGATTGATATTTGTCTCGGCCGAATTGCTTTCTTCAGTTTGCCTGATCTTATAATATATCTTGTTTTTTATTCTTAGGTCCAAATAATCCAAACTTTTCCTCACTTCCTCATTCAGCTCTTTTTCAAAAAGGGTCTGAATGACTTTTTTTGCGTCTTCAATTGAAAATTCGGAGCCAAGCTTGACCGTCCACCCCTCTCGATTTTTCACACTTATTTCTCCCGAGGCTATCCCGGAAGTGTGAAAACTTTCGGCCGGATCAATTTTCAAATCATCCCGAAGCATAAAGTCGGCCGATTCAATGAATCCAATGTAATCCGGGTTTATTTTTGTTTTTCCCAAATCAACGGGAACTGCGCTTTCATCAACGACCGTCAAAAAGCCATTTTTTCGCAATTCCTCATCCGTGCCGGCTGCCCCACTATATGCCAATCCGCTCTTGTCGACAAAATAGCACACTCCTCCGCTGCACCAGACCAATTCCGGCTTGCGCTCGGTGACTCGAACAGAAATCGTTCCGGGAAATTTTTTTTGGATAGATGCGACTTCCAACTGATCAAAATTGCTTTTGAGAGCAGCATCGATATCCTTTTCATTCACGAAGAAGAAATTTTTCTTGGGGAAAACATTGAAATATTTTCCTTGAATTGATTTTGCAATTTGATCTGCGATTTCCCGCTTGGATATATCCTGGTTTCCTTCAATAGACACCGAGTCGACCTCCAGATAAGGAGAAAAGAGGAGTATATATCCGCAAATTCCCAAAAATCCCAAAAAGAGCAGCCAAAACAAAACGCGCGAAAATTTTCTTTCCCGTTTCTTTTCCTTTTTCGGAACGCTCGCGTATGCACCCGTGCGCCTCCCCTGCCAGGATTTTTGTGGGATCTTGTTTTTTGTCTTTTGGCGAAAAAGGACCATGCTACGGTTTGTCATCCCCGCACACACGGAGATCAAGAAAATATAATTCTATGCGCAAAAACTGTATTCCGAGTCAGGCCTAGAATGACGAAAAAATCTACAAATTCTCTTTCACGATCTTCGCAATCATCCAAGCATAGATATTGTGCCGACCGTATTTTTTGATTTCAACGGATTCTTCTTTCCCCTGGAACACGAAATTGAATGTTTGTCCCTGAACGGTCGTTTTGAGATCGGATGCTTGCGCCTCGGATCCATCTGAAAAGCCAAAACTTATTGTTTCCGCTTTTGAAAATTCGGCCAGATTTTTCACCCGCTCGTCGTCGAAATTCAAGATTAATTTGCCATTTTTCGGCAATTTTTGCGCGAGCGATTTTATTTCCTCGAAAACATCGTCCAAATTCGACTGGGCGTCCGAATAGCTTCCCTCGATATTGGTAACAACCACCCAAGAGGGACGCACTATTTCAAGTAAATATTTCATATCTCCTTTTTTCTCGACTCCCAACTCCAAAACAAGTTTTGAGGGAAATTTCCGTGAAAACAGAGCTTTCATCTTGGCCTGAATCAAAATTTTCCACCATTTCCAAAAAGATGATTCTCCTGTATCGAGATACAAAATTGCAAGTGGCAGACCTATTTCAGTGTTGTAGCTGCGCGGATTCCCCCGTACTTCTTCCTCGCCATATTTTTCGCGCAGAAATTTGAGGATATATTCTTTGGCAACGGTCTTGTTCGTGCTGCCTGCCACTGCGATGATGAATGGCTTGAACCGCCACAAAATGATCTTCGTGAAAATCTTGAGATAAAATTGAACAATTTTTTTAAAAAAGGGTTTCATCGAAAAATATTATTTGAAAAAACTCTCCATCCTGTCAAACGCTAAATTGATATCTTCCTCGTTCCTCCCAAAACACATCCGGATGTGGTTTTCCCCGACGGGTCCAAAAGCCGCACCTGGAACAGTCGCCACTTTGGCTTTCTCCAACAATTCTATCGCAAATTCCTTTGAACCGCCACCTGGGGCGATTTTTTGCAAAATATCCTCCTTGATGCTCGGAAAAACGAAATAGGCGCTGTCGGGCCTTTGATATTCAAATATATCCTTCAGCTTATCAAGCCGGCGACAAATCAAATCCCGTCTACTTTTGTATATTGCATGATATTTTGCCAATTCCTCGTCTGCCATTTCGAGCGCCGCCAACGCTGCGTATTGCGAAACAACGGGGGCGCAAGTAACAAGCGCATCATGGACACCCAAAATTTTCTTTGCCAGATCCTGATGTGTTGCGAGATACGCGATCCGCCAGCCGGTCATCGCATAAGCTTTGGAAAACGAAAAAATATAGACCAGCCGATCACGAATTCCCCGCATTTGAGCCAGAGAATAGAATTTCTCGCTGGCGTCGAATATGAAATCCTTATACACCTCGTCGCTCAAGATATAAAAATCGTGCCTGATGGCCAGTTGCGCCACAGCGTGAAGCTGATTGCGGGTGAAAATCGTCCCAGTCGGATTGTTCGGATTGCAGAAAAGAAGTGCTTTCGTTTTCGGAGTGATCCTTTTTTCCAGCTCCGTGATGTCGAACGCCCAGTGATTTTTCTCATCAAGCGGGACGAAAACCGGCACACCTCCCGCCACCTTGATGGCTGGCTGATAGGAGGTATATGTCGGATCGGGAACAAGAACTTCATCTCCCGGCGAAAGGATCGCCAGCATCGTCGCTGTGATCGCTTCGATCGACCCGGCCGTCACAATCACCTCTTCTTCGAAATCATAAAATTTGTTTTCTTTCTCAAGGTTCTGCGCGATCACTTCGCGAAGCTCCAAAAGCCCCGGCGCAAGCGAGTATTTGGCCACTTTGCCTTTTTGAATGGCTTCAATAGCTGCGTTTTTTATCGCATCCGGCGTGTCAAAAGAAGGCACGCCTTGGGCAAGAGAAACAACTCCGGGAATGCGAGACGCCCGGAGTTCCATGTCTTTTATCGGTGAAAGATTGATTTTGTTATTATCGGCCATATCAGAAATCAAACAACCTTATTTTTTCGCTTGAATCACCTCCATATTCCCCGGCATATATTTTCGCAAAACTTCCGGAATCACGACTGACCCGTCGGCTTGCTGCCCGTTTTCGATGATCGCAATCAGCGCGCGCGAAATTGCAATTGCCGTCCCATTGAGCATATGCAAAAATTCTTTTTTGCCGTCCGCGCGTTTCACTTTGATATTAAGCCGCCGCGCTTGATAGTCTGTCGTGTCAGAAGTTGATGTCACTTCTCCCCAATCATTGCGGCTGGTCATCCAAGCTTCAAGATCATATTTTCGATAGGCCGGCCCGCCAAGGTCCCCTGTGCAAATATCCACCACCCGGAACGGAGCGTCAAGACCTTTGAATATTTTCACTTCCATTTCTTTGAAATAGGCGTGCATTTCTTCGGATTTTTCAGGCAGAGTATAGGCGAACATTTCCACTTTCGAAAACTGATGAACTCGATACAGCCCCGCGCTGTGTCGGCCATATGACCCCGCTTCCGTGCGGAAACAATGGGAAAAAGCGACATATTTCAGAGGCAATTTTTCTTCATCAATCGTTTCATCCATATGATATCCTCCCATGGTGATCTCAGCCGTCCCGACCAAGTTCAAATCCGTTTTTTCCACAGAATAGATTTGCGTCTCCTCTCCGCGCGGATTGAAACCGACTCCAAGAAGTATGTTGTCTTTAGCAAGATCCGGCGTCGTAAAGGGCGTGAATTTTTCTTGAACGCAAATATCGAGAGCATAATTGATCAAAGCCTGTTCCAGGAGCACTGCTTCATTTTTGAGAAAATAGAATTTTGCTCCCGCCACTTTCGCTCCACGTTCAAAGTCAATCAGATCCAAATCTTTCATCAATTCCTCGTGGCCTTTCGGCTCGAAATCAAATTTCGGCGGCTCGCCATACTTTTCAATCTCTTTATTTTCGCTATCGTCTTTCCCAATTGGCGAATCGGGATGAGTCATGTTCGGGACTGCAATGATCAGCTTCTTCCATTCTTTTTCAATCTTTTCAAATTGCGGCTCCCATTCATCAAGATTAGATTTTATCGCATGTGCTCTTGTCAATATTTCTTTTTTTTCATCAACATCAATAGTCGCAATATTTTTCATTTGCTCATTTATTTCGTTTTTTCCTTTTCTGAATCCTTCTATTTTTTCAATTAAGTCTTTTCTTTCGATATCAAATTCCAAAAGCCGGTCAATATCGCATTTGATATTGCGCAGTTCGCAATTTTTCTTCACTGCATCTTTGTTTTCCCGGATATATTTGATGTCGAGCATAAAATTTTTATTTATCGGCTGTATTTCTCTTAAACTCTTCTTCGCTTATTTCTTTCAGCTCGTTAATAACCATTTCGATTTCCGCTTGCAAATCCCCTCTGCGATCTTGAAGAAGCTTCCTTTTAGCATTCAATTCCATATCAGACATATTATCCAAATCTTTTTCCTCCTCAAATTTTTCTGCTATTTCAAGTCCGCACATATTTTTAAATAAATTAGAAATTATTTCTCTTTCATCGGCGGGAAGATGACAGTTTCCCGAACCGATTTATTCATCAGAAACGCGAACAATCTTTCTGAAAAGCCAAATCCAAAAGCCGGAGGCATGCCATATTCAAGTGCTTCCACAAAATCTTCATCGAGCATCTGAGCTTCAGGGTCGCCCGCCGCGCGCAGCTTCATTTGATCCTCAAAACGTGCACGCTGGTCAAGCGGGTCGTTCAGTTCTGAAAAACCATTACCAAGCTCCGATCCCCCAACGAGAACTTGCATGCGCAATACTTTGCGCGGATTTTTGGGATCTTTTTTTGCCAGCGGTGAAATTTCGATCGGATGGCCGACCAGAAAACAGGGCTGGATTAGCTTCGGCCGTACGGTTTTTTTGTATATCGTGTCAATCATCCGCCCTTTGCCATAATTTTTTTCATATTTGATTCCCAGCTCGTCCGCTTTCTTCTGCAAATCTGCCACCGAAATATCTTTGCCCAGATCAATCCCCGTTTCTTGCTTGAAAAGCTTGAAATAATCTTTCGTTTCCCATTTTCCCCCCCAATTGATCCAAATTCCCTCGAACTCACTCTCCATCGCATCCACCAAAACTTTTCGCGCAATTTCTTTGTACAATCTTTCCACCAACTTCATCCCCTGCTTGAGATCCGTATAGGCTGCATAAAATTCGAGATCATCATATTCTTGCAAATGTTCGCGATCAATACCTTCGTTGCGAAAAAGCCGGCCAATCTCAAATACTTTTTCATATCCGCCGACCAAAAGCCTTTTGAGCGGCAATTCCAGTGAAATGCGCATGAAATAGTCGCGATCAAGCGCGTTGTGGTGCGTGATGAACGGTTCAGCATCGGCTCCGCCGGGAATATTTTCGAGAACGGGAGTCTGCACTTCCAAAAATCCTTTTTTGGCGAGAAAATTTCGGGCTGTCTGCCAAAAAATATTCTTTTTGCGGAAAAGTTCGCGCGTCTCCACGTTCATCATGAGATCGAGATAACGCCTGCGTAAAAGTTCTTCCGTATCCTTTACTCCGAAATATTCCGTCGGCACGGGCACGAGGCTTTTTGAGAGTATTTTCCAATCCGTTACTTCGAGAGTGATTTCTTCTGTTTTGGTCTTGAATAATTTTCCTTTGACCTCCACGAAATCACCGATCTCTATTGTATCGATAAAAAGCTTGTATTTTTCCGGATCAATATTTTTTTTGCTCAGAAAAAGTTGGCTCTTCCCTGAACCATCTTCGATGTGCGCAAAAGCCGAACCGCCCATCGGACGCAGGGATTTAACTCTTCCAACCAAAACCAGCTCTTTCCCCTGAAGTCCGTCGAATTTTTTCAGCGCTTCCCTATTCTTCATCGTCCGGCCTGTTTTCTCCGGATACGGATCAAGTCCAGCTTTTCGCAGGTTTTCAAGTTTTTTCAGTTTTATTTCCTTGATTTCGTCGAGCATATTTATATGAAGATTCACAATTTTATCCTTTTTCATTATATCTTTTTCCCACAAAAAAACAACCCCGTCGCACAAAGACGAGGTTGCTCGCGAATTTTGCAAAATCTAGCTGACTTCCAGCACCGTATATTCTTTTTCCCCTGCCGGAGTGTTCACTTTCATCTTTTCCCCCGCGCTTTTGCCCATCAAAGCCTGACCAATCGGCGATTCGTTGGAAATCTTTCCGCCCAGAGGATCGGCTTCATTTGACCCGACAATTCTGAACTGCTGCTCGTCCCCGTTGAATTTCACCTTGACCTTCGAACCCATTTGAATCACTCCGCTTTTCTCGTCAAAGTTCGAAACCTCGGAAGTCCGAATTTCGTTTTCAAGTTCCATCACGCGCCTTTCGTTGTCGGATTGTTGCCTCTTGGCTTCGGAATATTCCGCGTTCTCGGAGAGGTCACCCTGCTCTTTGGCTTCCTTGATGATCTCGGCGATCTTCTGGCGCATTTCGGTTTTTCGCATTGCAAGCTCTTCTTTGAGCTTTTCGAGCCCTTCAGGGGTGAGTAGTTTTGCCATTTGTTTTGTTTGCCCCTTCACCAATCTTTGCAAAAGCATAGCAGTTAAAAATAGGAAGGCGAAGCCGCTTTGCTCGCCTTTCCCAGAAAATAAAATGCTAGTCGAGATTGGTGTGGGGGTTGATAACACTAATAACGATTAGAATGATAATCGAAAAGGAAAAAGTTGTCAATTGGTATTTTAAACAAATAAAAAACCGCAATCATGTTGAACTGCGGTGGCGGCAATAATATTGCCATTGGTTTGTACTTAAGTGATATTTAATCTTTATTCGATTTAAGCAAAGGACAACAGGACTTTCAATTTTTATGCAGGATAACCAAATTCTTCGTAGTATTCTCTGTCTACCTTTAATTGTCCTTTCATGGATTTAATGGCCCGTTTTTCCTCAAAGTGAATTGTCATGCGAGGAAAGCCATCTATACACAGACTAAGGACAACACTATTGGGTAGCAAGAAAAAATAACATCTGTAAGTTTCAAGTGATGGAAGAGCTTTCATGAGATATTGGATCACAATAGGCTCGTTAGGATTCACTTTATACATCGGCCAGTCAAGCTCTTCGTGATACGTATAATCGGAATCCATTCCTAGCTCACCTTCAATCTTTCGATAAAGCTTAGCTAACTTCTCATTGACTTCCAGAGACCAAGGCATTTCTTCGTACATCTTGATCTCGTCAACTAAATTGCAAATGGCTTTGATCTTTTCATTGATCTCACCGGCCAATACTGCATTTCCAGGCTTTAAATAGCTTCTCAAATTTTCCATTTTAAGGAACCTCCGAACTCAGGATATGCTGTCATTTTGACAACTGCTTATTTTAGCATGTTTTTAAGCCAATGTCAACCACTGTGAAACATTTGGGGGATAATGGCTTGTATAATATATAATTGTCGGGCTAGCGATACTTAAATCTTTTTTTATTTCTCATAGAGACGTTCCGCTGGAGCGTCTCGGTAAACCCTGTTTTGTGCAATGCAAAGACGCCCCAGCGGGGCGTCTTTGCAATTGTCAAAATAATGAAATATCAGCCCTGCTTTATTCCTTCTCCCCGAAATACCATTGATAGACATCCTTCGTCACCGGTACGGCCGTTGAGAAACCTTCTCCTCCGCCTTCGACGAGAACCGCCATGGCGATTGTCGGATTGTCATAGGGGGCAAAGGAAACAAACCACCCGTGAGTTTTGTTCTCGCCCCCGAACTGGGCCGTTCCCGTTTTTCCCGCCACCTCGACCGGAAGGTCTTTCAAGGGCTGCGCCGTTCCGGACGTCACTGTTTGCCTCATTCCCTCGTGAACAATCCGCATATTAGCCGCTGATATGAAATTTTTGTTTAAAACAACCGAGGAAACCTTTTCTTCCGTTCCGTCCGCTTTTTTGACAGAAGAAACCAAATGCGGCTTGTATACCGTCCCTCCATTGGCAACAGCGGCTGTATAATTTGCGATCTGAAGAGGCGTGGACGTCACGAATCCCTGTCCGATTGCACAATGATAGTCGTCTCCCAAATACCATTTTTCACCGATGGTGTCCTGCTTCCAGGCTTGGGTCGGAACGAGCCCTGACGCTTCTCCAGGAATATCGATACCAAGCTTATATCCCAAACCAAACTTGTCGGCATATTGTTTTATTTTGTCGATGCCAAGAGCTTGAACATCCCCCCATCCTCCGCCAATCGCATAGAAAAAAATGTCCACGCTTTCCGCGATTGCCTTTTTGATGTCAGTGAGACCGTGCGTTTTCCAGTCCGGAAATCTGTAGCTGCCAATATTGATCGCCGCCGGACAGTCCAGGGTCGTGCCGGCGTTGACAGTCCCCTCCTGAAGCGCTGCTGCTGCCACCATAGGCTTGAAAGTCGACCCGGGCGGATATTCTCCGCTGATCGAGCGATTGAACATCGGCTTGTCCGGATCAGACATCAATTTTTGGTAGTCTTCCGACGAAATTCCCTTGGCAAACAAATTGTTGTCATAGCTTGGCAGATTGACCATTGCAAGAATCTCTCCATTCCTCGGGTCAATCGCCACGGCCGCCGCAGTTTTCGTCCCGGTTTCTTCCAATTTCGCCTTGAGACTATCTTGCAATTTTTTTTGAAGATCTGCGTCAACGCCCAACGTCAGATCGTCTCCGGGAATCGGAGAGTCCACGCCGAAATCGTTTTTCAAATTACCCGTCGAATCGACCTCAACGTCCTGCTTTCCGTTGACACCCCGCAATTTTTTTTCCCATCCATATTCAATTCCGGACTTTCCAATATAGTCAGTCATGAGATAGTCGGGATTTTCCGCAAGCTCCGTTTTGCTTATTTTCCCGCTATATCCGACCGCAGCAGAGAAATATTCCCCATCTTTGTATTCGCGCACCGAAGTTTCATCCAGCATGAAACCCGCAAGCTTTGAATATTTTTCCAAAAAAACAAGAGCTTCGTCTTGACTGACGTTTTCTTTGATCAAAACCGGATTTGTTGAAACCAAGTCTTGCGAGCCGACAATCACTCCGACATTTTGGTTATTCATGCTGAAAATTCTGGCAATTTCCTCTATTTCCTTCTCGCGCACGCTTTGATCTTTTGGAACATAGGCCGGAATGGCAATCAGATCGAAACTCGGAATATTGCTGACAAGTTTTTTTCCATTTCGGTCAAGAATGAGTCCTCTTGGCGCTTTGATGATGATGGATCGAATCCTGTTTTCCCGCGCCATTTCGCTATAATATGACCCCTTTATGATTTGGAGATAGAATATCCTCACCGCCAAAAGCGCGATGACCAAAAAAACCATTCCCCGAAAAAACTTTGTTCGGTCCCCGGACATCTCGACTCCCACTGCTTGCGTCTCATCAATTCCTTCAAGATGCTGCGTCACCTCTTCAATCTCTTTACCGCGCAATTGGCGCTTTTTTTTGGAATATTTTTCGAACATATTTTTTAAAATCTTTTTTTCGTAGCCAATTTAATCGGTTCTTGCAAAAGACTGCGGCTTGATCTGCGAAATACATAGTATATAAGATAAACAGCCAAAACCGTATAAACTATTTTGAGAAAATAGTCCAAACTGAAAAAATTTGCATGAACTGCGAATGACTGATGTAAATAGTAGTCTTTGAGGCGAAAACTTACCCAAAAAAACAGATCTTTTGTTATTTCGGAGAAAACGGTGATTGCACCAAGAGATGCGGCAAAAAGAATCTTTCGGGATCTGATATCCGCAACAGCTGCAAGATACGAGATTGCCCAGCCTATGAAAATATATGCAAGAGCTCCTGTTCCAAAAATCGTTCCCGACCCGGCGTCAATCAAAAGCCCCGCGAGCACAAGCCATGGAGCCGATTTTTCAAATCCCATTGAGATTACAAGGGTTATCACAAGCGCCAAAGCCAGATCCGGAATTCTCTCGAGAGAGAAAAAGACGCCTTCAATGGAGAGCTGAAAAAAAACGACTATCGTGCAAAAGACAAAAAGAAAAAAATTCTTCATATTCCATGCTTCAAAATTTTGTCACCAGAAAAACAATTCTCAAATCCGAAAGATTGGCTTCTGGCAATATTGACGCTTCCTGAAAAAGCTTGTCCTTGGATTGATCTATCCGGCTGATGTTTCCGATTACAAGACCTCTGGGCATTTCACCGCCGAGACCGGAGGAGACCACCGCATCGCCTTCTTTGATCTCCTGCGCCTGGGAAATCATATTCATTCTGATACCCAGTCCATATTCCCCGTTCAAAATGCCCTTTGAACCAGAATCTTGCACTTCGGCATTGATCGCGCTTGCCGGATCAGTGATGAGCGTGATCTTCGCGGTGTTTGAGAAAACATCGCTCACTCGTCCGATCAAAATTCCCTTTGAAACAATGGCCGGCATGCCGATTCTTATACCTTTGTCATTTCCTTTGTCGACGATAACATAGTTTCCTAGTCCCTGTGGATCCTGAGCAATGACAAAAGAGGCTTCAAGATCATATTTGTTTTTCGGAGCCAATCCAAATTCATCTCTCAAAACCCCGTTTTCTTTTTCAATATCTTTTAGCCGCGTATTTTCCGCCAAAAGCTCTTGATTTTTTTGAATCAAATTTTCATTTTCATTTTTCAGGTCTCCAATTGATCCCAAAAAACCAAAAACATCAGATATCCCTCCGGAAAATATGCGAAAGGTTTTGAGAAAAGGACTTGATGCCCTCAAAACAAATCCCTTAAACGAATTGTCTGCTCCGCGAAAACTCACGAAAACCAAAATCAGCAAAATAAAAACAATCAGAAGAAACTTTGTATTTTTGCGAGAAAAGAAATGCATTGAATTGCTATTTTATTATTCGAAAAATTAGAATTTTCGCAGAAATTTTTATTCAAGAAGTTGATTTTCGTCAAAAAAATGCGTAATAGAGTCGCGAATGGAGTATCTTTATTGGTATGAAAATCAACTTTGAGTTATATTTCAAGGAAATTTGTATTCTTTGAATAACCTTTTCAGACTTCAAAACCGCACCTTATCATACTGCGTTTCCGCCAAAATATCTTTCAGCTCTTCAAGATGTTCAAGGACAATCCCCGTGCCCCGCGCAACAGCCGTGAGCGGATCATCCATCACCCGCGTCGGCATATCGGTCTGTTCAGCGATCAATTTGTCAAGACCGCGAATCAAACTTCCTCCGCCAGCCAGAATGATCCCTCTTTGCATGATGTCCGAAAGAAGTTCGGGCGGAGTTTCTTCAACTGTTGATTTGATGTTATTAACGATTATCTTTATCGAACGGAAAATGGCTTCGCGAATTTGCGAATCATTGACGATCACTTCTTTGGGGAGACCCGTGACAAGATCGCGCCCGCGCATCGGCATTTCAAGAACCTCGTCGAGTTCATACGCGCTTCCGATCGCGATTTTGATATCCTCGGCCGTCTTTTCTCCAAGCAAGAGATTGAATTCGTCACGGGCATATCGGATAATATCCTCATTCATTTCATCGCCAGCAATACGCAAGCTTCGGCACACGACCACACCACCCAGAGAGATAACAGCGATTTCCGTCGTACCGCCTCCGATGTCAACGATCATATTCCCTGATGCCTCCTGCACGGGAAGCCGCGCTCCAATCGCCGCCGCCATTGGTTCATCAACGAGATAGGCTTTCCGCGCTCCGGCATTCACGGCCGCGTCGACAACCGCCCGTTTTTCCACTTCCGTCACGCCCGATGGAATTCCGATCACAACTTGCGGACGAGGAAGAAAAGCAAAACTTCCCTTGTGAACCTTTTCAATGAAATAACGGAGCATCTGTTCCGTCGCTTCGAAGTCAGAGACCACCCCATCCACGAGCGGCCGGGTCGCGACGATGTGAGATGGGGTTTTGCCAACCATTTTTTTCGCTTCAACGCCAATCGCAAGAATCTGTCCTGTTTTCTTGTTCACGGCCACAACCGATGGTTCGTTGATAACAATCCCCCGGCCTTCAACATAGACAAGAGTATTGGCCGTCCCGAGATCAATCCCCATATTCTTTGAAAATTTTCCGAAAATTTTTGAAAGCATAATTTGACAAAACGCAAGAAATCAGACAAACCCAAAAAACTATTTCAACAATATGTGAATTTCAGGCCGTTTTTATATTTATTTTCCCTTTCCTAGTATCTAATCTTACTTTAGAAATGGCATTGTGTCAAAATTTGCCAAGACAACAAAAAAAGCATACCAAATGCAATATTACTTCAAAAAATAACCTAGAATAAATTTTTTATCTTAGAAATAACATCCAGTCTTGCCACATCGCGAAATGTGACGAAGACCATCAATGAAATGAGAAGTGCGAACCCAATATTGTGAGCACGGACTTCAAATTTTTGGCTCACAGGGGAACCTTTCATCTTTTCGATCAGAATAAACAAAATTCTTCCCCCGTCAAGCGCGGGGATCGGCAGGATATTGATGATTGCCAGATTCACCGACAAGACCGCCGTGAATTGCAAAATATATATGAAGCCGAGCTTTGCCACTTGTCCCGTGAGCACCGCGATCCCAACAGGTCCGGAAACATCCATCCCAACCGAATGTCCGGTGATGATTTTCCAAAGCAAGCTACCGAAAGCGACAATGATCATCCACGCCAGATCAAACGTTGAAAGCACTCCTCTCCAAATAGCTTCGTACCACGGATAGGAAACTATAGCAGTCTTCACTAGGCTGATCCCAAGCGCTCCCTCGCTGGCGGGAAAATCAGTTCGCGGAGTTCCGGATATTTTGACCATTTCGGCGCCTCTTTTTATTTCCAAATTGATTTTATGACCTTTGTTCGCATTGATGTAATTTTGAACTTGTTCAATCGTATTAAAATTTACAATCTGATTGTTAGGCTCCACAGCACCAACTATCTGATCGCCAACTTGGATACCCATCTGCTCGGCTGGCGAACCAGAAATTGTTTCTATAATTTGTATTTTTTCGTTTTTTAAATTTCCTTTCGACATATCTTCGACAGCCTGGGGTATCCCGACAAAATATCCTGTCGAGAGCAAAAATGCCGCCAGAAGAATATTCATCGCCACTCCCGCTGCCAAAATTTTCACCCGAGTGAATGGTTTTTTTGAGGAAAAACTTTTTGGATCTTTCTTCTCTTCACCGTCTTCTCCCATGATCTTTACAAAACCTCCAAGCGGAATCCAGTTGGCAGAATATATCGTGTCTGTTGATTCAACCCTTTTCGAACCCCAGACGATTTTCCTCTTGCCGTTTTTGTTTTTATACAAGCCAAATATACGTGGTGGAAAACCAAACCCAAATTCTTCCGCCATCACTCCGTTTCGCCGCGCAACCAAAAAATGACCAAGCTCGTGGACAAAAACAAGAAGACCCAGAATTATTATGAAGATTAAAACTGTAAACATATTTTATATATCTATATTTCCATCATCTCTTTCTCTTTCTTCTCTCTTATCTCTTCAATCTTTCCATTGTATTCATCTACGCTTTTTTGAAGCATATCCTTTCCGCGAAATTTGTCATCTTCGGCCAGTTTTCCGTTTTTCACAAGATCCTGAATTTCGTCCCAAGCTTCCTCGCGCGCCTGGCGCACGGCAACTTTGGCATCTTCCGCATATTTCCCGAGCATTTTTACTAATTCCGTTCGCCGCTCTTCATTGAGCGCAGGGATAGCAATTCGAATCACTTGTCCGTCATTCACAGGATTGAGTCCCAATTGCGCCTCGCTGATAGCTTTTTCGACATTCACCAAACTATCTTTGTCCCAAGGCTGAACAACAATCATTCGAGGCTCAGGAATATTGATGCTTGCCACCTGCTTTAGGGGGCTTTTCGTTCCATAATATTCAACCGTCAGATTTTCCACCATTGCTGGATTCGCCCTCCCCGTGCGAAGTTTGTTCAGCTCTTCTTTGAAGCGCTCAATTCCTTTTTCCATCTTCGGTTTTGCGCTGGAAACAATTTGTTCTAACATGGTTTTAATTTATATCAATTATACTATAGAAAATTATCATCTTTTGTTCATTCCTACGTATATCACTCCCGGATTCTGTCGGTTGTACGCAACAACTTCGAGCGTTCGATTCCCATTGAACTGCGTCGTTGCCCAACTTTGACCGCCGTCCACGGACTTATAGAATGCCTGCGCCGCGCCATAGATGATCTCGTCCGAATTTTGGGGATTTATCGCAATTCCTCTGATCGCGTTTTCTTTTGGAATATTGAGCACTTTAACGCTTTCCCAATCATCTCCGCTATTTTTGCTCCGAAAAAGTCCTGTGGTTGTACCGGCATAGATCCAGTTCGTCTTATATGGATCAGACGCAATTGCCACAGGGCTTCCAAATTGCTGTTGGCCGTTGAGCTTATTATTTTCCTTGAGATTTTCGAAATTCTTTCCACCGTCTTTTGTTCGCAGCAGTTCACCTTGACTCACCGCAAAATATGCCAGATTTGAGTTCATGGAATCGATTGCTATCTTTAACACTGCGCCTTGAGCTTTATACAAGTTCTGCCAGGAATCTCCACCGTTGTCCGAAAAAATGATTTGACCTTCCGTTGTCCCGCCAAATATCTTCCCTGACCCGGCCGAATCAATCGCAAGAGTCAAAATGAAAGACCCACTCGACGGTTCGGTGTATATTTCTTTCCAAGTAGCACTTGAATCTGTTGTTTTCAAAATTTTTCCTCTGCCATCGACAATTGCTGCAATATATACCGCAGCTGGATTTGTAGGATTGATCGCAATCGCATAAACTTTCATCACCGCGCTTGGTGAAAATTTGACCGCTTGCCACGAATCTCCGGAATCAGTTGTTTTGAATATACCATTTGATTTCGTACCAATATAAACTTCGCTCCCGTTTTGATAATTCACCGCCAAGCTTAATACATCAACGCTACCGATTGCTGTTTTTTCATCGATCTTCACTTTATGCGCAAAACTTTTTCCGGCGTCGTCTGAACGAAAAAACCCACCATCGCTTGAGCTTGATCCAAGAGAGCAGCCAGCAAGAAAAACGGCCGAAAAAACTAAAGCTGTTGTTTTTATATATGTTTTCATATATTTATTATAGCTATAATTTATACACTTGTCATTTCAGCAAAATCACCCCATTTCCAAAACCAGCTTCTCGCCCACCACTCTCGCATTTGCATTCGTATTCTCAAGCCGATTGATCGATTCCCTTGTATCTTCGATGAGTTCGATAACTTTTCCAATTTTTCGCTGATCTTCATTTCCCTGAACCAATTTGCGCAAACTTTCTGCCATCACAATCTCCCAATCTTTCAGCGCAGCAATCATTCCATTCTTGTTCTTTGATATTTTTTCGATATAATCAAACCTCTCAAATATTTCTTGACGAAAAATATTTTTCATTTGTTCCCGATTTTCTTCGCTCCATTTTGGAAGACTCGTCTTGGGAAATCGGAGCACAGCACACCGGGAAGTAATGGTGGGCAAAAGCGATTCGATATTGTCAGAAAATAATATGAATATTGCGCTTGCAGACGGCTCTTCCAGGGATTTGAGAAGCGCATTCGAGCTCTCGGCGTTCATTTTTTGCGCTCGCTTTATCACGCAAAATTTTGATTCGAGCTCATACGGAAAAAATTTGAGCTTTTCAAGCGCCTCGCGCACTTGAGATATACTGATCTCTTTTTCCCGTATTTTTCCTTTTTTCTCTTCGATTTCCGGCTCGATTATCGTCACATCAGGATGATTTTTTGCCTTTATTTTAGCCAAAAATACCTCGTCTCCAAATTTCTCCACAATTTTTGAGACAAAATAAAAAACCGCTTCCTCTTTTTCTAACTCGTTTTCCCCAGCGAAAATATACGAACTCGGCCGATTTTTTGAGTCCGCCAAGCGATCGAGGTAAGATTTGATTTTTGTATTGATCTCCATGTTTCCCTATTTTTCTGAATTACTCTGATCTATCATCTTCACGATTGCTCTTTTGATGTTCTCCACAAATTTTTCTTTTGAAAACTTTTCTGCTTGCGCTTTTATTTTGGCGGGATTATATTTTTTTTCATTCTCCTGGAAACGGCGCACAGCGTCGGCCAAGACTTCGATCATCGGCTCGTCGAAAAATTCCCCTGTTTCTCCCTCTACGATCGTTTCTGTCGCTCCTCCGCGCCGCAAAGCAATCACCGGCTTTCCAAAGCTCATCGCTTCAACCGGAGCAATCCCAAAATCATCCTCGCCTGGAAAAAGAAACGACCGGCAGGAGGAAAAATATTTTTTCACGTTTTCGTCCGACTTCCATCCCAAAAATTTTGTTTTCGGACCCGCGATCGATTTCAAATATTTCACATATTTCGCCTCACCTTCTCCGATAACAACAAGTGGTAAATCAAGTTTGTTCATTGCTTCGATCGCGACTTCAACTTTTTTATACGGCGACAATCGGGAAACGACAAGAAAAAAATCACGAGTAGAGGTCGATCCGCTTTCCTCTTGAGATTGCGGTCCGACCTCTACGGATCCGATTTCCACCGGAGGATAGACGACCACGCTTTCCCGTCTATAATATTTTTTGATTCTTGTTGCAGTCGAGAGCGAATTTGCAATGAAAAAATCCGGCCGATCAGCCGCTGCTTTGTCCCATGTCCGGACATAGTTGAGAAGTAGCCGCGCGAAAATTTTCCGCCCGCTTCCCAATCCCTGTTCGCTGAGATATTTTTCGTTCCAGTCCCAGGCATATCGCATCGGGCTGTGGCAATAGCAAATATGAATTGTCTTCGGTTTCACGATGATGCCTTTTGCAAATGCGCTCGAGGATGAGATTACCAGATCAAAATCGCGCAAGTTGAAAGTCTCAGGAGCAGTCGGCATGAATGGCAACATATATTTGTGCCGTTTTTTCAAAAACTTCGGAAATTTTTGAAGAAACGACGGCCGGATATCGGCGCTTTTGAATTTCCCCCGCATCTTCTTGGGGTCATATAACATCGTATATATCGGCGCCTCTGGAAAAATTTCGTGAAGTACGCTCAAAACCCTCTCTGCCCCGCCATATTGGTTGAGAAAATCATGAACAAGAGCGACTTTGAGTTTGTTTATATTCATTTATTTTTTATAATATCAGCTATTTTTCTCGCACACTTTTCCCAGCTGAATCTTTTGACGTTCCGATATCCTTTTTCTATTATATCATTTTTCCATGATTCATCCGAGATCAATCTGTGAACCGCTTCGACGATCGCCTCAGTACTTTTCGGATCAACCAAAATTGCACTGTCGCCAGCCACTTCTGGCATCGAGGAAACATTTGAAGAAACAACCGGCGTTCCGATGTTTTGCGCTTCAAGAATTGGCAGACCAAACCCTTCATAGAAAGTCGTAAACAAGAATGCATCCGCGTTTGCCAACAAATAGTGCTTGTCTTCTTCACTCGCATAACCGGTCATGATGATATCGTTTTTGTATTCGCTTCCGTCAATTTTTCTCTTTATTTTCTCTCCTCCAAAACCAAACTTGCCAACCAAAATCAATTTATGTGGAATATTATATTTTTCTTTCAATATTTCAAAAGCCTCAACGATCCCGCAAATATTTTTTCGTTCTTCCAGACGCCCAACAAACAAAAAATATGACTTATAATTTGAAATTATGTCATCTGTATTTTCAGCCAGGGACTGCTTCATCATTGGCGAAGATTTGAAATTGTTGTCACTAATTCCCTCGTATATAACTTCTATCTTTTCTTTTTTGACGCCATATAGCCTTACCAAGTCCTTCTTCGTGTTCTCGCTCACAGAAACAATGCTCTTTGCCCATCGACATGAATTTTTGATGACAAGACGCATATAAAACCTTTGCCAAAATGAGTAGGCTCGAGGACAAAATTCATATTCAAGCCCATGGATCGTAACGACCGTATTTTTCGGATGAATAATCGGCACAGTATGCGCCGGCACGAACAGCACATTCACTGGATGAAAAAACATCTCAAGTGACAGTCTCGCTTGCGTCCAAAAGATCGGCGCACGCAGAAATTTCACTTTCCAATTTTTCGGAAGATTAAAGTCAATATATTTCAACTTATTGACCCGTGGATCCAAATATAAGACAGCAGGATTATCGCCCAAGTAATCCCGCAAGTGTTTGATAACTTGAAAAGAATATTCTTCAATTCCCGTTTTTGTTTTCACAAACGCCCGTGAAGCGTCGATTCCTATAATCATATTCAAAGCAAGCAATGATTTTTAGTTTCGAGAATATTTCATGTGTCGGATTTTTTGCTGAGCAAAATTTCCGATAGCCCAATTGAGAAACCAAAATTTTGCGAGCTAATATTAAAATTTTATTTCGTCAGCAGAATCATTCTCTTGTACATATCCAAATTTTCAAGCGCGATTCCCGTACCTTTCACGACGCAAAAAAGCGGATCGTCCGCGACATAGCATGGCACGCCTGTCGTCTTCGTGATGAGCTGATCCATATTGCGAAGAAGCGCTCCTCCACCCGAGAGAATCATTCCTTTGTCGATCACATCCGCTGCCAGTTCCGGCGGAGTTTCCTGAAGAACTTTTTTGATCGCATTGATGATCTCTCGCAGTTCGTCCTGAATCGCTTCTGTAATTTCGTTTGATGAGATCCGGATTGTTTTTGGCAAACCCGCGATGAGATCACGCCCGCGCACCTCCACATATTCATCTTTCACCTGCGGAATCGCGCTTCCGATGGCAATCTTTATCTCCTCGGCCGTCCGTTCTCCGATCGCAAGTCCGTGTTTCTTTTTGATAAAGTCTGCGATTGCCTGATCGATTTTGTTTCCTCCGACACGCGCGCTGTGCGCCGCCACTACGCCGCCAAGAGATATGATAGCCACCTCACTAGTTCCTCCTCCGATGTCGACGATCATGTTCCCCGCCGCGCTGTTGATCGGAACTCCCGCTCCAATCGCCGCAAGAATGGGCTCCTTGACGACATAGGCTGTCTTTGCTCCCGCTTTGACTGTCGCATCAACAACGGCGCGCCTTTCAGTCGACGTGACACCAGCTGGGATTGAAACCATGACTTCTGGTCGAACCAGCCGAAATCCTCCACTTACTTTGTTTATGAAGTAACGGAGCATAGCTTCCGTTATCCGATAATCCGCAATTACACCATCTTTTAGCGGTCTCATGGCCGTGATTGCTTCCGGAGTGCGCCCAATCATATCCTTGGCTTCATTTCCCACAGCCAAAACTTTGTTGTCGACCAAAGAGATTGCCACCACAGACGGCTCGTTGACAACAATTCCCTTTCCCGGTAAAAAAACGAGGATATTGGCAGTTCCGAGATCAATTCCGATTTTTTTGATAAACACAATAAAAATTTAAAAATAAAAAATCAAAATGCAAAATGACAGTTCAAAATGTAAAATCTATATGAGTGCTAAAATGAATGAAAATAATTCATTTTAAAATTTTACATTGTCATTTTTATTTTTGATTTTTGCACTTTACATTATTCTTTTGATGTCTGCGCCCAGTTTTTGCAATCGCTCCTCAATTTTCTCATATCCACGGTCAATTTGATATATATTTTCGATCTTCGTTTTTCCACTTGCAATGAGACCAGCCAAAACCAGCGTTATCCCAGCTCGAAGATCGGGACTCACAATTTTTCTTCCGCAAAGTTTTGCTGGACCATTGACCGTCACTCGATGTGAATCGTTCAACTTTATTTCCGCTCCCATCAAATTGAGGGCGTCCGCAAACATAAAACGATTTTCAAAAATAGAATCGTGAATGAGGCTCATCCCTTTGGCCTTCGTCATAAGAAGCGTGAACGGCGGCTGAAGATCGGTCGCAAATCCCGGATATTCATGGGTGGACAAATTTATCGGTTTGATTTTATCTGCTCCGTGCACGACAAGCTCATCTTTTTTTTCTTCAAATCTGATCCCCGCTTTTTCAAAATTAACGAGCAACGACCGGATATGGCTCGGATCGCATTTCCTGATCTTCACCTTTCCTCCCGCAAGCGCTCCAAGTATAGCAAATGTTCCCGTTTCGATCCGGTCAGGAATCAATTTTAATCTTCCACCCCGGATTTTTTTCACACCCTTGATCTTGATTGTCGGTGTACCGGCGCCGGTTATTTTCGCACCGCACTTATTCAGAAATTCAGCGAGCATCGGAATCTCCGGCTCCATCGCCGCATTTTCAAGAATCGTTTCCCCTTGGACCAGTACTGCCGTGATCATCATTGTTTCCGTTCCGGTGACGGTCACTCGCGGAAAAAATATTTTCGCGCCTTTCAATTTTTTTGCGCTCATCTGAAAATGCGCGTTTTCCCATTTCACCTTGGCACCGAATTTTTGGAATCCATCAAGAAACATATCAATCGGCCGCTTGCCAATCACGCATCCGCCCGGATGATGCATCCGCACTTTTCCCATCCGCGCCAAAACCGGCCCGACCAAAATGATAGAAGCACGCAATTTTTTCGCAAGGGTGTCACTCATCCTGACTGATTTGATCTTGTCCGCCTGAATTTCAACGCTTTTATTCCCACACTTTACTTTCACACCCAAATCTTCGATCATTTCCAAAATTCTCTTTGTATCTTCAATAAAAGGAAAATTCGTGATAGTCCATTTTTCTTTGGATAGCAAAGCCGCAGCAACCGCTTTCAAAGCCGCGTTTTTGGCTCCTTTAACTTCAATTTCCCCATTGAGCTTCTTTCCCCCGATTATTTCAAAATATGACATAAACACAATGTTTTTAGCATTGTTATTATAAATGAAAAGAATATATTTATCAACTCAATAAGAAAGCCCCGTCTTCTCAAAAAGCACGGGGCCGTTTAGCAATATTTTTTTAGTTTAAAGTAAGCAAAGGCTAAAGTGTCATAAATGCAAAAGAACAGGAAATTGTCCGCAACGTGCCATGGACTAAAATTATCTCCATAGGACGAACGGGCTTTCACGACGGAGAATGAAACTCCTCTGCCTGCCCACGTTTTTTTCAGTGTTGCCTTCACTCTCCTGGCATGCCACTGTTGGGCGACCACAATTGCCGTTTGCCAATTATACTTCTGCATAATTTCGAGAGAGCAGCAAGCATTGCCATAGGTCCTCAGACTTTTTGATTCAACAAAAAGATTTTCTGGGGGCATCCGTTGGCAGATTACTTCTGCCATAGCTTCGGCTGAAGTAATGCCTGACAATCCTTTCATACCACCTGAGAGAATCACTTTTTTGGCGATACCTGTTTGAAAAATTTGGAGGCATTTTTCCGCAACGGCCGCGGATTGCGGACTCGCCGATATTCCGTTTTCAGCGAATCCAAAATCAAAGCCTATCACGACATCCGCTTCAGAAGGAAGCGGATCGTCTTTCGTTTCCAGTATTCTTTCCAGCCAGTCCAGAAAGTTCATCTAGCCTTCCTCCCGATATTTTATTTAGAAAACATTTTCCTCCAACATCCGAGCTTATCACACTAAAATAAACATGTCAATCCAGTGAAAACAAAATCCGCCCAAGTTCTTTGAAAGAGCTCAGGCGGATAAATTTGCCGGGAATGCCCCAAGGGGCAAAAAGAAAGGACATCTTACTTTTTTGATGAAACACTTTTTGGTGTTTTTTTCACCCAATTTATCTTATTTTGTTTTGAAAGAACATTAATCTTTTGTTTTTCTTTTACATCACATTTTATTTTACCCTGTTAAATGCTGCAGAGCAGCAATTTCGCAAAGCGAAATTATTTAACAGGGTGAATTAATGATTATTAAACCCTCCTATCAATTATTCCGTACTAATTATTTTTGACTGCTATCTTTGATGCAACAAACTGATGCGGACCAATTCCCAGATTTTTTTCCATTGCCTTCCTTCCCGAGTTCAGAGCAAAAACATCTTCCGGCGGGAATATAAGATTTGCCAACTTGTCAGGAAATGCATCTTTTTTTCCGTGAGTATAATAGTTGACCAAACTTATCTGCCTGAAATCTTTGTTTCCTGCTTTGTCTGAAACCCTCAATATGGATGATGAATTTTTTGAGTCGATGGCAAACAGCACTCTCTTCCCGTCAGCGGAATATCTCGACTCTCCATTAAGTTGAAACGTGCATCCATTTTTGTTCGCACTAGTCTCCAGAAAAAATTGCTGGGGATTGACCGGATCAGCAAAAAGACGATATTCAATCTTCGGCTTTTTTTGATCAACGAAAAAGCTTATCTGCGATTCTTGTGGGGTCTTCCCATTACTCTTAACCTGCAAATCATGCCTCCCTTCGGAAAAATTTTTGCTCAAGAAGAACCAGCCGCTTGCATCAACCGCCGCCGAATAGAGAAGATTTCCGTTTTCAAAAATACCAACTTCACTTCCCGACTGTGCTCGTCCGACTATTCTCACTTCATCGCTCGACAATCGCTCGCCCTCTTGCGGACTGGTGATCACGGACTTCTGAAAATTCACTGCGACGTTTTTCACTTCAGTAGATGGAAGCGTTGGAAAAATATTTTCAGCGGAATTTTTTTCTTTCGCGCTCAAAACATTCGTCTGCGGCTTTTGAGAGACTGCGCCGTTTTTGTCTCCCGACCCGAACATCACAACAACAAGAATTGTTTCACTGCCATTGATGCTTCCGGCTTTTACTGCCACTCCGATATCTTTGTATTTTTCGTTCAATATGTTCGCTCGATGGGTCGGACTCTTCATCCAGGCGTCTTCCATTTTTTCAGCTGATTGAAAGTCCATTGCCAAATTCTCTCCCGCATAGCTGTAGTCATATCCTTCCCCGTCGATCCATTTCCAAGGAGTCACGCCTTGAGGCGAAGTATGGGAAAAATAGTTTTTTGCTATCATGTCGCTTGCTTTAATTTCCGCCGCACGCGATAGCTTTTCATTCAAAATGAGATTGTTCTCGTTGGAACCTGCCCTTGAAACATTGGTAAGCTCGATCACTTTGTTTATGGTTATATCTGAAGCAATTGTCGCTTGCGCTCCAGAAAATACGTACACGCTTGCCAAGACAATTGTCAAAACAAAAACCAACGAAAATATTTTCGTTTTTGATTTTGAGCTAACCCTATTCAGCTGATTCACCCATTGCTTTTTTGGGCTCATCCTCGAAGTCAAAGCTCACCCCGCTATAATTTAATTAAGGTCTATTTGATTCTTTTTTGAGAATACAAAAAAGCGATTTACACCCATGCAAATCACCCTTTCAATGCGCAAGATCCCCTTTGATATTGAATCTTACTTTATATATTATATAACTTTTTTTATATAAAGTCAAATGTTCCAACCGTTATTTTCCCTAAAGGACTTGACAAAATTATTTTATTATTTTTTTGAATCCGTCCGCGTAGGCCAGCACTCGATCACCATACCAAGAATAGTTTTCCCAATTACCTCCTGCCAGATACATTCCCGCCGCCTTTGCCCAAGCCTCGCGCTTCCCTGAAGTCACTCCATTCACCGCCGCAAGCTTGAGTCCCATCGCCACAAGAGAATCTTTGAGATCCCATGGATTGGCCGGACTCTCGCCGGTGGTATTTTCAACTTTGTTTTTATATCCCATCCAAGTGCTCGGCATGAATTGCGCTGGTCCCATCGCTCCTCCCCATCCCCCGCATCCGTCTTTCGCGCTAGAATTGTAGCAAGCCCGCCTTGACACTGGAGTTTTGTCTGGATCGAGCCCGAGTTCTTTACAAATTTTCTTGAATGTATCCCACTGAACCGGATTCATGTCGGTCTTGTATTTTCCTCCTCCGACATTCGTTCCCAGTCCCGATTCAATGCGAAGCATTCCAAGCAAAAATTCCGGAGCAACATTCGTCAGTTTCGAAGCATACTTCGCCGCACTGACAGCTTCATCAATATTGATCGGCTCACCGAGCGCCTGCAGAGCATTCAGTTCTTCCTGCAATTTGTCCATCTTAGATGAAAGCGTCTGCTTTTCATTTGTAGTTTGATTCAAAAAAGTATTTTTTGCTGATTTTTGCCTGTCCAAAACACTCTGCTGATCATTTTGCATCGCCTTGAGATCCATCTGTTCTTCTTTGCGTCTGATCAAATCTTCTTTTTCTTTTTTGAGTCCTTCACGAAGATACACAAATTGATCATATATCTCCCTCGTTCTCTCTTGGAATGATTCGAGGCTGTCCGCCTGGGAAAAAAAGTCCGAAAATGTTTCGCTCCCAAGCGTCATTTCAATCGGCGTTGCGTCGCTTTGCTCATACAGCTCCTGTATGAAGCGAGCCAGCATAACCTTTTTGGCATTCACTTCTTTTTGCATTGATTCGATGGAGGATTGTTTGTCGGTGATATCCAGATCCAGGCTTTGGATCACCAGTTGCGTTTCCTGAATCTGCAATTCCATTCTCGCAATATCTTTTTCAAGATCTTCTATATCGCTTTGCAATGTTTCTTCCCGCTGACTCTTGTTGTATATTTCTTTTTGGTATCCCTTGATCTGATTTCGAAGAGTATTGATCTTGGTTTTCAATTCCTGCTGCTGCACATCATTTTGTGCAGCCAAAGAAAAGCTAGATGTAAAAAACAAAATTACAGCAAATAATATAGAATATTTTTTTAGTTTCGAGTTATTGTCTCTCATTTTATTCATTATATCTCATTCCCTACAAAAAAACACCCGGTGATTTGCATCATCGGGTATTTTGAAAAGATATAGCTATTCTTTTTTCTTTTCTTCTCGTTTTTCTTCTGTCTTGGATTCTTCGCCTTCAGCCGTTTCTTCTTCCTTGACAATTCCCTCCACTTTCGTCACGTCCTCTTTCACTTCAGTTTCCAGATCAGCTAGTTCTTCTTCTGACCGCGGCTCTGAAACCATTGCCACAACCGTTTCAGCATCAGCAAGCACTTCGACTTTTTCGGAAACCAGCAGATCTTTCACGTATATATAGTCATCAAAAGTTTTGATGAGAGTGATGTCAACTTCAATTTCCGGCGGGAGATCACCCGGCAGGCATTTCACATCAATCGCATCCATATTCTTCACCAAGATTCCTCCCAGCTCTTTGACCGCAGAAGATTCGCCCTTGAAAACCAATTCCACTTCTGCCTCAATCTCTTCGTCCATTCTCACTTGATAGAAATCAACATGGCGCGGAACCCCGCTCAAAACATCTTTTTGAACTTCTTTAATCAAAACATTGCGTTCGTCTTTTCCATCAAGCGCTAATTTGAAAACCGTGCTCTCCCCCGTTTCTTCATAGAGATTGCTGAATTTTTTTCTGTCCAGCCACACCATTACATTTTCAATTTTTCTGCCGTAAAGGATACCAGGGATTTTGTCTTCCCCTGATTCTTTTTCCGATGTCTTTGTCCTGATTTTCGCATCAAGCGTGATATTTTTTGTCATCTGGATATTTTATCTGTTACTAGTACCAATAAAATCTACCAAAAAACCAGTTTTTCGTCAACCCTGTAGGATTGTGGGTTTGCCGCACTTCGCAAAACGAAGGTTTAATAGGGTCTGCCCTAGCCGAATCCCTGCCTGCTTCGGCGGTATATACTCTCTGCAATTCCGAGCATTGCAAATGTCGTCAAAAGCGAACTTCCCCCATAGCTAAGAAGAGGAAGTGGCAATCCCGCGACTGGCACTATTCCGATATTCATACCGATATTAACAACTATTTGGATAAAAATAATGATCGCGATCGCGCTCGCCAAAAGTTTTCCGAAATTATCCCGACTGTCACGGGATATCGCAAAAAGTCTTGTCAAGATGACAACGAGCAAGATAAGAACAAAAACCGTTCCCGCAAATCCAAGCTCCTCGGCAACAACAGCAAAAATGAAATCCGTGTGTTTTTCCGGCAAAAAATTGAGCTGGCTTTGCGATCCGTGTCCAAGCCCTTTTCCCCACATACCACCTGATCCCACCGCCACGGTCGATTGAAGAACATTGTATCCGGCACCTAGTGGATCGTTGGTGGGGCTCAAGAAAACCGTCACTCTTTCTTTTTGATAATCTTTGAGAAGAAAATGCCAACTAAACACCGCCGCCAAAATGCCAGCCAGGACAAGAACGGCCAAATAACTTTTTTTTGATCCGCTTATGAGCAAAACTCCCGCCCATGCTCCGATGACCACCAAAGCGGAACCAAGATCTGGTTGAGCCAGAATCAAAAGGATCGAAAGAAGAACCGGAACGCCTGAGATGAGAATATGTCTCTTTTCGTGAATGGTTCTCGCGTTCAGAGAAAAATATCTGGCAAGAGTGATCGCAACCACCAACTTGAAAAACTCAACCGGCTGAAAATTGAAATACCCCAAACTGATCCAGCCCGAAGTTCCTCGAATGACCTTCCCAAAAACAAGAACTGCCAAAAGAAAAAAAATCCCTATCAAAAACAAAGCCGGAGACAGGCTCCGAAGCACGCGATAATCGAGAAAATAAAAAATAAAAAAAATAACAATTCCAAGAATGGAAAAAATCACTTGCCGGATAAAGTTGTTTCCTTCGCCGGGATTGAAACCGCTGCCGGTATAGCTGATCGGAAAAAGTGTCGCCAAACTCAATCCTACGAGAAACAACATAGCGGTCAGAAGCAGCCAATCCAGCCTCAAAATATTTTTGATCATTCTCTAAAATTGATTATTGAAATCATAGCTGTCATATTGTCCAGGCGCGCCGTATTGCTTCATATAGTTGTCGCTTTCAAAAACGTTGACTTCAGGTTCGATCTCAATCTTGGCTGAAACGGGATCAATCTGAAAGGTGCTGCTCCAATTGAAATTAACCTCCCTCTCTTCATTCATTCTGACGTCGTTGAATCCAGTTTGGTTGATCGCAACCGGATCACCTTTGCCGTTTCTTATCACAGCCTTGTCAGTGATCTGATGAAAATCATATCCGCTCTGATTTCTCATTTTCGCCTGAAGCTTTGCAAAACCCGTCTCTCCTCCGCTAACCAGACTGAACTCTCTTGAGTATATGGCGATATCCGGCTCTTGATATTCGGAAAATTTACTCCATTCAAACGAGCTAATTTCGAAATCAATACCTTCCGGAATTGTTTCGGGAGATAAATTGAAAGCCAGAATATATTTTGTCTGTCCAGGCAATATGAAATTTGACCCGACGCTTTTGGCAACGATTTTTCCCGACCCGTCAATGAGGTTGAAGGAATAGTCAAATCTCGCCGCTCCCAGTGAAGAATTGGGATTAGTGATCCGCACTAGCGTATCATATTTCCCCGCCCCGCCCGGAACCATCGCTTTTTCGATCACTTTAAGATTTTCCGCAGTTGGAATTTTTTCGCAAACCGCGCAAGGACCGCCGCAATCAACTCCCTCTTCTTTTTGATTTTGAATCTTGTCCTTGCAAGTCGGCACAGTCCGGAAAAGATAGTAGAACCCGGTCCCGATCAGACTCAATATCACCAGATAAATGCAAACTACCAAAATTCTCTTTATAGTACGCTGGGAAGAAGTCATATTTTGCAAATAATGTTTATGGCTATATATTAGAATATTTATTCGAAATTGTCATCTTTGAATTGTTTCGACATTTGATTTTTCGCCTGTTTGATTGTACTATTCAAGAGTAAAAACTAATCTATCATTATGAAAAAACAGCCCAAAATTGAAATTCTCCGCCACTCTCTTTCCCACGTCCTGGCCGCAGCGGTCTTTGAAATGTTCCCCGACGCGCGCTTTGGCATCGGTCCAAACATCGAAAATGGATTCTATTATGACTTTGACCTCCCTCGCACTCTCATTCCAGAAGATCTTGAGATCCTCGAAGAAAAAATGCGCGGCATCGTAAAGGATAATTTCAAATTTGAAAAAGCGAATGTTTCAATCGATGACGCTATAAAAAAATTCAAAAAGCTGAAACAAACCTACAAGATTGAACTGATAAAAGACCTCAAGAAAGAAAATCCGAAATCAAAAACTGTTTCGGCATATCGCACGGGAAATTTTGTCGACCTTTGCAGTGGCCCGCATATCGACTCAACCGGTGAGATCAGTCCCAAAGCTTTCAAACTCACCAAAATTTCGGGCGCCTATTGGAAAGGCGATGAAAAAAATAAGATGCTGCAAAGAATATATGGCGTGGCTTTCGCGACCGACAAGGAACTCCGGCAATATCTCGCCATGATAGCCGAAGCGGAAAAACGCGATCATCGAAAACTTGGAAAAGAATTGGATTTGTTTTGCTTTTCCGATTTGGTCGGCCCGGGACTCCCATTGTTCACGCCCAAAGGAACAATCATTATCGATGAGTTGCAAAAGCATATCGAGTCGATTTGCAGAATGCATGGATTTGAAAAAGTATCCACGCCTCATTTGGCCAAAATTGATCTCTTTGAAAAATCTGGTCATAAACAAAAATTCGGTGAAGAATTATTCAAGGTTTCATCGCATCACAAGCAAGATTATGTCTTGAAGCCAGTTCAATGTCCGCATCAAACCCAAATATATGCTTCCAAAATAAGATCTTATCGTGATTTGCCTATCCGTTATATGGAATCCAACAAGCAATACCGCGATGAAAAACCAGGCGAGATAAGCGGCCTTGGCCGAGTTATCGCCATCACAGTTGAAGATGGACATTCTTTCTGCCGCATCGATCAGGTCAAAGAGGAGCTCAAAGTTATGGTTCGGATAATTCGTGATTTTTACAAAGCTCTCGGACTTTGGGACAAACATTGGGTATCTCTCTCCGTGAGAGACAAAAAGCATCCGGAAAAATACATTGGAGACAACAAGGATTGGGTTGATTGCGAAAAGATGCTTCAGGAAGTTTCCGATGAAATGAAGCTCAAAGCTGTCAGACGTGAAGGCGAAGCCGCTTTGTATGGACCTAAGCTCGATTTCATGTTCCGCGACGCAATTGGAAAAGAAATTCAAATCCCAACAGTCCAACTTGATTTCGCGACCCCAAAAAGATTCGAATTGACTTACGTGGGCAATGACGGAAAAGAAAAAAATCCAGTTATGGTTCATCGGGCAGTTCTCGGATCATACGAAAGATTTTTGGTGCTTCTCATTGAGCACTTCGCCGGCGCGTTTCCGCTTTGGCTCTCCCCCGTTCAGGTTGAGGTCATCCCAGTTTCGGAAAAATTTGAAAAATATGGAAAAGAAATTTATCAGAAGTTATTCACTGAAAATATCCGCGTTTCAATGAACGAGGCCAGCGAGTCTCTCGGAAAAAGAATTCGCAGTGCCCAAAACCAAAAAGTGAACTATATGCTCATTGTCGGAGAGAAAGAAATGAAAGCCAAGTCTGTCGCCGTGCGCGACCGCGAAAAAGGCGATCTCGGCGCAATGAAAGTTGATAAGTTTTTGGAAAAAATAAAGATTGAAGTCGCGGAGAAAAAATGATGAAATACTTTGTCAAAGTCTTCGGTTGTCAAATGAACCAGTCCGACGCCGAAAGAATTTCAAGCTTAATTGAAAAATACAAAATTAAAAAGGCCTCGTCAATTGATGAGGCCAATTTAATCATTTTCGTCACTTGTGGCGTCCGCCAATCGGCGGAAGACCGCGTCTATGGGCAAATAAACAACATTCGAAAAAAATATCCCAACAAGAAGACAATCTTGACCGGATGCCTTGCCCACCGCAAAGACGTCCAGCAAAGACTCAAGAGTAAAGTCGATTTGTTTTGCGAGATAAAAAACTTTCCAAGAGAAATAAAAAGAGTACTAGACACAACAGGCCAGCTAGTAGGTACGAAAAATATGCCCTGTAAGGACTACCTCCAAATCGTACCCCAATATTCCAATCAGTATTCTGCGCATTTACCAATCATGACCGGCTGCAACAATTTCTGCACCTATTGCGTCGTCCCCTATGCAAGGGGACGAGAATACTCGAGACCGGCAAATGATATTCTCAGAGAAGTAAGAGATTTGGTGAAAAAAGGATGCAAAGAAATTGTGATCCTAGGACAAAACGTGAACAGTTATAAATATGTCTCAGTGGATTTTCCTAAACTATTGGAATCAATCGAGAAGATCTCCGGAAATTTCTGGCTGACATTTCTGACAAGCCACCCAAAAGACATGTCAGATAAGCTCATTGAAACAATTGCAAAATCAAAAAAGATCTGCGAATATATTTCCCTGCCGGCGCAAGCCGGCGACAATGAAATTCTGCGCAAAATGAACCGCAAATATTCAATTGAACATTATAAAAGCTTGATCAAGAAAATACGAAGCAATCATAAAAAAAATAAACCAGAAAACCAACTCTCCATTTCCACTGACATCATCGTCGGCTTCCCAGGCGAAACCAAAAAGCAATTTGAAAATTCAGCCAAGCTTCTGCGGGAAATGAAATTCGATATGGCCTATGTCGCCCAATACTCTCCCCGCCCCGAAACCGCTGCGTGGCACTTGAAAGACACTGTTTCAAAAAAAGAAAAGGCCCGCCGCGAAAAAGTATTGACGGATATTCTCGCCAAAACCGCGCTTGCGAATAACGAAAAATATGTTGACAAAATTTTTGAAGTTTTAGTCGATAAAGAAATGCCTGATACCTCTCAAAAATATATCGGTCACACCCGCACCCAAAAAAAAGTGATATTTCACTCCAATAAAAAAATCACTCTCGGGAGTTTTACAAACGTTAAGATTGCTAAAGCAAAAACGTTTGGATTGGAAGGAGAAACATTATGAACAAAATCCTTGTCATTCTGGGCCCGACTTCTTCGGGAAAGTCCGATATTGCCATTCAACTGGCCAAAAAATTCAATGGCGAGATCATTTCCGCGGACAGCCGGCAGATTTTTCGCGAAATGAATATAGGCACCGGAAAAATAGAGGGAAGATATAGCGCAAAAAACAAGACCTTCGTTTCCCACAGCGTCCCCCACTATATGATCGACATTATATCTCCTCGAACTGACTATAACGTTGCAAAATATAAAAAACAGGCAGAGAAAACAATTGAAGATATTTTGAAAAGAAAAAAGTTCCCCATCATTTGCGGAGGAACAGGCTTTTGGATCCGAGCTATTGTCGACGATTTGAATTTCCCGCAAGTGAAGCCTGACTGGGAGATGCGAGAGAAGCTGGAAAAACATTCCGCCGAAAAATTGTTTTCCATGCTCAAAATGATGGACTGTGATCGCGCAAAAAATATTGATGCAAAAAACAAAGTACGCCTGGTCCGAGCGATTGAAATTTGCAAATCAATCAGAAAAGTTCCGAAAATGCCAGATACCAAATACAAAATGCCAGATACCAAATACCGCTTTCACCAAATCGGACTTGATATTCCAAGAGAAAAACTTTACCAGAATATCGAAAAGCGCGTTCTTGCCAGATTCGAGCAAGGAATGATCGAGGAAGTTGAAAAATTACACGCTCAAGGATTGTCCTGGAAAAAAATTCAATCCTTTGGCCTTGCCTATTTCTGGATTCCGCTTTATCTGCAAAAGAAAATATCCCGCGAGGAATTGACTGAAAAAATCATCCAAGCCGAAAAAAATTATGCCAAGCGTCAGATGACCTGGTTTCGACGCGACGCAAGAATCAAATGGTTTGGAGATTATAAAAAAATAGAAAAATCCACAAAATATTTTTTGAAATAATCATGGTTGATCTTCCAAAATAAATCGGGCAAGTGCATGCACTTGCCCGTTTTTTGCAATATCTGTTTTAAGAAGAGTTGGGCGGCTTCAATGTACATCCCCTGTAATCGTCAACCGTACAGGGAGACAAATTTTTTTGATCTTTTGTAAACTTACACTTCCCAAAAAAAAGGCACGTTGGTCTGGGAAGAAAATCTCTGAAACCTTTTTTCCTCAAGTCCGCAAATGTCATTGTCCCCTCCATCATTATAGGGTTTTCTTATGCCGCCGAACGACAGCATGTGCATAGCTTTCCGGCCGCTTTCTTAATGTCAGATGGACTTATCGCCTCTTTTGTCCATCCACTCTTCGTTTCAATTTTGAGACACTTTACGCAATAAGAGACTATTTTTTCATCTTTTTGATTCATTTCCCCTCCCCTCTTTGTAAAAGAGCAAAAAAAATCCGCCCCCTGACGGGACGGTCCGCTAAAAATATTCTTTCAATTTTGTCGTTGTTTCAATCATCTTCATGATTATAATTCTTTTGAAAATAATTGTCAAAAAAACACAGGGACGTTTTTCCGCCCCTGTCTCATACGCTAACAGGTCCCCAAAACTGAATATGCGCAGTAGTTGCACACCGCAAACTGTGCATTGGGAGATTGGCTCCGCAATCTGGACACTTCTCTTCTTTTTTTCTTTCTATTTGAAGACAAGTATCCGGATTACACTCTCGATGACTGTTTTTTAAGAAACCACAAAAAATCTCCATACATCTTGGATCGCCCATGTTTTGATCCCCTTTTTTTTAAGGTACTGCTACATCAGATATTTTTTGAGCAAATCCGCCGCTGTTTGCGGATTCACTCGCCCTTTTGTCGCCTTCATCACTTGCCCCACAAGAAATTGCAGAGCATTTTCTTTGCCGGCCCTATAAGATTCGGCTGGTTCGGAATTATCGGCGATTATTTTCTTCACCAAATCTTCAATTTCATTTTCGTCGTCCATTTGCGCCAAATTTTTTTCAGCGATTATATGCTCCGGATCGGCGCCCGTTTCGATCATTTCGGAAAGTACAGTTTGCGCTGCGCTTGAATTTATCTTGCCCTTATCGATAATATTCATCAACTCGCCAAAATTTTCAGCCGTCAGTTTCAGATCACTGATCGTTGCTTTCTCATCCAAATATTTCCTGATCTCGGTGAGAATATAGTTAGCAGTAAGTTTCGCGATCTTGTCGGCATTCTCGGATCCTTCTCTGGCTTCACTCACCGACTCTTCGAAGAATTCCGCCATTTTTTTGTCACGCACCAAAACTTCCGCGTCGTACTGGGAAATCTTGTATTCCTGAACAAATCTTTTCGTTTTTTGCGCAGGCAATTCTGGAAGCTGAGCTCTCAATTTTTCAACAAATTCCCCGCCAATCTCAAGCGTCGGCAAATCGGGCTCTGGAAAATATCGATAGTCATGCGCCGATTCTTTTTCGCGCTGTGAGAAAGTTATCATCCTGCCCTCGTCCCATCCCCGCGTTTCTTGCAAAACTCCTTTTCCTTCATCCAAAACTTCCGCTTGTCTTTTGATTTCATATTCAATCGCTTTCTCAACAACTTTAAATGAGTTGAGATTCTTCACTTCGACTTTCATGCCCATTTTCCCCGTAGCCGAAATGGAAATGTTGGCTTCGCATCTCATTTGCCCCTTTTCCATGTCTGCATCCGAAATTCCGATGTAGCGCAAAATAAGCTGGAGCTGTTCACAAAATTTTTTCGCCTCATCTGCTGATTCGATATCCGGCTCTGTCACAAGTTCCATGAGCGGCACACCACTGCGGTTGAAATCGACAAGGCTAAAGTCATTTCCTTTTTGGTGGATCAATTTTCCCGTATCTTCTTCGAGATGAATCCGTGTGATGCCGATTTTTTTTCCGCCAATATCAAGATGTCCACCGATGCAAAGAGGCTGGTCGTATTGCGAAATTTGATAGCCTTTCGGAAGATCCGGATAAAAATAGTTCTTTCGGTCGAATTTGGAATATTTCGCGATCTCCGATCCGAGAGCCAGTCCCGCCCACACGACATATTCAATCGCTTTTTCGTTCGCCGCCGGAAGCGCGCCGGGCTGACCGGTGCAAACCGGGCAAATGTTCGTGTTTGGAATACGGTCAAGTCCCAGATCGTTTTTGCACGCGCAAAACATCTTTGAATCCGTCGCCAATTCCACATGCACCTCCATCCCGATTGTCGGTTTGTATTTCATAATAATTATATTTGCACTTCTTTTCCTTCCGTTGAAACACGCCCTCCCTGCCATTGGCCGCGATATTCATTTCCCTCTCCGAGGACTTGGTGAAAAGTGATGTGCACCACTCTTGCACCAAGATCGATTTTGATATTCGATTTTCCAAGATTGCAAAGTCCAAACGTCAGCTCTCCGCAATATCCCGGCGCCACCTGCCCGTTGAAAAGCGCCAGTCCCGAACGAAACAAAGTTGTGCGCGGGAAGATGACCGCCATCAAGTCAATCGGCAGATTCACTTTTTCCATTGTTTTGATGAGATAATATCTCCCCGGCTCGAAAACAAACGAATTGCCTTTTCCTTCTTCATATTTCACGATTGATTTTGCTTCGGGTGTATTTCTTTCTTCAATCCCCAAATACCCCTCTCCTTCAAGCTCGAAAATTTCTCCCATTTGAAGATCAAATCCCGCACCTTCGGGACTTTTCATTTCCCGCTCGCACAAATTTTCAACTAGCTTTTTTTCATCGACAAGACGATGAAGTTCTTTTATGCCTAAAATCATAAAGTTGCACAATTGATTAATATTCCTAAAAGCCGCCAACCACCGTCACTTCTCCCTTGAGCGCCGGCCACGGATCATAGCCTTCGATCGTGAAATCTTCGTATTTGAAATCATCAATATTTTTCACGTTCGGATTCAAAATCATCTTGGGCAGCGGCCTCGGTTCTCGTTTCAGCTGCTCTTTGACCTGGTCGAAATGGTTGCTGTATATATGGACATCCCCAAAGACATGGACAAATTCGCCAACGGGAATGCCAACAACTTGGGCAATCATCATGGTCAGCAGTGCATAACTCGCAATATTGAAAGGAACACCAAGAAACATATCCGCGCTTCTCTGAAACATCAGGAGCGACAATTTTCCGTCCTGTACGTTGAGTTGATACATCACATGACAAGGCGCCAAAACAAAGGACTTTCCAGGAAGAGCCATCTCATAGCAAAATTCGGGATTCCAGGCCGAAACCATAATGCTCTTGCGCTCCGGGTTTTTCTTCAATTTTTCGATCGCCCAAGCCAGTTGATCGATTTTTCGCCCATCGCTTCCCTGCCATTTGCGCCATTGCGTCCCGTATACTTCTCCGATATAACCCCACTTTTTGACGAACTCACTATCTTCTTTTTTTTCTTTCAGTTTCGCAATAAATTCCTCCTGGGTCATTTCTGGAACTTCTTTTTTTTCGATGGCCTTTTTATAGCCCTTGTATGCCCATTCGTTCCAGATCTTCGTGTCATTATCCACCAGATATTTGATATTCCCCGTTCCCTGCAAAAACCACAGCAGCTCATGAATGATGCCTCGCAAATATGTTTTTTTTGTCGTGATCAGCGGAAATCCTTGAGACAGATCGAACCTCATTTGCCGCCCAAATACGCCGTGAATATATGTGTCCTCAACACCAAAAAGCGGCTTATCAGTTCCGTTGTCAAGAATATCCTGAAGCAGATTCAAATATTGATATTCGGGATGTTTTTTGTCAGTCATATTTTTGTTATTCACTTTTCAATCTTCTTCTTGATGTGTTTTCCTCCAAAAAACCTTCGAACCATTTTTTATCCGTGTCATGGAGTTTTACCTGCCTGATTTTTATGCCCGCTTCTCCGATGACTTCCTGCCAATGTTTGTCTCGTTCGACGTTTTTTGAATCATATCCATATTCATAGACCATTTCCTTGATTCCCGCCCGCACCAGAAGTTTTGTGCAGACATAGCAAGGAAAAAGCGTGTGATAGCAAGTCGCTCCTTCAAGACTCACGCCAGAACGCGCAGCCAAGGCCACAGCATTCGCTTCCGAGTGGATACTCCGACAAAAATCATATTTTCCTGCATCAGACGCTTTGATACTCCGGCGGTAACATTCCCCTTCATCCGAGCAATGCAAAACACCCGGCATTGAGCCGTTGAATCCGCTGGAAAGAATTTGCTTGTCACGAATGATCACACATCCCGTCGGACGGGAAATGCAAGTTGACCGCGAAGCAGCGAGTTTGGCCAGAGCCATGAAATAGGCGTCCCATGATGGACGCTGGAAAGCAGGTTTTTTCATTTTAGGCATTTTGTTTGGAAGTTAAAAAGAAGTTTACCCCGTTAGAAATTTGGTAAACTATATTTGGCGCACATCAATTATTAAACCCCATTTATATTTTTCTTTATATTGCCTAACAGAAAATTTCTTTTCGGGGCACCCCTCCCCTAGTGCTTCTTCATTATACCGAGTTCGAAAAGAAAAGGCAAAATTCTCACTCCACCTTCGCAAAAACAACCACTTGCGCTTTGTCACCCCTTTTTTTGGTGCATTTCGGGCAGGTAGCGTACCAGAAAATATATTCTTCTGGTTCAAAACCTTTCTTGCGGCACCAATCACGTGTTTCACGGATCCATTTTCGCATATCACCATAATGCCCGTCAAAAAGTCGTGTCAAAAACCGTCCCGTAATCATTTCCATTTCAAAAACATCTGTTTTGGTCTTGATCGGAATCAAAATATCCGCTCCCCAAAGCCCGTCGTTTTTCGAAAGCACCATTTGTTCCATTTGGAGTCCGGCCTCCTCGATCTTTTTCAGTCCTTCAGATATTTTTTTGCCGATATTCACCGGCACATGAAGAAATGCAAAATAGCGCGACTTGAAAAACGGCTTGTCGCGCCAGACAATTTCTTTTTTGTCCCATTCAACGGGAGATATAACTTTGCAGCAAATATCAGACATTTTTTTACAAACTCACAAACTTCACAGGCAAAACTTTGCGGAAAACACCCGCAATCATAAAAGAATCCGACTCATGAATATAGATCGGCTGATGAAAAACGTTTGTCGAATTCGGGAAAAGTCCGATCACGCCATTGCCTAGTTTTTTGTATCTTTTGATGGTCGCCAGGCCGTTCACTACCGCGACAACAATCTTGTTGTCATATTCAAAATCGCTGTCTTTCTTTTCAAAAATGACATAATCTCCGTCGTTTATCTTTTCCTTGTTCATCGAATCGCCAAGAGTTTTCACTGCGAAAAGTTGCGCTTTGGCACTCGGCGCAAGCAAGCTTTCCGAAATTTGGAGATACCCATCAATGTTGTCCTGGGCAAATGCCAGTGCCTCTCCGCAGGAAGCCAGTCCATAGACCGGCACCTGAAAAACACCTTCGAGACCTGTCGACATATTCTCATTCTCAACCAGATATATTTTCCGAAAGACATCCCGCTTCACCAGATCCTTTTTTTCCAGTGCCTCGATCACCTGCGTGACGCTTTTCACGGACTCAACTTTCATCCCCTTTTTCTGAAGATATTTGCTGATCTTGTACGCCGTCGGGTTTCCTTGTCCGCCATCGGTCATTTCGCGAATCGTCTCAAGGATCAAATTTTGCTTGTTTGTGAGATTTTTGTCCATGTTTTTGCTTGCCCCGTTAAATAATTTCACGAAGTGAAATTCCTGCGAAGCAGGATTTAATGGGGTGAATGTTACGTGTTATATGTTGCGTGTTTCGTGCAGCACTATCACTCTATCACTATATAATATCACTGTCAAGTGCGCTTTATCCACAAGAAAAAAATGAAAAAAGTTCACAATTATCTAGCTTTTTTTGCTACAAAATAATATCGGCAAAATAGCAGTCCATTCAGAAATCCCAGTTTTTTTATCAATCTTTCCTTTTTAGTGGTATTCAAAAATGATTCAAAAATAGCAAGGGAAAAACCAGCTTCTTCAAAAATTTTTTTCCATTGTTTCCAAGCATAAATATTTTCAATATCCCCCTTCTTTTTTTCTTTCCGTCCAAAAAATAATTTTCTGTATGTTTTCAGCGGCTCAACGCTCGGCAAAATCGGCTCACGAATCGCCACAAGTACGCCAGAGGGTTTAAGAACTCTTTTGCACTCGTTGAGCAGCCGGCAGATATTGCTCGAATGATGCAATGCCGCATCAACTGCGATAAAATCCAGGCTCTCCTTTTCAAAAGGCAAACTGTGATAATCTCCTTCGATAATTTCAATTTTTTCCGGCCGGCCTCCGAAATATCCGATAAAATTTTCCTTAGCGAGAGCCAATCTGTCAGAATCAATATCTACCGCAAATATTTTATCAATGTCTTTATTTTTCGATAAAACACTTGATAGCCAACAGGTTCCGGCTCCCAGTTCCAAGCCTGTCCCGCTTAGCACAGCTCTCTCCTTCAATTCCTCAACCAATGGCAGGCGGTTTTTTTCAATATGCGAAACCCATTTGGAAAAATCTTCAGGAGACAAAGTATTTCTTTCCAATGTTTCCATCCTGTTTTCAACAATTTTCATTTTTTCAAAATTAAAAAGGTTGAATCCCGCCACTGAGGAACATACTTTATAAAAGGATAAGCTAATAGTTTTGCGAAATTTCTTCTCTTATTGCTATGTCTCAAAAAAGCAGTCAGTGGATAGAAATATCTTTTCCCGTCTTCTCTGCCAACTCCCGCATATAAACTGATGGTCTTGGCCTCAATCAGATCAAAGCCCGCGTTCGCAGCCATTCCTTTGATCTCTGAAACACTATATTCACGTTCATGTCCATGACCGAAACCGTCAGGAAAATTTTCTATTCTTCCAAATCTTGAGCCGAGTCTCAATCTGTTAGGAGTTGTTACGAATAAGATTCCTGATGGCTTTAACACCCTCTTTATCTCCGCGAATATTTTTGAAACACGTCTTTCTTTCAGGTGCTCCAGGACCTCGGAAAAAGTCACAAAATCAAAAAAATTATCAGCCATTGGCAACGGATCAACATTCAGATCCAGTTTGGCAATGTCAAAATTAAATCCGGAAAGACTATTCTTTTTGAGATCAATTCCAACAATATCATAACCCGCAAATTGGAGGGCTGATCCAAGATATCCCGGCCAACAACCCACTTCCAATCCTTTGGATCCATGTGGGAGCAAGGCTTCAACCTTGGTTATAAGATCGCAAAATCGAAAACAATGAAGATTTGAATACCAATCAGTTTCACCCAGCTCCTTGATTGACCTGCTGACAATACTTTCTATGTTATTTTTTTTCATTGCCAAATGTTTTTCTTGCCATATCCTAAATTTCTTCACTCCATCTATCAAAATATCATTCCTCAAAATTCATCTTCTTATATATTTTCCTCGTCACTTCGACATCCGCGTTGCAATAGGCGCAGATTTCTTTGATCTTGCCTTTTTTGTAGTACGTCGCGACTTCTGAACCATCCATATTCGTTTTCGACGTCGGCAGGCTGAGTGCGCGAGCCAAAGCGTCAAGCCCCACTCCCCTCCCAAAACTCCATTGGTTCCATTCGTGCATCACATCATACATCGGATCGCTGCGATATTTCGCAAAGGAGAGCCGCATTTTTGTCCGTGGTTTCACGCCATGGATAATCGAGCGCTGCACAAGATATTTCATATCAAACTCGATGATATTGAACCCGACGAAAAGGTCGACATCTTTTGCGGATTCCCAAAAGTTTTCCAAAACCTTTTTCTCGTCTTCATCGCAGATGCAATGGATCATATCGTCATTGATCGCATATGAAATGCAAAGAATTCTTCCAAATGTCCCGTCTAGTCCCGTCCCAGCGAGAAAACTTTCAAAGCTGGTTGAATATTTTTCGCCATTTCGAGTCTTCTTTTTTTTCTTGTATGCATGGATTTCTTTCAGCACTTCATGCATATGCTCGGGCGCGGGAAGAGTTTCAATGTCGAGAAACATCTTTTTTCGAGGAATTTTGTTATAATCGTTGTTGTAGTAATTGGACATCTATTATTTTTATAAAATTATTTGCTAAAAATTTCAAATGCCAAAGCTCAAATATCAAATCAAATCCAAGATCCCAATATCAAAACTTTTGGATTTTGAGCTTTGAGCTTGATTTGTCATTTGGATTTTGAAATTTTGATTTGCGGATCACATCCGCTCCGGCGCGCTGATTCCCATTAGCCGCAACACTTCAGCGAGAACGATCTGCACGGCGCGCGCGAGTTCCAATCTCGCCGCCGTCAGCTCTAAATTGCCCTCATCAATCACTTTGCACTCGGCATAGAAAGAGTGGAATTTGTCAGCAAGGCCGATGGCATATTGCGGGAGATAATGAACGGCATAATTTTTCGATATGTCTTCGATAAGATCGGGAAATTTGAGAAGTTCGAAAATCAGGGATCGCTCCTTTATATGCGCAAGCAAGCTCAAATCACAGTTTTGAGGCAATTTTATTCCTTCTTCCGCCTTTCGCAATATACTCGCGATTCTGGCATAGGCATATTGGACATAATATACAGGATTTTTTTCGCTTCTTTCTTTCGCGAGATCCAGATCAAAGGTCATATGCGTATCCGCGCTGTGCATCAAAAAGAAAAATCGTGTTGCGTCTTTCCCGACTTCGTCGATCAAATCATCCACGCTCACATACGTTCCCGCGCGTTTCGACATCTTCATCTCTTGCCCATCCTTCAAAACACGAACAAATTGAGTCAAGATTACGTTGAGTTTATTTTCATATCCCAACGCAGCAAGAGCCCCCTTTGTCCTTGTCACTTCTCCGTGATGGTCCGCTCCCCAAATGTCGATCAGTTTGTCAAAACCGCGGTCGATTTTTTCTTTGTGATAGGCAATATCAGAGCCAAAATATGTTTTTTGCCCATCGGACTTGATAACCACTCTGTCCTTGTCGTCGCCAAATTCAGTTGATTTGAACCAAGTTGCTCCCTCTTTTTCATAGATCAGGTTTTTTTCTCTCAAAATATTGATTGCTTCATCCACTTTCCCGCTTTCCTGCAATTCTTTTTCAGAAAAATAATTATCAAACTGAATGCCAAATTTTTCCATCGAGAGCTTGATGATTTCATCCACAATAATCTTCAGTCCGACTTCCCCCGCTTTTCTCGGATCTTTTTCGCTGATTTTTTTTCTCAGCCCTTCGATATACTCTCCACTGTATTGTGCTTCACTATCCCCCAAAATTGAATGCCCCAAAATTTCCACTTGGTTACCCGCATCATTCACATAGTATTCACGGTACGGATCGTATCCCGTTTTTTGAAAAATATTCGCAAGCACATCTCCAAGCGGACCACCCCGTGCGTTGCCGACATGGATGGGACCCGTCGGATTGGCAGAAACAAAATCAAGATGAATTTTTTTGCCCTTCCCGATTTCTGAACTGCCAAAATTATTTTTTTCAGAATTTATTTCTTCGACAGCTTTCTGAATTGATTTTTCGGAAAGCCAAAAATTCAAAAACCCGGGCTTCGCCACTTCGACTTTTTCAAATTCCAGACATCCGACGTCTTCGCCGTTTTTAGACGTCCGACGTCTAAAGATTTTTTCTTTCAACTCTTCCGCCACGTCCATCGGACTCTTCTCAACTTCTTTGGCAAGGAGCAACGCCACATTCGTCGAAAAATCTCCCATCCCTTCCGGCGGATAATCAACCTTTATTTTCTCCACATCAAAATCGATCCCAAACGCGGACTTGATGGCTTGCTGTATGATTTTTTGAATATCACGCTTCATGATTTCAGTATAGCAGCTTGATTGTATTTTAAAAGGCCACAGCAGTTGCTGTGACCTCGCCTTGCCTCCCAGGAGTCACCTCTTTTCTCCTTGCGAAAGGACATTCGTCCTCCTAGACTCCAAATATATCAGAAGCCCTACGAGGATCAGCAGGCCAACACTTACCATAGGGTTCCTCCACAGCCACGCAATCACGTAGCACGCCGCTCCAATTATGGCGACTACACTGACTAATGCGAAGGAAATAACACTAGTAATCACAAATACCTTTTGCGGATCACTTGATTGAGCGCTAACAAACATACTACTCGATAAAGCAACCACAATCAGTCCCAGCAGAAACAATGCAAATTCTTCCAGCGGCATTTTGTTGACCCCCTTTTTTTCAATTTTTCGAAAGTTGATAAAATACTAACAGCCACATTCTATTTGTCAACAAAAATTGCCTAAAACCCGATTTCGGGGTTTAATGGAGATAAAGCTTGGCTTTGAGGAATTTTGAGAGCTTTGCTCGAAAAAGGAAAAAGCCGAGCTTTGAAAAAAATCTATGCCTACTCTCACCGTCAACAAAAGAGCCTGTTTCGACTATGAAATATCCGACAAATATGAAGCCGGGATTGTTTTGCGTGGATTTGAAGTGAAATCTGTGAAAACGGGGCATATCAGCCTCAAAGGCAGTTTTGTGACAGTCAAAGGCGAAGAATTGTTCCTCACTAATGCGAATATTCCCTTGTATAAGCATGCCGGCGCCATTGCGAACTATGACCCGACCCGGCCGCGCAAATTGATGCTTCACCGGGCCGAAATTGCCCGTTTGATTGGGAAATCGCGGGTTGAAGGGTTGACACTCGTACCTATTCAGGTATATACTAAACGAGGCCTGTTGAAGCTCGAATTTGGCATAGGAAAGGGAAGAAAGAAGATTGACAAGCGGCAAGTAATAAGCAAGAGAGAAGCGCAAAGAAAAATATCGCGAGCGCTCAAGAGCCGCGACTAGTGTTTCGAGTTTTGTATCTTTTATATGTTATTTTCTATTTGGTATTTTCGAAAGAGCGTACTGAAAACTGAATACCATATACTAGGTACAAAACTGGGGATGCTAGGCATCGACAATTTGTACTCTCAAAATATGCAAGCCGAGCATGGCATTGGACTCGCTAATCCTTGTGCCAAGATCATAAGTGCAAACTTATTTTCAAAAGCTAAGCAAGCATTCGCTTCGGCGTTTGCCCCTACTTACGCTTCCGTCCTCGCCTAATATCGCGAGGGCCATCGGACTGCTGACGCCCAATAGGCAGCCTCCGGTGTCATACATTGGGCTTGATTGATAGCATTCTTTGCGGCTATCAACGACCATTGAACAAAGAGCGCCGATCAAGGTTTTGTTTATTTTCTACTTGATTGGTCGCTACAAAACAAATAAACTATGCTTGTAGAATATTTTTTGAGCCGCAGATTTGGACGGGAGTTCGATTCTCCCCATCTCCACCAAAAAGCTTGGCTTTGAGGAATTTTGAGAGCTTTGCTCGACGAAGGAAAAAGCCGAGCTTTGGAAAAAATAATTTCATAAAATAAAACATATTCGCAGAAGATTTTTTCGCCGCCGTCCGCAGGAGTTTCGCGGGCCGCGCGTCCGTATCAATGAAAACATCAGAATATCTCCCGTCAGACTGATTGATGACACCGGCCAGATGGTCGGCGTTGTTCCCACGGAGCAGGCTCTTCAAATGGCCAAAGAAAAAGAATTGGATCTCGTTGAAATTGTTCCAAATGCCAAGCCGCCGGTCGTGAAGATTATTGATTATGGAAAATATCAGTATCAAAAAGCCAAAGAGGATCAGCAGCAAAAAGCCAATCAGAAAAAAACCGAGATCAAAGGATTGCGCATCGGACTCAAAACGGATGATCACGACATCGAAGTGCGCCAAAAACAAGCTGAAAAGTTTTTGAGCCAAGGAAATAAGGTAAAGATTGAGATCCGGCTCAAGGGACGAGAGAAAGCCCACCAGCCCCTGGCGAGAGAAACCCTTGAAAATTTCGTGAAGTCCATTTCAACTCCCAACAAGCTTGAGCAAGAGATCAAACGATTTCCGGGAGGATTCAACGTTATTATAATTCCAGCCTAAAAAATATCATGCCAAAGCTCAAAACCAGAAAAGCCGCTGCCAAGCGCGTCAAGATCACCGCCAAGAAAAAGCTCATGCGCCGGGAAACCGGACAGGGACATTTCAACGCGCGCGAAGATGGAAAAGCGACCCGTTCGAAGCGTAGCGATTCAGCCGTGTTCAAGACAGATGCAGCGAACATCATGCTCAACTTGCCGTACGGAAACTAATTTCAAATAACAACCGAAAAATATGTCACGAGTCAAACGCGGCGTAGCCGCCTCCAAACGAAGAAAAAAAGTTTTGAAAGCCGCCAAAGGGTATATGTGGCACCGCAAATCGGCCTACAAAGCTGCCAAAGAAGCTCTGCTCAAAGCCGGCAAATACGCCTATCGCGACCGCCGGGTGAAGAAGAGGACTTTTCGCCGCTTATGGATCTTGCGTCTCAATGCCGCTCTTCGCATGCACGGCGAGAAATACAGCGCTTTCATCGCGAAAATGACCGAGAAGAAAATCGAAGTCGACCGCAAGGTTCTCTCTGAAATGGCAAACGAGCATCCGCAGCAGTTTTCCAAATTTGTTGAGTCCGTCAAATAGATTTTGAATAACAAAAAAGCCACCTTCATATCGGGGCTTTTTTGTTTGAAATAGTTCTATTTAGAGTTTTGCAAATCTATTTTGAACCAAGCACGCAATGCTAGCAAAAAACCAAGAGCTAGCAGCACTCCAATACTGTCTATTCCGACATCCAAAAGTTTCCCCTCCCGACCAAAGATAAATAATTGGTGAAATTCATCAGCGAAAGCCCAAGATATGGATAGAGAAAACATCGCCAGGAGCGCCTTCTTATATTTCATTCCAAAAGATACGAATGCTTTGTAGGCCAAAAGAGCTAAAACAAAAAATTCAACCACATGGGCTATTTTTCTTTCGATGAAATAAAGCAGATCATAATATCGCTCTGATGTTCCCGGAACTTGCGAAAGCGCAAATATTTCAATCATCCAAACAACCAGAAGTATGATCCAAAACTCCCGACTACCCAATCGCCCTTTCTTTTTGAAGTAATTTTCTTTTTTCTTTTTCACCTTTTGCATAACCGCCGGTTTGGCCATCGGAACGGATAACGCGATGGCATGGAATCGTCGGTTTTTTATTTGAAACGCAGTCTTTATAATATTTATTCAAAATATTCCCCACCGCCCGGGCGGCTTTCGGGTTTCCGGCGCGCGTCGCAACGTCTTTATACGTCAAAGTTTTTCCTTTGGAGATTTTGGAAACGACGCGAATGACCTTTTTTGAAAAGTTATTCATACAAAACTATGTGTCATCCTGAGCATCTGTCGCCAGACATATGCGAAGGATCCCGCCGAAAGATAATTGCACGGGATTCTTCCTTTGCCGCTTGTCAGCGGCAGCGTCAGAATGACAACTTATTTTTTCTCGCTCGCAAAAATTTCGCGCAAAAGTTCACCGCCGAGTTTATATATCGCGTAAAAAGGCAAAAATATCCAAATAAATTTTTTGATCCACCACTCGATGAACTTTTCCATATGTTTTTCAAAGATTAGGCTTCGGAAATGATTGAGTACGCCGCGATTCCAAACGCGACCGAAACATTGAGAGATTCTTTTTCTCCTCGCATGGGAATTTCAATGACTCGGTCGCATTTAGAAAGAGTGCTCTTGCTCAATCCCCTCACTTCGTTTCCCAAAATCAAGGCGATGTTTTTCTTTGATTTAAGCGATTCGAGTGGCACGCTTTTTTCGCTTTGCTCAAGAGCGACTATTTCAAATTTTTCTTTTTTCAATCTTTCAATTGCCGCGTCAAGTTTTGCAAATTTTTTCCATCCGACAATTTTTTCCGCTCCAAGCGCGGTTTTGGAAATTCCCGGATGGGGCGGGGACGGCGTATATCCCGTGAGATATACCTTCGCCACCCCCGCCCCGTCGGCGGTGCGAAAAACTGATCCAACGTTGTATGCGCTGCGGATGTTGTGGCAAACAACCACAAAACTATTTCTTTTTCTTGCCGTTTGTGTTTTTTGCAACTGGTTTTTCTTCATGAATATCCCTCAAACGCAAATAGAGGCCCCAAACCCCGACCGTTATCGCGATCAAAAGCCACTGCGTAGCTGCGAGCCACAAAGCATCGGGCTTGAGCGCCCAGCTCAGCACGGACATCAATACCGCCGAAACGGAAAGGATGAAAAAAATGTCTGATGTTGATTTTATTCCCATATAGTCACCTCCTCTAGTTTTTTGTTTTTATTTTATCTACATATATAATAGCAAATTTTCGGTCAATAGTGAATGACGATCGGCGTTCCGGAATCCGCCCAGCCGTATACCTTCGCCGCCGGACCCACTCCGAGCCGGACGCAACCGTGAGAAACCGGTATACCCAGATGATTTGCGCCTTCCTTGTATCCATTTTTCCATTCAGGAAGTTCGTGGATCCCATGGCCCTGACCGGTGAATTGCATCCAGAACGGCATATACAAATTGTATTTTTTTGAATAGGCTCTTCCCGCTTTCGACATCACCTTGAATGTCCCTGTCGGCGTCGCCATTCCTTTTTTCCCGGTCGAAACTTTGTATGTTCCGAGCCTCTCTCCGTTTTCAAAAATGGAAAGCTGCTGCTCGGCCAAATTGATGTCAATATATTTTCCTTCCGTTATTTTCGCTTCGGGTGAGGCTACTTGAGAATCCGCAATGATCCCGGCGGCTTTGTCTTCCGGAAGCACAACTTCCTCGACAGGATCAGGAGGCGGAGGCGGCGAAGGTTCGGTTTTGAAATTGGCACGGAAAACTTCCGGCATTGCCTTGTCTGAGAGCTTGGCTGAGCTTGGCGCGATCTTCACGCTAATCGCATAATCGCGGCCAAAATCAAGATTGCCCTTTGGAGCAATGGTGAAATTTTTCCTTGCGTTGTCAAAACTCACGCTGAAATTGCTGAAAGGTTCAACAACGAAATTGACATCATATCCATTCGTTGACTTGTTGAAAGATATTTTGATCTCCGAATCAATTTTCACGTTCGGATCACCGCTCGCAGGCAATATTGAAACAACTTCCGGAGGAGAATCAATAGTGAAGACCAAATTGATCGGATCAATATCTTTTCCCATTATTTTGCTGACCGAAAAGCTGGTTTGCGGATCGATCTTGATCTTATAAGTTCGTCCTGCTTCAAAAGAGTCGGCCGGACTTATCTCAAGTTTTTGATAGTTGTCTGACCAGGCGAAACCAACCTTCATATTCGGCGATATTTCGAAATTTTTCTCAACAGCCTTGAATGCAACCGGCTGACTGAAATAAACGATCGCCGATTCATTTGTTTTGATTTGGTCTTTTTCGATCTTGGCAGAGAAACCAAACTCCCCCGTCGCATATTGAGTGCCGAATATGAAAAGAAGCGCCAAAACGCCAAGAAGTACCCAGACCACATCAGCCCAAAGAGAGGAGTACCAGTGTCTTTTTTCCACAAATTCTTTAAATTCCATCCTAGGCTTATTGTAGCAGAAATATCATATTTTATAAATTCCGCATTTCTTTTCGGATTTTCTTGTATTCCGGAATGGTTTCCCCAACCAAATTCCAAAATTTTCGTGAGTGATTGAACTGCTTCAAATGGCAAAGCTCGTGGACAACGATATAATCTTGATATTTTTCAGGAAAATGAATAATCCGGTAGCTGAAATTCAAACTGTATTCGACTTCTTGGTTTTGGAGAATAATTGATTTTTTTATCCATATTTGCTATATCTATTATAAGAAAAGAATCTCGCAAGAAGGAAAATCCTAGCAGCTTGTTGTTTTTACATATTTCAAAAGACAAAAAAGGAGGGCCTACGACGAATTGGAGACCGCTACAAAGGAAAGCAGAAGTCCAACCCAAAAGAACTGAAGAGGAGAGACACATGAAAAGGATACTGGATTACTTGGTGCTAGCGATGTTCTGCATCGCTCTGGCCGCCCCGGCCGCTTTGGCCAAGGGGCAGGAGAAACGCGACATCACTACAAAGGCGGCGCCCACAATGGGTGCTGGCAAGGGACAATCAGGAGGCAAGGGCGGCGGGGGAAAGCCTACTACTTCCACTGACTATGGCGACCTGTACGTCATCCTGCGTGATACGGATGGGGTGCCAATCCTTTCCCCGGCGGGCTGTCTCCAACCCCTGGATGCGAGTGGTAATCTTTTGCTCCTTGATGGGGAGTGCGGAATCCTGGAGGTGGCCGACAATGTGCCGATCGAGGTGGATTTCGGCCGGCTGAGCGTTGCCCGCTCCCCAGACAGCGTTTTGCAGTCAAGTTTTGACGAGGTGATTTCCCTCATCAAGGCCTGCCGCAACGTTGATTTCGATGTTGCTGGTCGGTTGCGCTTGGAAGTTGCCAGCACAAATCCGGCAACTGGCGAGGAGGTGGTGGTCCAAAAGGTCATCGACTCCCCGCTCGAAAACCTCGCCTTATTTTCCCAGGTCATGAAAAAAGGCCACCTGCAAACTGAGGTGGTCATCGCGGATGAACATGGGGGCGAGGTCACGCTTCGCCCTGCCCTTGATCCGAATACGGATTATGTCAAATTTGGGGCAAAAGCCAGATTCCTGTTGCCGACGGCCGCAGGCAGCACTCTGGCCGAGCCGCTGACCAATGATGATCTGACTTTCGCCAGTTTCTTCTTGGCCGCCGCCGCGGACAAGACCGGCACAATTACGGTGGATTTGGTCCAGTATCTCAACCGGATACTGGCAATTCCGAATTTGACGAACTCTATTCCGGGAAATCCCAGCTTCGTCAATTTCCGGGGATTCACCTATTCCCGCAATGGGAATTTCAACCAAGAGACCTCGGTCATACTGCCAGGTAATTCCACTGGCACTTGGTTTGAAACCAAGGTGAATCTGCTGGAGTGGCTGCAATTTTGCAACGGCAGTCAGTCAGCCGCAGGCAACATAGCGGATTTCGTACAGTCCGCAAATGACGCTTTGCGGGTGATTGAGTTCATCCACAATTACGAAGTTCCAACCGCCTTGTGGCCGATTACTGTGCCGTAACCTTCTTCACGTCGCCCTGCCCATATCATAAACCACGCATCAGCGCTGGTTCGTGATATGGGCTTGTTTTTTTTATCATTAATTCCGAAGCAAAACAAAAATGGGAGCGTCGGAGCCCGGAGCGGAAAGGACGATTCCAAATTTTTCCCGGGTTGCGGGCAGGCATTCCTTTCCGGCTGCTCGGTCGGACAGTTAAAATTTCACAAATTCCGCATTTCTTTTCGGATTTTCTTGTATTCCGGAATGGTTTCCCCAACCAAATTCCAAAATTTTCGTGAGTGATTGAACTGCTTCAAATGGCAAAGCTCG
>Ga0265297_10000456_pt1 | contig 121459 bp, 58 predicted proteins | sample Munlanlwell13791_FD_192502 | JGI IMG/M metagenome (GOLD analysis project Ga0265297, IMG submission 192502) | Leachate microbial communities from a municipal landfill in Southern Ontario, Canada - Leachate well 137-91 | ecosystem: Engineered > Solid waste > Landfill > Unclassified | place...
GTTTACAAAAAAAGATTTTTTTAAACGTAAAGTTTGGGAGACTGATGGTAGCGTTAGACCAGATCTAATTTACCACAATAACTTTTATTTAGATAGAGATCATGCGCAGGTAGTCATCTCTGAAGGTTGCTCTAATTTTTGCTCTTATTGTATAGTGCCTTATGTACGCGGGCCTTTGCGACACCGCAAAGCTAGTCAGATATTAATGGAAATTCAAGAGGCAGTGGCTAATGGTATAACTAGCATAACTCTTTTAGGTCAAAATGTTAATGCTTTTGTAGATGATGAGATTAATTTTCACAAGTTATTGGAAGAGGTTAATAATGTTAAGGGGCTAAAAAAATTTGATTTTTTTACCTCCCATCCTAAAGATGCGACAATAGAATTATTTAAAGCAATTCGAGATTTAGATAAGTTGGCCAAAAGGTTGCATTTACCCTTGCAGTCAGGTTCTGATAGAATTCTCAAACTGATGAATCGAGGATATTTGGCAAAAGATTACTTGGATTTAATTCGAAATTATCGTAAGATTGTTAATGGTGGGCGTCTGACTACCGATATTATTGTGGGGTTTCCTACAGAAACGCAAGAAGAATTTAAAGAGACATATAATTTAGTAAAAAAAATAGAATTTAATGCCGCCTATCTTTTTAAGTATTCAACGCGTCCTGGGACGCAAGCTCAAAAGATAAGCGAAGATTTAAGTAAAGAAGATAAAGAAGAACGTCATCGGCAAATTCTTGATTTACAAAGAAAGGTTTCTCGTAAATTGAGGTCTAAGTATGGACATTAAAGGGTTTATTATCTTTTTAGTTTTTTTTATTTCACCAGCTTTTCTTTGGGCAGCTAATTTAGATAATCTAAAAGCTGATTTTTTACAAGGAAATTATCGCCGGGTTATCTTTGAGTCTGGGTCTCTTATTAATAGTATTACTGGAAATGATGAATTAAATTATATTTTAGGTTTAAGTTATTTAAAAGAAGGAGGACTAGATCAGGCACAGAATTATTTTAAACGTATCTTAGGTGCTCCGGGTAAAAAATTTAAGGTGCAAGCAACTTTAGGACTAGCGGATACTTATTTACTCAGTGGCAGACTGGATACCGCTCAAGATGTTTATAATAAATTAATTCAGGATGATGTAAATTCATCCTGGAAAGCGACTATATTGTATCGCTTGAGTCAACTGGAGTTTAAAAAAGGTAATATTTGCCAAGGTAATGATTATTTATCTAAATTAAGAAGAGACTTTCCTTTAAGTCCAGAGCTAAGACTGACTAAGGGGTTGTCGATTATGTCATTACCAGAACCTGCAGTTATTAATAGTAATGATTATTCTGTACAGGTAGGTTTTTTCAGTAATAGCACCAACGCAAATAATTTTAAAGATAAATTATTATCTAAAGATTACCCTGCCTATCTTGAGGAATCTGCTGGAGGTTATCGCGTAAAAGTTGGCAAGTTTAAAACTCAAGATGAAGCGCTAGATTTAGAAAACAAGCTCACTAAAGAGGGCTTTCAAACCAAGGTATGCCCGTAGCTTCTTATGTTAAAAAAAAGAGTCGTTTTTCTAGTTGGACCTACCGGAATTGGTAAATCAGCAGTAGCTTTAAGCCTAGCTAAAAAGATTAATGCCGAGATTATCTCTTGTGATTCAATGCAAGTGTATCGGGCGATGGATATTGTCACCTCCAAAGTTGATGCTGGACAAAGAAAGAAAGTTCAGCACCATCTTTTAAATGTAATCCAGCCTGATCAAGAATATGATGTAGCCAAGTATCGTAGTCAGGTATTGCAGGTTTTTGATAAGTTATTTTTAAAGGAAAAGATTCCTCTAGTAGTGGGAGGTACTGGTCTTTATTATTCGATTATTATTGATGGATTATTTGCGGCAGTCCCTGAGGATAAGTTAATTCGTAAGAAGTTAAATCAGCAGCTAGAGCTTAAGGGTAGTAAATATCTTTATCGTAAATTAATTAAAGTTGATTTGGCCGCGAGTAAGCGGATTCATCCTAATGATTCCCGTAGAATTATTCGTGCACTAGAAGTTTATTTAAAAACGGGTAAGCCAATTTCACAGCTGCAAAAGAATCGCATTGGCTTAGGTCCGGAATATGAAGTTAAGGTTTTCGGGTTAAATACTGACCGAGAATTGCTTTATAAAAAAATTGATCAAAGAGTTGAACAGATGTTTACCCTTGGTTTGGAAAAAGAAGTTAGATTGCTTTTAAAACGTAAACTTAGTAAAACAGCAGCTTGCGCGATTGGAATTAAAGAGTTAAAAAAATATTTTCAAGGAAAGTGTTCATTAGAAGAAGCTAAGCGATCTATGCAGCAGTATAGTCGCAATTACGCAAAACGACAACTTACTTGGTTTAAAAAAGATAAACGTGTTCAGTGGATCAATATCTATCAAAAAATGACACCTTCGCAAATAGCCCAAATTATATGGAAAAAGCTCTCTTAATTAGTGTACAGTTAAAAACCGACAAAGGTCACTGGCGCATTGAAGATATCTCTTCAGAGTTAGAGGAGTTAGCCAATTCTACTGTCGTGGAGGTGGTAGAAAATATAATTTGTATTTGTGACCGGGCCACAGCTAATTTTTTGATTGGCAAAGGTAAAGTTGAAGAGATAGGCTTTATTGCAAATCAAGAAAATGTGGATACTGTAATTTTTAGTCATGACTTAACCGGGACTCAACAGAGAAATTTAGAAAATGCGATTGGCAAGAAAGTGATTGATCGCACCCAATTAATTTTAGATATTTTCTGTCGACGTGCTAAAAGTCCAGAAGGAAAGATGCAAGTAGAGCTGGCTCAATTACAATATTTATTACCACGTTTAAGCGGTAAAGGGATTATGCTCTCAGGTTTAGGTGGTGGTATTGGTACTCGTGGGCCAGGTGAAACTAAATTAGAGGTTGATCGACGAGGAATTCGTCGAAAAGTAGATAAATTAAAAAATGATTTAAAAGAGTTTAGTGCACATCGTTTAACGATGCATAAGAAAAGAAAAGTCAATAATCTACCTACAGTGGCTTTGGTAGGCTACACTAGTGCTGGCAAGTCAACTTTACTTAATCGACTTACTGAGTCTAATCAAGTTACTTCGGCAAAATTATTTACTACGCTTGATCCATTGGCTAAAAGTCTTACGCTTCCTAATGGGCAAAGCATAATTGTCTCTGATACCGTGGGCTTTCTACACGATTTGCCTCACCACTTAATCCAGGCTTTTAAAGCCACTTTAGAAGAGGTTAATGATGCAGATTTGCTGATTCATGTTTTAGATGTGGCGGACAGTCGACTGTCTCAACACAACCAAGCTGTGCTAAGCGTTTTAAATGATCTGGGAGTAAAAGATAAGCCTATTCTTACGGCTTTAAATAAAATTGATTTAGTAGATGACCGTTCGTGGTTAGATATTTCTAGTAAGGAATTTTCAGATGCTATACTTATTTCAGCGGCTACCGGAGAGAACATCACTGGCTTAATTACAAAACTAGAAAAGTATTTTTCGGGATTAATGCTGAATTTAAAGATACTCATTCCGCATGCCCGAATGGAGCTAGTAGATTTCTTTTATCGTCAAGCTAAAGTAAATAAAATTGATTACCTGCAGACAGGCGTGCAAATTGATTTAAGTATTTCTCGTCAACTCTACGATAAAATATCCCAAGATAAAGATATAAAAAATATCTGTTAGATTATCTAATAAAAATAATTATTTTACTTGACAAATAAATTAAGCTATGTTAATCTTGAGTAGTCTGGAGGATACGCATGACCTTAACCGTTTTAAAGATTTCACCTGAAGAACCGGTTTACGTAATTAGCGTGGTCTGTCGATTGGTGAATATTCCTGTCTGGACTTTGCGTCAGCTAGATAAAGCTGGTGTGGTTAAACCTAAACGTATCGGTAAAAAAAGTAGACTTTATTCTTTAAAAGATTTAAAGAGACTAGAATATGTGCATTATTTAATGGAAACAAAACGCGTAAATATCCATGGAATTAAAATTATTTTAGGAAAGGAGGAGTAGGAAGAAATTTTTTTTGCTCTTGAATTAGCACTCTGGTGATTTAACTGCTAATCTTATTGACCCCGTTAGAAACCATGATATACTTTTTATGGTTTTAGATGTTTCTAACGGGGTTGACAAAGTAATAAATTGTGCTAAAATCACCCCTTAACGTTAAATTGTGGCGTAATCGTATGCAAGAGCAGTATGATGGTTAAGGAGATCAAAAGTGCGTAATGTTGATTTTAGTTCTAGAAGGAAGTCGGTTTTGAATGCGGCGATTAATCGCTACATTAAAAATGCTCTTCCGGTAGCTTCTGATGAGATTGCAGAAGAGTTTGACTTAAGTCCTGCGACCATTAGGAATATTTTTACTGAACTGGATCAATCGGGTTACTTGAAACATCCATATACTTCAGGTGGAAGAGTGCCCACGGATAAAGGTTATCGTTATTATGTCGACTTTCTGATCCAACAAATGGAGTTAATGGATGATGAAAAACAGCAGATTCTTAAAGACTGTAAAAGAAAAATGCGTCGACTTGATGATGCACTAGAGAATACTTCAGAGGTAATCTCTGAAATTACGCATTATGCAGGAATTGTTTCGTTTTTAGAGTGGCAGGATAAAATTTTTTACAAGGGAATTAGTCGGATATTAGAACAACCTGAATTTAAAGAAGCAGACAAGATACGGTTATTAGTGGGCTTGATGGAAGATAAAAAACGCCTGCTAGATATTATTAATCGGGATTTTTCTGGTAAAGTAAAAGTTTATATTGGTAGCGAGTTGGGGTTTCCGGAGATGGAAAATTGTTCTTTAGTTGTCTCTAGTTTTAAACTTAAAAATCGACCATCGGGAAGATTGGCGGTTTTAGGTCCGATGCGTATGCAGTATAATCACATTATTCCAGCGATGGAATATATATCTGAAGCTTTAAGTCAGGTATTAGAAGAATTTTAAAAATATGGAAGAAAAAAAAGATAAAGACAAAAAAGAAGAAGTAAAAAAAGAAGAGGAAAAGACAGTTACTTTAACTCAAGCTGAATATTTAGGGCTGTTGGAAGAAGTAAAAAAAGGCAAAGACAGTTGGGATAAGATGTTAAGAAATCAAGCTGACCTGGAAAATGTTCGCAAGCGTATTGAGCGAGAAAAGCAGGATTTCGTTAAATTTGCTAATGAAGGTTTAATTTTAGATCTTTTAAATGTTTTAGATGATCTAGAGCGTACAGTTAATCTGACTGAGTCGTCTAAGCAGGATCTGCCTGCTTTTTTAAAAGGCGTGGAGATGATCTTGGCGCATTTATATGAAATGTTGAAAGAACACGGAGTAAAACCGTTAGAAGCCGAAGGAAAGATATTTGATCCGAATTATCACGAAGCTTTAATGCAAGTTGAAGATAAAAAAGTACCGGAGCACACAATTTTGGAAGTTTTGCAAAAGGGATATTTAATTCACGAGCGGGTATTACGTACCGCTAAGGTTAAGGTGTCAAAAAAATAATAAATTTAGAGAGGGAGGAAAACATGGCAAAAGTAATCGGAATTGACTTAGGGACATCAAATTCAGCAGCAGCAGTAATGGAAGGTGGCAGACCGGTAATTTTACCGTCAGCCGAAGGAGCAGGAGTTGCCTCAGGTAAGGCATTTCCTTCTTATGTGGCTTTTACTAAAGATGGACAACGCTTAGTAGGAGAACCGGCTAGACGCCAGGCGGCGATTAATGCCGAAGGAACAATTCAGGCGGCAAAGCGTAAGATGGGTACAGATTTTAAATTTAAAGTTTATGGCAAAGAATATACACCACAGCAAATCTCTGCATTTATTTTGCAGAAAATTAAACAGGATGCGGAAAATTATTTAGGGGATAAAGTTGAAGAAGTAGTTATCACTTGTCCTGCTTATTTTAATGATAATCAGCGTCAGGCCACTAAAGATGCCGGTGAGATCGCCGGTTTAAAAGTCTTACGTATTATCAACGAACCTACTGCTGCTTGTCTTGCCTATGGTTTAGAAAAAGCAGGTAAAGAGCAGAAGATTATGGTCTTTGATTTAGGTGGTGGTACGCTAGATGTAACGATTATGGAGATGGCCCAAGGAGTTTTTCATGTTCAGTCTACCAGCGGAGATACGCAGCTAGGTGGTACCGATATGGATAGAGTTTTACTTGAATATATTACTAGTCAGTTTAAACGTGAAACCGGAATTGATTTAAACAGTGATAAAATGGCGGTGCAAAGAGTACGTGAAGCTGCCGAAAAAGCTAAAATAGAATTATCTTCTACAGTGAGCACGGATATTAATTTGCCATTTATTACCGCAGATGCTACTGGACCAAAGCATTTAACCATGAATATTACTCGCGCTAAATTAGAAGATTTAGTCGGGCCAATCATTGATAAATGCCGTCATCCCATGGAGCTAGCCTTAAATGATGCTAAATTAACTGCTAAAGAGGTAGATCGTATTATCATGGTCGGTGGGCCTACGCGTATGCCGATTGTTCAAAAATTTGTCGAAGATTTTGTTGGTAAAAAAATTGAGCGTGGTGTGGATCCCATGGAATGCGTAGCTTTAGGTGCGGCAGTGCAAGCGGCCATCATTACCGGTGAGGTGAAGGACGTGCTTCTTTTAGACGTTACCCCACTTTCATTAGGGATCGAAACATTAGGTGGAGTAAGTACTAAATTGATTGAAAGAAATGCTTCTATTCCTACGCAAAAAAGCCAGGTGTTTTCGACCGCTGCTGATAATCAAACCGCTGTTACGATTCGTGTTTTACAGGGCGAACGTCAGATGGCTGATGATAACGTAGAGTTAGGAAGATTTGATTTAGTGGGTATCCCGGCTGCTCCACGCGGCGTTCCGCAGATTGAAGTAAAATTTGATATTGATCGCGACGGAATTGTGCATGTTTCCGCTAAAGATTTAGGAACGGGAAAAGAGCAAAAAATTACGATTAGCGCTCCTAAAAAACTATCTAAAGAAGAGATCGATAAGATGGTTAAAGATGCTGAAAAATTTGCCGCTGATGATACTAAAAAGAAAGAAGAAATTGAAACGATTAATCAGGCAGATAATTTGGTATATGCCACTGAAAAATCTTTAAAAGATTATGGTGATAAAGTTGGCCAGACAGAACGTGCTGATATCGAAGCTAAAGCCAATGATTTAAAAGCCGCAATTAAAGATAAAAATGTCGATCGTATTAAAAAAGGTATGGAAGAATTAACTAAGGTTTCACATAAATTAGCTGAGGAAATTTATAAAGCTGCTAGTGCTAAGCAACAGCAGGGTCAACCGGGCGCTGCACAAGCCGGACAGCAAGAGCAAACTGGCGAGCCAAAGCAGGATGAGAAAAAAGAAGAAGATATTATTGATGCAGAATATAAAGAAGAAGATAACGGTAAAAAATAATCAATGTCTGTAAAAGGTGATTATTACCAAATATTAGGTGTACAGAAAACCGCAAGTATTGATGAGATAAAAAAAGCCTATCGTGAGATGGCGATGAAATATCATCCAGATCGCGTGGCACCTGATCAGAAAAAAGAAGCCGAAGAAAAGTTTAAAGGGATCTCTGAGGCTTATGCGGTGCTTTCGGATACGGCTAAGCGCGATCTCTATGATCAATACGGTCACTCAGGTATTGATCAGAAATATGCTCAGGAAGATATTTTTCGCGGTGCAGATTTTAGTAGTATCTTCAGAGAGATGGGCGGTGGCGGTGGCGGATCAAGTATCTTCGAAGAATTATTTGGTGATTTAGGTTTTGATATTAATGGTTCTCGCCAGTCTAGAGGTCAATCTTCTCGACGACGTGGTCGAGACCTGCAGATTGCTGTAGAAATTACTTTAGAAGAAGCAGCTACTGGGGTAGAAAGAATTATGACAGTACCCCGTTATGAACCTTGTTCAACCTGCGGAGGCTCAGGAGCTAAACCGGGGACCAAAAGAACTACTTGTCCACAATGCAAGGGTGCAGGTAAAACAGTAGTTTCTAATGGTTTTTTCCAGATGGCCCAGACTTGTACTCGTTGCGGTGGAGAGGGCTCTACGATTTCAGTGGCTTGTCCAAGTTGTCATGGCGAAGGTCGGGTCAAAATTATCAAAAAAATTAAGGTTAAAATTCCGGCGGGAGTTGATAATGGCTCGCAGTTGCGTGTACGCGGTGAAGGCGAAGCTGGTACAGGTAGTCGAGGAGATTTATATGTAGCGATTGAAGTTAGAGAACATGACATTTTTCAAAGACACCATAATGATATTGTCACCTCTGTAAATATTAGCTTAGCTAAGGCAGTTTTAGGAGGAGAGGTGCATGTACCTACTTTAAGTGGAAGCTTAACTATGAAAATTCCTGCGGGCACTCAATGTGGGAAAACTTTTCGGCTTAAAGGAAAAGGTATACCAGATTTGCATTCGCGAGATATTGGGGATGAATTGGTTAAAGTTGATGTTGAGATTCCGATTAAATTAACCTCGGCCCAAAAACAGCTTATGGAAGAGTTTGCTCGGATTGGGGGAGAAGACTTAGGATCAAGAGAAAGTTTTAGCGATAAAATAAAAAAACCATTTAGATAAAAAGGATAGTATGCCTACTTACGAATACGAATGTTTATCTTGTAAGCATAAATTTGAAATTTTGCAAAGTATTACCGAAAAACCTAAAACCAAATGCCCACAGTGTGGAAAAAAAGTAAAAAAACTAATTAGTAGCACGGGAGGTTTTATCTTTAAGGGTACCGGGTTTTATGCTACTGATTACAAAAAGTCATCGAAATCTTCCATTTCTTCCAGCGTTGGTGGTTGCCCTAAGGCTAAAGATGGTTGCGCTGGTTGTCCGGGACACTAATTTATTCGTTTAATTTATTGTTTTTGCGATTTTCTATGATAAAATATTTGTTCAATGACTAAAACCAGGGCTTTTAAGGCAGTAGTTTATAATCAAGAAAAAATTCAAAAGTTGGAACAGGTGGTTTGTCCTCCTTACGATGTAATCTCACCAACAGCTCAAACAATTCTTCATGAGCGTTCAGTGTATAATTTCTTACATATACTTCTAGCTAAAGATACTTCTTCGGAGGATAGATACCGTAATGCAGGGCTACTTTTTCGTCAATGGATTAAGGATAGTATTTTGATTCAAGATGAGCAACCAGCAGTGTATTTTTATAGCCAGCAGTATGTTATTCGAGGTGAGAAAAAAACTCGCTTAGGATTTATTTCTTTGCTCAGACTAGGTGATGATAAAAGCTCACCGGTTTTTGGTCATGAAAATACGCATACCGCCGCTAAACAAGATAGATTTAAATTAATTAAACAAGTAAAAGCAAATCTTAGCCCAATATTTATCGTTTTTCTAGATAAAAAACGTATTATTCAACGTATCTTTCAAAAAGATATTCCTACGCAAAAGGATTTTATTAATGTTACTGATGATGAGAAGACTGTACACAAATTGTGGCGCATTACAGATCCCAGTCTTTTGAAGTTAATTGAAACGAGCATGAATAGCGAAAATATGTTTATCGCTGATGGACATCATCGCTATGAAGTGGCCTGCGCTTATCGTGATTTAATGCGTGATAAGCTAAAAGAAGAATTTACCGGTGAGGAAGATTTCAATTTTTGTTTAGCTTATTTTACTAATACTGATCCACGAGGACTTTCGATTTTACCAATCCATCGCTTAATTAAATTAACTGCTCAACTAGATTTAGCAGATTTTATTATGAGGGCCAAAGAATATTTTGATGTCGATCCTATCAAAGATAAAACACGCTTCTTTTTTCTTTTAGAAAAAGCTGGTTGTACGGAACATTTAATCGGGGTTTATAAAGATAAAAAATATTTTCTTTTGCGCCTGAAAAATGTAAAAATTTTAGATAAATTAATCGCTGACAAACCTAAAGAATATCGTAGCTTAGATGTTGCCATCCTTAATCACTTAGTTTTAAAAAATCTTTTAAATTTTGACTTAGATAATCTACCAGAGATAATCTATAACCCGGAATCAGCTGAATTCTTAGAAACCGTAGACAATGACCCGTTAAAGATTGCCTTTTTTCTAAATCCAGTTAAGATTGAGCAGATTATTAATGTTGCCTTAAGCGGTAATAAAATGCCTCCTAAATCTACATACTTTTATCCAAAAGTACTTTCTGGCTTAGTGATTAATAAATTTGAAAAGGATTAAAAATGGCATTATTTGGTAAACCAAAATATACAATTGTGCGTTTAAAGAAAAAAGAGATGCCTGAAGGCCTCTGGACGAAATGTGAGGAGTGTTCCGAAACACTTTACAATAAAACTTTAGAAGAAAATTTTAAAGTTTGTCCTAAATGTAATTATCATTTTAGTTTAACTGCCCAAGAAAGAATTAACTTAATTTTTGACAAAGAAACTTTTGCAGAGTTTGACAAAGATATGATTTCGGTTGATCCTTTAGATTTTAAAGGCCCAAAAACATATAAAGATAAATTAAAGCAGGATCAGGAAGCCACCGGGTTAAAAGACGCGGTTGTTTCAGGAGAAGGTAAGATTTTAGAAAAGCCAGCAGTAGTAGCTGTAACTGATTCACGTTTCATTATGGGGTCAATGGGGTCAGTCGTAGGAGAAAAAATAACGCGCGCTATTGAATACGCCACTAAAAATAAGCTTCCGGTAATTATTGTTTCCGGTTCTGGTGGGGGCGCAAGGATGTACGAAGGGATGTACAGTTTAATGCAGATGGCTAAAACCTGTGCAGCTTTATCCTATCATCGTAAAGCCAATTTACCGTACATCTCTATATTAACCAATCCCACCATGGCAGGGATTATGGCTTCATTTGCTAGTGTAGGAGATATCATTATCGCAGAGCCTAAAGCCTTAATTGGTTTTACTGGCCCCAGAGTCATCGAGCAAACCATCCGACAAAAATTACCACTTGGTTTTCAACGATCGGAATTTTTATTAGATCATGGTTTAATTGATATGATTGTAGACCGTAAGAATATGAAAACTATTCTTAGTCAGCTACTTGATTATTTTGCTTAAGTTTATTTATTAGGAGAAATTAATGGCTCAAGTAAGTTTAAAAGATGTTAGTAAAATATTTACTGGCAATCTTCCTGCAGTTAATAAAATTAATTTAGGTATTGAAAATAAAGAGTTTATGGTCTTAGTTGGTCCTTCGGGGTGTGGTAAGTCCACCACCTTAAGGATGATTGCCGGACTGGAAGAGATTACCTCTGGTGATATCTATATTGGAAATCGCCGGGTTAATGATGTTCCGGCAAAAGATCGCGATATTGCTATGGTTTTTCAAAATTATGCACTTTATCCTCACATGAATGTTGAAGAAAATTTATCATTTGGATTAAAACTTCGACATCTGCCTAAACAAGAGATTGTACAAAGGGTAAATGAAGCAGCAGAAATTTTAGGAATAAAACGTTTGCTTAAGCGTAAACCGCGTGAGCTTTCTGGTGGTGAGCGTCAAAGGGTAGCTGTAGGAAGAGCCATCGTAAGAAAACCGATGGTTTTTTTGTTTGATGAACCATTGAGTAATTTGGATGCAAAAATGCGCGTACAGATGCGCACAGAAATCCATAAATTACATATAAGATTACAAACTACGATTATTTATGTTACGCATGATCAGACTGAAGCGATGACAATGGGAGATCGTATCGCCGTAATGAAAGATGGGGTAATCTCTCAGCTTGGGGATCCGATTGATATCTATGATCATCCGAAAAATAAGTTTGTTGCTGGCTTTATTGGATCACCACCGATGAATTTCATGCTAGGTAAAATCATTAAAAAAGAGGGCAAGTTGTATTTTGATGAAGGCAAGATTACGGTGAAATTAGTTGAAGATATGTATAAAAAAATGACTAATTACGTTGGTAATGAAGTTTTTTTTGGTATCCGCTCGGAGGATATTTATGATAAATTATTTGTTTCAGAGGCTCCTCCTGAAAATATTGTGCGAGCAAACTGTGAAGTATTTGAACCAATGGGTTCAGAAGTTTATTTGTATTTGAATACTGGCAAGCATACCTTTATTGCCAGAGTTGGTGCTCATGACCGCCCTAGGGTTAATCAAGAGATGGATGTAGTTTTTGATATGAGCAAGGTGCATTTTTTTGATAAAACCACCGAAGAGACTATTGTTTAAAAATAAGTTATTATAAAAAAATAAAAATGCAGCAAAAATTTTTACAAAGAAATTTTTGGGTTATTTTGCTGTCTGTCTCTATAATCTTGGTATTGAGCGGTTTTTCTCTATTCCATCAAAAAACTAATTTTTGGCTTTTTCTTTTCTTTATTATAATTAATCTCTGCGTTGTAATCTATTATTTAAAAACATTTTCTCACCGAATCCTCTTAATGCGTTCGCAAGTAGAACGTACCATTGAACAGATCAATATTATTAAAGCAGAAAATCAAAAAAATAAAGATTTTAGTTTGGCTCTTAAATTCAAAATTACCCGCTATAACAATCTTAAAAAAGTTATTGAAGATCTTAATCATAGTTTAAAGTTAGATACAATTATTCAAGTTTTGAGCTCGTCAGTTTATTCTTTAATTTCTAATAGTAGTGGAGTGGCTTTATTTTATTTAGTAGATAACCATTATCAAAAACTTAACTTAGTCTACTCGATTAAAGATGACAGCGATATGGTGGTCTTAACTAAAGAGGGCGATATTTTTGACCAGTGGGTGTTGCGACATTCTAATCAATTAATTATCGAAGACCTAAAGAATGATTTTCGTTTCGACCTAGATGCGCTACGTAATCAAGATATGCGTGTAATCCAGTCTTTAATTAGTTCACCGTTAATTAATCGTAATTCGTTGTTTGGAGTTTTGCGGCTAGAAAGTAATCAAAGCTGTGCTTTTAATCAAGATGATTTACGCTTCTTGAGATTAGTTGCCGATTTAGGGGCAGCGGCTATAGAAAACAGTTTACTTTTCCAAAAAATGCAGGATTTAGCCATCCACGATGACCTTACTACTCTTTTTACCAGGCAACATTTTATTTCTAGATTAAAAGATGAAACTCGACGTACACAGCGCTTAGATCAAAATTTATCAATTATGATGATCGATATTGATTTTTTTAAACAATATAATGACAAATTTGGGCATACTGCTGGCGATATTGTCTTAAAAAAGATGGGACAATTATTACAGGATGTTTTAAGAGAGTTTAATCCCTTGCTCTGTAGGTTTGGGGGAGAAGAATTTTTAGTAATGTTGCCAGGGATTAGTAAAACCAAAGCTCTAGTAATTGCGGAGAAATTAAGAAGTAAGATTGAAAAGGAAAATGTTATTTTACGCAGACAGGATACTCATATTACTGTTTCAATTGGAGTCGCTAGTCTTCCGTTAGACACTAAAGAAGATGATGAATTAATCCAAATGGCAGACAAAGCAATGTATCGGGCTAAAGAACAAGGGAGAAACCGAGTATGTACTATATAATTGTATTTTTGGTTTCAACCATTTCTTTATCTATGTTATTACGTCAAATTTTCCAAGGCCGCATTAAATATCAGCAGACTAAAAGCGAACGCTTAATTAAAGAGCTAGATAATTTGACGGATTTTAAAAAACGTTTAAATTCGGATAATCTACAGTTAAATACAATTTTTGCAGATACTCTTGGTCTATATGAGTTGACCAAAGACATCTGTAAACACTTAGAAGAAGATAAGGTTTTTACGACTTTTAACCAAAGCTTAAAAAAACATATTAGCGTAGGTGACTGTCGTTATATAAAAGATAGCGCTGATTTAATTAAATATAAGAATCACACAATTTTACCTTTGTCGGTAGAAGAGAATCAGATTGTTGGCTATTTAGCAGTGGACAGAATCGCAGAGCCAGATAAAGAAAAGTTTGGAATTTTGGTGCAACAATTTTTAATTGGGTTAAGAAGAGCCTTGCTTTATCAAAGAGTGCAGGGGATGACGATTACTGACTCATTAACTCAGGTATATTGTCGTAGATATTTCTTAGAACGCTTCAGTGAAGAATTGAAACGTTCAAAAAAGAATAAGTTACATTTAAGTTTTTTAATGATTGATATCGATAATTTTAAGCAATTTAACGACCGCTACGGTCATCTGGTGGGAGATGCGATATTGCGTTCGGTAGCCAAGACTTTGATCGATGCGGTTAGGCAAATTGATTTTATCGGACGTTACGGAGGGGAAGAGCTATCTGTTGTCATGGCTGAAACTGATCGCGATCAAGCTAAGTTTGCCGCTGAACGTATTCGTCAAGCTATTGCGGATATGACGATTAAAGTTTATGATGAAGAGCTTAAGGTCACCGTAAGTATTGGGGTTGCTACCTTTCCGGATAATACTGCCAACATGCAGGATTTAATCGAAATGGCAGACCAGGCTTTATATTTAGCTAAAGAAACGGGGAAGAATAAAGTTTGTTTTTCGCCTACCTAAATTGCAAAGTTATCCCTTGAAAACACAACTGTTTTAATATAAAATACCACAATGATTAAAAGATTTATTATTGCAATAGATTTAGGTGGAACTAACTTAAAGTGCGCTTTACTAGATAGCCAGTTAAAAATTATCGCCAAAAACTCTTTTAACACCAAGAGTTTTAATAATAAAGCTAAATTAATTAACGGAATTGCTAATTCTATCAATTGCTTTATTTTAGATCAAGGTTTAACAAAAAATTTAATTATAGGTGTGGGTATCGGCTTACCTGGTCCAGTGGATCCTTCTTTAGGGTTAGTACATTTTCTCCCAAATATTGCAGGATGGAAAGAAGTAGAATTAAAAAGAATTCTGGAACTTAAAACTAAGTTATCAGTTGTTATTGATAACGATGCTAAGTTGATGACTATGGCTGAGCATAAAGTAGGAGCAGCCAAAAGATATGCAAATGCATTGTGCATAACCTTAGGTACCGGAGTGGGTGGGGGATTAATTCTTAATCAACAACTTTACCGCGGTTTTGATAATGCCGCCGGTGAATTAGGACACATTCCCCTCAATGAAGATGGACCAACTTGCGGATGTGGTGGCAAAGCTTGTCTTGAAAAATATGTGGGTAATAACGTTATCCTTAAAGAAGCAATTAAAATATTTGGCAAAAAAATAACCCTTGAGAAATTAAGCCAGTTAGCTAAAAATAAAAATAGTCAAGCAATTAAATTCTGGAGTAATGTAGGGAAAAAGCTTGGGTTAGGTTTGACTGGTATTGTAAATTTGCTTAATTTAGATGTTATTATCATCGGCGGAGGAGTCGCGCAAGCCGGGAAAGTTTTATTTGCTAGTGTCAGACAAACAATTTCTAAAAGGGCGATGAGCGTGCAATCTAAAAGAGTAAAGATATTTAGAGCTAAATTAGGTAATGATGCCGGATTAATCGGAGCAGGATTATTAGTTAAGGAGAAATTAATTAAATGAAAATTTTCATTGATACGGCAAATGTTAAAGACATAAAAGAAGCAACCACTTTGGGACTAATTGATGGCGTGACCACAAATCCTACATTAATGGCAAAAGAGGGTCGCAATCCCGTCCAAGTTTTAGCAGAGATTTGTTCTTTAGTCAGTGGGCCGGTGAGCGCAGAAATAATTAGCTTAGAGACTGAAGGCATGGTTAAGGAAGCCAGGGAATTAATCAAAGTAGCTAAAAACATTGTAATTAAACTTCCTTTAACTAAAGAAGGATTAAAAGCAGTAAAGATTTTATCTGCTGAAGGTATTCAGACAAACGTTACTCTTTGTTTCTCAGCGGCTCAGGCATTACTGGTGGCTAAAGCCGGGGCAACTTATGTTTCCCCTTTTATTGGAAGATTAGATGATATCGCTATCGAAGGTATGAATTTAATTAGGGATATTAAGAAGATTTATACTAATTATAATTTTAAAACGCAAATTATCGTTGCTTCAGTACGCAATCCTATGCATGTTGTTGATGCAGCTTTAGTGGGTGCAGATATCGCTACTATTCCATATGCAGTAATTGAGCAGTTGATTAAACATCCGTTAACTGATATTGGAATTAATAAATTTTTAGAAGACCATAAAAAAATACCGACAGGTAAATAATGTCTAAAAAATGCAATAATTTTAAGGCAATCTATTTTTTAGCAGCAATCTTGGCTAATATTTTTATATTATCAAGTTTTTTATTTGCTGAAGAAAATAAAGAATCACCAATAATTATAAACGGGGATAATGTTGAATATTCGGCTGATAGTAAAGAGGTTAGCGCTACCGGAAATATTGAAGTTATTTATAAGGGTGCTAAGTTAACCTGTAATAAATTAAAGGTTAATATGCAGAAAAAAGAAGGCTTAGCTGAAGGGAATGCTCGTTTAGAAGATGCAAAAGGAGTAATCACTGGAGAAAAAATTATTTATGATTTTGCCAATAAAACCGGAGTAATCCTAAATGCAGATTTTAGAGCTAATCCATATTTTGGAAAAGCCCGGAAAGCCGAAAAAGTTAGCGAAACTGAATTCGTGGTAAAAAAAGGTTATTTCACTACATGCAGTTTTGACCGTCCACATTATCGTTTCGATGTTAAAAAACTAAAGATGTTTCCTGGCGATAAATTACAAGCCCAGCAAGCAACACTTTATTTGGGAACAGTGCCCTTATTTTATTTTCCCCGTTTTAATTATTCCATGAAAGAGCCGATTATGCATGTGCAGGTAGAGCCGGGTAATCGTAAAGATTGGGGGCCATACGTTTTAAATACTTGGCGTTATAGTCTATCAGATAAGGTTAATGCGTTAGCTTTTTTAGATTACCGTAGTAAACTTGGCTTGGGCGAAGGCTTTCAAATTAATTATAAAAACACACCGGTAGGAAAAGGTGACTTTAAATTTTATTTTGCTAATGAAAAAGCAAATGATGAACCTGCTGGTGCACCCACAGAATTTCAGCGTTATTTTTTACGTTGGCGACATAAGTGGGATATTGATCCGCGCACTAATGTAGTGGCAGAATTTTATAAAATTTCCGACCAAAAGTGGAAGTATGATAATAATCCGGCCGGCACCCCTAACGCTCGTAATATTTTACAAGACTATTTCTTTCGTGAATATGAAAAAGACTCTGAACCTTTATCATATGCTTTATTTCACCACTCTTTTAATTATTCTAGCTTAGACGTGATTTTGCAAAAACGGACCAATAAATGGTTTGATCAGCTAGATAAAATGCCAGAGGTTAATTATAACTTGCCAAGTTTTCAATTAGGCGAGTCCCAATTTTATTTTGAAGATTCAACCCAGTTCGGTAGCTATAATCAAAAGGCTTTAGTTTCTCCTAATCAGCTTAATGAAGAGGTGTCCACTAATCGATTGGATACTAAAAATACTTTATCTTATCCCATGAAAATTGCTTTTTTGCAGGTTAAGCCGTATGTAGCTAGTCGACAGACATTTTATGATAAAGGAGCAAATGATCAAACTGGAATCATTCGAAATATATTTTATGGTGGAGTAGATTTAAGCACTAAGTTTTACCGTATATTTGATACCGTTAAATCAAATTTTCTAAAACTTGATATCAATGGCTTAAGGCATATTATTACGCCTACAATAGGTTATAGCTATACACACACACCAACTATACCTGCAACTAACCTTAATCAGTTTGATAGTGTAGATTCGATTATCCGAGGCAATACCGCTTATTTAGGATTATCTAATAAATTACAGACTAAGCGCAACGGTCAAAGCGTAGATTTTGTAGATTTATTAATTACTTCTAATTATGTTTTTGATCCTAAATCTGGGTCAAGCACTGGACCAAGCGGTACTTTTAATAATAATAGTTTTCTTACTAATAGTGGCAATAAACTACATGATCAGCTCTCTGATTTAGTCTTTAAATTAAAGGTTCTTCCTTATTCCTGGGTACGTTTTGAAGGAGATGCTACTTTTGAACATTCGAATCATGATGATATCAACTATGGAAAATTTTCTTTAGCTAGCTATGATATAACTTTTGATTTTGCTAAAGAACGCTCTTTAAGTATTGGTCAACGCTATGAACGTAAAGGTAAAAATGAAGTTACTGCACAATTTAATTGGCGCCTAAGTCCAAAATGGAAGTTTTCCGTATATCAACGTTATAATTTCAAGTTTTCAAGTGGCAGCGCTACCGGAAGTGCTTCTCTAGATAAAGGTTATCAAGAACAACAGTTTACTTTAACCCGCGATTTGCACTGCTGGGACCTGGATATCTCTCTTAATCAGCAGCAAACCAGTGGCACCAGTGTATTTTTTACCTTTAGATTAAAAGCCTTCCCTGAAAATGAATTTGGATTTGATCAATCGATTAAAGAGGAAAAATCCGGGGCTCAATAATATGAATATGCCGCTGCCTGCTTTAACCAAAAAAATTAAAAATAAACAGATTAAGCTAGGAGTGGTGGGGCTTGGCTATGTAGGGTTTCCTTTAGCTTTAGAATTTATAAAAAAGCATATCCAGGTTATTGGTATTGAGATTGATCGGCATCGCTTAAACTGCATTAAGAAGAACCAATCTTACGTTAGTGATATCAGTAATCAAGAATTAAAAAATGCCAATGCTAGTGGATATTTTACGGCAAGCTCAAATTTTTTAGCGATTAATCAATGTGATGTTATTTTAATCTGTGTGCCTACTCCATTAAAAAAGAAAAACTTACCAGATATATCTTTCATAAAAAGTGCAGTAAAAGGGGTAGCTCAACATATCAAAAATGGAGCACTAGTCATATTAGAAAGCACAACTTATCCTGGAACCACTGAAGAAGAGATTCTGCCTATTTTTAAAAAAAATGGTTGCCAACATGGTAAAGACTTCTTTCTTTGTTTTTCTCCTGAACGTATTGATCCGGGTAACAAAAAATTTCCCGTACATAAAATTCCTAAGGTTATGGGAGGAATTACTCCAGAAGCTACGGCATTAGCAATGGTGGTTTATAAAATAATTTTGCACAAAGTAGTTCCGGTGAGTAGCGCACGCGCCGCCGAAACGGTTAAATTACTAGAAAACACCTTTCGTTTAATTAACATAGGATTAATTGATGAGCTTTCCATGATGGCCCATAAAATGGGGATTGATATTTGGGAAGTTATTCAGGCCGCGAGTACTAAACCATTTGGTTTTATGCCTTTTTATCCCGGACCGGGAGTAGGGGGACATTGCATCCCTAAAGATCCGCTGTATCTGCATTGGAAAGCTAAGAGTTTTGGTTTTCATTCACGTTTTATTCAATTAGCCTCCAATGTTATTAATTATATGCCTGAATATATTGTTAAGCGCGTGGCTTCGGCGATGTTAGAACGAAAAAGTAAATTACGCGGGGCTAAAATATTGGTGATGGGGGTAACTTATAAAAAAGACATTAAAGATTTGCGTAAATCTCCCAGTATTGATGTAATTTGTAGTTTAAAAAAGCATGGGGTTAAGGTAGCTTACTGTGATCCAATCATTCCTTTTCTTAAACTAAAAGGTCTTAATTTAAAATCGGTTATATTAAGCGATCAAATTATAAAAGGGTTTGATTGTATTATTATTGCCACGGATCATACTAAAGTCAATTATGCTAATTTATTAAAAAATGCGCAATTAATTTTTGATTCTAGGAATGTTTACAAAGGCAAAAATACGGATAAGGTTGTTAGGTTGTAAGCTTTTGATTGCCAAAGAGATATATTCATAAATTTTTTCATTCTGCCTTGACAAGCCGTTTGGATATATGTTATACTTTCCGATAAACTAACAAATGTAAGGAGATAGGAATGATCGACGCCATTATGAAATTCAATTTCTTAGATATCTTAATTATTTTGCTAGCTATGCGCATCTGCTATAAGGCTTTTCAAATGGGTTTAGCGGTAGAGCTTTTTAAGCTTTTAGGTACAATTTTTGCTGTTTATATTGCACTACATTACTATACTATTCTTTCAGATATGCTGGGTAAAATGTTTATGCCCAAAGAAATGCCGTTAGAATTTTTAGATTTTCTGATTTTTATCATTTTAGCTGTTGGCGGATATTTAGGTTTTGTGGCATTACGAAGCATCTTTTATCGTTTTATGAAATTAGAGGCCTTGCCACAACTAAATCAATTTGGTGGTCTAGTTTTAGGAATTATCCGATTATTTTTTACAGTGGGATTACTCACCTATATTTTAATGATCTCTAGTGTTAAATATTTAAATGAAGCGGTAAAATATTCTGTTTTAGGTAGCAAAAGTGTAACAATTTCCACTAATGCTTATACTTGGTTATGGAATAATGTTACCTCTAAGTTTTCGCCAAATGAAAAATTTAATCCTACAGTTGAAGAGGTATCTAAAAGGTTTAAAGCCAAATGAAATTAAATAACTTTTTTAATCAAGCTATATATTTTGGTCGTCTGATGGATCCGCGTAAAAATAAGGCAAAAATTATAAATTTTCCAGATTCAGCTATTCATTATGGCAATCCTAATTTAGAAGTTAAGAAGATCATGGTTGGTATTGATATCGAAGTAGGGGATCTTTTGTTGGCTGAGCATGTACGTAAAAATGATGGTTTAGATCTGGTGGTCGCGCACCATCCTGAAGGAAGGGCTTTTGTTAATTTACATGAAGTAATGCGATTACAGGTGGATCTTTTAACCCAAGCCGGAGTCGCTCAGTCAACCGCATCTGGTCTTATGGAACAAAGAATGTTAGAGGTGCAACGAAGAATCTTATCGCAAAATCACACGCGACCGGTCGATGCCGCTAGATTACTAGACATGCCTTTTATAAATCTACATACACCGGCAGATAATCATGTTTACCATTATTTAAATAATCTTTTTAAAAGTAAAAAAGCTTCTTCGTTATTATTAGAAGATTTGGTTAAAATTTTATTAACTATCCCAGAATATCAAGCAGCTCAAAAATTTGAAACCGGTCCGCAGATAATTATGGGTAACCCTAAAAGAAAAGTTGGTAAAATTTTACTAGAGATGACTGGTGGGACGGAAGGCTCTAAAGATGTTTTTGATAAATTGTATAAAGCTGGAGTAAGAACTTTGGTGAGTATGCATTTAAGTGAAGAGCATTTTAAAAAAGCTAAAGACGCTAATCTTAATGTAGTTATCGCCGGACATATCTCTTCAGATAATTTGGGTCTAAACCTACTCTTAGATAATATTGAAAAATCCGCAAAACAAACTTTTCCTGTAGTGGCGTGTTCTGGATTTATTAGAATTAAAAGAAAGTAAAAAATGGCCGGTCTGATTCCTGAAAATTTATTAGAAGAGATTTTAAGTCGCACGGATATAGTGGAAGTTATTTCTGGTTATATCACTTTGAAGAAATCTGGACGAAACTTTAAAACTAACTGTCCGTTTCATCATGAAAAGACCGCATCTTTTATGGTTTCTGCTGAACGACAGATCTATCACTGCTTTGGATGCGGGGAATCCGGAAACGCTTTTAAATTTTTAATGCGTCATGAACGTATGGAATTTCCTGAAGCAGTAGAACTTTTAGCTAAAAAAGCCGGAGTAATTTTGCCAGAGCAAAATAATCCTCAGAATGCAAAGATAGCTAGTTTAAGTACCCAACTTTATAAAGTTAATGAATTAGCGGTTAGTTTTTATGAAAATAATTTGCACGGGGTAGCTGGGACAGCTGCCATAAAGTATCTTTTGAATCGTGGAATTAAACTTGAAAGTATTAAAGAATTTCATTTAGGTTTAGCATCAATTAATTGGGATGGTTTAATTAATTTCTTAAGAGGCAAAAATGCTCCATTGGCTTTGGTAGAACAAGCCGGATTAGCGTTGCCTAAAGATGCCGGGGGATTTTACGATCGTTTCCGCAACCGCATTATTTTTCCAATTTTTGATATACGTAACCGTGCAATTGGTTTTGGAGCCAGGGTTCTCGATAATACTTTACCAAAATACATTAACTCACCGGAGACTCCGGTTTATACAAAGGGCAAAAACCTCTTTGGTTTAAATTTATCCAAAGATTTTATCCGCGATTTAGATTGTGCGGTAATTGTGGAAGGTTACTTGGATTTTATTATTCCCTTTCAAGAAGGCTTAAAGAATGTGGTCGCCTCTTTAGGTACAGCATTAACCTTAGAGCAAGTTAAATTATTAAAACGTTATACGAATAATATTGTGATGATCTATGATGGTGATACTGCTGGAGAGATTGCCACCCTAAGAAGCTTGGATATTCTTATCGAAGAGGGGATTAATGTTAAAGTAGTGCCATTGCCCAAAGGAATGGATCCAGATACTTTTGTACGTAATCAAGGGGTTCAACATTTAAAAGATAAAGTTTCTCAAGCCTGCAGCTTGTTCGATTACAAGCTAGGTATTTTAAAAAGTCGCCATGATATAAAGGATCCCCATGGTAAGAGTAAGATTGCTGCGGAGATGCTAATTACCATTAATAAGTTAGATGATGCAATTCTACGTGCGGAATATATTAAAAAATTAGCCGAAGAGATTAAGATATCTGAACAATATATTTTAGAGGAATTAAATAAGCTTAAATCAACTGTGGTTAAAGTTCAATCAACACCACAGGCGCAATTAAAAAAAAGTATAGAAATTAATCCAGCCGAAAAACTACTAATAAAATTTATGCTGGAAGAAAGCGCATTAATTGAGAAGATTATGCAGGAGCTTTCACCGTCTGACTTTAAAGATGCCCGTACGGCAAAAATTGTTTCTTTAATTCATGAGCTAGCAATTAAAGGTAAAAGTATTCAGCCCAGTGTTTTAATGAATTATTTTAATGAAGAAGATGCCAATCAGTTGGTTTGCGAAACAATGTTTATGCCAGAACTCTCAGATCAGGAAAAAGAAAAAGCAATCAATGATTGTATTAATCGAATTAAGGTTGATAGATTGAAATCGAAAAGGGAGTATCTACACGTGCAAATTAAAAGCGCCCAATCCATGGGAGATGAGCTGCAGTTAAACAAGCTTATTCAAGAATTTCATAATCTTATAAAGAAAGGCGATTAACTAATGAAGAAAAAAGAACAGCCCAGCAAGGATATGGAGAAATTAATTGCTCTGGGTAAACAAAAAGGTTTTCTTACTTATGACGAAGTTAACGATCTTCTCCCTGAAGATCTTTCTAGCACTGTAGCCATCGATCATCTTTTTGAGCTATTGGGAAATGAAGATATTCAGGTGGTTGAAGGTGAAGAAGATGCTGGATTAAGTGCTAATCGCGCCCAACAAGATAAACAAAATTTAGCGGCCAACCGGGAAGAGCTAATCTCTGAGCAAATTAAAAGCGAAGAACGTTTTATGCCACTAGATGATCCGGTTAAAATGTATTTGAAACAAATGGGCTCTATTTCATTATTGAGTCGAGAGAATGAGATTGACCTAGCTAAAAAAATAGAAGATGCTGAAGACAAATTTAAACGTGCAGTTCTAGTAACTAAGTTTGCCAGAAACGAAGTTTTAATCGTTGCTAATGACATTTTAGAAGACAAGATCAATATGGAAGAAGTGGTTAAAGAAGATCTGAGAATTAAAAAAACTAGTGTTTTAGGAAGATTTAAGCGTCTCTTAATTAAAATTAAACAAACTCGCTCTGATAGCAACGCGATTAATTTAATTTTGCAGCTTAATTTTACTACTTCCGTAATTGAAGCGGCAGCGCGAAAATTAAATCTTTTAGTTAAAGAGCTTGATTATCTTAACCGCTGTTCAGGAAATAATCGGCAGCGTCGCCAACAGATATTAAAAGAGATCGTTCAGCCTTATAGTAAGATTAAAGAGCAGATGAAACTAATAAAATCTGCGCACCTCAAATTTAGTCGTACTAAAAAGAAACTAGTGGAAGCAAACCTACGATTAGTAGTGAGTATTGCAAAAAAATATACTAATCGCGGTCTTTCATTTTTAGATCTAATTCAGGAAGGTAATATCGGTTTAATGCGTGCAGTAGAGAAATTTGAATATAAAAGAGGTTATAAATTTTCTACTTACGCGACTTGGTGGATTAGACAGGCAATTACACGTTCAATTGCAGATCAGGCGCGCACAATTAGAATTCCTGTGCATATGACTGAAACGATTAATAAAATCATTCGTTTTTCTAGAGTCTTCGTGCAAAAAAACGGGCGCGAACCAACCCCAGAAGAGATCGCTCATAAAATGCGTTTTCCTCAGGGAAAAATAAAATCTATTCTTAAAATTGCACAAGAACCCATTTCTTTGCAAATGCCGATTGGTGATGAAGGAGATACGCATTTTGGTGATTTTATTCAGGATAAAAAAGCAGTTTCGCCAGCTAACGAAACTGTACGTTCTATGTTAAAAGACGAAATGAATTCTGCTTTAGGTACTTTAACCGAACGTGAGAAAAAAATTCTTGTTTTGCGTTTTGGTATTCAAGATGGATCAGCCAGAACCTTAGAAGAGGTTGGAAATGTTTTTAAAGTCACTCGTGAACGCGTTAGGCAGATTGAAGCTAAAGCTTTGAAAAAACTTAGGCATCCATCCAGGTCGCGCAGATTGCGTACTTTTATGGATATGACCTTAGCGCACCAGAGGGAATATTAACTTTAAAATTAGTACCTAAATTATAATTAAGGGGTTAACATGACTTGTTGTAAAAAATGAGTCTTAAGGGCGGCTTCTCATTAAGGAGCTGCCCTTTTATTAAAAAAATGGAAAATTTTACTAATAATCAAAACAATAACAATTTAATTAAATTAGTCCAACTTCGTCAAAAGGCGATTCTGGATAATATTCCAGATATTGCCTGGCTTAAAGATAGCCAAGGGCATTTTATTATGGCTAATGAACAATTTTGTAAAGCTTGTGGTTTTAAATTAAATGATCTTTTAGGTAAAACAGATTTGGATATTTGGCCCAAAGATTTAGCACAAGCTTATATAAAAGATGACCAAGAAGTAATAAAAAGTAAGAAACGAAAATGTGTACAAGAAAGGCTTTTAGATAAAGAAGGTAAAATTTCTTGGATTGAAACGGTTAAGACCCCTATCTTTGATGACGAAAATAACATTATCGGTACAACGGGTATTGCCAGAGATATTACTAAACGCAAGCTTTTAGAAGAACGAGCTGAAGATGTGCGTGCGGAATTGGAATTACGGGTTAAAGTAAGAACCGCTGAGCTGGTTAGTGCTAATGACGTTTTACGCAAAGAAATTACTGAACGAAAAATAGCCGAAATCAATTTAAAAGAATCTGAAAATAAATTTAAAACTATTTTTGAAAGTTCATTGGAAGGACTGGTTATTTTAAATTTAACAACAAAAAAATTTATTTATAGCAATAAAGCATTTTGCCAAATGTTTGGCTATAATCAAGATGAGCTCACTCAAATCGGAATTAAAGATATTCATTTTACTAGTGACCTACCATTAGTTTTTGCTGCCCATGACAAATTTATCAAAAAAACGATTGAAACTGTAGTTTTTAATGTCAAAAGAAAAGACGATAGTATTTTTTATGCAGAGATTAGTGGAGTGCCCTTAATCTTTAATAAACAAGAATGCCTTCTAGGAACCTTTAGGGATATCACGGAAAATAAAAAAGCTATAGAAGAGATTATTAAATTAGCTTCTATCGTTAAATTCAGCGCAGATCTAATTAACTTATCAGATTTAGATGGAAAGATGGTATTTATAAACGAAGCCGGATCTAAAATTTTAGGCATACCTCAAAATGAAACTCAACAATTTAATATTCTAGATGTAATTCCTGATCATTACTTAAGCTTAGTTAAAAATGAAATTATTCCTAAATTAAAAAAAGGTGAGGTTTGGAAAGGTGAACTACAATATACAAATATTAAAACAAAAATACTATCTGACGTACAAGTCGTTTGTTTCCCTGTAAATGATGCTACAACTGGTTTACCTGTTTATTTTGCTTATATTTCACATGATATCTCTGAACGCAAAAAAAATGAAGAGCTGACCTTGCAAGCATTGTCATTACAAAATGCTACTTTGGAAGCTACTGCCGATGGTATCTTAGTAGTAGATTTAAATAGAAAAATTATTAGCACTAATGATAAATTTTATAAACTTTGGAAAATTCCTGACAATTTGAGACAAACCCGAGATGAATTAAAGTTATTAGATTATGTTTTAGACCAGTTAGCTGACGGAAAAAATTTCTTGGCTAAGGTTACCCAGCTCTATAAAAACCCCAATGAAGAGGCTTTTGTAACCATAAATTTTAAAGATGGAAGAACTTATGAAATGTTTTGCTTGCCACAAAGAGTAGAAAATAAAATTGTTGGTAGAGTTTGGAGTTTTCATGATATTACAAAAACTAAAGATTATGAAAATGAATTAAAAGTTTACCATGAAAAGTTAGAGATCTTAGTAGAACAACGTACTAAAGCATTAGAAACAGAGATGCAGACTAGAAAGAATTTAGAAAATAAAGCAAGCGCTTTACATCGTCAGATTGAATTTATACTAGGAGCGACTAAAACGGGACTAGATATTATCGACAAAGATTACAATATGATTTATGTAGATCCAGAGTGGTCGCTTAAGTACGGAGACTGGAAAGGAAAAAAATGTTATGAATATTTTATGGATCGCAAAACAGTCTGCCCTAAATGTGCCATTGAAGAATCATTCAAAACTAAAAAAACGATAATTTCTGAAGAAGCGCTACTAAAAGAAGGCGGGCGTCCTATTCAGGTAACTACGATACCTTTTCAAGACGAAAAAGGAGATTGGTTTGTAGCTGAAGTAAATGTTGATATAACTGAAAAAAAGAAATCAGACGAAGAACTATTGCGTTATCGTAATCATTTGGAGCAATTAGTCGAAGAACGCACCCAGGATCTTTTAAAAGAAACTGCTAGATATCGCAATGCTGAGTTTGAAAAAAGTAAATTAAATCGAGAACTGCTGAAGACTAACGAAAAACTAAAAAGTATCTCGCTGATTGACTCTCAAACTGGTTTATTTAATTATCGTTATTTGCAAGAAGTTATTGAGGCTGAATTTCATCAAGCACGCAGATATGCACAAAATTTAGCAATAATTATGCTGGATGTAGATTACTTTAAATCAATTAATGATGTCTATGGAGTCGCTTTCGGAGATCTGGTTTTAAAACAACTAGCCAAACAACTTAAAAAAATGGTGCGGCGTTATGATATTTTAATTCGCTATAGTGGCGAAGAATTTATTATTATTTCTCCTAGGCTAGATCGGACCATTGCTTTTAATATGGCCCAAAGGTTACTTGAATCTTTAAATTTTATTAATTTTGGTAATAAGCAACATAATGTTAAATTAAAAATTAGTTTTTCTGTAGTTTCGTTTCCTGAAGACAGAGTAATGAATGGTATCGATTTAGTAAATTTAGCTAATAAAGTATTGAATAAGGTTAAAGAAAACGGTGGTAACCGCGTATTCACAACAGTTGATATGAAAAGCTCACTAAAAAAAGGTTTGGAAAAATTATCAAAAGCTATGGGAGTAAAAAGCTTAAAGAACAAAATTGATAAATTAAATAAGCAATCAAAACAAGGTTTATCTGAATCTATCTTTGCTTTTGCTAAAACATTGGAATTAAAAGATCATTATACCGGCGAACATGTTGAAAATACTGTACATTTTGCTACTCAAATCGCCAAAGAATTAAATTTACCAAATGAAGATATTGAGCTGATAAAACAGGCTGCGATGTTACATGATTTGGGTAAAATTGGCATCAGTGAGAATATTTTACTAAAAAAAGGAAAACTAAACAAAAAAGAGTTTGAAGAGATTAAAAGACACCCGCAAATTGGCGCTGATATTATTAGACCAATACAATTTTTACATGCACTAATCCCGTTTATTTTTTATCATCATGAACGTTGGGATGGCAAAGGATATCCGAGCGGAATTAAAGGAGAGGATATTCCTTTAGGGGCCAGAGTAATTGCTATTGCTGATGTTTACCAGGCATTGATTAGTGACCGCCCATACCATAAAGCTTTTTCTAAAGCCGCCGCCATTGATATTATTAAAAAAGCCTCCGGAACTCAATTTGACCCACGCATTGTTACCTCTTTTCTTAAAATTATTGGTAAAGAAAAGAAAGGCATCCCCCGCAGGTAATTTTATTAACATTCTGCTTGCCCCGATACAGATAATATGTTAAACTATACAATCTAAAAACAGAAATTAGGGCCCATAGCTCAGTCGGTTAGAGCAGTTGACTCATAATCAATTGGTCCGGGGTTCGAGTCCCTGTGGGCCCAGTACTAATTGTTAATTACGGGCGCATAGCTCAGTTGGTTAGAGCGCTACATTCACATTGTAGAGGTCATAGGTCCGAGTCCTATTGCGCCTAAATTTATAGAAAATAGAAGGAGACAAATTGGGTACTCTCAATTTAAAAATGCAGATTTTAAGCCTAGTAAAGCTACAAGAATTCGATAGCGAAATTTATGCTTTAGGAAATGAAAAATTGGCTAAACCCCAAGAAGTAGCAGCACTTGCGGCAGCATTTGAAACAAAAAAAACCGGCTTAGTGGAATTAGAGAAGAACGCTTTAGAGATTCAAAAATTACGCAAAGAAAAAGAACTGGAATTAGCCACCAATGCTGAGGCAGTTAAAAAGCTGCAAGGACAGCTATTTTCTTTAAAAACAAACAAAGAATTCGCGGCAATGCAACAACAGATTGCCGATACTAAAGCTGACGGCTCAGTAATTGAAGAGAAGATCTTACTTTCATTTGAAGAGTCAGATAAAATTAAGGCGATGATTGCTGAAGAGAATTTAAAACTAAAAGACGAAGAAAAAGTTTTCTTACAACAGAAACAAAAAGTAGAATTGCGCTTAAAAGAAATTGACGATCGTTTAAGCCAATTGGATGCCCAAAGAAAACAAGTTTTACCAGAGATTGATCCTAAAATGTTGCATGATTATGAAAAAATTTTACACAGTCGCAATGGCATGGCTATTGCTTGCGTAAAAAACAGCTCTTGTGGGGGTTGCAATATGCACGTGCCACCTCAAGTTATTAACTTAATTAAGATGTATGAAAAAATTGTAACTTGTGAAATGTGTAATCGCATTCTCTACATTAACGAATGAGTCATCTAAAAATTTATATTGATGGAGCGTCTAAAGGCAATCCCGGTGAAAGTGGAGTTGGGGTTGTAATTTACCAAGATAAGCGAATTATAAAAAAAATTTCTAGCTACATTGGCGTAGGTACTAATAATGCCGCCGAATATACAGCTTTAATATATGCGTTGGAAGAAGCATTGTTACTTAAAGCTAAAAGTTTAGAGATTAATACTGACAGTCAGCTTTTAGCCAGACAATTAAATGGTGTTTATAAAGTTAAGCATGCAGGAATAAAAAATTTTTATACTCGCGCAAAACATCTTTTAACGGGATTTGAAAAAGTATTGATTAATCATATTCCGCGAGAACTAAATGAAATCGCGGATGAATTAGCAACTAGTGCAGTTAAAAAAAATAGGCAGAATGTGGCTGCTCTATTGTAAAATAGAGAGGAAAGTCCGGGCTCCAGAGGATAGCGTAACGGGTAATCCCCGTCTCTTAACGCAAGTTAAGAAGGATTAGAGTCACAGAGACGAGTAGTCCCGCACCTTTATTTTTATATTTAAATTTTAAAAGGTGCGGGACGAGGTGAAACGCGGCAATCTCTACGTGGAGCAAAGCAAAATAGGAGATGAGTGCTGATCCGGCACGATATTAATCTCGGGTAAGCTGCTAAAGTTTCGAAAGTGATTTCGAAATTGAGAGGAATGGTCACTAATCGATGCGGGAATTCGCATCAAGACAGAACCCGGCTTATTCTGCCTGTTTTTTAATTATTAAAAAGTAAAATAATCGTTTCATAAAGGAGGATTTATGTCGGGTCATTCGAAGTGGAAAACAAACAAAGGTAAAAAGGGTATTGCTGATGCTAAGCGAGGAGCTACATTTACTAAAATTATTAAAGAGCTAGTGGTTGTAGCTCGCGATGGCGGTGGAAACCCAGATTCTAATCCTCGCTTACGGGCCATCATGGAAAAAGCTAAAAGAGCAAATATGCCTTCAGATAATGTTAAGATGGCGATTAAACGTGGAACCGGAGAACTTCCCGGTGTAGTTTATGAGGCGGTAATGTATGAAGCTTATGGACCAGGTGGCGTGGCAATTTTAATTGATTCACTGACTGATAATAAGAATCGCTCTACGGCTGAAATACGTAACATTATGTCAAAAAAAGGTGGCAACATGGCCGGTGCTGGTTCAGTAAGCTGGATGTTTACCCAAAAAGGTTATGTTACAGTCGGTAAAGATAAGATTAAAGAAGATGAATTAATGAACATCGTTTTAGATGCCGGAGCAGAAGATATAAAACATGAAGATGAGGTTTATGAGATTTATACAGCAGTCCAAGATCTGGAGAAAGTCAAACAAGCACTGCAAGCTAAAAATATTCCCTGGATTGATGCCGAATTAACCATGATTCCTTCTTCGACGATTAAAGTTACCGGGCATGAAGCTAAACAAGTTTTATCACTAATTGAAACGTTAGAAGAGCATGATGACGTGCAACAAGTTTATGCTAATTTTGATATTCCAGATGAGATTTTAAATGAGGTATCTAGCGAAGAATGATCATCGTTGGAATCGATCCTGCTTTAGCGACCACAGGTTTTGGGGTTATTGAATCTAAAGGTAAAGTCTTAAGGCTAATTGAAGCAGGAGTGATTCAAACTACGGCAAAAGAACCTACTCCCAAAAGATTAGATAAAATATTTACGGGAGTGTTAAAGTTAATTGATGATGTAGGTGCGGATTGCTTAGTGTTAGAAAAAATTTATTCGCATTATAAGCATCCAGCAACTGCTTGTATTTTAGGTCAAGCTAGAGGGGTAATTTGTTTAGCTGCCTCAACTAAGAAAATACCTTTTTCTGAATATGCGGCTACTCGTATTAAAAAAGCAATTGTAGGAAAAGGCCTGGCCTCTAAAGCGCAAGTACAAAGAATGGTCGCCCATACTTTGGGAATTAAAATTTTACCAGAACTTATGGATGTAACTGATGCCTTGGCTTTAGCCATCGCCCACAGCTACATTATTACTAAAAAAATATGATCTCGCGCATCAGCGGTAAAATTATCGAAAAGGGATTAAATTATCTAATCCTAGATTTAAACGGGTTAAGCTATGAAGTTTTTATTCCGGCCTGCGTAATGCAAGGATTAGAGGGTGCAACCGCTACAGAGAATAAAATTTCTTTATTAACTTATCACTATTATCAAGTCGATCAGGCTAAAAGTATACCCATACTAATCGGATTTTTAAATCAGGTAGAGAAAGATTTTTTTGAAATATTCATTACTGTTTCTGGGATTGGTCCTCGGGCGGCGTTAAAGGCTTTAAATAAACCGATTTCACAAATTGCTCAGGCAATCGATGAAGGAGATTTAGCTTTTTTAAGATCTTTACCGGGAATTGGTGAACAACGTGCCAAAGAGATTGTTGCTAAGTTACAGAATAAAGTAGGTAAATTTGGATTAATCAAAGATCGAGCAATAACTGAAAAAACTATCACCAAAGATATCTCTGAGGAGGCCTTAGAAGTTTTATTACAGTTGGAATATAAAAAATCAGAAGCCCAAGAGATGATTAAAAAAGTACTAGAAAGAAACGCAACCGTAAATTCTACCGAAGAATTATTAAATTTAGTTTATAAACAAAAAAGGATAAGCCGATAAAATGGAAGAAAATAATCTAAAATCTGCAGTAGAAGCCTTAATCTTTGCATCAGAGAAGCCCATTACTTTAGAGCAATTAAAAAAAGTATTGGGTATTCCGGATAATGCCACAGTTAATAAAATTATCGAAGAATTAAAAGCTGATTATGAAACTCAAGGCAGAGGAATTCGCGTGGTGGACGTTGCTGGTGGATTTCAAATGAATACCAACACTGCTTTTGCCCCGTTCTTAAAAAAATTATTTAAAAATCGTTACAATGAAAGATTGTCTAGGCAAGCATTAGAAAGCTTAGCGATTATTGCCTATAAACAACCATTAACTAAGGCTGAAATTGAATCTTTGAGAAATGTAAATGTAGATGGTGTGATGAAAAGCTTGTTAGACAAAAATTTAATCCGGATTTGCGGAAGAAAAAAGATTCCCGGACGACCTTTTGTTTTCGGTACAACTCGTGAATTTTTAGAACACTTTGGATTAAATTCAGTGCACGATTTACCAAAAATTGAAGAGTTTAATGCGCTGGCAGAAAAAAAAGAAGCTGAGGCTGAAATTGAACCAATTACTGAATCAGAGATCGCCGCAGCCTCAGAACCCGTTACCCAAGCAGACCTGGAGGTCAAGCCATGAGCCTGGAAAAATTAAGAAAAGAGATTGATTCTTTAGATTCAAAATTAATTAAATTATTGAATTTACGCGCCAAAGCCACTAAAGAGATCGGTAAAATTAAAATCACTACCGGCAAAAACATTTATACCCCGGAACGGGAGATGGATGTTTTACGTAAAGTTACCTCCTCTAATAATGGGCCTTTAAAAAACAAAGCGGTAGAAGCCATCTATCGAGAGATTATGTCTGCTGGACTATCCTTAGAAAAAGTTTTAAAGATTGCTTATATGGGACCGCAGGCATCTTTTAGTAATTTAGCTGCCCTTAAAAGATTCGGTTCACAGATGAATTATATCCCTTGCGGTGGAATTGCCGAAGTATTTCTAGAAGTAGAAAGAGGGGCTGCAGATTACGGTGTAATCCCAGTAGAAAATTCTATTGAAGGAGCTATCACCCATACTTTAGATATGCTGGTCGATTCAGAGCTTAAAATTTGTGCGCAAGTGAATTTGGATGTTTCACATAATTTATTAGCTAATTGTCTAAAAAACAAAATCCGTAAAGTTTACTCTAATCCCCAAGTTTTCGGACAATGTCGAATTTGGCTGCAGAAAAATTTACCTAATGCCGAATTAATTGATGTCTCTAGCACCACGCGTGCGGCACAAATTGCTAAAAAAGAAAAAAATAGCGCAGCGATTGCTTCGTTACTAGCTTCAAAAGTTTACGGGCTAAAAGTGGTAGCTGCCCAAATACAAGATTCACTGCATAATATTACGCGTTTTTTAGTAATCGGAAAAAATGTTGCCGCAAAAACTGGACACGATAAAACATCTTTACTTTTTTCCATCAAAGACCGAGTAGGAGCTTTATATGAGATGCTTTTACCGTTTCGCAAATATGACGTCAACTTAACTAAGATCGAATCACGTCCATCTAAGAAGAAGGCTTGGGAGTATTATTTCTTTGTCGATATTTGCGGACATAAAGATGATGTTAAAATACAAAAAGCATTAACTGAGTTAGAACGTAAATGTAATTACTTAAAAATACTAGGATCATATCCTGTAGGAGAATAATTAAAGTGAATAAATTAGTTTGTAAAAGTGTTTTAAATATTAAGGCTTATGTACCGGGCAAGCCAATTGATGAAACCAAAAGACAACTAGGACTAAAGGAAGTAGTGAAATTAGCTTCAAATGAAAATCCTTTTGGACCTTCCCCAAAAGCTATTACCGCGGTAAAAAAAATGCTTCTGGGAATTAACCGTTATCCAGATTCCCAGGGATTTTATTTAAAAAAACGCTTGGCTAAATCTTTTGGATTAGCATCGGAGAATTTTGCTTTAGGTAATGGTTCAGATGAACTAATTGATGTTATAATCAGAACATTTGTTGAGGCAGATGAAAATATTATAACTAGTCAAACTAGTTTTGTAGAATATGAAATTTTGGCGGCAGTTAATAATCGTAAAATAAAAAAAGCCCCGCTGCGTTATTTTAAATACGATTTAGAAGCAATTTTAAAATTAGTGGATAAAAAAACAAAGCTAATTTTTATTGCTAATCCCAATAATCCTACCGGAACTTATGTTACTAAATATGAAGTGGATGAATTTTTAAATGCTTTGCCTAAACATGTAATTGTAGTTTTTGATGAAGCTTACGATGCATTTATTGATGTTGATGATTACCCCAATAGCTTAAGTTATCTAAAGCGAAATAAACAAGTAATTATTTTGCGAACATTTTCTAAAACTTATGGCTTAGCTGGTCTACGTTTAGGTTACGCTATTGCTAATCCAGAAACTGTCTCCTTCATAGAAAGGGTACGTCAACCGTTTAACGTTAATATCTTAGCACAAGCCGCCGGAATAGCCGCAATGGATGATCGAGATTTTTTTAAAAAAACTCGTAAGTTAACTTTAGAAGGAAAAAATTTTATTTATGCACAGTTAGCGAAAATGGCCTTGGGGTTTGTGCCATCAGTAGCCAACTTTATCTTAATTGACGTAGAAAAAGATGGTCAGGAAGTTTTTAAAGCTATGCTTAAATTTGGGGTAATTGTCCGCGATATGGCTCAATACGGGTTAAAGAATTTTATACGTTTATCCATTGGAACACAAAAAGAGAATCAAAGAGCAATCACGGTATTAAAGAAAGTTTTAAGAGGGAGCACTAAATGATTATTGTTTTAAAACCCCAGGCTACCGAGGTAGAAGTTAACCATATTATTGATAAGGTTAAAGCCTTAGGCCTGACTCCACACGTCTCCAAAGGCTCTGAAAGAACGATTATTGGTGTCATCGGCCCGGAAGATATATTAAGAGTTACTCCTTTAGAGGCTTTCCCCGGAGTAGAAAACGTTATACCAGTACTTGCTCCGTTTAAATTAGTCTCGCGTGAATTTAAAAATGAAAGCTCAATTATTGATCTAGGAAAAAACGTAAAAATCGGGGGCAAAGAAATTGTAATTATGGCCGGACCTTGTACTATTGAAAATATCGATAGTCTTTATGAGATTGCCAAGGAGGTAAAAAAAGCCGGAGCGACCGTATTACGCGGTGGCGCATTTAAACCCAGAACTTCTCCTTATAGCTTTCAAGGTTTAGGAAAAGCAGGGTTACAAATGTTAAAAGAAGTAGGCGATAAATTAGGTTTAGTTACAATTAGCGAAGTAATGGATAGCCGTGATGTTAGCTTGGTAGCTGAATACGTAGATGTTTTACAAATCGGTTGTCGCAACATGCAAAATTTTAATCTTTTAAAAGAAGTAGGCGCAACAAAAAAACCAGTGGTCTTAAAACGCGGGATGGCTTCTACGGTTAAAGATATGTTAATGTCGGCAGAATATATTTTAAGTGGCGGAAACTTTTCAGTTATATTGTGTGAAAGAGGAATCCGCACTTTTGAAGACTCAACGCGTAATACTTTAGATATTGCTGCAGTACCAGTAGCTAAACAACTTTCACATCTACCAATCATTGTTGATCCGTCACATGCAGCGGGAAAATGGGGATTAGTCCCAGCGCTATCTAAAGCAGGGGTGGCCGCAGGAGCAGACGGGTTAATTATTGAAGTGCACAACCATCCTGAAGATGCGGTTTCTGATGGAGCACAGTCTTTGGTTCCGGAAAGATTTTTAACCTTAATGAATGAATTAAAAAGTATTGCTAATTCTATGGGAAGAAAAATCTTATGAATCTCGCACCTTCTATTAATTCAACTATTAAAATCAAATGGTTTAATAAATTAAATAAAAAAGAAGGTGCGAGATGAAGATGTTTAATAAGGTAGTAATTATTGGTACTGGATTAATTGGCGGATCGCTAGGCTTGGCTTTAAAAAAGAAACAATTAGCTGGCCAGGTCATCGGATTAAGTCGTAAAAAAGCTAACGCAAATTTAGCTAAAAAATGTAAAGCTATTGATATCGTCGGCAAATCTTTAGAAGTAGTTAATAATGCGGATTTAATTATTTTAGCTACCCCAGTAGATATAATTTTAGAAATTGCACCAAAGATTGCCAAGAAAATTAAAAGTAGCTGTCTAGTGATTGACGTAGGTAGTAGCAAGGAGATGATTGTTACTAGTCTAGATAAAATTATCCCTAATTTTGTGGGCTGTCATCCCTTAGCTGGATCAGAAAAAAGAGGGGCAGCCAATATCCAGCCAGATATTTTCTGCGGTTGTACTTGCATTATTACTCCGTCAGCTAAGACTAAACAGCTAGCTTTAAATAAAATTAAATTATTTTGGAAAAAGATTGGGTCAAAAGTAGTTGTACTTTCACCAAAAAAACACGATCAAGCTTTAGCCGTTACCAGCCACTTGCCGCATGCTTTAGCCTTTGCATTAATCAGCTCTGTCCCAGAGCAATTTTTAGGTTTAAGTGCCGGAGGATTAAAAGATATCACCAGAATCGCTAGTTCAGACCCTGGACTTTGGAGTCAAATATTTTTGAGTAACCGCAGTAATCTATTATCTGCATTTTCCTCTCTCCAGAATAAAATCAACGCTTTAAAGATTGCTATAAAAAATAAAAATAAAAAGCTTTTAACCAAAATTCTAGCAGCTTCAAAAAATAAACGAGAGAAATTAGGATGATTATCGCAGTTGACGGACCATCAGGAGCAGGGAAAAGTACGGTTGCCAGAATCTTAGCTAAAAAACTAGGCTTTCTTTATATTGATACGGGGGCAATGTATCGAGCTTTAACTTTAAAAGCTTTAGATAATCATATTCCGATCAATGATCCTTTGCAGATCTATAAACTTGCCGAAACCGTAAAAATTGATTTAAAAACTAATGTCGACGGCTCTTTAAATATTATTTTAGATGGCCAAGATGTTTCTTTGGCTATTCGTAACCCTAGAATTACCCAAGTTGTTTCTGATGTTGCCAAAATTAAAGAAGTTCGGCAAGTATTAGTTAATCTACAAAGAAAATTAGGGGAACAAGGGGACTGTGTTTTAGACGGCCGAGATATCGGTACGGTAGTTTTTCCCAATGCCCAAAAGAAATTTTTTATTGATGCATCACCACAAGAAAGAGTCAACCGCCGCTTTAAAGAACTAAAGGGGCTAGGACAAGATATTTCAGAAGATTCTGTTTCTAAAGATCTTTCTAATCGCGATAAAATCGATTCTACCCGCGAAACTTCACCGCTACGTAAAGCCAATGATGCAATTTATATTGATACCACGAAATTATCTATTGAAGAAGTAGTCAATAAAATGTTGGAATACATAAAATAAATGGATAAATCCTTATTAAGAAATTTTTCTATTATTGCCCATATTGACCATGGAAAATCCACTTTGGCCGATCGGATTCTAGAGCTTACTGGAGCTGTAGATGTTCGTCATAAGGGTGATCAATTGCTAGATGATATGGAATTAGAGAAAGAACGTGGAATTACCATTAAAGCATCAATGGTCAGATTAAATTATTTTTCGAAAAAATTTAATAAAGAATATATTTTAAACTTAATTGATACCCCTGGCCACGTTGATTTTACTTATGAAGTATCTAAGTCACTAGCCGCTTGTGAAGGTGCAGTTCTAGTAGTAGATGCCGGTCAGGGGATCGAGGCTCAAACTGTAGGTAATTATTATTTAGCATTAGATAATAATTTACACGTAATTCCGGTACTTAACAAAGTAGATTTAATCTCTGCAGATGTAGCCAAAGTTAAATCACAAGTGGAGACTGTTTTAGGTTTTAAAGATGATGAAGTTATTTTAGCTTCAGCCAAAGAAGGTACTGGGGTCATTGAAATTTTAGATAGAATTATTGAAACAATTCCCGCTCCCGGTGGAGAGATCAATAATCCACTTAAAGCTTTAATTTTTGATTGTCGTTTTGATGCTTTTAAAGGAGTAGTGGTCTTTGTAAAAGTAATTGATGGGCAGATATTTCCTAAAACTCAATTAAAGATGTTTAATGCTGGTAAAATTTATAAGATTGAAGAACTAGGAGTTTTTAAAGATTTAAAATACACCGCTGTCGATTCACTTACTTGTGGGGAAGTCGGTTATTTTACAGCTAACTTACGCGATCCACGAGAGGTAGTCATTGGCGATACAATTACCGATCCGAAGAATCCTTGTAGCCAGGCTTTACCGGGATATCGCAAAGTAAAACCCTTGGTTTTCTGTGGAATTTATCCGGTTAATCCAGCTGATTTTCCAGAGTTGCGTGACGCCATGGATAAATTAAAACTTTCCGATGCTTCATTTGTTTTTGAACCAGAAAATTCTCAGTCATTTGGCACCGGATTTCGCTGCGGTTTTCTTGGACTTTTACATATGGAGATTGTTCAAGAGAGATTGGAGCGAGAATACAATTTAAATTTAATCCTCACTGTACCCAACGTTGTTTATCGCATTAAAACCAAAGAAGGTGAATTAATAGAAGTAGATACCCCGGCTAAGCTTTGCCCTTCACAAGATATTGCGGAAGCTTTTGAACCCTACGCTTATCTTTTAATGATCGTGCCAGTTGATTCAATTGAGGCGGTTTGTGATTTTACTAAAACTCGCAGGGGAATGTTTGTTTCTAATGAATACCTGGGAGAAGATAGGGTGAAGGTAGTTTTCTCCGTACCACTTTCTGAAATTATTGTAGATTTTTATGATCGCATGAAATCCATTACCCGGGGTTATGGTTCGATGGATTACGAAGTTAAAGAATATCTACCCACAAAGTTGGTAAAATTAGATATCATGCTCAATAGTCAAATCTGTGATGCTTTTTCTTCGTTAATGTGCAAAGAAAAAGCTACTTCTCGAGCACATCTTTTAGTCAGCAAGCTAAGAGAGCTAATTCCTCGCCAACTTTTCGAAGTTTCAATTCAAGCAGCGATTGGCAGTCAGATCTTAGCTTCGGAAAAAATTCGTTCAGTTGGTAAAAACGCCACCAGTAAATGTTCTGGAGGTGATATCACCCGCAAACGTAAACTTTGGGAAACCCAAAAAAAAGGCAAAAAACGACTAAAACAATTTGGAAAAGTTGAAATACCACAAGAAGCATTTCTGGAGGTATTAAAGATATGAGTTTAAAAAAGAAATCTGTATTACGCGATTGGACGGAATCAATTATTATTGCTTTTCTTTTAGCTATGGTTATCCGAGCTTTCGTAGTACAAGCTTTTAAAATTCCCACCGGATCCATGCGCATGACTTTAGTGGAAGGCGATTTAATTCTCGTAAATAAATTTATTTACGGAGCAAAAGTTCCTTTTACTAAGTATCATTTACCGGCTTTACGCCTGCCTAAGCGAGGAGACGTGATTGTTTTTGTTTATCCGGAAGATAAGAAAAAGGATTTTATTAAAAGATTAGTTGGCTTGCCAGGAGAGACCATTGAAATCAAAGGTGGATCGATTTATATTAATGATAAAGCCGCCAGCGAACCGATCTTTAACCAGATCTATTATTATAACCGCGGAGAGTTTGCTGCAGAAGGGCAAAAAATTATTGTTCCTAAAGATTGCTATTTTGTTTTAGGAGATAATTCCGTTTCTTCAAAAGACAGCCGTTACTGGGGCTTTGTTTCTAAGGATGATTTATTAGGGAAGGCCCTGGTTGTTTATTGGCCACCGCAAAGGATTAAATTAATTAAATGAATATTGCCAATAAAATTTCTACCTTTCGCATCTTAAGCGTCCCATTTTTTATTGCTTGTCTGTTATTTTATGCGCCAGAGAGAAACTATTTAAAAACAGCAGCCCTAGTGATTTTTATTTTAGGGGTAATCTCTGATGGCTTAGATGGTTTTATTGCGCGCAAGGGAAAAATGCAATCAAAAGCCGGATTAATTTTGGATCCGCTGGGAGATAAATTATTATTAATGAGTGCGTTCATTTTTCTTTCTCCCATGAGTAAAATGGATTTAAGTTTCCCACTTTGGGTAAGCTTTATTATTATTTCGCGCGATTTAATTATTATCATGGGAGCAGTGGTTATTTATATGGTTAAACAAACCATTGATGTTTACCCTACTAAATGGGGCAAGCTCACCACAATTTTTCAGATGCTTTCGGTAATTTGTATATTACTACAATGGAAGTTGGCCACATTTATTTGGTGGCCAGCAGTAATTTTTACCATTATTTCAGGTTTTGATTATGTAAAGAGAGGATTTAAAATTTTATATGCTACTGACAATCGTCGCACTACTGGTTAGTTATTTATTAGGCTCTATACCTACGGCTTATCTTTTTGGTAAGTATTTAAAAGGTATTGATATTCGCAAATCCGGTTCAGGTAATGTGGGTGCCACTAACGCCTTACGGGTATTAGGGAAAAGAGCTGGGATAGTCGTTTTAATAATTGACATAGCAAAAGGTTTAGTTGTAGTTACCTTACTAGCAGATTTATTTGTCAATAAATCAGGATTATGGCAAGCACAAAACCTACGTATTATCATGGGGTTATGTTGTATTTGCGGCCACATTTGGACCGTATTCCTACAGTTTAAGGGAGGCAAGGGGATTGCCACCTCATTTGGCGTTTTACTGGGTTTAGCCATGAAAATACCCGGTTTAAATATTGTGGTTGGCATTGTTATACTGGTCTGGATAATCGTTTTTATTTGTTTTCGTATGGTTTCACTGGCTTCAGTTTTAGCAGCACTTGCCTTACCCATTCTTTGCCTTCTCTTTAAGCAACCACTTTTACTTTCTCTAGTAAATTTGTTGCTTAGTGCTTTTGTAATTATGCGTCATAAAGCAAATCTTATCAGAATCTTTCAAGGTAAAGAATCTCGTCTATAACCGCAAGGGAAACGCTTTCTTTTTTAGTCAAAATCACCTTGATTTAACCTCAAGCCACAAGCATACTTTCTCATACCAAGAATAGGTACAACATATGAGGAAGATATGCGTGACTTACTTTACAAAAATTTAACTCTTTGTGATCGCGGACGCAAAATTATTACTAGCGCCGAAGTCGCCGATAAAGAAGGCGTACACAGTATAGTGCGTCGCCATTTTACTTATTTTATTAAACCAATAGAAAGTGACAGCCAGGAAAAACCGACTCCTTATCTTTATGTTTTAAAAGAAAGAAACACTAAAGAAAAAAGAGAGCATTTTTTCTGTAAAATAAAGGGAAGCCTAGTCGCTAAAAGCAATGGAAAGCTGCTCAACATATCCTTTATCCATACCCTTAGTGTAGAGCTTACTGCCTCACAAAATCAAGTCCAAAATATCGAATAATTTTTAATTGACATAATCCTTACGTTGTATATAATAATAGCAATATGAAAAAAACTATTATTAGATACAACGCTATGGCGCTAGTAACTTTGGCGCTTTTATTTTTAACCATAATTCCGGTTTTTGCCGAAAGTCAAGCTGCGGATTATCTTTGTGAGCTAGGAAAGAGTTTTTATGCTCATGGTAAAACAGATGATGCTTTGGCTGAATTTAACAAAGCTTTAACGGTTGATCCAGACAATCAAACTGCCAAGTCCTACGTCAATAAAATATTTACTCAACAAAATTCTACTTCTGATCCTGAACCTTCAGTTCCTCTTAATACCATAGAAACACCTCTTTCGGAGCTTGTTGAAACTTCGCCTCTAGCTAATCAAGATACTACAATTAATTCTTCTGTTAGTGCTCCTGTTGTGGATTCTACGGAAAATAAACCTTTAACTAAAGAAACAGCCATGGAAGAAGCAATGTCTATTGCTCAGGAATCCACGGTTGAAATAAAAAGTGAGATTCCGGCTGTAAATGAAATAACTACTAATGAGCCAGTTAAAAATGAATCTTCCGTAACACCTGCAGTAGATAAAGAAAAACAAAAAAATGCGGTTGCCGCTTATCTTTATGGTTACCCTGATTTAATGCCCAAAGACGAGCCGGCAGACAGGGGAATACAAGCTGGTCCAATAAAAATAACCGGAGAGATGCAACTAAGTTTTGGAGTTACGCCTGATAAATTTATTTGGAAACAGGCTAATTATAATATGAATGAGAAATATTTTAGCTGGCGTACACTTTCTAATTCCGGACTTAATCGTGGAATGAACACTTTTGACACCAGAGTTTATGATTCTTTAAGTGTTAATGCTGATACAGAGAATAAAGATGGTTTTAATTTTCATACTAATATTACAGTTGATCCCTGGAGTTTTACGGGAAAAAGCCGTAAATTTAGCGTTACTGATGTCGGTGGCGATCCTGCTAATTTACAATTATACTATTGGTCTAATACTGGATATACAGTAGATAGAGCTGTTTATGGTTCAGTAAATGGAAGTGCTTTTAATGTTCCTGAATTAAAAGTTAAAAATGGCAAAACCAGCCCCGCAACTGTAGTAACAAATCCTGCTGAGCCTTGGCTTAATTTTGATTTGACTGAAGAAAAGATTGAACGACAATTTCAACCCGTGCGTGAATTATGGCTAGATTATACAAATGATCAGATTAAGTTTAGAGTTTTCCCGATGGCTTATCAGGATCAAGCTTATTCATCAGATGATCCTATGGGGATTACTAATCGACATGTTTGGTGGCAAGACAGCCCGTGGTTACGTAGTTATCAACCCGGAGCATATCGATCCGGTATTTCTAGTTTTACCAAAGGCAAATGGGATGATTCACTTTCCTTTATATCTAAAGATAGTACTGGAAAATACCTTACTGCATTAAGAGGTTTTTCATTTTCTTTCTCTCCTTCAGAGCAAACAATTTTTGATACTACCGCAGCTACACCTAAAAATCTTTGGCAAGACTATAGTACGGTGGATAATGTAATTTCAGCCAGCCGTTTAAAGCATTTCTTTGCCAATAATTTTATGTTAGGGGGCACGTTGACATCTCGTACCGGATTTAAAACTGACCCGCAAAAAATTGATAGTGAAAATATAGTGGGGGGAGTAGATTTAAGTTATGAAATCGTAGATGGAATGAAAGCTCAAGCTGAATTTTTAACCTCTAAATCTTTCTACGATATGTCTAATGATGATTATAAAACTGAATCTAACGGTAATGCTTACTACTTTTCTTTCATTTCTCGTTATCCTCAAAAAAGTATAATGGATCTAAAGTACGGTTATGATGATATCTCCATGGATAAAGATGAAAATTTCCTTATAAAAAGTAAATTTTATTTAAGTAGAATTGATAAAAATTTTGATTCATCGCTATCTAATTTTAGTAATACCCGGCAAGACACTGATTGGAGCAGACACATTCATTTTCGTCGACCCATGGATTATTATTACCAGGGGTTAACTAAACCAGCAGATGCCAGTGTTTGGGGCCAGCTTAATGCTACCCGTATTGGTGATGGCATTGATAAAGACAGAAGTGTGCTTGGTTTTCGCTTAGAATCATTCTTAGATGATCGTTTATATAACCTTTTTGATATTCGTAATGTGCATGATAATAAAGGTAATTTTATTGAAAATGTTGCCCGTGATGAACTTTCCATAAGAGTAACTGATAAATTAACTGCTAAACTTTTAGGAATTTATCAAAAACTTCCTAGGACAACTTATCATGTTGATCCATTTGTTTATGATGGTAACACTGGTGATTTTTTCACCAATACCCTTGTTAACGGCGGGGATGATCCATCAATAACTACTGGCTCAATTGGTCTAAATTATGACTTCTTTGATTGGTTAAGTATTGACGGTATTTATGAATGTACTAACGACTATACTATAGGTTACGCCAATTTTCCCCGCAATGTCTATAATAATTATACTAACTTATGGGGAACTTATTCTCAAAACGACAAACTTTATAATTATACTCAACCATCTCTTTACAATCAGCAATATTTTCCTCAAGCTCCATATGATTTCTATAATATTTTTAAAATGGGTGCACGAATTTCGCCATTATCTAATATGGATATTTATATCGATTATACCCGCAATGAATTCGAAGCGGCCAGCTTAAATTCAGATAACATGAACCATATTGGCTTAGAAATGACCTATATGCCTGCTCCAAAATTCGGCATGTTAATTAAATACATTTATTCCCGCTGTGAAGATGTTGGCGCTTCAGGATTAGAAAAACTTTCTAGTCATAATAACTTCTACAGTGAATTTAGATATCTACCCACCAAAGATGATGAGATTATTTTGCAATACGGAGAAGGTAACTCTAGCGCTATCGGTAACTTAAACTTCGATCCTTATGGTGGTAGCATGCTAACTCTAGACACCCAACACATTATCCGCGCTTATTATCGCAGAAGGTTCTAATCAAACTCTATTAATTTATTCTAAATAAATATCGATTTTGCTAACTTTGCGGGCACGTATATTTTCAGCTATTGCAGATGGTATAATCGTAGAGTTAATTTCGATTTGTTTGTCATTTTCAAAAATTACTTGTTTTACAATTTTTGCCGCATGTTTGCCAAAAGTATCTTTTTTCTTTTGATTATAATATGTTACCAGTATACTGCTTAAGAAATTAAAAGAATAAGTGCCTTGTTTAGTAAATAACCATCCTGCCAGATTAGGCTTAAACTCCAACTTTAGCTTCCCTTGATTATCTAAAGTAAATGGATTACTACCAGCATTCATAATTAACCAGATGTGTAAAAATTCTGCAGTTGATCCTGAAAGCCTAGCCACAAATCCATTTCCCTGCAAAGATTGATCGGAAAAAGCGCTACTAGCAATAAAAGAAGAGTTTTCAAGTATACTACGACCATATCTTTTAGGATCTTGGAAAGGAATTAATACATGTTTAAACTCTGTATAAAATTCTTCAATTAAACCAGTCTTTAACAACTCTAGAATATATTTATATTCCATATGCAACCAAATCGACTCATTTTCTAGCCACCCCGGAGTAAAGACGCGAGTTCTGCCAATCTCTTCAGGCATGCTAAACAAAGAGGCGCAAACTTTATACATTTTCAATTTTTTATCAAAAAGATTGCTTTGCTTAGTGGCTTGATGTAATTTAATAGCTTGTTGAGAATTTTGAGCTAATCTTAAGCCATGCATTTGACCTTCCAAAAATAAAGGAAGAGGAGTTTGTGTAAATTTTTTAGGCTTAATCATATGCCCTTTAATTAACTCATAATCAACCACAGTATTAATAAAATATGAATTATATATCCCTGTTTCTTTATTAAAAGCTTTAGTTAAACCAGCTTCAACTTTTTCTAAACCTGCATCAACAAAATCAAGTAGTTTAGAAACAGAAAGATCATTTAAATTGCCGGAAAAACCCAAACAAGTTTTATTGCGATAATCTTCTTTTAAATTATTGCTTTTATCCCAGTAATTAAATCCATCATACGAAAACAAAACACTCGTCTGATTAATGAAATCAGCGATCTCTTCCGGTACTTGAATTTGATCGACCCCAGAACAATTTAATGCTTTCTTTATAACTTGCAACAAGCGCTTTAATTCAAATGTTTCACAAGTAGATGAACCAAAAAGGGCAGGCAGGCCGTTGAGTGAATCATACCAATTGGGTTTATTTGCTTCCATTTCAATACCAACTCCAAACGGATCAAGAGAAGCAAGTTTATTTACCGCCAAACACACAAGCTTAACTATTAAAGTTGTATAATAAATTTCTCCGGCTCCATGCTGCATTCTTAAATCATGAGGATAATGCGAACGCTTCGCGATTAGTTCTTTTTTTCTAGAATCCATAACTACCGAGTGTAGTTGACGGGGCTCTCCATTATAAAGAACGTATTTTTCATTACGGGGTCTAACTATCTCAGCATTATCATAAAAAGAAAAAACTTTTTTTTCAAAAAAAAGTTCTTTAAATTTTTCAGGATAAATTCCTAGGAAACTATCAATTAAATCTAAGTTATAGGTCCAGTGATCTGTCCAAAAACCTTCGCCATGTTCGGCATCCTGCAACTTTTGAGCAGAGGAAAGAATCTGGGTAAGAAAATCATCATAAGAACTTTTTAACTGAATTTTATTTAATTCAACAAAAAATATTAACTCACCGGGAGTAAAAGGTTTTTTAAAAAATAATTTAAATTTATCAATAATGTCTGGTTCAACTATCTCTTTTAATAATTTAATTAGGTCGAAATTATCTTTAAGTAAAAATTTGTCACTTTTAATAACTAGTGGATTAAAGCCATCGCTTTGAATTAAGTTCATAAAAAAGATAATGTTCTCGTCTTTAATTAAAGGATTAAACCAGAGGTCATTACGCCGATTTTGATTGGCATCACGATAATTACCATTTCCTTGTGAGAGATAAGTAGGATCTAATTGAAAACGATTATAATCACGTTCTGGATCACCGTGTTTACGTGCATAAAGATAAAACATTGCTCCAGATTTAAGCACTTCAGGGTAACCGCCGCGCATAATATTATCAAGATAACTCTGGCCAGCATATAAATCAAAGGCAGCAGAGCTACTTTTGGTAGAGATTTCATTTTTTAGATCGGCAATTAATTTTACATTACGCTGGAGCTTATTTTCCAGATAACCAAATTTAGTAATCCTGTCCACTGAGCTATTTAATATTTTTACATTGCGGGCCTGGCCGATTACTGAATAAAACTTTTTCTGTTCTTTAGGTTTTAATTTAAATTTTAAAAAAAGGAGAGCAGAAGGAGTCTTGTTGTCAGTTAGTTGACGACGAGGATAAATATAATTATATTTAGCTAAAAATTGGTAAGGATAAGAGAAATCAGTGACTGGGCCAAAAACAACCTGTGGATCAACAATTGGACGGATAATCTCTGAACGGTTCTTTTTAAAATGATAGTTAAGATAAAAATTTCCGGCATCGATATGCACAACTTCTGGACGATCTGATGGATCAACCGCCAACTTATAAAACGGCACACCTTTGTCAAAATTATCTACTTTCATCCAAGCTTCAATAGTCCGGCTCATTTCTTTTAGAAAATATTGATGTTCACCAAAAGGAATGATTTGTGGCAAACCATCAATAATCTCTATAGAGCGCAAAGTTTTACCAATATTTTCAACCGTTACCATGCGACTTAATCCAGCAAAATTATCATCAGGAATGTTAAAATATTCCACACAAGTTTTAATCCCTAAAGTGAAATTAATTTCTTCAATGGTTAACTTAGCTGAATCCATGCGCATCAAATTGGTTATTCGATATTCTAAATTTGAGCTACCATTATGGAATGGTTCATAAAAAATAACTTTTTTATTAGATTTAATTTTAATGAAAGTGCGGAAACCATGACTGGTTACTAATTGCCAGGCTTTATTGGCAGGGAAAAACTCTAAAATAGCCTGATCTTTATCTTTTGTACCAAAACTAGAAATACATTGACCGCGATTAACATAAAAAACCCACATCGGAATACCATATCTTCCGGCGATTCCAGGAAAAAAGTTGACAAAAGGCTTAGCGTAATTATAATTTTCAATGACAAATTCGCCTTGCTGATTAAGGTAGTATTTAATTTTAATTTGTTTAGTAGAAGAGTTCATTTTTTTATTTAATAATTCATTTTACATATTTTATTTAATTTGTCAATCATCTTAAGATTTATTATTCAGGTTACTACATTGTGTAGACATGCACATCTATGTATATTTGCAATATTTTTTTAAATACCCCTTGATTTTTTTATAACAATATGTTACATTCTCAAGAGTTATAAATTAGCCCAATGTTTTGTATTTTTATTTTTTTACATAAATAAACAGGCCTTTTTAAAACTATTTAAAAACTCATGTCGAGACACAAGCTGCCAAAAGTATTTTATCTGCTCATTAGTTTTCTATTAATCTTTGAGCAATCCGGCTTTGCCCAAGTGGCTGCTCAGCTGGATATCTCAGGCAAGCTGGCTGCTTTTGGCAACTCCATCACTGTAGAGAGGTTTAGGCCGCTACATTTAAGGTATCTACAGTATAACCCCCAAGACAACAACTTCCGCCTGTTAATTGATAAAGGTACCCTTAAAAACCCTTCAAATACCGATTTAGAACGTACTTCTAAGGAACTACTCAAATACTTCTTTATTGGTCTATCTTTACCTAATGATAAGTTCTGGGTAAACTTAAGACCAGATGCTGCTGATAGTATTATTGATGATAAACTAGCGCAAACCGATATTGGTCGCATTCTTTTAGAAGCTGATGTCCAGCTTAAAAAGGACACTGCCAACGCCACATCCCCAGAGACCGCTCAAGGCAAACTCTACTGGGATAAGCTTTATGCTAAAGCTGCAGAGTTATTCGGCTCTCAAAACATCACAATACCTACACTAACTAGACCCTGGATTGTTCCCGATGAAGTAATCATCCGCGAATCTACTGATTCAGCTTATGTCTACAAAGCATCATTAAAGGTGATGCTAGAGCAAGACTACCTAAAGAACAGCTCTACCTATAACTTCAAAGACGACCGCCTAAAAGCTTTAAATGAATACTCATCTCAATTAATCCGAGAACTAATTATTCCTAACCTAACTAAAGAGATCAACACCTCTAAACAATACGCACCACTACGTCAGGTATATTACTCTTTAATCTTGGCTCAATGGTTTAAAGCTCGTAACCAAACTAAAAACAATCCTTATACTAATTTAATTAACTCTCAGAACCTAACCGGTTTTACCTCTAAAACCCCATACTCTAAAGAAACTTACTTCAACCAATATCAAAAATCCTTTAAAGACGGGGAATACAACATCCATACTCCAGTAACTACTCCAACTGGACAAGTAATTAGAAGTTATTTTTCGGGGGGAATGGCGTTTGGAACAATTTCTCCGATCCGTACTCCTGCCAATAATTCTACTGAAATTGCACAACCTTATGAAGCAAGAATCACGCTTCCTGCTACAGAAGCGCAACAAAATGATAATCCGGTTTTTTTCACACCTACGCAAGCTACCGAAAAAATTAACCAGCTAGCAATTACTGGCGATCTACACAAGTTAAAAGCTTATGCCGAAAAAGCAATAAGGGGAGAGGTTAATCAAGATGAATATCTCCAAGGCTATGCTCAAGAATTAAAAATAATTACCGATATTTTATCTCAAACTCGCCCAGTGGATGAACTCAATCTTTTAGTTAATCAATTTGACGTAAAAATTAAACAGTTGGATATTTTACGTGCAATCACTGAAATTATTTTACAATTAGAAAATGGAAAAGAAGGAACAAGTAATCCGCAAAGACTTAAAGAACTACGGGAAGTTTTTATTAAATATCCGGAAATCTCTCAACTTCTTATTAATTATTTTGAAACTAGATTCAACCCAGAAAAAACTATTGATGCTCGCGGTGAAGAGGCCGGCCAAATTAGGTTAAAAATACTTAAACTAATCGAAGAGCTGGATGGACTTCCAGAACATAATATTTTAGCTAAAGCTATCGGCATCTTAATTGCCACAATTAAAACCGACTACTACATTGAAAACAGAACAGAACTTTTCTTAAGAATCGACCCGCGAGCAATTGTCGCCTACGATGATTCTGGCGCGTTAATCCGCACGCCACCTTATGCACTTATCTGGGTACACGTGCCTTACGGAGCATTTGGGGCACACTCCAGATATGCTGATGTGGCTAGAGGAGGCTTGAGAAGTATTCGACCAGAGAGAGTTAATTTATGGAATAAAGTGTTAACCGAATGCGTAGCGCTATCCTTTACGCAACATAAAAAACATATAGATATTTCAGAAGGCGGATCTAAAGGAGCATTCGTTTATCAAGAAGGCTTAAATTTTGTAGCCTCAGCATTGGCTTACGTTGACGGTCTAACTAACTGTATGATTAACGATGAGCGTATTGCCGTTGCTTCAGGAAATATCACCATTGATCCATTAGAACTGGGACCTGATGAAGGAACCGCAGAATTAGTAGACGTAATTACCGCTTTAGCTTGGTGGAAAAATTTAGACACTTGGAGACTTTTAATCACCGGAAAATCAGCGGTTTTAGGCGGCATATCACATATGAAAAACAATTTAACAACTCCCGCAGTAATGGGCAACCGGGTTACTTCTCAAGGAGTAATGGCACATGCTTTTGAAACAACAAGATACTCACAAGAAAAAAATATTACCCCAAAAAATAAATTATCGCTCTCAATTACCGGAGGCCTAGATGGGGATGTTGCCAGTGGCCTAGTTGAAATCGCAATCCGTAATTATAATGAAGATGTGGCTATACGTAGCTTGGTTGATTTTTCCGGAGTCATGTTTGATCCGGCTGGCCTTGATCACAGCGCTCTATTAGAGATGTATGCGAATGAATCACAAGCAAAATTATTTCCCAAAGAAAAACTGGGACCCGGAGGTTTTATTGCCGAAGCGCGCAAAGGCTATGCTGAAGAAAACTATACTACCTTAAATACAGATTCACTAAAGTATCTAAACACTTATGCTTTAGATCCGCAAGTTTTAGAGAAATTAGGATTGGAAGCAAAATATAAAGAACAAGCCGGACTAAATAATGATCAACCATTGATTATGGTTTTAGAAAGAGACAGTCAAAACAGACCATCAAAGATCAAAGTCCACGATGTTTATTTAAGAGACGCAATGTTCTTCTTAACCAAAGCTGATATGCTCATCACTGGAGGGGGAGTAAAGGACTCCATTAATGACCAAAATTGGGAGCTTTTCTTTGATCAAGAGGGCCGGCCAACTACCCCGGCAATCGTTCATGGCGCAAATGTATTTACCACTAAGAATGCGCTAATTAATCTAGAAAAAAAAGGAATATTTATTGAACCAGATGAAAAAGCTAATTCCGTAGGAGTAGAGATCTCCAGCAACGCAGAATTAAATATCAACAGCATTTTTAAACCAGCAGAGATTACTCCAGCAATAATGACTGCATATTTTAAACAGGTTTTAGCTAATTCTTTAGAAAACGCTAGATGGAAATTTTTTGCTTTAAGAATAGAAAGCGAAGACAGACCTGAGCAAAGTGCTGCTACCGAAGTTTCTCCGACCATGTCTATGGAAATAACTGCCCTGGCAGATTTAATTTCAAACATGTTTAGCGACATCCGTAGCGGCTCTAATCCTGAAGCCATAGATCGATTAAAAAATAACTTTCCGGAATTAGACGCGCTTGATTCAAGCTACCCAACCACATTAGCTCGCCTGCTAGACCGCATGCCTCAAGCCCGGCTACAAGCTACAATTTCAAAATTAATTGCCAAAGAGATTGTTTTAAATCTTGGAATGGGAACCGTTGCTCAACTGGCTAAAAATTTAAAAGTCGACCAAAAAGAAATTGTTCGTCTATATTTAATCGAAGCCGAAAAACTCGATATTTATGAAAAAGTAAAAGCAGTAATCGAAAATCCGCAAAATTTTACTCCTAGTGCTCAAATTAATAAATTAAGAGAGTTACGTAAAGAATTAACCAATGCCATTGAACATTCTAAAACCGCGTTAGAAAAAGAGATTAATGATGCCATAGCTCCTTTTGAAAGTGGCTTAGCCCCAACTGATAAAATACATATCAAAGGTCTATTGAGAAAGTTTTTAATCGAAAAATATTCTGCATTAAAAAATGAACTTATACTCGGAGGTACTTTTATATCTGCAGCGATGCTCACTAAAAAACAAAGACAAGAACTATTGGGAGCAGAAAACTATGACCAAATTGCCAAAGACACAACTAATGAAGCTGCCGCTAAAGATACATATGTAATTTTTGACTCAATGGACGGTGGATTAGGTCAAAGCGTAGAACGAAAAAATTACCTTAAAATCAGAGAAGATACTGAAAGTGATTTTAAAGCTCGTCGTGACGAAAACAACAAAATCGCCTTAGGCGCCAAGGGAACTGACTTAGCTTATGATATCGAACTTAATGGTGAGCATTTTAAAGCCAGCGTCGCGGAAATTAAACTATTACACATATTGAGCATAACTCAACAATTCGGGAAAGTTACTTTCCAACCATTAGTAAACACCGATTCAGCTCCTTCTTATGAAGCTTTACTAAATAGTACTTATCTTTTAGACAAAGCAGACAAAAATAAAACTGACAAAAGAACTTATCGTCAGGTTTTAGCTGAATATGGAATAACCTTGGACAAAACAAATGAGTTCCTCTACCAAGCTAATCTTCCAATCATTGAATATGATACTAATAAACTAACCAATAAATTTCCCACTCCTGGTGGCCATGGCCAATGGGGAGTCATGCTTTTAAGTGAGGCTAAAGATATTGAATTGCCTAAAGACGGCAAAACATTAATTCGGGCATTCTACAATGGTGATGGAATCGCTAATTTTCCAGATGCGGCAATCTTAGGTTGGATGGCTAAAAAGAAGATCGGAATTGTGATGATTTCAACCACAAAAGCCGGTTTAGATAAAAAGGGTGGCCAAATCGGAATTCAAATATTACCGGATGGCTCAACTCGGGTACAAATGTTAGAATTAGCCCAGGCAAAAAAAATCGGCAAAGCTCATGAACAATTATTTGCAGCTATCGGTTTACCGGGAGTAGACACAGTCGAAGGTGTTGATGCTCAAGGCAATCCTTATACCTACACCAATGAAGCCGGAGCCCAATACTTTAATACCAATATTGCTTTAATCAACTATAGTGTTTTATCACCGATTTTTAAGTCTATTTTAGAAATTAAAACTAAAGATATTGATTTCGAGGGTGAAAAGTTAACCGGAGCAGAGCTATTAGAAAGAATTGTTTCTCCGGATTTAATCGAAAATGTTAAAACCAGGGAAGACGGTAAAAATTATACTCAATTAGAAGGAGCAATTGGCTCAGCGCTACTTAACTGTAATGCTTTCTTTAGCGCAACTAAAGATCCCCGCATAAAAAAAATCCTTTCTGATGTAATTGGAGATAATAAACTTTTAAGAATTGTCAACGTTGATGCTTCTCAAAGAACTAAATTTTTTACCCCAATAAAAAGTGCTTTCGATTACTGGTTCCAAAACTACTCAGACTATTATAAAATGGATACTCAAAATTGGACATTAGTTGATGCAAGAGAAGGAGAAGAGCCTCCGCAAGTCGATATTATCTCTTACAAACTAGATAAAGATGGCAAAAAAGTTGATGATAAATTTTATAGCGATGTCCAAAACATAATTAACTCTTTTGCTAAAGCATCTACAATTGAATTAAAATCCTTAAATATTGAAGGCCAAATTAAAGCTGAAAATGCCATTCTTAAGGGAAATATAAAAATTGTTAGTAGTTTCCCAGGAATTATTGATTTAAACAGCGAAGCCAGCCGTAAAGCTTTAAATCAATCCGGAACCCAACCATTAATCTTAAATAACGTTAGCATCTCTATTGATGATCAAGGCAAAATCACAATGGATGATACATCAGTTAAACCGCCTTCGGTTGGCTCAACCGGTGAATACGAAATTATGCAAGAAATAATATTAGAAGCCGAAAATGATTATAGTGCTAGCCGAATTGCTCAAGCGGCTCAAAAGATATACGACGGCTTATTAAGTATGGAAGAAGATGAATTTATTGTTAATCTACCGACTGCCATCAAAATTTTAGAGGCTACATATAATCCTAAATTCGCTCCCATGCTTGAAATTCTAAATAATCTAGATAAAAAAGACCATTCAGGCCTAGTAGAAAAATTAAAGAAACTGAATAATGATAGCAGCGCTCGGACTAACGCCGGTGGTATTGATTTCCGCACGCTGCCGATCGTATCCCAAGCCATTAGCAACTTAAGCACTAATATTAATCGCAGCTCAATCAACAGCTTAGCCAAAATTGACTTAAACAATGAGTGGCTTGATATTGAAAAGTTAATTAACTCAGGGATTGTTCCTTCAACTAATCGAATCAAAGAATACGTCCAGGCATCTTGTGCTCAAGATAAAACTAAAAACTGTAAAGATAAGGTTATTAATGGTATCGCTGATATCTTGCGCCAAGAAGAAGATCTCTGTCAGCGCACCAATCCTAAACTTTTAGATATATTAGTTGTCCTTCAGGCATCTAGAAATAGTAACGAATTGAATCAGGCGTTTCTCGGCAAAGCTATATAACTTAAAAAAATACAACTCTTAACCCGATTTTGATTACCCACAAATCGGGTTTTTTGTTAACCAAAACCTAGCCGCTTAATGTTGACTTTTAACAAATGGATGCTAAAATAAAAACAGGAGAATTAGGATGTCGATAGATAAAGACACTATTAAACATGTTAGTCATTTAGCACGTATCGAACTGCAGCCAGAAGAGTTAGAAAAACTTTCTGGCCAATTGCATGATATATTAGGTTTTATTGACAAAATCAGTGTTTTAAACATTGAAAATGTCGCACCGGCAAGCCATATTTTACCCATTAGTAATGTTTTGCGAGAGGATAAACCCCAGAGCTCTTTATCCACCGAAAAAGTTTTAGCGAATGCTCCCAGCAAAAAAGGTAGCTACTTCAGCGTGCCTAAAATCATCGAATAACCATGGAATTAAATAAATTAACCGCTCATCAATTATTAGACCAACTTGCTAGTAAAAAAACTACACCAGAAGCCATCGAAGAATCACTTCATGCTCAAATTAAAAAAACTGAGCAAAAAGTTAGAGCTTATGTACGTAGCGATGAGATTAAAAAAATCACAAAATATAATCCTGCTGGTCAACTTCAAGGATTACCCATTACCATTAAAGACAATATTTGTACGCAAGGAGCAAAAACTGAATGCTGCTCAAAGATTCTTACCGATTTTTGTCCGCCGTATGATGCCACAGTAATTAGTAAATTAAAAGCCGCAGGGGCAGAGATATTCTCTTTAAAGGCGAATATGGATGAATTTGCTTTCGGCTCATCTACTGAGAACTCATATTACGGGCCTTCAGCTAATCCTTGGAATTTAGAATGCGTCCCCGGAGGTTCTTCCGGTGGCTCAGCAGCAGCGGTAGCTAGCGATGAGGCAATCTGGGCACTAGGATCAGATACCGGTGGCTCAATTCGCCAACCAGCAGCATTCTGCGGTGTAGTCGGATTAAAGCCCACTTACGGTCGAGTTTCCCGTTTTGGTCTCATTGCTTTTGCTTCCAGTTTGGATCAGATCGGACCAATTACTAAAGATGTAGAAGATGCGGCAATTTTATCAAAAATTATTTCCGGTTACGATCCTTGCGATTCAACTTCTGTAAATGTCGCCGTTGCGGATTATACTAAAAGTTTAACCAAAGATATTAAAGGATTAAAAATTGGTATTCCCAAAGAATATTTTGTGCAAGGCTTAGATCCCGAAGTAAAAACTATTATTGAAGAAGCGATTCAAAAACTACAATCTTTAGGAGCAACTTCTAAATCGGTTTCTTTGCCACACACAGAATATGCCGTTCCGGTTTACTACATTATTGCTACTGCCGAGGCCAGCTCAAATTTAGCTAGATTTGACGGAGTGCAATACGGTTACCGCGCTAAATCTGAAAATTTAATGCAGATGTATAAATTAACCCGTGCTCAAGGCTTTGGTGATGAAGCTAAACGCCGTATTCTTTTAGGGACATTTGCATTATCGCACGGTTATTACGATGCCTATTATTTACGCGCACTTAAAGTGCGTACTTTAATTAAACAAGACTTTGAACAAGTTTTTAAAGATTTTGATTGTATTGTTTCTCCGGTATCGCCAACCCCGGCATTTAAAATGGGTGAGCGAACCGCCGACCCTTTAAAGATGTATCTTTCGGATATTTACACTATCTCAGTAAATCTGGCAGGGATCCCGGCAATTTCTATACCTTGCGGTTTTACTAAAAAAGGATTGCCTGTAGGACTACAAATTATGGCCAAACACTTCGACGAAGAGATGATCTTTAGAGTTGCGCATACTTTTGAACAAAACACAGAGTGGCACAAGGTTAAACCAAAATTATGATTTATCAGACAGTTATCGGACTAGAAGTACACTTACAATTAAAAACTAAAACCAAGGCATTCTGCAATTGTGCCATTGATTTTGGTCAAACCGCTAACTCTAGCTGCTGTCCGGTTTGTCTAGGGTTTCCCGGAACGCTACCGGTTTACAATAAAGAGGCCTTAAATTCCGCAATTAAAGTTGCTCTAGCTTTTAATTGTAAAATTCAAGAGCACACTAAATTTGACCGCAAAAATTATTATTATCCTGATCTGCCCAAAGGTTATCAAATTTCGCAATATGATCTACCGCTATCTAAAAACGGATTTCTGGATATTACAGTTGAACAAACGCTTAAGCGCATCGGGATCACTAGGATCCATTTAGAAGAAGATGCCGGTAAACTTATTCACGAAGGCGAAGTGAGTCTGGTTGATTTTAATCGCACCGGAATTCCTTTATTAGAAATTGTCAGCGAGCCAGATTTAAACAGTCCCCAAGAAGCCTTTGATTATTTAACCAGCTTAAAAAGCATCCTTGAATATTTAGATGTCTCTGATTGCGATATGGAAAAGGGATCTTTGCGCTGCGACGCTAACATATCTTTACGACCACAAGGGGCTAAAGAACTAGGCGTAAAAGCAGAGTTAAAAAATATGAACTCATTTAAAGGCGTCAAAGATGCACTCGCTTTCGAAGTTAAGCGGCAAACTGAATTATTAGAATCCGGCCAAATCATGCAACAAGATACCCGGCTTTGGGATGCGCAAAAAGGAATCACTGTATCGATGCGTAGCAAAGAAGGAGCCAAAGATTACCGTTATTTTCCCGATCCCGACTTAACCGTTTTTATCATTGATCAGCCGATGATTGAGAAAATAAAAACTCAACTGCCAGAGTTACCACAAGAAAAAATGCAACGCTTGATGCGCGATTACTCATTAGCTGAATATGATGCTAAAATTTTAGTAAGTTCCAAAAAAGATGCTGTTTTTGCAGAGGAATGTATTAACAACTATCCCGAAAAAGATAAAAAGAGCATAGTTAACTGGTTAATCGGGCCGTTATTAGCCGAAGCTAATTTAAGAAAGCTAAACTTACATGAGTTGGGGATTGAACAAAAGGAATTAATTAATTTAATTGGTTTCGTAGATAGAAATGAGATTTCTTTTCTATCGGCAAAAAGTGTATTAACGCAAATAATTGACACTAAGAAATCTGCGCAAACCTTAATTACTGAGGGTAACTTGTTGCAGATATCAAATACTTCAGAGCTAGAACAAATTATTCAGATAGTTATTCAAGAAAATGAAAAATCAGTGAACGACTTTAAAGCCGGTAAAACTAATGCACTCATGTTTCTAGTCGGTCAAGTCATGAAAAAAAGTGCCGGTAAAGCTAACCCCAAAGTAGTAGGCGAACTGATTCAACGGAGATTAAATTAATGCGCAATAAACTACTCATTGGATTTCTATTAATCATTATTATTTTTATTGGCACCAGAGCAGCTCTTTCTGATACCAAGAAAAAAAATAATGATGAACTATATAAACAAGTTGAATTATATTCTGATACGATGGCCATTATTCAAAAAGAATATGTTAATGAAACTAAGCCTAAAGATCTAATTTACGGATCATTAAAGGGTATGCTTTCTTCACTAGACCCGCATAGCTCATTCATGAATCCAGACGATTACAATGATTTAAAAGTGGATACTGAAGGAAAATTTGGTGGCCTAGGAATCGAAATTACCACCAAAAACGACTTATTAACCATTATTACCCCCATTGAAGATACTCCTGCCTGGAAGGCTGGCCTAAAACCTGGCGATCATATTATTAAAATTAACAATGAATTAACTCGTCAAATGACGCTTACCGATGCCGTTAAAAGGATGCGTGGTAAACCCGGAGAAGCAGTTAATCTAACGATTATGCGCAACTCAGAGAATAAATTATTAGAATTTAAAATTATTCGCGACATAATTAAAATTAAAGATATTAAACATGCGCGCATTTTAGAAGATAAGATCGGCTATATCCGCTTGGTAGAATTTCGCAGCAACTCTTTACAGGATTTTAATCATGCTTTAAGTATACTTTCTAAGCAAGGTATGCAAGGATTAATTATTGACCTGCGTAATAATCCCGGAGGACTTTTAGATGTAGCGGTAAAAATTACCGGTAAATTTATTGCCCCTAATAAAAAAATTGTTTACACAAAATCCAGAAACAAAGACCAGGATCTGGAATTTTATTCTGATGCCAAGGGCACTTTATTAAGTTTGCCATTGGTAATCTTAATTAATGAAGGCTCAGCTTCCGGTAGCGAAATTATGGCTGGGGCCCTACAAGATTACAAAAGAGCCATTATTATCGGAAGCAAATCATTCGGCAAAGGTTCTGTGCAGACAGTAATCCCGCTTGGTGATGGTTCAGCTCTGCGCTTAACCACTAGTCATTACTTTACTCCTTCCGGAAAAATTATTAATGGCAAAGGGATAGTGCCGGATATTTTAGTTGAGGAAAGCAAATTACTTGAACCAACAAAAGATCAAGTTGAAAAAACTAAAAAATTACTAACAAATAGCAATGAAACTGAGTTTGATTACAAAAACGATGCGACGTTAATCCGGGCAATTAACACTTTAAGAGGAATTGTGATTTATAAACAAGCTGGATCCTAACTAGCTATCCTTAGTTAATGAAAAATAAACCATTTTTAATTATTCTTATAATATTAGTTTTACTTTTATTTACTGCCATTATCTTAACACCCACTTATAAAAAACCTGTGATTAAAAAAACTTTGCCTGCTAAAACGCAAGGCACCATCGCTATCGTTATAGATGACTGGGGTTATCACTTAAATAATTTATCTACACTTAAAGAAATTAAAGTCCCTTTAACCTGTGCTGTATTACCAAACTTAAAATATTCTAACCTTGTTGCTAACAAATTAAACAGTTTAGGTTATGAAATTATTCTGCATCTACCCATGCAACCTAAAGAAAAATATGCATTAGAAAACAACACAATTACATTAAACATGAATGAAAAACAAGTACAAGCAATTTTCATTAAAGACCTATCCTCAGTAAAATTTGCTAAAGGCGTCAACAATCATATGGGTTCAGCAATTACGGAAAATATAAAAATGACAACTCTGGTTTTAACCCAAATTAAAAAACATAACTTATATTTCCTAGATAGCTTTGTTACTGCCAAATCTGTTTGCAAAGAAGTCGCCACTTCACTAAAAATCAAATTTGCTAAACGTGATGTTTTTTTGGACAATTCAGATGATCCGCTGTACATCAAAAATCAATTAAAAAAACTGAAAAATTTAGCTAAAAAGAATGGCGTGGCCATTGGTATCGGGCATGACCGCAAAAATACATTATTGGTCCTAAAACAAATGCTACCTTTAATGAAGGAAGAAGGATACCGCTTTGTTTTTGTTTCTCAAGTTACCGAGGTATCTTTATGATCGTGCTTGGGGTGGAAAGTTCTTGTGATGAAACTGGCGTAGCCATAGTTAAAAATGGTAAAACAATTCTATCTAATGTTGTCGCTACTAGTTTAAAAATGCATAGTAAACACGGCGGAGTAATCCCTGAGATTGCCTCAAGAATGCAATTAGAAAGTATTGCCAGTGTTTACAAAGAAGCTTTAAAAAAAGCTAAGATTAAATCTGAGCAAATCGACCTAATTTCAGTTACGAATAACCCGGGTTTGCCAGGATCATTGCTAGTGGGAATTTCTTTTGCTAAAGCATTGGCCTTAGGTTTAAACAAACCAATACTAGGAATTAATCATATCCATAGTCACATCTATGCGAATTTTCTTTGCCATCATCATATTAAAATGCCATCTGTTGCCTTAATTGTTTCTGGGGGACATACTACACTTTTTTATATTAAAGATTTTAGTAAAATTCAAGTCCTGGGAGAAACTCGCGATGATGCCTGCGGTGAAGCTTTTGATAAGGTAGCAAAAATTATGCACCTAGGTTATCCCGGAGGACCATTAATTGAGAAATTGGCCAAAGGAGCAAATAAAAATAAAATTAAATTTGCCTGTTCAGGAACCGACCAAGAATTAGATTTTAGTTTCAGCGGAATAAAAACAGCAGTTTTATATTATTTAAAAGATAAAAAAAATAGTTTAAAATTACAAAAAGACTTAGCCGCTTCTTTCCAAGAGAGCGCACTAAATACCTTAATAAAAAAATCAATGTTAGCTTGCAAACGAAAAAAAGCTAAAAATTTCCTAATTGGCGGCGGAGTAGTTGCCAACAGTAGTTTACGCCAAAAATTCAGTGCAGAATGTCACAAAAATAAAATTAATTGCTATTACCCTGAAATTAATTTGTGCATGGATAATGCCGCAATGGTGGCTGGCCTGGCTAACTATCTCTATAAAAAAGGCTATCGTAGTAATTTAAATTTAAACCTAGTATATAATTAAAGGAGGAAAAAATGCCTACAGATTTTCAAATGATTGTGCGCTTACTATTGACCTTAATCCTGGCTGGATTAATTGGCCTAGAAAGAGAAGCACATCAAAGAGATGCAGGCCTACGCACCCATATTTTAGTAGCTTTAGGATCTTGCCTTATCATGTTGACATCTATGTATGTTTTTGATATATATAAAGACAAGGTTTCATTAGATCCGGCTAGAATTGCCGCCGGGGTAATTACCGGTATTGGATTTTTAGGTGCCGGAGCAATTATTCGCGAACCAGAAAGAATTAGAGGACTGACTACCGCTGCCAGTCTCTGGGTAGCTGCGGGAATTGGTTTAGCAGTAGGAGTAGGTTTTAGTAAAATGGCTATTTATACCACAGTTTTAGTTCTGATTGTTTTACATTTTTTTCGTTTTGTCGAAGGAACGCTTAAAAAAGGAGGATAAACATGGCCTTTAAAAAGAAAATGGAAGAAAAAACTTTAGACGTCGATGCAGCAATGCAGGGAACCATGACCTTTAAGGATCCAGTAAATTTACGAATCAATGGAAAATTTGAGGGAAATCTAGATACGCGTGGCAATCTTACAATTGGAGCCACTGCTATTATTAATGCTGATATTATTGGTGATAATATTATCGTGGGTGGAAAAGTTAAAGGTAAAATCACTGCCCGCGAAAGACTAACGCTTTTACCGCAAGCAATTGTAGAAGGTGATATTTATCCGGCAAAACTTAATGTTGCCGAAGGTGCGATGCTTCAAGGTAAATGCACTATGCTCCATGATTTTCTTAATTGTGAACAGTTATCAAAATATTTAGAGGTGGAATTAAACTCTATTATGGAGTGGGCCAACACCGGAAAAATTCCTGGAAATAAAGAAAATGAAGGTTGGAAATTTGAACGTAAAGCCATTGATAGTTGGGTAGCTGCAGGTAAAATCGGAAAGTAGGATTATCTAAATGAATGAAGAGAAGCTGTTAACTGTAAGAGACGTGGCCACTTTACTGGGCGTAACCGAGAAAGATGTTTTAGATCTTACTGAATCAGGAGTAATTCCGGGATATAAGATCGGTGGCTTGTATTTAAGATTTAAAAAAGAACAAGTTGAGCAATATCAAAAAAATCAACAAACCCTACATCCAAATAAAAATAAAACAGAATCGCAAGACTCTTCCAGTAAATTTTCTGATTTTCTTTATTTCAATGACTTCTATATCCTGGCAGCAGCTTTAATCATTGTCTTTGGATATCTTGTCTATCGAGGCCTATAGCGAGAATGCCTAAAAGTAAAGGATTTTGCGATTTGGGATTTGCCAAGTTAGATACCGATAGAAAAAAACGCAAAGGATTTGCCGAAGTTATTTATTGCCCAGGTAAAGACCGCGCTCATTTAAAAGCAATTGTCAAAAGAATTATCCAAGCAAAACAAGATCTGCTTTTAACCAAGTTAGACAAATCTACCTTTGCTTATTTAAAAAAAACTACACCTGCTTTAAAATATAACCCCCTGGCAAAAATTGGTTATCTGCTAGCCAAGTCTAAAATTATTTCTAAAGGTTATGTCATTGTTGTTTCCGCTGGCACTAGCGATATTCCTGTGGCTGAAGAAGCAGCACAAACCTTAGAAATAATGGGTGATCGCGTAGAAAGACTTTACGATGTTGGCGTTGCCGGAGTACATCGCCTGATGAATAATATTGAAAAATTAAGAGCTGCCCAAGTAATTGTCGTAGTCGCTGGGATGGAAGGAGCATTACCCAGTTTAGTCAGCGGATTAGTAAAAGCTCCGATTATTGCTGTTCCTACCAGCTGTGGGTATGGTTCAAGCTTTTCTGGTCTAGCTGCGTTATTAACCATGCTTAACGGCTGTTCACCGGGAGTAACGGTAGTTAATATTGACAATGGATTTGGTGCTGGTTATTTTGCCAGCTTAATTAACAAAAAATAATATGGCTCTATCCGGTTTAGATATTTATAAATTACTACCTAAAACAAATTGCCGACAATGCGGATTTGCCACCTGCCTAGCTTTTGCTATGCAATTGGCTAAAAAATCTGTAGAGCTAGAAAAATGTCCAACCGTTTCTGCCGAATCTAAAATAATTTTAGACGCTCAGGCTCAGCCACCGATTAAATCCATTACGATAGGCAACAATGAATCACATTTTGAAATTGGCAACGAAACTGTCATATTTAGACACGAAGAAAAATTTCGCAACCCTACCGGAATTGGTTTTATCATTGAAGATAGCCTCACGGATATAAAAATTCAAGAACATTTAGAAAAAATTAATCAATTAAAATTTGACCGTGTAGGACAAATACTTGAAGTTAATTTAGTGGCTTTAAAACAAAATCAAGATGCGCAAAGATTCTTAGCCGCAACCAGAATAGTAATTAATAATACCAACTTAGCTTTAATGCTCATGAGCGAAGACTTAAGCGCATTAAAGCAGGCAGCAGAACTGGCCAAAGAACGCAAACCTTTAATTTATTGTGCTACCAAAAATAATGTTACTCAAATTGCAGCTATCGCCAAGGAACTGCAATTAACATTGGTAGTTAATGCTACAGACTTTGATAATTTAGCCCTGCTCACTAAAGAGCTTAACGCATCGGGCATAAATAATTTAATTTTAGATACTGGAACTAAACCGATTACGGAAAAAATTTGGGATTTGACCCAACTACGTCGTCAAGCATTAAGAAAATCAAATCGCGCGTTAGGATATCCAACTTTAACGATCATAAATAACCCTGACCCTTATGCGGAAGCAATTGAAGCAAGTGTTTATCTAGCTAAATATTCTAGCCTAGTGTTAATTAAAAATATCAACACTTGGGAGATCCTTTCAATTTTAACGCTAAGACAAAATATTTTTACTGATCCACAAAAACCATTACAAATGGAAGCCAAACTTTATCCAATAGGCCAAGTAAATCAAAATTCACCAGTTCTGATTACCACTAATTTCTCTTTAAGTTACTTTACTGTTTTAAGTGAAGTAGAGGCCAGTAAAATACCGGCTTATATTCTATGTGTAGATACACAAGGAATGTCTGTACTTACTGCCTGGGCAGCGGAAAAATTTAATGCTGAATGTATTACTAAAGCAATAACTACTCATGGAGTAACTACCGCCGTAAAACATAAAAATTTAATTATTCCTGGCTATGTAGCAATGATTAGCGGAGACCTAGCCGAACAATCTGGATTTGAAATTATTGTCGGACCTAAAGAAGCCGCCGGAATTCCGGCATTTTTAAAAAACTTGAAATAAACTTTTATGTTAAAATTTAAAATTACATTTTTACCTGATAATAAAACTATTTCTGTAGAAAAAGGCACTACTATTCTTTCTGCAGCAATCTCAGCTGGTGTTTACATTAATTCTAACTGCGGCGGTGACGGAATTTGCGGGAGATGTAAAGTTATCATTAAAGGTGAGGTTACTAGTCAACCCAATGGAATAATTACACCTATTGAACGCAAAAATAATATTTATTTAGCATGTCTTACTAATGTACAAGGAGACTTAGAAGTTTATATTCCGGATAGCTCAAGACTTAATTTCGATAAACTTACTCCTGAGGAGTTAGAAGAGCGACTAAACGGTTTATATTCAAAAGCTGAGGATATAGCCACGGTCAAAACAAAAACCGAAGATAAATTTTTTAAACATTCACCTTTTGCTACAAAAATTTATTTAGAGTTACCGAAACCAACGCTTAATGACAGCATTAGTGATTTAGAAAGACTTTACCGAGCTTTGTCCCAATATCAAGAATTTCCAGCGATACAAACCGGATTATTTAATATTCGACAACTGGGAGAATTATTACGTGATTATGATTGGAAAGTTACCGTAACTTTGGGCAGACGTAACGATACTGTAGAAATTGTACTGATTGAACCAGGAGATACTAGTGCTAAAAATTTTGGACTTTGTTTTGATATCGGCACCACCACAATTTCCGGCCAATTAATTGATTTAAATTCAAAGAAAGTTTTGGGAACCAAAGCTACTTATAATCAACAAGCGGCTTTTGGTAGTGATGTAATTACTCGCATTGTGCATGCTTCAAAAGCTAAAGGACTAGAACAATTACACAATGCCGTTTGCGATACTATGAATCAAATTATTAAAGATTTAGTACTTGAACACCAAGTTGACTTAAACACGGTTAATTGCATTGTTTGCTCAGGAAACACCACGATGATGCATCTGCTTTTAAATATGGATCCGGCTCACATCCGTAAAGAGCCTTATATCCCAACAGCAAATTTTTTACCCGTAGTACGCGCCAGCGAAGCCGGAATTCGAATTAACCCCAGAGGATTACTCTATTGTGTACCAGGAGTCTCAAGCTACGTTGGAGGCGATACTACCGCCGGAGTTTTATCTAGTGGAGTATATCAAAAAGATAAACCTTGCATCTTAATCGACATCGGAACCAACGGAGAGATTGTTTTAGGAAACAAGGAATTTTTAGTCGGTTGTGCCGCTTCTGCCGGACCGGCTTTTGAAGGAAGCGGAGTAACCAGCGGAATGCGCGCGGCAAGTGGCGCAATTCAAAAAGTACGCATTAATAAAAAAGATTTTAATATTACCTATTCTGTAATTCAAGATAAAAAACCTAAAGGAATTTGCGGATCCGGATACATTGACTTACTCAGCGAAATGCTAGATGCCGGAGTAATTGATAAAAGCGGAAAAATAAAAATTGAAGGCAAGCGCATTCGCACAACTGATAATGGGAAAGAATTTATTGTTTGCTTTAAAGAAGAGACTGAAACTGACCGCGATATCGTAATTAACGAAGCTGACATCGAAAATCTAAAACGCTCCAAAGGAGCAATTTATTCAGCAACTTCAATTTTAGTTAACCACCTGGGGCTAGATTATTCCGCCGTGCATAAATTTTACATCGCCGGAGGGTTCGGTACTTATCTAGATATCGAAAAAGCCATTAGAATAGGCTTGCTGCCTGATTTAGAGCGTTCTAAATTTATTTTTATCGGTAACAGCTCACTAGCTGGTTCAAGAGAGATACTTTTATCCAGTCAAGCCATGGAGATGGCTAATTTACTAGCGACTAAAATTACTTATTTTGAATTATCTAATGAACCAGCTTATATGGAAGAGTATAGTCAGGCTTTATTTTTTCCACATACGGATTTAACCAAATTTCCAACGGTGAGGTTTTAAATGGGCAAAATTATTGCCATGGCCGGAAAAGGTGGCACCGGCAAAACGACAACCGCTGCTTTAATTGTGCGCCTAATTAAAGAAAATAAATTAGGTTCAGTTCTAGCCATCGATGCTGATCCCAATAGTAATTTAGGTGAAACTTTGGGGATAAAATCTACAGAAAATATTGGAAAAATATTAGACGAGATTGGTGCTAACCCGGATAAAATACCCAACGGGATGACTAAAGAGCGTTTTATCCAACACCAGGTGCAATCAGCAGTGCAAGAAGAAGACGGGTTTGATCTTTTGAGCATGGGCAAACCCGAGGGGCCAGGTTGCTATTGCTACGTAAATAATGTTTTACGGGGAGTAATTACCAAACTAATTAACGACTATGATTACATCATTATTGACAACGAGGCTGGTCTTGAGCATTTATCTCGACGCACAACTGGTTTTGCGGATCTGCTTATTGTCGTTTCAGATGCCACCAGTGTTGGACTAAAATCAGCCAAAAGAATTATTGAATTAGTGAAACAATTAAAATTCCAAGTTAAGAAAAATTTTCTATTAATTAATCGTTTTAATAAAAATATCGATGCACAATTAGTTAAAGAAACCGGACTGGAAGTATTAGGCAATTTACCCACTGATACAGATCTTGAAAAAATTAGTCTCGAGGGAAACTCTATTTTTACTTTAAAATCAACTGCTCAAATATTAAAAAGCTTAAATTTATGCGGAGATAAAATATGGAAACACAGTTAGTAATTGAAAAGTGGCCAGGAGCCATTTCCACGATAATTATTGGCGCAGATAAATCAACTGGCGGTTCACGCAATAATCTCATTAAAATCGGCGGACAAAACAGCTTGCCCCTATTAATAAAGGAAGGCGCCATACCTAACAAACCAAAAATCGCCTTTGAGATCTGGGATATCCCTACGCAAGATTGGGATAAAGAATTACTTTCTGCTTACGGAAAAGCAATTAACGATCCACTGGAATGGGCGCAGATTTGTGTAAATGAATTTAAAGCTGAATTACTCTGCGTCAGAATGCAGGGAACGCATCCTGACTTTGGCGATAAAACAGCACCAGATGCAGCTAAGTTTATCACCACATTATTAAATAAAATAAAAGTGCCCTTAATCATTGTGGGTAGTGGAGATATTAGTAAGGATAATTTAATTATACCTGCAGTTTCAGAGGCAGCTAAAGGAGAGCGTTGCTTAATTGGTTCGGCAGTGCAAGAAAATTATAAAACTTTAATCGCTAGTGCGCTAGCCGACGGTCACAATATTATCGCCGAAAGTCCTATTGATATTAACATTGCTAAGCAATTAAATATCTTGATCTCGGATATGGGACTGGGAGTTGAGCGCATTGTAATTGATCCAACTATTGGAGCCTTAGGTTATGGCTTAGAATATGCTTATTCTATTATGGAGAGAGCCAGAGTTGCCGCTTTATCAGGAGATAAAACTTTAGCTTGCCCATTTATTTGTTTTGTCGGACAAGAAACTTGGAAAACCAAGGAAGCTCAAGTGAGTGCAGAGCAGGGAATCATGTGGGAGATGCTAACTGCCAGCAGTCTGATTCAATCCGGGGCGGATCTTTTGGTAATGCGTCATCCTAAGGCTATTGAAAAAGTAAATAGTTTTATTGAAAAAATTTAACAAGGCAGTTGCGTAAGTTAAAGTTTCTGTTATAATTAATTTCCTGAAAATTTTTTACTAGTTTTGACGGCGTAGCTCAGCCTGGTAGAGCAAGCGGCTCCCCTCGAAGCCTACGGCTTCAAGGGCTGCGTCGCGATAAATTTTGTAAGGCGACTTGATACTTAAATCAAGCCGCATGAATACTTGATAAGAGAAATTCGTTTTGGCGGAGTAGCTCAGCCTGATAGAGCATGCGGCTCATACCCGCCTGGTCGGTGGTTTAAATCCACTCTCCGCCACCAATGTCCCGAGAGGCAGTCCTGCGAAGCGACAGCGGAGCAGGGCCACTCTCCGCCACCAATGTCCCGAGAGGCAGTCCTGCGCAAGCAAGATTGTCTCTTTTTTATTTTCCTGAGATTTTTTTAGCTAATTTTTCGATAAACAAAGAAGTGACGATGAAGACGGCCGCCTCAGTGAAGATAGTAGAGAATGCCGCTCCTACATAAGAAAATTTATTGATCAAAATAAAAATAAGCGGCACACCAATTAACGCAGTGGTCACATGAATCTTGGCATATAAATCTTGTTTTCCACAAACTAACAGAAATTGTACTTTAAAATTATTTGCCCCCACAAAAAATACCGCTGCCAATAACATTCTTAAAGCCAAGACTACTTCCTGATAAACCGCTCCACAAGTAATCTGAATAATCCAAGGGGCTAAAAAATAAGCAATCGGCAAACTCACTACAAATCCTAAAGTTATGCCGTCCTGAATTCTAAACATAATCGCCACCGCCCGTTGTTTATTTTTGGCATAGACATTACTAATTCTAGGAAAAACCGCCCGAGTGAATGAATCCATGGGGAAAGTCTGAATAACATTAGCGATCCTTTCGGCAATTGAATAGTAGCCGGTAATTACGTTATTAGTTAAAAGACCCACGGCAAAAACTCTAGTTGTGGTATAAGTATTTACTGCTAAAATCGAAATAAAAATATCCCAACCGGTTTTTAGCTCTTGCTTTATTGTGGCGTATTTTTGCAGAATAAATTGAATTTTAAATTTTTTAAATGCAATATAAAGGCCTAATATACCGCTAATAATTGAAAGCAATGAATTTAACAATGGAACTAAAATGAAATCCTGCGGGCCCTTAATAAAAATAAAAACAGATAGTGCATATAAAATCCCACTAACCACATTAACTATGGCAATGTAGCTCATTTTTTCTTTTCCCTGAAAGAACCAAACCGGAAAAAGAGTACTACCAATTACCGCTCCAAAACTTAAAATATAAACTAGCCAGTCCTGACCAAATTTTGGTACAAAATATAAAACCATACTAAGAATAATCAAACTTATGATCGCAAAAATTAACTTTACCGTCATTACTGAAGAGAAAACCGCGCTATTTTTGGCCTTATGCTCTCCCAACAAAGAAATTGTTTTGGTAGCCGAAAGACTAAAGCCGTAATCAGTAAGAATCATAAAATACTGCACAAAACTTTGGGCAAAAGCAATTAATCCAAACTTTTCCATACCAATAACTCTAATCAAATAAGGGATAACAATTAACGGCAAGATGTAACTTATTCCTTGAAGACTGGTAAGGGAGAGGAAGTTTCCTAAAACAATTTTGTGTTCTTTATGCGTAACAATTTTTTTAGACATCATTTATAATTTACATGCCATTACTCCTAAAGTCAACTTCTTCTTACTATTAGCAAAAGTTTATGCTAAAATAAATTCACAATGAATAATTTTCAAGAGACAATTAAAAAATATAACTTAATCCAAAAAAACGACAAGCTTTTAGTGGGAGTCTCCGGTGGCCCAGATTCATTAGCGCTACTTTTTCAACTTAATAATTTAAAAAATAAATTGAATTTAACTCTACACATTGCTCATCTTGATCACGGATTAAGAAAAGATTCCCACAGAGATCTGCAATTTGTGCAAAAATTAGCTGATCAACTAGATATCCCTATTACCATAAAAAAAATAAACCCTAAACTTCTAAAAAACAAAGGCTCGCTAGAAGAGGTGTGTCGAGAAGTCAGGCAGGATTTTTTTATTCAAACTGCCAAAAAAATTAAGGCTAATAAAATCGCCCTAGGCCATAATCTTAACGACCAGGCGGAAACAGTTTTAATGCGCATTTTACGAGGCACCGGATTGTCCGGACTTAGCGGAATTTGGCCAAAAAGAGAGATTCGTAATATAATTTTTATTCGACCGCTTATAGAAACTTCCCGCAGTGAAATTGAAAGATATTTAAAACGAAAAAAAATTAATCCTTGTCTGGACCCAACCAATCATGAGGAGTTATTTTTCCGCAATAAAATTAGGTACCACTTAATTCCTATATTAAAAGAAAAATACAACCAAAATATTGTAGAAGTTCTAGCCAGCCTGGCAGATAATACTGCTTATGATTACGAATACCTTGATCAGGTCACAAAAAACAACTTAAAAGGCAATCTCAAACATTTAAATATTAAAAAACTGCTCAAGCTACATCCAGCCATCTTGCGCTTAAAAATTAGGCAGGGGATTAGCAATCTTCAAGGAGACACTCGCCGCATCGGCTTTGTGCATATTAAAGAGGTCGAAGATTTACTCAAAAATAGACCATGCGGGGCAATTGTTGACTTACCCAAAGGAATTTCTGTGCAAAAAACCCATTCTGCACTACATTTTTACAAACTCTAAAATTAAATAAATATTTGTTTTAAGCTTGAAAAAAGTCATTTTTTATGTTATATTTATACCAAGTTAAGGCTTTTTTAATAAATAGGCCAAAACAATACACTAATGATGACTAAAATAAGTTATAACCGGAATAAAGCAAAAATTCATTCCGGTTTTTTATTGACAGATAATAAAACGATTTAAAAAGGAGTATTGAATGAAAACTAAAAATAGCAAAGCTAAAAGAATCTTATCGTTGGTTTTATGTTTCGGTTTAATTTTACAGCAAATGGGTTTTGCCCAAATCGCTAGCGAATTAAATATAGCCGGCTATTTGGCTAAGTCTAATGCCAATCTGGTCCAAGCCAAATTTAGACCATTAGAGCTACGCTATTTCTCCTATAACTCCTCAAATGACAATGTTAAGCTACTTGTAGACAAAGGAGATCAGAAAGAATTAAATAGTCTCCAGGTGCAAGAACAATCTAAATCCCTATTAAACTACTTCTTAATTGGTATCACTCTACCCAACAATACATTCTGGGTTAACTTAAGGCCAGATTCTGAAAACCAAATTATTGATCAATATTTAGAGAAAACTGATATCGGCAAGATTATGTTAGAGGCCGACGTGCAACTCAAAAAAGACACCGCCAGATTTACTTCTCCGGAAACCTCTGAAGGCCGCGTCTACTGGAATAAGCTTTATAAAAAAGCCGAGCAACTTTATGGAACTCAAAATACCACTATTCCCACATTAACTCGTCCCTGGATTGTTCCTGGCGAAGTAATCATTAGGGAATCAAATGGTAGTGCTTATGTTTACAAAGCCGTGCTCAAGGTCATGTTGGAACAGGACTATTTAAAAAATTCTACCACTTATAATTTTAAAGATGACCGCGCCAAAGCATTAAATGAATATTCTAGTCAATTAATTAAAGAGTTAATTATTCCTAATCTAACTAAAGAGATAAACTCTAGCAAAAGATACGCCGCATTAAGACAAGTTTTTCATTCGCTAGTTTTAGCACATTGGTTTAAATCACGTTTTACCGGTAAAAGCGGTAGCTACGCCGCCATGATTGACACTAAAAATCTTACCAATTTAACTTCACAAACAACCTGGTCAAAAACTACTTATTTTAAACAATACCAAGAATCATTTAATAAAGGTGAGTACAACGTCCAAGAACCGGTTTATACTCCTAGCGGCCAAGTAATCAGAAGCTATTTCAGCGGTGGTATGCAATTTGGAATGAATATGAAATCTCCTCTTTCCCCAAAAGGAGAAATTGGGATAATAAGCACCGACAATCCGAATCCACCAATAACACCAGAATCAGTGGTGTTTACAAGTAACGATGGGAAGTCTTTAATCGAATCTACAATTAACGAAAACGCCCGTTCTCAGGCACCTCCAGTTGTCCAAGCTCAAACTCCTGAAGAAGCAAAAGCAGTACGTTTAGCCGAGCTAGTTCAGTTTGCTCTGGATCTACAGACAAAGTATCATGGTAAAGCCACTACCGGTAAATTTACCATCTTCTCCGGTCCTCCAGGCGGTGGTAAGAGCTTAGCTTGGGACGGTTTTGTAAAGGTAATGTTAGAGGCTCTAGTAGCTAAGGGCCAAATTGTTATCGATCCTAAATTATCCAATGATGATAACCTATTTGCTTCCGGACTATTTGATAAATTTATTCTTTTTCATACCCGAGCGATGCGTCCAGGAGAAAAACAGGGAGGAATTAAGGATAGTAGCGGAGTAATTCAATCAGGAAATTATTATTATAGAACGCCTGAACATTTAGAAAAATTAAAATCAGAAGGTAAAATTATTATTACTTTAGTTAATAATCAACCTCAAGGTTTAGCCCTCTATGATTTTGAAGATACCTATACATTTAACGGAGAAACTAACACTGCATTTGTTAGCGGCCTTGCCTCTAAATTAAAACAAGATAAAATCACTATTCTAGAAGGTGGCTTAGGATGGTTTGATGAGTTAAATAATGTATTTAAAGATATCGAAACCGATGAACAGCTAAAAGCTACCTTTGAAGGAGTAGCTAATGACGGTTTAAACAGTATCTTCATCTGTCCATTTACTGATGAGCGGATTATGGAAATTGAAGATAATGTTCAAGTTGAATATGCTCGCGCAGATAGAGGATCTAAAGAAGGCTTAGCCATACATCAAGCCGAATACGAAGAAGCTATTGCTATCAGAGGCAGGCTAAAAGCTAAATTAGAATCTCTCATTGCCCAAGGTTCTGATGCTTTAAAAGCAGCCCTACCACAACTTCAAACTCAGTTCTTTAATATGGACAAGCAGTTCATGTCAAAGGTAGAAGTTGCTCAAGAAGATGCCTTTGGCTATGTTGCCCCAGACAAGATCACTTCAGAAGATGCTTTGAGAAAAGCCAGCTTCCAGGAAACAATTGCTAGAATTCATTCTCGTGAAGTAAAAGAAGCCAAGAGTGTTATTGAAACTCTAACAAAATTAATCAATGCCGGTGATCTAGAAAAGATCCAAGAATATCTAAATGATGCCAAAGCAATCAGCAAAATACTATATGCTCCGGTTACAAATGACGAGTTAATAAAACGTGCCGATGAAGCAGCCCAACAGGTTATCCGCCGTGTTGATTATCAATACATCCTGAATAATGTTTGGATTGTGGATGAAGCAGAACGTAATATCTTTCAACGTGATTTAGGTGCAAGATTTGCTGAAGATGCCATCGGACCATTAAAAGGAAGGTTTGCTCCGGGCAAGAGTCCTGCTGATGCATTACAAGTTATTACACAGTCACAATATTTACAGGGTCTTCTAAAGGAAATAGGCTATTTTACATTAACGGATTATTTAAAGGCTTATGCAGAAGAAGCTCCAAGCTTAGGATTTGAACCTTTGGCTAAGTATCCTAGAACAACGGCTAAACGTGATTTATATACAACTAAAAATTCATTAGTTAATCAAGGAGTTTTAAGAATAAAAAATCCAGGAGTTAAAGGAGCGCCTTATGAATTTATACTCACAGAAAAAGGTGCCCAAGCTATTTTAGCTAAAGAAGAACAAAAGACCAAGTTAATTAGTAATTTTGTTACAGTATTAAATAATTATTTAAATAAACACGATTCTAGTAATCCATTAAGTACAAACAATCCTTTTCAAACAAATAATAATCAAGGGCCAATTAATTCTCCAGCGATTCCTCCTGCTCCTGTCTCTGCTGGACCGTTAGGGGCGGTGGTGGGTGGAATGGGTGGCCAAACTGCCAGGGCTAGTGCTTCTTCTGCGATTCATGAAAGAGAAAATTATTTAGCCAGAGCTGAAGAGATGGCTAAATTGATAGATCAATTAATAATTAGATCAAATAATAAAGTAAATCCAATTTATACAGGAACAGATCCTCCTGCCGGTAGCATGGGTAGTTCACTCCCAGACTATATCCATGCGTTAATTATGGGAGAAAAAATGTTTGGTGCTTTAGTAGCAAATGTTTCAAGTAGTGAAGCAGATGCAGCAAGAAATGCAGTTGGAAACTTAAAATTTATGGCGAGCAGGCCAACAGTGGCTGCTCTCCATAAATTCCTAAGCGTTGCCAATAGAGCCAAAGGTGCGGCGAAATTTAGCCAAATCCCAGGTTCTATTCGTGCGTATGGCTTCCGCGCCAAGTTTGTAAATGCCCTCAAGAAGTTAATCGTTATTCCTCAATTAAAAGATCTGGGTAACTCTGAATGGAATGAATTTAAAGGGAATAATCCTACACTTTTAGGTAGAATTTTTGGTTTTTGTGCAAATGATTTACGTCATTTATTTGGCAAGAACAAGAAATCATCCGATAAAATTATAATTCCGTCAGATGTCAGTCCGGATACTAGGTTGATATTAGAACAGTTGCAAAGGATGAATGATAAAATCAATGATGTAAAAACAATAGCTGAAGCCGCAGCAGAAAAAGCCGAAGCCGCTAAGGATTTAAATGATAAGTTAAAACACAGATTTGATGATAAATCAAAGTTGCCTTTTGATGATTGTGTTATCGGGATGTGCTATGATTTACTTTATGAAAAATTCTCACCGAAAAAAGTAGAAGCGCTGGTAAACGAGATTGATAAAGAATTTCGAAAAATAACTGGCATAAAAACCGGTAGTTATGAGGTCCCTAATTTAAATATTTTAGTTAATGTATTTAAGAATGTAACTGGCCTTGATTTAAAAATTCATAAAGTGAATAAGAATGCTCTTGTTGATTTAGTTCAAAAATATCCCGCTGAAATTGGTTTAATTGCTAAGCTTCAAAATGGTAAGCATCATGCTTTCACTGGCATGGGTTTAACTGATAAGGGAAATATTCGAATTATGCAAGAGAACTCTGGAGATTTTAAAGCGGCTCAAGAGATCTCGATTAATAATTTACCAGAAGAAGTGATAGTTGTTACACTTGCTACTTTAAAAGATCAGCAGCTTATTTTAAGTAAAGAGCTTACTGAAAAAGAGAGAAAAGAAATTAAGGAGATCGGTGGAATAACAGCTGGAGCAGAGGCTGGTACAGGGTCTAGTACAGCCACAGGGGCAGCTGCTGGAGTGGGATTAAATGGAGCAGCTAGTTCTAATAAAGGTAATGGTAGAGCTGATGGTGGTCAAATTAATCAATCAGTAGTAGGTCTTAGCGGTTTAAGCATGACAGGAAATTTAGCGATAAACGTTCCGCAGGTTTCATTCTTTAATCATTTAGGGGCAAATGGTATTCGCGGATCACCGTCATTAACTACAAATCTGATTAATTTGTTCCGCACTAATTTTGCTACTATTAAAATAGTTGCTCCTAAACTAACTACAAATTTTGCTAAAATCCAAGCCTCTGTAAAATTAAATTACAATAAAGGTATTAACGCGGCTAGAACTCATTTCGTTAGATCTAGCGATAAGAATGTACGACTAAATAATCCCATCTCTAATACAGAAAAGAAGGCTAGCGCAACTGATAATCAGCCGGCGATGGTTAACGTTAATGGCAAAAAAGTTATTGATGGTGACCTTTCGAATAGAACCATTAATCCTAATGACTTAAATAAAGTTGGAAAGACAAATGAAGAGATTTCCATAGCTACCTCTTCTGATTTAGCAAATAATAATATTCGTGCTCCTCCGACAGTTGCCGCTAAAATTACAAAAATCATTCGCTCAGTTATTGTTTTCCTCGCTACGGTTATTTCAATTATCTCTGTTACCACTCTGCCAGTTTTTGCGTTAAATAACAACTCTATTGTTACCGGACTTAAATCAGCAAACATAATCATGTTTGTGATTGCTGCTGTGATAATTCCTACAAGGATTATTAAAACGACTATTGCTGAAAATAAAGCGGCAAGATATGGTTTTAGAACGATAGAATTTGATGCTACGGGTAAAAAGTATCTTAAATCGTTAAAAATTCGCGAAGTTAGAAATAATAATGAAAATGGTCAAGCACCGGTTGGGATAGCAGTTGTTTTTGCAGCTATTGCGATTATTGGTGCATTATTCTGGCATTATGCGGCTTTTTCATTAGCCGATTTGATTGGCCTGGCTGGAATAGCAATTTTTGGTATTGTAGCTATAGCTGCTTTTATCGGTAGCGTAGCAATGGAAAGTGTAGATAATAAAACTGCCGCAGATTTTGGCCGCAAAGTAATTAAGTTTGCCACGGTTGGTATTGTATTTTTTGGAGCACTTTATTTATTTGCTACTGCTAAAATTCCTGCTGCAGTAGAAGAGGCTATCCGTAACAGTTCATTACAGAGAGTATTTGATTTCTTAACTGTAAAAATAGGTGGCGGATTAACTGCACCTTTAGTTTTTGGAGCGGTATGGGGAAATTTAAATAATCAGGATCAGCCTTCTGCAAAACATCAGCCAAGCAATTCTTTACCGGCACAAAAAATTAATCATCATTATTTCAAAAAGATTATTGCTAAGTTATTTGGTTTAAATCATAAAGTAGCTCCTGCTAAGAAAATTTTACCTGTTTCCAACACCCAGATAAATAAAAATAAAATTTTAGTAAATGATCAACTAGGTCTTGGGGTAACTAATTTTGCCAAGGCTCCTCCGGTTAAGAGTCCGATTGTGTATTCAGCAAAAACAATTAACTCAACAGTTAACGGAGGAAAAAATGGTAAACTTACTAAAAATTCAAGAATTCAAAGAAACAATGGCCGAATTAGACAATCAGTACAAAATCAGAAGATTGCAAGAGATGCGACAGGTAGCAGTGCTAGAAATGTTAAATCTGAAAAGCATGCTAGCAGAAAAACCAGCAAATTAAATCGTTTTTACGCTTGGTTAAAACAGCCTAAAATAGCCAAGTGGGTTAAACTATTAATCGTAGCTAGTTTAATTGGAGTGGCAACCTTAGTTTTTGCTACCCCGGAGATGGCGGCCAGGGTAAGTAGTATAAATAATGAAGCCATAAGTAACGCAGCGTACTATTTAAGTCCAAAGGTATTTGTAAAACACGCTATATTTTTTAGTTTTCTGATCTGGGTCAACCGCAGGGGTTATATATTCTTTCCTACATTCGCTTTCTTGTTCGGGATGAATCAAGCCAGTCATTTAAATCTAAGATTAATCGGTACACCTTTCTTTATGAATTGGTTCTATAATTGCCTAGATGTTGCTTTATATGCTAGCTTAATATTAGCTTTTATTGAGTTTTCTAAGGCTGCTAATAAAATAGAGCATTGGGGTAGAGAAACTATTGGTATTTGGCCGGTAAAGATTAAAACAATTGCCAAGGTTGCGTCTTTCTTTTTCGTAGCTTTAACCGTGCAAGAATTAATGAGCGCAATGTCGTTTACCCGTTTTATGTTAGAAACTTTTTATACTGCGCAAAAGCTCACCTTTGATCCTTACGATATCCTTGCGTATTTAGGAGGAGGTGTAGCATTTTTCGTCTTAACTAGCATAATGTCAATTTCTAGGCGCCAAGCATTTATTCGAAAAAATCAGTTAAAGAAAAACAGTGTTAGAATGCAAAAAGATCAAAATAAGGATAATAAAAATAATTTTTTAACAGAAAAGAGAGCGATTCCTGAAGATAATAAAACTACTACTTTACATAGTTATGTGTCGGTAGCGGTAATACCTTCAATTGTATTATCGTTAAGTTTTTTTGACGTGGCAGCTAATATCAGCGCTGCTTTTGTTGCAGTTACGATTGTTGGTGTTATTGGTTGGGGTATTTATCGGTTGGGTAAACTTATTCATAAAATCCTTATATTAAAAGCTAATTCTAAACAGGATTTAAATAATGCTTTTGACGATAAAAATGACCCAGCCCGTCCTTTACCTGGTCAGCCGATGCCTACGAGAGAAGAAGCAAACACCGAAGTAGCTAGACATGATTTAACGCAATTTGAAACAATTTCCGAAGATCGAGCGGAAGTAAAATTAGCTATAGAATATTTACGTTCGATTAATGAAAATCAATTAGCTCATTACTTAGAATATTTAGCTAAAGCCGGATTAATTCGTGCTGGACCATTAGCCGGCTTCTTAGCTACTACTTATATTTTAGATCAAGATAATGATTTTATTCTCCTGTCCAATCTCTACCCTGCAGAGAATAGCGTTTCAGATTATGCCGCAAGTTTAGTTCATGAGATCGGTGCCATTTTTAAATTCAATCATCAAGAAAATCAGACACGAGAAGATAATTTCTATACTTGGTTAGCGGCCAAAGTACTTGAGCCGAATTTTGGCGCTGTAGTAAATACTCGTCTTACAACCGAGGCCGCTTCTGATAATTTTGTTGCCGATAAGAAAGCGCTTCCTTATAATTTCTTCTTCTCAAAATCGAATCGTTCTCGTGGCAATATTTTACCTGCCACTAAACCTTATCCTGATGCTAAACAATTACACCGCAATCATTCCCCAAAATATCTTTACAAAGATATCAAAGGCAAAGTTAAAGTGTTCTCTATTAAAGACCAGTCGATTCCTAAATCACAACACGCAGCGGTTCAAGAGATCAATGAAGAAGAGTTAGTGCAATTAGCATTAACCGGCGGATGGAAGGTAGTCGTAGCTAAAGATTATGATCAGATGACTTATGCTTCTTTATATTTAGTGATTAAACTTATGCATCTGGCGCAAAGAGAATTTGCTATGGGGTTGGCTACCGGCGGCACCACAGAGTCACTGCGCAAGGCGATGGGGTTACTCGATTATAGCCGCAAGATCTTAGATGGTCTTTCTCTTCCTGGGGATAAGGTAAATAAATGGTCTACCTTAGATAACTATTATTGGAATAAGCTTGCCGAGATGATTGATGTATTGCTTTCTAGTTACACTCAGGAGCAGGGGTATATGCTTTTAGGGAATATCTATGGTAAAGATAGAATAAACTATGATTATTTTGTTACGCCTTATGATAAAACCGACTTAAGTTTAGAGCAGGTAGCAGAAAATTTCCGCCTGCGCATGCGGGTATTTTTAAATGAGACTTATAGAATATTGGTGCAGTTGCACGGCATTGGTTCAGACGGCCATGATGGTTTTAACGAGATCTATCCATCAATGCCTCTTTTACGTCCAGATTATGATTCTGAGCTTTTAGATATTACCAAAGTTCAGAATATCGGTCATTTCTTACCCAAAGGTTTTCATCCTTTCTTTTTAAGATTTATGGCGGATAATAAAATTTTTTATATGTCTAGACTCATCGATGTTTTAAATCGTATGGGTTTTGAAAGAATCGCCGGGTATTATCCAGAGTCTAAATACCAATTTGCTTCAGAAAAAGAGTATCTAGATGAGGTAAAATATCTATTAAAATATTTTAAACTTACTCCGGCTCAGTCGATTACTCAGGGCTCAGGAGATATTCTTGAAAGGACCAATAATCCGGATTCTTTAAATCTCTACATGAGTTCAGGAGCGCATAAAGCTACTCCGACTTATGATGCGGTTGAAAAAGAACCGTCTTTATACAATACTGCTTCTGCTATGCAGCTACAGGCTAATTCTATACTTATTGTAACGCTAGATGCCGCAGTAAAACTTGATCAAAGTAAATGTTTCTTCTTTGTTCCTCAGGCTTATAATCCGCTTTTAGTTAGTGCCAAAGCCATTGAAGAGACTTGGCAAGAGACTGCTGAAGGCAGAAGGATCCATGCATTATTAGAAGAGAAGCATGGCAAGCATTCCTATCCGGCCACTATGCCAATAACCAATAAAGCAGATAAAGCTCCTACTCCTAGACAATTTAATAAAATTCTGCAGGCTCTTGGTGGAGAGCAAGCTTTAGCCAGCAAAGGAATAACTTTAAATATAAATAATGTGGTAATTAGCCCAGCATTAGAGGCTCCGGCGGAAGTCAGAGCAGGAGTATTATACGTTAATCCTAATATCTTACGTGGTCCTCCGAAACAATTACGCGTAATCTTTGAAGGACATGAACTACTCCACTTAATTAATCCTACCGCTACTGAACAAAGAGTACAGATATCTACAATTAATTACTTAGTAAACCATCATCGTCTTAATGCCCACATTAAATTTTTAAATAAGAATAAATTTGGTTTGAGAGCAGATATTACATGGTTAACTACTTTAAATTTAAAATCTAAAGAAACAGCTGCTTCTAAAGATATTAAGTTTGAAAGGCTAGCCAAAGAAGATCTGCGATCTATGGCTAAATATTTAAGTCCTATTCTTGCTTTTGGTATCGTATTGTGTGTTGTGCCAGAAACTATTCTCGGGGCTTTAATGGCAATTCCTTTTATCGGTCTAGCAGTTTGGCGGTTAGTATTTCCTACTAATTGGCGCTTATGGACAGTAGCTACACTTAATTGCACAGATCGTCATTATCAAATTGCTTATAATAAACTCATTAAAACTAAAAATAAAAGAACAATTAAAGCATTAATTAAATGTTTAGAGGGAAAAAATTTAAATACTTGTTTAATTGCAATTAATATTCTTGGCAAAATTTATTCTGTAAAAACAAAAGCTAATAAATTTGATCAATTAGTAGTTTTATCTTTTATTGGCTTGGCACATAAGCTGTTAAATCCAAATGAAGAGATGTTTGCCTATTCTCGTTTTAGTATCTTTAAAACTATTATAAATACTTTATCTGTTTGGGTAGATACAGAAAAAACAATATTTGAAAAATCTAGTAATGAATATTTAGCAATTTATGAATTTTTTAGTAAATTCTTAGCTTCTAATGAGACAATACAAAATTCTGGATTTGAATTTTTAGCTTTACGGGAATTCTGTAAAAAATTTCCGGATCAGACGCCAGCTCATTGTGTTAGTAATTTAGTTAATTACGTTCTCGTTGGCAGTCCAACTGATCGTTCTGCTAATGGCGTCAGTACTGAAGAGGTGGAAAAGGCCATCGCCAAATTTGGTGGAATAGAAGAAATCTTAAAGCGAGAAATTACTAAATATACTGACTATATTAATATAATTTTTGGAATTAATATAGTAGAGCAAAAATTAAAGATTTCTTCAGAGATTATAAATTGTTTAATAGCTGCTTGTGGGGTACATTTTGCGCAAGCTCCTCCAGAATGGCATATCGGTGCTGCTATTGGAATTTGTAAGCGTGAAGGTAAAGAAGAGCCAGTAATTATTATTACACAAGCAACTTCTGCCGATGCTATTGCTCATGAAATTTGCGCGATCTTAATCCCTGGCTTAACACATGAAGAAAATTTAATAGTAAGTAAAAGAGTTAATTGTTCATTAGCTGCTTATGACTCTACCAATGCATTAGACAATTCTTTAAAAGGACGAGTAGAAAAAGTCTCAGGGGCTTTGGCTAGACTCTATAATCTGGATTCTCGTGAATTGCGCAATGTGCTTAATTTGGCTCCGGCTTGGGAGAAAGTTTTTAATGAAGAGATTCTTCCGGAGATTATTGATGGATATCTGCAGTATTTATCCTCTCCAAATGATAAAAAGCCTGCAGCGGTAGTTTTAATTACCGGAGAAGGCGGAATCGGTAAAACTACTGTAGCTTTGTCCTTTGATGAGATTGCGGAAGCGGCTTTAAAAAGAATTCGTGATGAAAAAAAATTATCAAGACAATCAAATTTAGTAAGAGAGATTGCTTTCGATGATTATATTTTACAAAAAAACGATCGCCAAATTGATCCGTTAACTGGAGTTGCTACTGAAGATCCTTTTAAAAAATTCGAGTATGATCGTTTCTTAAAAGATATGCTAGCTTTGAGGCAAGGACAAACTATTTATAAGCCAATTTATGATTTCAATCTGCGTGGTCGACTTAAATTTGCTCTAAATCAAGAAAATCAGATAGTTTTAATGGTGGGTAATGAAGAAATTTTAGTTGGGGTTAATGTAGAAACCCAAGAGCCGTATTTCTCTTATCAAAATAAGCAGCAAGATTCATTAATGTTGGGTACTAATGAAATTAAAGTTGAGTTAAAAATATATCGTAATACTGAAAATAATATTGTTATTAATTTGCGAGACAGCGAGCATGTTTTTCGATTTGATGAAAAAGGTAAAGTTAATGTTAATGTTGGGGATGTTACACAAGTTTTAGAAAAAGGTAATTTAGTTGAAGCTTTGGAGATGATTGTTCCGCAGGGAAAAGTTTATATCGTTGAAGGTATTTTGGCTTTACAAAGCGATAAATTAAACGCTAAGTGTTTAACGGTTTATATTACAGGAGGTTTTGAGGCACGACTTTTACGTATGCTTAGCCGTTCGATGGGTGAAAGTGGAAGAAAGAACACGATTCAGGAGTTAGTTGAGCAACGTTTAAGATTAATAAAACTTGAAGAAATGCCTTACATTTGGCCAGTGAAAAAGAAGGCCCGTTGGGTAGTTACTAGTTTTAGTCGTTCAGAAGCTGTTTATATGCTTTATATTCGTGGTCAACTAAATTGTCCTAATAAGAGAATAGTGCAAATTTTAAAAAGCTTAGGAGTTGATTGTCATGCACTAGTTGATGCATTGAAGAATATTTATCAGAATGAGGTGGCGGCTCGCTTAAGCGGTGGGCAGGGAATTCCTAGTGCTATTGAAGGAACAGCCTTTCATGTTTTTATGGATAATTGTGGTTTAGTTATAAAAGTGCCCCGCGCTGAATTTTTAAAGGAATTTGAAACAAATTTTATTAAGTTTTATAATACAGTGCTTAAAACTAGATTAGGTGGATTGATTGTTCCAGGAACAATTATTGATTTAAATAAGCTAGGTGTGGATATTAGCAGAGTAGTTGACGGTGATTTTTATAAATTTGAAAAGGTTCTTATTCAAAATAAAGTAGTAACGCTTGGTCAAAGATTAAATGATCTCTTAAAGGTTCAAGATATAGAGGGAGTAAAGAAATTAATTGATCAGTATTTTATTTTGCAGCAAGCGCTTTGGCGAAGGGGTGTTTGGGACAATAAGCCTAAGTTTATGGAGAAATATGGTTTTATTCCTTTAGATGGAGTAGAACAATTAGTGGTGGTTGGGGTTGATGGCTTAAAAGATAGGATAGAAGAATTTGATCCTACTTTATATATGAATAAAGATTTGCGTCCGCAAAATCTGCCGGCAGAATTAGAAGATTATTATGATCTGAAGGTTAAGGAGATGATTTTTAGTAAAAATGACTTTTTAACTTATTTTGCCAGTGGATTGAAAGAGTGTCAAATGGCTCCAGATATTTCGGATATTGAAATTGGTCGTAAACAAATGGATCATATTGTCACTACATTAAGGCAAGCGATGTTACAAAAATATCGTAAATTTTTTGGTTGTCTTAATTATAGTAGGGATAATCCGCTAATTTATTGGATAAAGTTTTATGTGGATACAGTTTATGCTAAAGGGGTAGCGCAGCAAGTTTTGTTAAATGCTTTTTATGAACAAGTTATTGAAGATCCCCAGATGTTAGATGAAGTCTCTAAAACTACTAGCAAACTTCAGGAAAAACTTAAAGAATTTAATCATAACGGTCTAGTCAGTGATTCCGGGCTTTTAGTGATGGCTGAAGAAATGCTTTATATTAAGAATGAATTTAATCATCAGAAAACGGATTCAACTGTTGGCGCTTTAGTGGGTGCTCAAACTAAGACAACTGAAATTACCAATTATAGTGTTGAATTAGTATCTAAGCCAAAAATTACATCTGAAGAAATTGAAAAAATTCTATCAACTATGCGCGGTATGGCGGATGCGATGGCAGTTTTATGTACCGGTATTGAAGGATCTACTTATAAAGATGTTCCCGGTTTGCTTATTGATATTCAGAAAATGGAAGAACTTTTTGGGATTATTGCTGAGCGTGTAAAATCTACGGATAAAAATTTTGCTATTCATCCGGAGCTAGTTAATATTCGCGTGGCGGATGATGCTTTGGAAACTGTTCCTTCTTTAGAGGCATTAGAGACAGATCTCAAAGTTGGTATTTATCCGATTGCGGCTAATCCGATACATCTATCGCATATATTAGTTGGAATCGAAGCGATTGCTATTGGCAAGTGTGACGTGGTTTATTTTGATGTTCAATCCGGTGGGTATGTGCTTAAACCGATTTTAACCGCGACTGAAAAATATCGATACGAATTAAGTATGATACTTTTAGCTTTACTTGCTCCGTTCTTTGGTTTTGCGATAAATATTTCTAAAGACGGCGAAACGGATATTTTTAGAATTCAGAAGCTTAACCTTAATCAGAAAAGGGTTAAGTATGTTTATATTGTAGGTAGTGATCATTATCATCGGTGGGTAGAAAAAGACGCTTCGGATAATTTAATTCGGGGAACAGAAGAATATAGGCAGTATGTTTTAGTGCACAACGGCAAAGAGCCGACTCCGGATACAATTCAGAAGATGGAAGATAAATTAGTTGAATTTGGGGTGGATGCTTCGGAACTGGCCATATTATTTGTGGAGCGCATCGGTGAAGAAGCGCAAGAAACAATTGCTAGTTTATTAGATATCAGCATGCTTCCTCCGGTCGGGATGGCTTCTTCTACGGCGATTCGTAATGCTTTCAAGGCAATTGAAAGAATGACTAAGGATGAAGGCAATTTAAGCGCAGTGGAATTAGCAGAATTGCAAAAAGATTTATTGAAAGGGTTAATTTATCTGCCGTATGTTAGCTACCAGTATATTATCGACCATTTGGATTATTTAGATATGCTGGTGCATCCTGAGGAATATGATGGGAGCAAGCCGGCTGATCGTGCGGCTAATGGCGCAAGTGCTAAAAGAGTTGATGCGGCTATTAATGATTTTGGTGGAATAAATGAAATTTTAAAGAATGAAATTAAGGATATTCTTTATGATAGAAATATTATGTTAGGTATTAATAAGGCGGCCTATAGCATGGATCAGGATCCTACGGCAATATATAGCGCGTTGATTGCGCGAGGAGTACATTTTGCTCAGGCACCTCCGAATTGGAAAATTGGCTCAGCCATTGGTATCTTAGATAAAGATGGAAAAATAGAATTGGTAGTTATCCTCTCTAAAGATGCAAATCCTGAAGAAGTTGCCCATGAAATCCGCGCTGTATTAATTTCAAGCTTAACTCACCAAGAAAATCAGTTATTAAGATCTAGTGACAAAGTAGTTAAGAATATGTTTACTCATTCGATTGCTTTTCGTGGCTTGTTAACTCCCGAAGAAGACGCTGCCGTTGAATATTTTGATGACCCGATTAGCCCAGCTAAAAAAGGAGCAGTTCCCCTAAGCACACTTAAAGAGTATTCAGCAGCTGAAGAAATTATTTTTAACATCAAAGATATTGAATTAAAGAATCATGGTGCGCTGATACTTAATGAAGATTACCTGAAAAAATTTCATATTTATTTCTATCAGACTACTAGTAGTCCATCGCCTAATGCCAGCGTTGATTTTCAATATATGAATATTTTTGTTTTTGCTAAATCTGCAGAAGAACTCAACGCACAGATTATTGCTAAAATATTAGTGCATGAATTAGTTGAATATGTTTTGGTTGAACATTACTTAACAAATAATCAGTCAGCTAATTTTTCTGTAGCGCATCAGCAAGCCCTAGCAACAGTTAAGGATCTTGATGCCTTTATTTTAGCGAATAAGAAAACGAATAATTCTAGTGAAGCGCAATCACTATCTGATAAATTGATAGGTCAAAATAATGGCGCGGTAGTAAATACCTGTGGTAAAGATTTTCCTGTGATTGCTAAATATTTTGCGGATGATCCGAGAAAAACATATTTGGCCTTGCGTAATTGGCAGAAAGAATTTAAGCAGCTTTTAGGGCAGGATAAAACATTAGAGCAGCTCACTACTTTTAAAGACGATCAGCATCCGGCCGGCACAGAGTACTTCTTATTAACTGATGAGCAAGGCAAATTTTTAAAGGACATTCAGGGTAATTATATCATCCGTCCGCGCGATCTTTGCCATCAGGACGGGTCCTATCATCGCAGCGTTTTGATCGCCGCTATTGATTATCAGGGTAAATTTTTAAGGCAACAGCGTTCACAAACCAAGAGAATGTTTAAGCATTATTATGATCTTTCAGCCTGCGGGCATACTGCTTTGGATGCGGATTTGACAGGGGCGGCCCAAAGAGAGCTGGAAGAGGAGATATTCAATGATGAACATAAGATTGATTTAGCACGCTTAATTCAAATTACCCCGGATGCTTCGGTGCAGCATGATTTTATTTATACTGATGAAAATGGTAGAAAATATATTGATAATGAGCGGTCGACGCTTTTTGTTTATTTTATGACCGAGGAAGAAAAGTTAAAGATTAAGTATCAGGTATCGGAGGTTGATCCTAAGGGCTGTAAATGGCTATGGTTTAAAAAAGAGGCGAATCGATATCGGGCTCATCCGGATAAATATGCAGCTGGCTTTAAAAGAGTGGTAGATAACCAGGATTTATATATAAAATTAACTAGTGTTGCAACGAGTGTTTATGGTGAAAATTATGCAGCAATTGCTGAAAAATTTGATGCCGAAACTTTTAAAGCTTTATATAAATTGACACATGAAGATCTCGACAATAAGGCCATGCAAGAAATTATGAATATAATTATAAGTAATTATCAGGAGCAAGGAATGATAGACCGACTTTTTGGGATTGATTTATTAAATCCAGTAATGCAGCCGCTCGATTTTAATGATTTTAAGCGCCAGGAAGAAAACACTAGGTTTGTAGCTGACCGAGTGTTTCAGCTCACGGATTCTCATGATAAGTTATCAGTATTTAGTAGAGATAGATTACTTGATATGATTTGGGATGCCTTAAGGATAATTTATCTTTGGATGCCCTTGTCTATATTTAAAAGATTTTATAACAATCAAGCGGTAGTGTCTGGACATGCTATCATGCATACTTTGGATGTTTTGGATGAGTGTTTTAGAATTCAGAATGAACAGAAATATTTTTTATGGGAAGAAGATATCAAAAATTTAATTTTTGCCTCCTTGACTCATGATTTAAGTTATCTTATATATCAAGAAGGACACTATCATTTTTCTTCAATTTGGGCAAGTGCTATTCTGGAGAAGAATAAAAAATATAATAAACATGCAGGAGACTGGACTTTTGGGACGCATAATAATAGATATGATGAAATTAAAGTGGGGGATATTATTAAGTTACATGATAAGGCAAAAGAGTACAATCTATACGATAATAATCAAGCAGCGGCGATTCTTCGGGATGCTGATAAGTTAACTGCTGATTTAGATCCGCAGAGAATATATGATGCTAAGTGGTCAAATATATTGGAAAAGAACGGTTATACGCTAGAAAGGCCGGTACCTTTTACAGAAATATTTTTTAATCCTCAAGAAGATCTTGATCATCGGGTAAAGGTGATAATCGATAATCTTCCGTATGATAGAAGTGATGCGGTTACAGATCTTTTCCGTAAGATTATATACGATCGCAAGCAAGGTGGTGGATATTTGACCCGAGGGGGATCAGATATAATAAGCACTGCGGCTAATGATTTAAGTGTATTGGTTGATTTTATTATAGATAAAGCGCAGGATTTGGAAGAAAAATATGGGTTTGGATTAGAAAGAATAGAACAAATTAAAGGAATTTTTTATGAACTTTATCATGTTATTTTTAATCAATGTTTTACTGAATCCCTGATTAATATAAATACAACTCGGGAAAATGAAATTTATTCACAAGAATTTAATTTGTTTAAAAGCAATCTAATCAACCGTATTTTAGAATTTAATCGAAGAATGCAAGAACCGTTGTTCTATGATAATGATGAAGATATTAATATGATTTTTTACGTATGGGAGTCTCAAGAGAGTCTTAACGCCGTTAAGTTTCTTGGGTCAATGGCAAAGGAAGGTTATTTAAACCGTGGCGAGATTGAATTAATTAAGGAGAATATAAAAATTGCTTATGGACCAAACAAGCAAGTTCCTTCTGATTTTTTCCCGCTATACGATCAAATTTTTGATTTGTTTACTGTTGATTATGATACTGTTTTAGGTTATTTTAACGATGTTGAACAAAATTTAGATACTACTTCAGGCCTTCGTAGTCAATTACAGGATTATTTAAATATTTCAGGGCAAGATAATAATCCTTTAGACCGCTCAGCTAGAGGTAAGAGTAAAAGAAAAGTTAATGCGGCTATTAATGAATTTGGCGGGATAGAAAAAATACTGCAAGAGGGGACGTTGGATGTTGGCCTTTTCCAAAAGATTAATTCAGGTATTGATTGTACAGCAAAAAGTTTGGGAAAGACCGGTGAAGAGATTGAAAGATTATTGATGTCTAGGGGTGTGCATTTTGCGCAGGCGCCTCCGGGATGGGAAATCGGTCCAGCGATTGGTATTTTGAATCGCGATGAGAAAAAAGAGCTGGTAATTATTGTCCCCAAAGATGTGGACATCGAAGATCTTGCCCATGAAATCCGCGCGGCAATTCTCCCCGGTTTAACCCATCAAGAAAATTTAAATATACAGGCAGTTAAAGAAATCCAACTCGAGCCGGTTTTTATTTCAGCAAATAAGCAAGCGCTTTCTTCTGAAGTAGCTTCAAATAAAGATTTTTTTGTACTGGTATTTAATTGCGGCAGCTCTTCAATTAAATACCAGTTTATTAATATGCAGGATGAATCAGTGGTGAAAAAAGGGACGATTAATATGATTGGCGAAAGCGATGGCCCGGCGAATTATTTAGAAGTAATTAAGAATATTTTGGCGGATTTGTCTAGCTCCGGGTTGACTCCTTCGGCGATCGGTCATCGTGTAGTGCATGGTGGGGATAAATTTGAGGCATCAGTTTTAATTAATGCCGATGTTAAGGCGGCGATTAAGGATTGTTTTAAGCTTGCCCCGCTGCATAATCCTGCGCATCTTATGGGCATCGAGGCTTGTGAAGAGCTGCTCCCGGGCATTCCGCAGGTTGCAGTTTTTGATACCGCTTTTCATAGCACTTTGCCTGCAGAAGCTTATTTATATGCTCTTCCTAAAGAGTATTACACTAAGTTTGGTATTAGGAAATATGGTTTTCATGGCACCAGCTATCGGTATGTCGCTAGTGCTGCGGCCAAACAATTAGGCATTCAGCCGGAAGATTTGAATGCGGTGATCTGCCATTTGGGTAATGGATGTTCAGTGGCAAAAATAAAAGCGGGAAAATCCGTGGATACGAGCATGGGGCTTACTCCTTTAGAGGGATTAGCCATGGGCACGCGCTCCGGGGATATTGATGCCTCTGTGTTGGAGTTTATCGCTAATGAAACCGGAAAGAATATCGAAGAGCTGATGGCAATGTTAAATAAGGATAGCGGATTATTAGGCATTTCCGGAGTAAGTAATAATATGATTAAATTACATGAAGCATTGGGAATAATTTCTCCGCGCCGGCCAAAGGAGATTAAAGATGGAATTTCTAAAGTTGAGTTTTGGGCGGCGCAAGATGAAGATTTAATCAAAAAATATACTGCTTTAGCGCTTAAGGTTTTTACTTATCGCGTCGCCGGTTATATCGGCAAGTATTATTGCGGCTTGCCGGCGGAGAGCGCTAAAATTATCTTTACGGCGGGCATTGGTGAGAATGCCGGTATGATTCGGCAAATGATTTTAGATCAGCTTCCGGGAATTGCGAATTTAGAGCAGCGGGTAATGGTGATTCCTACGGATGAGGAGCTGATGATTGCTCGAGATACGCAGGAGATTATTGAAAATATCCGGAATAATTCTATTTTGGCGCACAAGGGTTTTTTTGTTAAAGAGCAAGTTGGAGCACTGGTTAAAGTTTTAGGTTCTAGTACAACAAATGATAGTCAATTGGATGTAGATAATTTTATTATGAATATTTCGCAGTATGGCGCAATGACTACGGGTAAATGGTTAGGTCACCGGGAAAAAGTCGCGCAGGTAGTCAATGGTGAATTTTATAATGTTGTTCCGGTTACTATGCAGTTAGCACCTACTACAATTTGCCAATATAATTGTCCTACTTGTAGTTACGGTCGATCAAAAGAGGAGATCAGGAGTGCACTAAAATCAAAGACTGCCAATAAAAAAGATTTTTTTATGAGCATGGAAGATATGAAATTATATTTGGATCGCATTAAAGAAGCAGGAATAAAAGGTGTTATCTTCACTGGAGGTGGCGAACCGTTATTGAATCCTTACACGATAGATGGACTGGAGTATGCTAAGTCTTTAGGTTTACAGGTAGCCATGTTTACGGATGGCTACTTACTTACTCCGGAAACTGCTCAACGGATTATGAAAATTGGTTTAGTATTTTTACGCATTAGTTTTAACGCAGGAACGCCGGTTACCTATAAGCATTTTCACGGCACGACGGAAGATGCTTTTTATCGTGCAATTAAAAATATAGAGAATATAGCTGTGGCTAAAGAAATAACAAAGAGCCAAACCTCATTTGGGATTGGCGTTATCATTACTCCGTTAAATATTAAGGATCTTTTACATATTGCCAAGATTGTTAAGTCAATTGAAGAGCGCCATCCGGGAATGATTGAATTTATAGCTTATCGGCCGACCGTTCGTTATGAGCGTGGCTGTCAAAGAACCTTATTTACAAAGCAGGCGGTTGAATATATGCGCCAGACTCCGGAATTAAGCCGTTATTATCAGGCGTATTATGATTTTATTTACAATGGAAAACAGTTCCCGGCTTCATTATTTCAAGAAGCGGTTACGATATTAGATAACGAAGTTAAGCCATATTTGGAAAGTGGAGAATATCCGGTTAAGCTATTAACACCAAAAGGACGTATTGAAGGAGTTTACCAGACCGAAAAGCCTTTTTCGAAATGCTTAGCTTGTCCTTGGTGTAGTTTTATCGGACCGGAAGGCAATGTCTATCATTGTGTCGAGTTAGCGGTTGATTCTAGAACGATTTATGGCAACCTTAAAAAACAAACATTTAAAGAAATATGGGAAAGTCAGCAGAGAAAAGATGTCATTGAGCGGGTTAATGTTGAAGGGATGAAGTCTTTCTGTCCTCCAGTATGTTTATTATTTGAATATAATAAAATATTTGAAGATATTCAGCAGGGGTTAACTAATCCGGTGGTTCGGGAAAGATTGATTAAGGAAATTGAACGATTTAGAGTTAGATTTGAACAGGAAGATTTGCCCATAGTCGGTAAAGGAGTAGATTTTATGTACCCGGCGAGGATGCCAGTAGCTAATGAGGAAGATCGGGAGCCGAGTAAGGCGGAATTAAGAATAATCCGCCGAGCCTTTGGCGGCAAGAGATATTATGAGAAAATTACTGGTAAAAAATTCAAGGATTTGGTAATTGTCCTTTATGCAGATTCAGATGTGGTGACCGAAGTTACTCCATCCGGAGCATTGTTAATTAACCCGAATCTTTTGCGCGGCCCGCCGAAACAGTTAAAAATAATCTTCCAAAATCATGAATTATTTCATTTGCAGAATCCGAATATTGCTGAAGAGTTAGCCCACGCTTATACTATTCAATATTTATTAAAAAAAGGTTTATTACAACGCCACCTATCCTTCTTAAAAAATAATAAAATTGGTTTAAAGCCGAATCGAGATTGGTTGTTAGAGTTAGAATTAGAAGATGTATTAATAAAAGTGATATCTTCTAAAGCTTCTCCTGCGCAGCAGGTAGCGATGATTGTTGAAAGAGCAGTTAATTTATTTAATCCAGATATAGTTTTTCAATGTATAGATGCCAGCCGTTGGATTAATTCTGGTTTGGATAAATTAGGTATCGTAAATTCACGCCGGGTAATTCATCTTAGCAAGGACATTACTCGAGAGCCGAAGATTGGCGAAAAAACCGAATATCACGATATTATTGAAGCGGTTTTTGAGGGCCAAATCTGGGTCATTGATACCCAAGCAAGACAATTTACGCAACAAACTAATAGTAGAATTCATGGTTTGTCTTTGGAGTTTGCTAATAAGTATATTTACAGCGCCAAAGATTATTATTCTATGCTTAAAGCGTTCTGGCTTGCTATGTCGGTTTTCCAAATTTCAGAAGCTTTGATTGATTCCACTGCTACCTCCCAAGGAATTGCGCCAGATTTAAAGAAAGCTTACTCAATTAAAAGTTCACGCATAAATTTTAAAAATTTATTAAGATTTTTAAGGGGAGCTGTTCAGCATAAAATAGGCCAAGGTATTATTTTGCATAACTTTGTGCCGTTTCCGATATTAGCTTTGGCAGTTTGGCCGGCAATAGCCGATTTTGTTGCAGCGCATCCGATATTAATGGGAGTAGGTATTTTATTAACTGGTGTTTGTTTAGCTTTGGTTTTATGGCGTAAATTATTTCCGGTGAATTGGTATTCGCGAAGATTGAAAAGTTCGTTGGCTGAAGTTCGTGTTGAGGCAGCTATTGCTTTAGGAAAAACTAAAAATCATAAAGCCGTTAAGCCACTATTGGTGACGATCTATGATCATCATCTTTTAGTGCGCGACGCGGCGGTTGGCGCTTTGGGTCAGCTTAAAGATAGTCAAGCCATTGAGCCATTAATTGAATTATTTAGGATTTCAGATGATTATCGTAAAACGCTTATCATTAAAGCTCTTAGTGAAATAAGCGGTGAAAAAGTGTCAGTGGATAGCCTTGGCGCGGTGGTGGGTAGTAAGTTCGGTGAGCAGGAAGCAATTAAGATGAGTCAGGCGCTGCCTCTAGAACCAGTCGCTTCACCGCTTAGATTTGGCACCAGTGGCTGGCGCAGTAGTAGATATACAGATTTTGTCATGCCCAATGTTCGACGTATATTAGAAGGAATTGCTTTGTATCACGATAGGGTGCTTAAGAAAGGAACATTTTTAATTGGTTATGATCCTAGAGCCGAAAATCAAAGTTTTGCTAAAGAAGCAGCGAGTATCTTTGCGGCACATGGTATTAAAACGCAAATTATAATTAGTGATCCAACTCCTACTCCGGTTTTAGGATACTTAGCTGGTTCTAATGATGAGATTGCTGGAATTATCATTTTTTCCGCTAGCCATAACCCTGCCGAATATAATGGTATAAAATTTTATCAATATCACGGCGGTTCGGCGGATGTTGAAACTACGGATGTTATTTCAGAATTAGCCAATGCCGCCATAACCTATAGGATAATGGATTATCAACAAGCTAAAGTAGAAGGCTTAATTACTGAAATTACTTTAGGTCAAGTAATTCAAAAATATGTTTTTGAATATATTATTCCTAGAGTTAAAGAAATCGGCGCTTGGAATGATATCGTAAATTATATCAAAAATAATCCGGAATTTGTGTTGGTGGTTGATCCGATGCAGGGTGCGGCGGTAGAATACTTAAAAGCAATTTATTTGCAGCTAGCCAAAGAAGCCGGTCGGGACTTCTTTATATTAATTCATACCAATAATCATGATCCAGAATTTTTAGAAGTAAATAGCGCGCCTAATCCGACATTGCCAGAAAATATAACTGAACTAATTAGTAAGGTATCCTTCGGCAAACAGGTTTTTGGTTTAGCGGTAGACGGGGATGCGGATAGATTTAGAGTGATTGATTTTGGTGGCAAAGTTATTGAGGCTTCAGATGTAATTGCTATTTTAGCGCATTTTTTAAATACAGAGATTGGCTTGACTGGTGTGATTGGAAAAAGTGTAGCCACATCTAATTTTGTCAATGCTATTGCTAAATATTTAAAATTAGATTTAGTGGAAGTTGGGGTAGGGTTTAAGAATTTTGTGAATCAAGTAGTTAAAAATAAGGTTAATTTCTTAGTGGGCGGAGAAGAATCGGCCCATGTTTGTTTAGGGCTGTTGAATCAGTCTTGGGACGATGGCATTGCTATAGGGCTATTGTGTTTTTGGGTAGTTGCGCGTACCGGCAAAACTATTTCTGGGTATAAAACTAGAATTGAAAAAGAAGTGGGGAAACATTTTGACTCTGAAGTAATTACAATTTATGGCCAAGACGATTCGATTAAGGATGTAATTACTAATTTAATTCAAAAGACTGCAGAGGAACTAGAATCCGGAGTTCCGGCTTTAAAGACGACAATTGTAAAACAGGTCAGCAAGTTACAAAATAAGAAGGTAAAGGAATTAATTACTTTAGATGGCTTAAAAATTGTTTTTGCATCCGACGATTGGATCCTTTTGCGACCTTCGGGAACTGAGCCAGCAGTTAGGCTTTATGTAGAAGTCACAGATTCATCTAAATTTGCTAGCTTGGTTAAGCTAGGTAGGGCTTTATTGGGAGTAGAAGAAGAGATTAGTCAAAATTTAAACCCGATTGCTTACCGCGGTTCTTTAACAGATGAAGAAAATTTGATTGCCCAAAGGTTAGCTAAAACAGCCGATCCTCTGACAGAAGGAGCAAGAGTGGCAGGGAGCTTAAGAGGGTATAAATCTGCAACTAGCATAATTTGCAATAATATTAAAAATATTCATCTAGATGCTTATGGTAAGTTAGAATTAGAAGCTATTTTGAATAAATTTTCAATTTATTTTTATCAAACTGCTAATCGTTCGCCACCTAATGCGGTAACCGATGCTTTCAACCATCGTATTATCATTTTTGCTAATACAGAAGAGGAGCTCACCCATAAACTTTTGGTAAAAATTTTAATTCATGAACTTGTCGAATATGAAATTCTCAATGACCCTCAGGTAACCACCGCTATTGCCCATCATCAAGCAGAGTTAGTTATAGATAGCTTAGATGATGTGGCGATTTTATTCAACGATGAAGAATCGATATATTTTTCTAAAACAATCATTGATGCATTAAATAAGCTATTTTTAGAGCAAGATTTCTTAGATTATTATAATTTAATTTATCCGCAGAAGTTAGCTATCACTGGAGTAGATCATCAGCCCGGAAGAGATTTAGTAGATATTTTAATTGATACTACTTCTGGACAGCGTGAATTCAAGGTAGCTTTATATAAATCTGGCTATTCATTAGATAATAACATAGAAAATAGATATTTAAGGATAGCTAGTAGAATTGTCGGATTATATCAAAATTTTCTTTTGCAAAGAATAGATAATGAATTAGATGCTGTTGGGATTAAAACCGCAGATGTAATTGAACAAATTGAAGATTCATTTCGTCAAACTGTTTACGATCAAGAATGGGAATCTTTAAGTGAGGGCTCAGATGCCAAAGTATATAAAAATCAGGATTCTTCATTAGTAATTAAGGCAGTAAAAGAAAGAAGTCTTAGTTATGATTATTCTTATAATGTTAATCCTTTTATAAATTATCAATTAGCAAAACAATATTTAGGGCATTTAGCTGTACGTTTTTTAATCTTGGATAATTTGAAAATTAGACTCCCAGATAAAGATGGGAATATTGAAGAAGTAATTATTGAAAGAGCGGTTGTGCAGAAATTTGTTAAAGTATTTTTTAAATTAGGAGTACATGACTATACAAAATATGAACATTGTACTGGTATTTTAGCCGATTTGATTAAAGAAGGAAAAATTGAAACGGCAAAATTTATAATTGGTGAATTTTTAAAAGGCGTGCGAGCAATTTTAGCCCGTGGATTATTTGATTGGGATATCAAAGCAGAGAATTATGGATATGATCCTTCGGTGGGTAAAGTAGCAACATTGGATATGGGTAAATTATTGTTATATGATCAGGTTGTGCTTACTTCAGCAAAGGTATTTGTAAGAAATTTAAAAATTACCAGCGATGATATCTATGAATGGACTAAATTTGTTATTAATCAAGAAGCGGCTCTTGAATTAAAGAATTATTTTGATACTTCAGTAAAAAAGGTTTTTTGGTTGGCCTATGATGAGGTGGGATTAGATATTACTAAAGATCTGAATGTTTTAGATAAAGAACATATGTTAGAAGACAGTGTGCGATATGATTTATGTTATGACAATTCAATAGGAAAGCCGGTTAATTATGCCGGTACTAGAGAAACTAGAGAAAGGGCTGCGCGGTTAATTTCTAAATATTTAAAAGACAATAATATAGATATTGATGCGGTGGAGATGGTTTTTGCTAAATTTGGTTTTGCCCAGCTTTGCCAAGAAACAGAAGTTTCTAAAATGTTATCCGATGGTTTTGTTTCTGATAATATTTTCTGTCTTGCTTTAGATGAAAATAGCAATCCTTATTGCGGTATTAAAGCCAGAGAGCCCAAGAATTTTCCTACTGTTCAATATGTATTATATAACGATGAATATAAAGGCCAGCTTACTACTCGTCAAGACTCTGTTAATATTAAAAAAGCAGTAGTTAAAACATTGCTTCGATATTATGACTATCGTCAAGAAGTATATGATACTTTAGCAAAAAAATTTGCATTGGATAAAACTTTAAAAATTTGGAATTCTATGAACTTGAGGGAAGAATTTGAAAAAATAAAATACAATAATTTAAACGTTGATCAGAAGGATACCTTGAATTTATTATTAGGTATTTGTAAAGATGGTGATTTAGCTGGAAGGATGATCTTGGCTTTCGATGAGTTGGCAGAGACCAGAAGATATCCTTTTGGCATAGATTTGAATAAGATGTATTTGATTAAGTCCGAGAATGATTTTGCCGTTGAGGTCTTTGGGATGGGTACCTTTACTCGGAAAACCCAGGAAAAAGAGGTGCTCTTGCATATGCATCAAAATCTTAGCTTTTCTTACGAGGATATTTTGGAGGCGATTGTAGAAAGTAAAGATGAGATGGGTGCAACTATTTTTATTAGTAAGGTTTATTTTCAGTGTAGTGCAATGGATAGCGAGCTTAAAGAAGTATTAATGAAAAAATTAAACCAGCTTCGTTCCTCTGATTATACTGGCGTATTTGATAGTGTTGTAAATGGTTTACCTAAGAATCATTTGCTTTGCTCAGCGAACAATTTAACTGATCAAAATAATGCCTATCCTTTACCGGTGCCGGAAGCGGTTCGCTCTGATATAAATAAAACATTTATTAATTCCACGGTAAATAATTTAGAAATACAGACTTCTCATATTCCGGTGAATGCTTATTTTGAGTCGCTGCAAAATATTTTAAGCGTTTTTAAAAAATGTTTTGGTCGCGCTCCCCCGAGATTAGGTCTCTGGCAATTGCTTGTTTCCACGGATTTAAGCTTAACGCGAGGCAAGGTTGCCGCCTGCGATATTAAATCCCGAACTGTTTATCTGCACACTTATTTTTTTCAACTTTCCCAAGCTAAACAATTAGAAATTCTTTATCATGAGCTCATTAGCCATATGCAAAAGGGTATCGCCGATGAAAATATTGCTCTGCGTGATACGAATGCTTTCTTTTGGCTACAACCCAATGCTCCCCAACTAGTCGGGAAAACGTTGATGACTTTATCGATGGAAGGTAATATTCCGGAATTTGCCGGATATCCGGATGCGCAGAATGCTTGTACTCGGGGTGGATTAGGTGCATATTTTGGCGATAAGTTGGAAGGGTTGTTTGCGATTGGCTTGACTGCCTGGGGCGTTGAGCCGGCTTATGCTTATACTACTAGAGATGGAAAAGATATCGCCGTGGATTATGCGCCATTATTTAATCAGGGCGTGATTAGTAAAGTTTTAGATAAAAATGGTGCTCCTTTAGTGTTACAAGTTTATGCTTGGGATGATCAATGCAAAAGTTCACTTTATAAGGATAAATCCATCGCGGTGGAAGTTTGGCTGGTTAACCGCGGAGGCACGCCGCTATATCTTTTATACTCACAGGAAGTATTTAATAATCTTTATACGGATAATCGTGCACATCGTTTTACTCAGGAGATAGTTTTTGGTAAAGCGGTTTATTGTTTAATGAAGACACTTAAAATTGTTCCGGATATTATGCATTTAAATGAGGCGCATACCGTAGTGGCTGCCGCGCAGGCTAGAGCGGACAATGATTTTAACAAAATGGTTATTGTTTATACCAATCACACATTAGTTCCGGCTGGACTGGAAATTTTTCATGCTTCCAATTTGGGCGTAGACTCTAACCGGATGATGTATCAAATTGGCGTGCCGGCGGAAGAAGAGTGCAAGTTTCGTTCATATTTTTTACGTGCGAACGGAATGGTAGATTTTTGTTCTGCAGCAGTGCATTTAGCCGATGTCATTAATGCGGTGAGCTTAGAGCATGCGGCGGCAACACAGAGACTTTTCCGTTCGATGTATGGTGATGAATTCAAGACTAAAGTTGTGGGTGTACTTAATGGTTCAGGTAAAACTTGGATGAATGATTCATTAAGGGTAATTCAAGATCGTGGTCTAATGGCTAATCAGGAAGAGTTAAACTTAATTCATCAAAAGGGTAAAATAGAGGCTTTTGCAGAGATTGAAGCCAGAACCCAGGTGCAATTAGATTTAAGCAAACCAACGATTTGGATGGTGCGTCGGATTGTAGATTATAAGAGCCAGTATCCGATGTTACGATTTTTATTACATATTTTGTGTGCTGATCGCAATATTAGCTATACGCGCGATCAACTGCAAACAGCTTGGTTTAGAGATATTCCGGATTTATTAACACAAGAGAATCGTAATTTATCGCAAGAGGTGTTGAATTATATTTTTGCCCAAAAAGAAAGGGTTTTCGGTTTAGGATTTCAGGTAGTGGTGGGCGGTCCGGAGTATATGTCATTTTGGATTGCTGAATTTAAACGTTGGTCGCTACTTCCTGAATTTAGAGGAAAATTTATTTATGTGCCAAATTCGGATGCCCGCTTGCTTAAGATGCAAGCCATTGGGGCGGATATTTGTATTAATATCCCTCGACCGTTAGAAGAGGCTTGCGGAACTTCTGATCAAAGAACTGGATTAAACGGTGGGGTTAATGTGGCTATCCGTGGCGCTGGTCCGGTAGAGTGGATCACCGATTATAATGAACAGAGTAAAGCGGGAAGTGGATTTTTATTAGAGTCATATACTAATACTGTAGATAATGAAGTTACTGCAGATAATTATTTATTTTATCGTAAGGCACCGGCCGATATTCTTTCTAAGTTAGAAGTAGCGCGTGGATTGTTTGATCTGCAAGATAAGTCTGCTTGGAAAAAATTGATGCACGATGCTTACCTTGACGCTAACGCTAAAGTGAGCGCTAAAGCGATGGAACAGCGTTATGCTTTAAATGTTTACCAACCTAAGGCGACAGATGAATTAAGAAAAAAAATAGCGCAAGCTAATGATTTCCCGCTTTCTGCGATGGAGATGATGGATGTGTTAGAGCTGGGAATTTGCCAGCAGGATAAGCAATTGCTTTTTGATTTATTAGCCAGGGTAAAATCCACAATTTTTCCTGCCGCCACCGGGCGGATTATGAAAACGATGATGAAGATTTGCGACCGGTATGGGTATGAGATTACTCAAGCGCAGGCAGATATTTTGCTAAGTTTTGCGGATAATTTATATTTCCCGGAAGAAATCTGCGAATTTTTTACTAAAACACAATGGCGTGGCTACGCTTTTAATTATTTAAATGAAAAATTCCAAAAAATTCATCCGGATGCAAGCATTAGTTACGCTCCGACGCGGCGAAGAAACTTGTTGTCAAGTTTAAGTATTTTAGCTAAAGACGCTGGCTTACTACAAGAAACTTTAGACCAAATATGGTTTAATTCAGCGGTTAGGTTTAGCCGAAGATATATTACTTACGAACTTAGAGAAGGTAGAATTAGTGAAGTTAAAGATGAGGCGATAATTTTTATTTATCATAAAAATCCTAACGGCAAAATAAGTTATGAATCGATTTATGCGCATGGAAAAGTTAGGCCTGATCATCGGACCTTGTCGCCAGGTCAGAAATATATGGGTAAAGTGTTTAAAGTCGGAGAAATTTATGAGGGGATGCCGGCATTTGATTTCAATGGAGAAGAAATATTAAAAGATTGCGATGAGAATATCCTTTCTTTACGGGGGACATACACTGAGCTGGAAAGTGTAGTAGGGGGATTTGTAAGATTGGATCTGCCCAGACTTCCGGTAGAACAATTATTAAATGTTACCGGTGAAAAAGATCTAGATGCTTATATTTTTAGACAAATTGTGTCGGCAGCGAAATTTATGGCAGCCATTGTTAACCCGCAGAAAGAATTAGTCTTAGAAGCGTTGATCAAAGAGAGCTTAGAAAAAAGATTTAATCGCTCATTGCCTTTACGTTTTTCGATCGAAGATTTTAATCGTTGGGTAGCCGGGGAGCAAGTTTTAGGAATTCAGAATCAGCAAAAAATAGTTATTCCAAATTGCGCTGAACTTGAGTCGGTTTGTGTTTCTGACTCAGATGGAATACATCCTAGATTTGCATTAGCTTTAAGAGATATGCTTGATGAAAAATTTCCGGGGGTACAAGTAGTTTTAGAAAAAGCTGATGGAAGAATGGCTTTTGCCAGTGATGATCAGGAAATTACCAAGTTGGCTTGTACGCAGGGTGAAGTAATCTATGTATTTGCTTGGGGTGATAGTCATCGCCATGCTGCTGCGGCCTTGGATAGAGTTATTTCGTTAATTAATCCTAATGGACGTACTATTGGTCTTACTTTTGGTCACGGTCGAGGTCTGGTGATGAGAGCCGATGAAGTTTTAGCTGTGCAGCAAAGCGGAAAGACTATCCATCATCCTTTTCTGTTGGCGGGAAAAAATCCAGCTGATTTGGAGAATGTAATTTTGGAAATTTCTTCTTGGGGCGCATTACAGGGGGTGATGACGGTTAGCGGCGGTGAGTTTAACCATGTTGCGGTAAATTTTAGAGATAATTATGTGTCGAACATTCCCTGGTTAAGCGGAGTGGATGCGGATTATATGCAAGGTCTTTTTGGCAAAGAAATAGAGTTAATCGTGGATAAAACTAAGCTGCCGATAATTAGAGTGGTTAGCGCGCAGGAAGATAATCGTTGGGTAAATTGTACGCTCAAAGCCCCTAACACCGATGACTTAATGCATCGATTTAATTGCGACATTACCTACATTGAGCAGGTAATTAAAAATGCTGAAGAGACCGCGGTGCCGGAAAGTTTCATTAATACGATTACCGATCAAGGATTCGACGATTTAATTAAAGCTATTCTGGGCCAACGCTCTCCGCATATTCGCTTGTTTGTGGTAAAAGCGCCTGCAATTGCTAATTTATTCGGTATTCCTCGTTACCAGAATGCAGTTTTAGCACGCGACACGATTCCAGTTTATACTGTACCGGATAATGCTGGCAATCTTTGTTGTTACGTTACGCAGAATTTTTATGATTCGCTTTTGGTTGACCCGTGGTTATTTTGTTTTGCTCTAGATCATGAATTTTATGAAAAAGGTACGGTTCCTCACCGTGTGCATAAACAGGCCTGGCAAGATCGGGGAAGCTTAGAATGCTTTGCTGATCCGGCGACCGGAATTAATAAGTTCATAAAGCTTTATATTGATCGCTTATTTGCTGAAGGCGATATTGAAGGGTTAGACCGATTCAAATCTAAAGAGAATGAAAGCCATCGCATGGTCACTAAGTACGTGCACGGGAAAAAGAATGAGCTTTTATTAAGCAATAAAGTGTTCTTAACGATTAAAAATCATGATAGCCGGTTAGATAAATGTCGCCTTGGTTCAGCGATGGAAGTTGGTGGTATTAACTTAGAAATGCGTTTAGGAGAATTCGGTAATAAAGAAATTTATGTCTATGTTGGTAATCCAAATTATATTAAAAATAAAGATTGTACGTTATTTTTTGATAATGTCGGTGATAACCGCAAAGTTTTGGAGCTAATCTTTACTCTGGGTTTATTGGTTGATTGCCAAGCTAAAAGCATTACTTGTGTTATTCCTGCCACTACCAGTGCGTGGTTAAAAGATGTGTTAATGCAATTTGCAAGTTTAAAATTGGTCGCTAAAAATGATTTTAGCAGGTGCCATCTAAAAGATATGAACGTAAGCGGTAAAATTCAGAAAAATTTTCAAGTGGCTAATTTTTCCCAGGTGAGCGATTTTGATCATATTTTGTTTATGCCCAATACTCAATCATTTAAGCCTGCCGATTTACCTAATAGTTTATTAATTCCGATTGACGAAAAAGGTAAACTGGTTTTGCCTGCGAATTTGAATAAGCATAAAAAATATCTTTTAGTTTGCACTACGGATGCGATAAACGGAGTGATTAATTTATTGGAAGTGTTGTTTGCGCTTAAAAATAAGGGTATTTCGCCAGAATTATTTTTTACTTATTTTAGCTATATGCGTCAGCACAAAATGTATCAGATGAAGAAGCATGGTCCTTATGCGGTTAGCGGTAATAGCGCGCGCGTAATTTTAGAGGCCATCAGTAAATATTCCGCACAAATGCGTACTTTAAATATTCACTTTTCTAAAGAACCGGGCTCAATCCATATTAAAAAAGAAATCCCTGGAATTTCTGCTCCAATAGAGATATACAATGTTAATATTTTTACAGAATTAGCCAAATATTATAATGATAATCGTGATTTAGTTGATCCCTTGATTATTGGAGCAGACCATGGAGCAGATGTTTTTTCTTCTGATGCCGGGTTAAAGAGCGGAATTGAGTATGGCGGTCACATGGATAAAACCCGGGATCCTTCTAAGCCGCTACGTTTGCAGGTAGTCATGACGATGCCAGAAATTAACGTAACCGGTAGAGATATAATTTTATTGGACGATATAATTTCTAGCGGTGAAACAATCATTAAAGCGGCTTTATTGCTTTTATCGCGCGGTGCAGCACGGATTTTTATTGGTTGTGTATATGGGGAATTTACGGAAGGCGTAAATATTTTTCAAAATAAAGAAGTAATGCGCACTGGAATCAAGCAGCTTAAAGACGCTGGCCAGCTTAATGAAGAACAAGTAACTATTTTGGAAAAGCGTCAGCCGTTAATTGAAGAGGTTATATCTACGGATATAATTTTAAATCCGTTTGCAAAAGTTTCCATTGGCGATTTATTGCGCTTAAATGAGAATGTCGCGTTGCAGGGCGGGGATGGCTTAATTTTTAGAGAATTTGATATAGGTTCATCTGCGGTATTGGCGCAGGGTAGATTTGGTAAGCTTAAGGGTGTGCAGGAGCTCTCATTGGAGCAGGTGGCAAAGTTAAATGTTCAATTAAATGATGCAAAAAAGAAAATTTTGGCAGAGAGCTTTTTTAGCGAAAAAGATTTTGATTTGCAAGTTGAAATAATTTCTTCTTCCTATCGTTCTGCAAAATTTTACATTTCTCAAACCGGTGAAAAGATCATTCAAATTGATCAACGTATTTTTAAAAATATCGATATGTTGTATATATGCATTAAGCATGAGCTTACTGACATAAGACTGGCACCGCTAGTTAAAAACCCCGCTTTACGTGAGCTGTATACTTTGTTGTATGTTAATATCTTAAGTATAATTTGGTTTAAATATGTTAGACCAACTTCTAATCAGGCAAAAGCTTTAGTTGATGACTATGAAGAGTTAGCTGATCAACAGGATGGTATCTTTAAATATTATTTAAAGATTATTAATGATAATTCAAGGATTCATAAAGAAGAAGATTTTGTGCAAGATATTTGCAAGATGATTGCCAGTGACCAGGCTTATTCAGGGGAGACTAAAGATGAAATGCAAAAATTGCTTAATGATGAAGCAGCGATTTTTAATAAATTAGCTTTTATTGGTCAATTATTAAAAGATTCTAAACAGGCGCAAAACGATCGCTTACTACCTTTAAGTACCCTTAAAACTATTCCAAAAGCTTTATTGCCATTTCTTCCGTATGCGCAGCAGATTAGTTATCGGTGCCAAGGCAATAACTATTTCTTAAAGGTAACGCTAGAAAAAGATGGTGGTAAATTTGATTATGCTTATTTAGCTTTAATGCCGGGACAGAAATTAACTTCACAGGCTAGAGCTACTGACTATTGCCAGGAGATGTTTAAGCATGATCCGCAGGAGCAAGGTAAACGAATAGCAGAATATAATTCTTTAATTCATCGGCCAACCAATAAATTAGTTAAAGAGCTTAGCGCCCATAGTCGTAAAAGGAAAGAAGTTGATGATGTCAAAGAGCTATTTGATAAGCTTTTTGCTGCACTACAGAAACCGGGTAAAAGTGTAACGATTTTAGGTTCAGGTAAAAGTTGGCTGGAAATTAAGAGCATGCTACTTATTAAAGATAAGCAAAATTATCAGATTAATATTAAAGGGGTTCCTGCTGCGCTTATTTTGTCTAAATCTATTGATCAGAAAATTGAGGATTATTTAAATTATAAATATCCGCAACGTAAATTATTCCTAGGGGAGATTGATTTTGTCGGTACGCTTTTGCAGGATTTGGCGATTTGGCCGGTGTTAGAGACCACCCATACTTCAGTCGATTTATTAAATTGTCTATTTAACTCAAATGCTCAACTAGCCAGAAATGTTTATTCAGCAGCAGAAAAAATATCAATCAATCGGATTTTAGAGAGATTAGCTGATCCTCAAATTAGTGAAGTTGCAGTTAGTAAAAGTGCTGAATCTATTGATCTTGCTCCTATATCTGTGGCGTTGGTGCCGGTTGTATCTGCTCCGGTAACTCCTGCGCCGCAAGAAGATGTTTCCGTTGTAACTCAAGAGAGTCCTCGGGATGAACAGAAGCGCTTAATGGAAGATTTTTTCCAAAAGTGGTTAATCGGAGAGGCCTATAGTAGATTACAAATGGAAGTGCAATTGAGCAATCCGCAAAAGATGTTGCCGATACTTAGAGAATTAGTGCAAGATCCTAGCAAGCTTAGCGATTTTATGGATGATAGTGCTGCAGAAGCCGCTGGTGTGCCGATGCAGATTATACTTTTAGGTTATCAGAATGATCGTGAAATGTTAGCTAGGTTTTTTGCGGCTGAATATCGGATTAAGTATATTCGTTTAGAAGAGTTATTTTGTAAAAAGGATCAACCTCTTTGGGAAGCAAACTTGCGAGATTGTTTAGCGGATGATGATTGCCAAAATGGTTTTGTGATGAGCGGGGCAATTACGCTAGAGCAGGCTAAATTAATTGATACTTTGCTGGATGGTGAAAAATATTTTGTTTTTAATGTGGATGAAGATGCTGCCACTCTTTATCAGTATGCGCTGCGTTTAGCCGTAGAAATAATTAATCGCGTTAAATTTATGGAGCGGGCTTTTATCGCTCGGCAAAAGAATGTGGCGATGTTGGAATATTTTCGTGAAAAAGGAAAACTAGTTAATCTAAAGGAATTAGATAGCAGATTAGAAGTAAAATTTGATCAGCTTAAAAAGATTATTGATACTACTTGGGAAGCCGGATATGTTAGCTCTGATGTTGATAGTGTTATTGTTTATCCGCTGGTTGTGCCGCAAAATCAGCTCAAGCAGCCTGAGATAGAATTTGTTAATGTGGAGGCAAATAATTTTAATTTATTGCATGATCGGGTTATTGAGGATGAGAATTTTTATGCTTTATTTTTGCAGGATATTTTGAAGTTATTAAAGCAGATTTTGGTTCGGGATGCTTGCCAGCCGGGCGCTTGGAAATTAAGCGTTTTGACAAATTTAGAGCTGACGCACGGATATGTAGCATCTTGTGATACTGTTTCTAGAATTATTTATTTACATCCGTATTTTTTCCAGCTTTTAGAGTCTAAACAAATTGAGATTATGCATTATTTATTAATTAGCGCTCTGGGTAAAGGGATTACACAGAAAGATGCGTTGATTTGTGATACGCGTTTAGCAATTCGTACTTATGTGGTGGCTAAGTGGCAATTTTCTATGTTTGTTGCTTATCAGATAGCTGAAGAGATTCGCCGGTTACAGCGGGATCCGACATATCAGGTAAAAATTGTTTTTGCTAAGTGCCAGGATGCGATTGGTTATTTAGATTTTGAATACTTAGACTATTTAGCTAAAGCTCCGGGGATTGACTGGAGAAGAGTTTGTGGATTTTATTCAGAAGCCTTTAGCGGGGGAGTAAAAGCTTATGAAAACTTACGCTATCATTTATTCTCTAAGGTGCCCGCAGATTTAAAGTATATTCTAAATAAAACATTAGAATATACTGCGGTTGGTCAAGAGTTTTTAAAAAATGGAGCAGATATCGCTTTGGCGCCAATGGGTGTGGAGATATATCTGGAGCTGCAGGAAGAAGATTGTGGTTTGACGCTAATGGATATTTTAACTAAAAGCCGTCATCTTTTCTTGTGCGGATTTACCTATGAGGCAATTGCTAATACGACTTTAGCTACAGCATTAAACAAAGAAGTTTCTAATTTTTTAGTGCCCTGGCATCCGAATGTTACTATAATTCAAGATACGACTAGTATATTGCCGATAAATAATCCTCGTGGTCGTTTGGAGAGTGATTTAGCTTATTTCTATCCAGCGTTATATGAAAAAGATTTCCGGATGGCCAATCTCACAGATGCTCCCAATAGCATTGCATTAATTGTAAAGATTTTGCGTTACAAATATAATGCGCCAAAATATTTAATTTCCTATTTAGAGAATTATTTAAAGAAATTTGATGAACTTGAGCGTTTTTTAAATTATTATTGGGCCAGTTCTCAGCCGGTAGAGCCAAAAGTGATGATGGTTTTAGGTGCGGAAGCATCCGGTAAAGGTCCGACTGCAAAATTATTAGCTAGAAAATACGGTTTGCCGCATATTTCTGTTAAGTATTTACTAGATGTGGCAGTTGATTGGGGCACCGAATTAGGTAAGAAAATCGCTCAGTTTAGAGATAAGGGTGAGCAGGTTCCGCAGGTTATTATCTGGAAGTTGCTTAAGGATCGCTTAATGATGCCAGATTGTCAGAATGGGTTTGTGCTTTATGGCTTAGTTAATACTTTAGAACAAGCGCAGCGTTGGGATAGCTTTATGCAGCAGGAGAATAAGAAATATTTTGTGTTTAATTTAAATGAGCCGCAAGATTTACTTTTAGGGCGTATATTAAATCGTAAGCATTTGGGAGATGATGAACAAACAATTGGAGATAGATTAAAAGCTGCTCAAGTAGAGAATGAACAGGTTTTGGATTATTTTAAAGATAAGGAAGTTTTAGTGGAAGTTAGCCCGATTGGCGATGATTATGAGGCTGGCCGTTTACAGATAGCTGAGTTGGCGGAAAAAATTAATTGGGTAAATAATCCTAATAATAATGAAGCAAGTAGAAATAATCCCTATCCGCTCTCTGTGCCACAGGGCAGAGAGACTCAAATTAGTCGAATTTTTGGTAAAAACAAAGTAGTACATAGTTTTACAGTAACCGGTTTTGATCTGCCATATGCAGAACAATTCCGAGGAAGTCAATTTGCTTTACATAATCGCTTAATCGAGCTTGCGCAGTTTTTAGGTCGCGCTCCGCCGGCGCAATTAGCTTATTGGCAACTAGTTATTACTACCGATTTAACGCTCACCAAAGGTAATGTCGCTGCCTGCGATATTAATTCTAAAACCGTTTATTTACATCCATATTTCTTTCAACTTTCCCATGTTAAACAATTAGAAATTCTTTATCATGAGCTGATTAGTCATATTGCAAATCATGAGTTCGATGAAGATGCAGCGATCAAGGATACACGGGATAATTTTAATTCTCGCCTTTTGGCTGGCGTGGCATTTCGTGGTTGTTCTAATATGATTTATAAAGAAAAAGTTAGGTGGGGAAGATTCGCTTCAGAGAAGTATCGGGATGAACAAAAATCAATATCTAATGATGCTGCGCAGGGTGGAGATGCTTTTGTTTTTAGATATTGGGACAAAAAACCCACGGTCTTGGCTAAGGGTGAGTTTGGCGTGGTTGGCGCAATTAGTAGCATATCTAAGGAAAAGGTCGCAGAGATAAACTCTAAGCTTAACCAGGTGAAGAGAAAGATTTTAGGCGAAAATTTTTTCTGGGAAGGCGATTTTAATTTACAGCTAACGGTTATACGTAATTCTTATAAGTCCGCAATGTTTGAAATCTTACCTTCCGGTGTAAAAACTCTCCAAATTGATGAGCGCAGCTTCGAAAATTTAGATCTACTTTATTTAATCATTAAGCATGAAATTACCGACTTAAGATTAGAGGCGATATTTACTAATGTTAATCCGGCTCTGCGCGAGTTGTTTACCTTATTGTATGTAAACGTCGCTGGCTTTATTAGATTAAAGAAGAATAATCCTGACAAAGCTAAGGCCCTAATTTCTGATTATCAGGATGTAGCTAGTAAATACAAAGGCATATTTAAAGTGTATTTAAAGATAATGCTTGACGGTGCTTCATTAGATTTCTGGAGCTACGTTGAAGATGTTTGTCGTTTAGTAGCAACGGAGAAAGTTTATCCTGAATCAATTAGAAAAGAGATGTTGGCTCTGATATATGATGAGCTTGGCGAAAATTTAAAAATCTCAGAGATTTATTCGCGGGGAGCATTAGAAGGAATGCGCCGGCTATTTAAAGGGTCTAAGCGGTTAATCGGTAAGGATGAATTCTTACCCTTAAGTAAGCTGAAAGTGATCCCTGAGGTTTTAGCGCCATTTGCTCCTTATGCTGCTCGGGTTAGCTATAAAGAAGATGATCATAAACTATTCTTAAGGGTCGCTTTGGCTGGGCAAAGAAGACGTATAGAATATGCTTATTTGTGTTTGGGACCAAAAGATAAGTTAGAGGGGCTACTAGGAAGCGGAGGACATATCTTTGGCTTAACTTATAATGAGTGGAGAAAGTCCTTAGATCATAATTATGATGCGGATAAATTAGGTTGCTTGCGTCCGAAACGCGGTGAGTATGATAATTATAGTGATGGCGTATTTAAATATAAACATGATGGTGTGGCGCATGATTTATGGGCTAGATTTGATGATTTTATCCGGCTTCCGGTTAAGGTAATCATTAAAGAGATTAGTGCTTATAATTTAGCTAGAAGTCAAAGGGATGATGCTCAGAAATTAGTTAAGGATTTTAATTTACTATTTCAAGGTTTGGGAGAAAAAGCTGCTGCGCAGGGTTCAAATAAGACTTGGGCTTGGGCTAGAAGCCTAATTTTTGAAGATAAGCGGGCCGCAGAGAGAAAGCTTCGCCAGATTACCGGCGTTCCAAAAATTTATTGGGTTTTAAATGATAAAATTATTAACGATTATTTAAATAAAAGATTTCCCAAACTATTTTTAGGGGAAATCAATGTTACTAATAAGCCTTTGCAAAAATTAAAGATTTGGCCGGTATTTGGCAGTCCGGATTTATCCAGCAATTTACTATTTTGTTTATTCGATCAGAACAATAAATTAGGGTTAGATTTATATTCTGATGCGAAAAAATTATCAATTGAGCAGATTTTAGAAAAATTAGCTCAAACCAAAAAAGAGAGAAAATCAACAAGCGGTAATAATAAAATTAACACTTGGCCAGAATATGTTCCTGAAGGCGGGTTACGTAGAGCCAGTGCTTTAGCGCAACACAATCGCTTAAAGAATATTTTCGTAAATTTAGAGGCACAGGGTTTTAGTCTGCCGAAATATAACGACCTTTTAAAAGATGATTGTGAAGATTTAGGTAAAAGATTGGATCAATTAAAAGAATTATTGCCTGCCGACATTGCCAACTTACTTTTATCTTGGAATCTGGTGATTACTCATGATCATTTACTAACTAAACAATATATCGCTTCTTGCGATATTCTTTCAAAAACTGTGCGGCTGCATCCGTATTTTTTTGAGCTTCCCCGTTCTAAACAATTAAAAATTTTATATCATGAACTAATTAGTCATATTGTGAAAAATATTGAGATTGAAGATCAGGCGATGCAAGACACAGAAGATTTTTTTACTAAGAAAAATAAACCCGAAGTTAAGTTAGAGCCTAAATTAAAACCTAAACCAGAACCCAAGCCGCAATTAAGACCACAGGTTAAAGATCAGCTTAAGCCATTAATTTTAATTTTAGGTCGTCCAGCTTCTGGTAAGAAAGAATTGGGAATGGAGTTATCTAAGAAAATGGGTATACCACATTTTTCCAAAGGCGACGCTATTTGGTGGTTTTCAGAAAATAAAATAAATGTCAAAAAAACCGATGAATTTGTTAACCAGGCAATTTTTGAATACTTTAAAATGCATAAGGTAGACCTGGCTACTGGTTTAATTATGGATGCTAATCCAGTAACTTCTAATTTTATCGAAAACCTCAATCAGTTTATGAAAAAATACGGTTTGTATTTAGCTAAAGTAATAAATCTTACGACTAGTGAGGGAGCTTGCAAGCAAAGAATGAAACAACGTGGCCGACCGGAAGAGCTTATGTTGTTAAATGATAGAAAGTTTATTGCACAAACTAAGTGCATGACGTTCGGGGATTTGCGGATGCGCAGATATTATAAATTCGCAATTCCGGTGATCAAGCTATACAGAAGCCAGGGGTTATTAATCGATATAGATAATGAGAATAAGACAGCTCAAGAAGCAACAGATGTTGTATTGAAAACAATGCAAGGGAAAAATATTAATGCTTATCCTCTGGCGGTTCCGGAAGATGTTAAAAGCACTATGAGTAAAAGGTACGGCGTTAACAAGCCGATTGCTCTGATATTTGTGGAGGGGTTGAAAAAAATTGATTATGTCGGTAAGTATCATAATCAAGTGGATACTTTGAAAGCTCTCTTAGCAGAACTTGAACCATTTTTATTGCGCAGTTTTCCATTAGCACTCTCTAATTGGGAATTATTGATTTCGGCTAATACTGATTATACTGATGGTTTTGTCGCTGCCTGCAATATTGAATCCAAAACCGTTTTTTTACATCCCTACTTTTTTGAACTTTCCGAAAATAAGCAATTAGAGATTCTTTATCATGAATTAGTAAGCCATATTATTAAAGGTATTACGTCTGAAGATAAAGCCATGCGCGATACGCGTTTAGCAGTTGGCGTGCACCTTCAGGATACACGTTTTTCCCGGGTGGCAGCAGATTTAGTAGCAGAAGAGATTCGTCGTTTGCAGCAGGATCCTTTATATCAGGTAAAAATTGTTTTTGATATGGGTAATGCGATGATGAATCTTTTTAAGTTTTTATCACGTGCCCCGTGGGTGGATTGGTCTAGAATTCAAGCCTTTCAACTTTATGAATATCAAGGGGCAACGATAAATTGCCAAGATTCTGCAGCGCATTTTTTATCGGTAAATTTATATTCTAAAGTAAATATTCCATCAGAAAACATTCATTATATTAATCAGCTTAAAAATTTAGCTGACTATACACAAAATTTACGCGAAATGGGTGGAGCCGATATTGTTTTATTGGCAGCCGGCGCGCAGGGGCGTTTGGCGCGCAATGAGCCACCTTTTGAGTCTAAGTTTAAAAGTCGCATGAGATCAGTAAAACTCCATCCTTTACCACAAACGTTTAATAAAATTGGTCATGCTTATGCCGATACTATGGGTATCGCAGATATTCTTGAAGGAAAGCATATCTACTTTTTGGGGGCCAGAGAGAAAAATGCTAAAGTAGTTAAAGATGTTTTAACCGGCCCGGTTACGCAAAAAATTCCAGCTTCGATATTACAGCGACATCTTAACGTGACGTTTATTTTGGAAAAAGATGCGGCTGGTCTTTTGAATTTAGAAAGTAACCCCAGAGATCATCTGGAGTGCGTTTTATCTTATTTTCGTCCGGCGATTAATAATCCCAGGTTTCAGGTTAAAGATGCAGACGCAAACAATATAATTGACGGAGCTCGTCTAGATTTAATGACGATGAAGTATAGCCATACTCAGCCAAAAAGATTGGCAAAATATTTAGAGAGCTTAATAAAAGATTATCCGCAGGTAAAGATTTGGCTAGAGAAGTATTGGAGTTGTCTCGATATATCTAAAATGACTAATCCGATCAATATCGTTTTTATTGGTCCTCGGGGAGCGGGGAAATCGACCAAGGCTGCAGCAGTAGCAAAAGAATTAGGCCTTACTTATGTTTCCGCTAAACAGGCGATGATTGATGAGGCGGGAACTTTTAGTAAATTAGGTAACGATATTTCTGCGATGATGGATAGGCACCAGCCGTTTCCGTCTGAGCTTATTTTGGGGACAGTGTTGGAGCAACGTTTAGCTAAATCTGACTGTAAGAAGGGTTTTGTTCTAGATTGTTTTGTGCAAACCGCAGAACAGGCAAAGCTGTTAGAGACGCGGATGCAGGGAAAAAATTATTATATTTTTAATCTTGATGAAAGTCCAGAAGTGTGTTATCGGCGCTTGGGCCGTCAGGTGGGGGCTTATGAAAGCAAAGATGATTTTGTCTTACGCTTGGAGCGGGAAAAGGTAGCAGCCGAAGAATCGTGGACCCATTTTAAAGATCAAGGAAATTTTATTAATATCAGTGGTTTATCCGATGATATTAAACAAAGCTGCGCACAAGTGATTGCGATTGTTAAGGAAGTTTTAGAAAAAGCTAATAATTCTAATTTTTATTCACTGACAACTTCTGAGAGAGAAAAAATAGATATACAGTTGCCGCCAATTGCCAGGCATGGAGAAATTTGTGATTTTGTTAAAGAATATACCGATACTCATTCTAGGAAAAAGTTATTGATTATTAATTTCGATGCCCATTCTGATATGGGTAGAGTTCATCTAGTTGGTGGGAAGATACAGAATCTTGATGCTAGTTGGGTAACCTATTTAGAAGAAAATAACTTAGCTTATGTTCTTTGGGTATCATCTATTGATGATGAAAAATGGCTTAAGAAAGAAATATCGCTGGTGCAGCAAGATATGGGGTGTCAGCTAGGGGAGATTTGGCTTACCTTTGATTTTGATTTTTTCTCGTTAGGAGATATTCGATCAGTAGGGAAAGGCTATCGTTGGATAGTTGATCATCATATGGAAGAGGCGCAAGTAAACAATGTTTTAAAGAATATTTATAAAATGGCAGTTGATGAAAAATTAAATATTCGTAAAATCATACCTTGTGAATCAAGAGAATATTTAGCGTTGTCGGGTTTTAAGTTGGATTACAGCGATTGTAATAATGTAGTTTCTAGAGTCGCCGGTGATCCGGCAAAGATTGATCCATATTGTGAAATGATTATGGATCAGCTTAATACTATTTTTAATCCCAACAACACTTATCCTTTAGCTGTTCCTAGTGATTTTAAGATCGGACATCAGAAGAAAAATTTATTCAATCGTAGATTAAGAAATAAAAAATTAAGTAATTATTGGGTACAATATGGCCGGTCTTTTGATAAAAAATATTTGGATATTTTGCAAGATTTGTTGATGCAGCTGAATCGCACATTTACTAAAGCTCCTGCGGGATTAAATCTTGCGAACCTGATTATTACCACCGATTTAACTTTTACCCAAGGCAATGTTGCTGCTTGTAATATTAAATCCAGAACCGTTTATTTACATCCGTATTTCTTTCAGTTTTCCCAAGCCAAACAGCTAGAAATTCTTTACCATGAGTTGATTAGTCATATTGCTAAGGGGCTTAAAGATGAAAATACGGCGATGCAAGATACAAAAGATAGATTTGCTGGCGATAATTTAGTTAAATCAGATTTAATACAAGAAACGCTGACAAAACATGGGGATATTTACCCGATTATAGAACAATATTATCAGCAAGAGCATAAAAAATTATTAATTATTAACGCTGATGCCCATCATGATAAATATTCAGTAAGTAATAATTTAGACGCTACTTGGGCAAAAGACGTAGAAGCAAAAGATTGGGCAGAAGTTATTCATTTGCCTTCATATTATGATGGCCGAAAAGTAAAATTAATTAATTGGAATACACCTATACAAATAGAAGAGATTAAAAGTGCTGTAAATGCGGCAAAAGAAAAAGGTTGGCCAATCTGGCTAACTATAGATTATAATTTTTTCTCGTTTGCCCGGGTTAATGAAACTCTGAATGAATCAGGTGAAATTGTAAAATTAGAAAAAATAAAGATTTATGATATGAAAGAATGTGGTGTGCAACTCGAACTAAAAGCTCTGACAGACTTTTTTATGGAAAACGGTGTTTATATTAGCAAAATTATTCCTTGTGAATCTAGAGAAGATTTAGCTAGCATGATCATTGAAGAAGGGTGGAGTAAAGGCAAATGGGGAGAGAGTCGTTATATTTACCAAAAGATTCCTGGAAAGTTAGCGGATGTAGATGCTTATTGTGAAATGATTAGACGAAATATTGTTGCTAATTTTTATTTTATTTTTAATTTAACAAAAGCGAAATTGGAAAAAGCTTTAGATCAAGATTATCAGGCTTATATTTTTGATATTGATGGCACTTTGACTAGGAAAGATCGCACTATTCCTAGCGTGATTGTGCAGCGCTTGGCGCAGTTACTTAATTTGGGTAAATATGTGGTGATTTGTTCGGGTAGATTTTTTGAAGTTACTGAAGAAGAAAAAAATAAGATGGGGTATCGACCCATTAAAGAAGTTTATGATCTTTTGACCGAGGAAATTAAAAAATCCGGTTTATCTTTGAGTATTCTTAAGTATCTTTATTTTGCTCCGGAGAATGCATCTTATCTGATTAACGCACAAAGTTTAAATCAAGAGGAGTATCAGCCGGAGTTTCCTATTTTTGGTGGAGAGCTTCAGCATGGAATTTTTCAATTGTTAATGGAAAGCGAATATAAAGAGATGGTCGCTTACCTGGAAGGTAGAGATAGCGGGTATAAATTTTCCATTAGATTAAAAGATTGCTGTGATGAAAGCACTAAATTGGCAATCAAGGATAAGATTAGAAAGGATATCAGTAGATATTTTAATCGGGATTGTCAGGTCTATGCCGCGGGGCACACTTTGGATGTTAATTTACCAGGTGTGAATAAATTGCGCGCGGTTAATTATTTAAATATAGTGACTGGGATACCGGTTGATGAAATCGCGGCTATTGGCGATCAGGGGGGAATTAGCGGTAACGATTATACTATGACCAATCGTCGTGGAGGATTTACGGTTTTAAATGCTACCGATGAAATTACAGGGCAGGTTGATGTTCCCGCGGCTACCGGTTTAACAATGTCTGAAGCCACAAGTTATTTATTGGATAGATTTATTGAACAAGCTAGAAATTTTAAGCAGCAAAATAATAGTTTTGGTGCCGTGGTGGGTGTTTTAGGCGAACAATCCGATAATTGCTATCCATTGCCTATTGCTGAAGCGGCTAAAAATCAAATTGATCAGGAGTTTGGAAAAAATAAAGAATTAACTAATGTAATTGTGCAAAGGTTTGATTTAGCTGGTCCGGAGAATTTTGCGGGTGGTCATTTTAGTATTTTAGATAAGCGCTTGGGAGAACTAGCGCTTATCCTTGGCCGGGCTCCTCCGGAATTAGCCGCTTGGGGATTAACGATTACCACAGATGTTACACTTACCCGTAATAACGTTGCCGCTTGCGATATTAATGCAAGAACAGTTTATCTGCATCCGTATTTCTTTGAGCTTCCTGAATCTTTACAAATCGAAATTCTTTTTCATGAGTTGATTAGTCATATTACTAAAGGAATAATTGATGAAGATCAGGCTTTGGAGGATACCCGCCAGTCAATTTCAAATTTTGTTACCCAGCCATTTTTTGTGGAAGATCTAGAATGTATTGAGGTAACTCGAGCTCAAGCAGAAGAATATCTGGGTGAGTCAATCCTCACTCAAGATTGGACAGAGTTTCTTTTTGACCTCAGGGCTTATATTAATAAAGATAATGCTGCTTTGTCTGGTATTTATATCGGATCTGGTCCGGATGTTTCTACCTTTCTTTTATTGAGTAATGCCACTGAAGGTATTTTTATTACTTTGGATAAGATGGCTAAAATGTTTACGCTTAATCAAGCATGGTGGAAAGTAGGGGATAAATTTTCTATGGGATATTATTTTAATGATAAAAGAATAGATGAAGATTATGCAAAGTTTAGCAGCGTGATGACCACCATTGGTTGTATCCAGCATTTAAACGGTGACATTTTAGCCCCAGTGATCTGGGAGTTATTGGGCCTAAAAGCTAGTCAAATTGTTGTTCAGCATTTTTATCAGCAGCCAAATATGGTGACCATAAATTTTATCTGGCAGCATCCCCAAGAGGCGATCGCTAAGCCTCGCACAATCACCTTTTTCTCAGAAACAGATCTTAATGAACCGGAATCTTATTTATCTAAGCTTCCTTTTAATGTGGATTTTATTTTAGAAAAAGGTCTTTGCTGTTATTTGAGTACAGATTTTAGAAAGTATCTTCCCGAGCACTTAAAGCCACATGGTTTAATTTTAACTGATAAATGTTTTAAATGGCAACAATCATTTGATGAGCAGGCTCCGATTTGTCGACTAACTAAGCAGTCGAAATTATTTCAAGATAAACATCAGGATGCTAATGTTTTTGGGCATGATGTGCTTAATATCTTGCAATATTCTTTGGATCAGATGCAGGCCGTTGAGTCAATAACCTGGAGGACGATAGTTTCATATATTGCTGAGACCCCGAAATTTGTTTTAGACCAGATGATTATGGCTAAGGGCCGCAAGCTTTTTGTTCAAGAGGATGAATTAGGACGGTTAAGATTGCTTAAAGTTATGTTTGATGAGCTTTGGGACCAGACATATTTTAAACCGGCAGTACTTGTGTTTATTGCTTTAATTGCTGATCTTTTAACCAAGCAGCAGGCGCAAGCAGTTAAAGCTGACTTGAAGGATAAAGTTGTGATGAGAGCTGAAAATGGAGAGTATGTTTACGGCGATTGTGTTTTAGCTTATTTTTTTGTGATGCAAAAGCTATCTTTGCCGGCCTTAGTAGAGCTTGCTACTAGTGAGTTGACCGGTTCTAATACATTTAGTCAGAAAGCTGAAAAATATTTATATTGTGCTCAGAAATTGGTACAAAAAATTATTAAAGAAGAAGAGGAGCAAAAGAATAAAAGAGATAAGTTTATTGAGCCAACCAATAATTCCTATCCTTTGTTTATTTCTGAAGAGCCTAAAATTAATGCCTATGCTTATGTTATTTCTAAGGAAGATCGCGATGCTGTGGAAAAAGAATTTGGGAGATCCGACTGCACGCTAACTGATGTTATGGTGTACGGATTAAAACTGACTAGCGCTAAAGAATTCATCAGGCAACACTTTAATTTGTTAAACAAAAATTTGGCCCAGTTAGAGCAGCTTTTGGGTCGGGCGCCTCCGGAATTAGATTCCTGGCGATTAATGATTACCACGGATTCATCTTTTACTAACGGTAATGTTGCTGCCTGTAGCATTGATGAAAAAATTGTCTATCTTTATCCTTCTTATTTTAAACTTCCGGAATTTAAACAATTAGAGATTTTAGTTCATGAGTTAGTCAGTCATATTACCAGAAAAATAGTCAATGAGTCGGCAGCATTAATTGATACAAAGGCATTTCTTTTTGTGCATCGTAAAATTCATCAAAGCTGTCAGATTCTTGTTCAGCGAAAAGTGGCGGATGACCCTAGCAATGATTTAGAGGCTTGGCATTGGGCGCTTGCTAAATATAATGAGCTTTTATCTCAAGGCTATTCGATTAAAGAGGAGACTGGACGCAATTATAACTTAGGGGTTTCTTATGTTTGGCGAATTTTTAAAAATAATCAAGAGAATGGTTTTATTCGCTTGGAGGTTAAAGATCACCAAGTTTTAATTAGTGAAATATTTCCAAAATTACCTGCGGGGCAAGGATATGGCCAGGCACTGCTGCTATTGTTTTTGACACTCAATAATCGTTGGGCGGGGTATCAGGCAATTATTGAGACTAGCACTACTCCTTGTTACCACATGTTGATGAAGATGAGTGAAATTAAATCTTTGCAAATGGAAATTGCTACTCCTCGAAAAGAAGATTGGCTCTGGAATCAACATTGGTATGCGGATTTTATTATTCCGGAAATTGATCAAGAATTATTTTTTGATTCAGAATTATTAAAACAAGATGAAATTGAATGTAACCAAAGAAATCAAAAAAATCTTGTAACGCTGATTAATAAGTTTAGTCAGATGAGTAGGATACCTTTGGTTGATCAGACTGATCTTTGGCTAGGTTTTGATGAGGACTCAACTGGCAATGGTAAAAGATTTGTTTTGGTTAATCAAAAAGAGGACCGCTTAGGATTCGTAGATTTATCTGCTTATGATGAAGATCTGGCAATTGATTTAACGGTATGTGATCATTTGCATAAAACTGGATTGGGAATTGATATTATAAAAACTATTCGTACTTTAATTGGACCAGATGTAGCAATTATTAGTCAGGGATATGTTGAACATAATTTAAATAAATTTATGAAAATGGGTTTGGGTCCGTTTAAACTCTCATTTGATTTTTCAGAATTTGGCGATAATGTTCATCATTCAAGTTTCCTTAAAAAAGTTTTGACTAAACTTGAATCTAATAAGCATGATTTAGACACTTGGAATTGGGTGATTGCTCAATATGAAGAGTTGTTGGAGAAAGGTTATTCCATTAAAGAAAAAACTCATTTCGATCAAGATGCCCAGATGGATGCCTGCACTTGGATTATTTTAAAAGATGGTGAAGGCTTTGGTTATATCTGCGGACAAATTAAGAATAAAAAAATTCAGATAAATCATTTTTATCCTAATCTGCCTTCTGGACATGGTTATGGCCAAGCTTTACAGTTATTATATTTAATCTTAAATAATCGTTGGGCAGGTTATCAAGTAACTTGCAAAAGCTCTAGTGTTTCTTTTCAGAATATGCTGAATAAAATGAGTGAAATCAAAGAGCTTAATATGCAGATTATTTTTATTAACAAATATCTTTGTCAGGCAGATTATACTGTGCCTTACGTCGATGATAAATTATTTTCTAATTTTAAATTAAGCGATAATTCAGAAACTTGGCATTGGATGATGGCTAAATATGAGGAATTATTGGACAAAGGGTATTCGATTAGAGAAGAGATTGAATATGATCCGGTTACTCAGTCGGATATTTATAATTGGAGAATAATTTTAGAGAATAATCAAGAGCATGGCCGCGTCAGAGGACAAGTTAAGGACCAACAAATTTTGCTGTCCGATTTTTATCCAAATTTACCTTCTGGATACGGTTATGGAATGGCAATGCAGTTGCTATATTTAACTTTAAATAATCGTTGGGCTGGTTATAAAGTTACTTGCTGTACTTTCAGCCCTTCTGCGCATTCCATGTTAGAGAAGATGGGAAAGATCAAAGAATTAAATATGCAAATATCTTTTGATAAATTGGCCAACTTTTACATAGCCGAATTTAACGTGCCTAGAGTAGATCCAGGATTATTCTCTAATGTTAATGTCGCAGCGCATCAGCAAAATTGTCTTTATCAGTATCTTTTGGATCGGGATAAGCAGTCATTAGCGCATAATTTAGGTAAAGAGCTAAATAATCAAGACATAAAAGTGTTTTCAGGAATTAATGCTCCAGCTTTTAGAATTACCGGGGTGAATAAAATCTTAAAAGCGGAAGCAGATAAAATTTTTGTGGAAGAATCTGCAGTTAGAATTAAAGAAAATGAGCAGATTGACAGTATTTATCATGTCAGCCAAAAAGGCAGCATCGTTTTGTCAAGCATTACTGATCAGAATGCTTGGATAGCTGGAAATAAAATCCATTTGGTTAAGAAAAATACAATAAAGTTAGTTTTAAGCCGATTCTTGCATGTTGCTTTTCCACTGATTCTATTATTAGCAGGTGCGTATTTAATAATCTTTCTATTTGCGCCAGAATTAAATAGGGTGGCCTCAGTATCAATTATGTCTTTTGCAAGTATCGGGGTTTTTATAGGATTATTTTATTTTGTTGAGAATATTAAACGCATGTTTAATGAAAAGTCTGCTAAATTTTATTTAGGAGTAGGTAAAAACATTAAGAAGTTAACATTACAAGAACGGGAAGCATTAATAAAATTAGCAGATAAATATTATGCCGCTGAACTTGGTAGTATTCAGCCTAGTTTATTGCGTGCAATTAAAGGAACTTTTAATTTAAAGTGGCCGATGCTTGTGCTGATTGGTGAGTTTATTCCGTTTTGTTTTATTGCTTTTAATTTGGCAGTTATCTTGGCAGCAGGAATTATAATTGCTACAATAATTCCATATTTATCTGCGGTTATATATAATTTTTTCTATGCATATATAGAACATTATAAATTTCGAAGCAATTTTTTGAATCAATATTTAGAAGATGAACAGATGCGCAATCAAATACAAGAGGAGCTTTTAGAGATTAAACCGGCGGCTAGATTCTTACTTTTAATTAAAAATATATGGAATAGTTTTACTTTAAAATTTCCTGTTCTGACGGGTACCACGGTTTTAATTTTATTAAAACTACCGGTTATTCTTTTCGGAGTAGTTTTAAGTAAAGCAGTTATGCCATTTTTAGGGATTAGTTTTGCCAATTCTTCGATTTTTGAAATATTATTACAGGGTTGTGAATTTTTAAAGTGGGAGTCTGGTTTTACGTTTTGTTTACAGGCAATGAATACATTTAATAATTGGGGTTTTATTTTTACATTTGGGAATATTATTAGCTTAGGAGTAATTACTCTTGGGTTAGGGGTGTTGTCTTTGCCGGATCAAATTCAAAAGTTTGGTTTAAAGTCATTTCTTGCTTCAACACTTAATCTGTTTCTTGCTCCGGTTGCAATATTTTTAAAAACTCTTTTGCTTCCTGTTTTTTGGATTCTTTCATTCGGCTCTTTGAAGTATAAAACTTTTAACGAAATAACAAAATATAATTTTAAAAAATTCTGGGTAAATTTTGCGCATAGTTCTATTATAATTATTATAGTTAGTTTGATTGTCTCTTGGGGTTTATTTAGTGATATAAAATTACCTGAGGAGAGTTTTTCTCAGAAGATTTATTGTGCTCTTGGTGGCCAACAGGATACAGCTGTTTGGCAGAGGGCAAGTAACCTTTATAGGCAGATGAAGTTTAATCCGGCCCAAACCTTGCAAATGCAGATCCAAGAAGATGAATTAAAATTTTTATTGGAAGAATTTAAAGTTCAGCCGATAACTGTTACTGAAAAACCGATTGCACCGTGGACTAGACAGTTTAGTGTTTTTCTGCTGGGGAATCAAGGCACACAATCAGCCAATGACATTCTTAAGCAATATTTAAATGATAAAAATAATGATGTTCGTGCCACAGCGGTGATTTCTTTAAGTAAAAATAATGATGCTGAGGCGATCGCTTTACTTAAAGACGTTTCATTTAATCAAGAGGGTTGGCTTCAGCGGGCATCTATTCTTAGTTTAGCTGGATTAGATATCCCTAATGCGACTGGATTTTTACTGAATAATTTAAAAGACCTGCAGCATCCGCAGATTCGTTATGCTGCAGTAGATGCCTTAGCGGATAAGATCGCTAAGCCAGATGTAAAAAATGCTTATATCAATTTGTTAAAATCTGATCCAGTGCCACTAGTGAGACGGCAAGTAGCGGTTAATTTGGCGGGGACCAATGATTTAGAGATTAAAAAAGCATTAGGGGCGGCTTTGGAAGATTCCGATTTACAAGTAAAAGAAGCAGCAATTTTATCGATTGCCCCGCAAGCGGATATGAATATAATGAGTAAGATAAAACCATTTTTATCTACTAATGCTGATTTAAATCTTCGTCAAGCTGCGATATTATCTTTAGGTTCTAGGTTAGATGATTTTCCGGAAAATTTAGATCTTTTGCTTCCTAGCTTAACTGACGTAGATTTAGAGATTCGTGCGACGGCAATTTCAGCCTTAGCGCCAAGCGTCACAAAATTTCCACAATTAGAACAGTCATTTTTAGATTTAGCCAAAGATACTACTCAACCGATTGAGTTTCGTCAAGATGCCATGGTTTCTTTATCTGAGATAAAGGCGCCTGAGATTAAAAGTTTCTTGGTTGATAGCTTGAGTAATTCTGATTGGCAGATTCGTCAAAGTGCAACTTTTGGTTTAGGTAATTTTGAAGATGTTGAGGTTACCAAGTTAATTACGCCTTTAATTAACGATCCAAAGTGGCAGGTTAGACAAGTAGCCGTGGATACATTAGGTAAGTTTAATAATCAGCAAACTACAAATTCTATTGTTACTAAACTACAGGATTCTGCTTGGCAAGTTCGCAACAGTGCAGTGCTTTCTCTGAAAACATTTGATGCGCCTAAAACAGTAGAGTATTTAACCCCTTTATTAAAAGATAATAATGTTTATGTACGTCAGAACACGGCTTTATCATTAGGCGGAAAATTACAACAGTATCCACAATTAGTAAAGCCGTTTGTTGACACAATGAAGACTGAGTTTGATCCTTATACTCGGCACATCTTTGCTGCAGCGTTACAAACCGTACCTTCCGATGCACAGGCTTTA